>Ga0265327_10000370_pt1 | contig 84921 bp, 93 predicted proteins | sample 41621metaG_FD_202089 | JGI IMG/M metagenome (GOLD analysis project Ga0265327, IMG submission 202089) | Rhizosphere microbial communities from Carex aquatilis grown in University of Washington, Seatle, WA, United States - 4-16-21 metaG | ecosystem: Host-associated > Plants > Roots > Rhizosphere...
CGGTTGAGCCACCGGTTAGTCATTAATTTTGCAAAAACGAAAGGTAAATTTAAAAGCCTAATCCTTATAAATCAAATATTTTTTGCGCATCAGTTTGTAATCGTCGAGTTCTTTTTTCCAGGATGCTTTAATTTCGGTTTCGGTTTTGTTGTCGCGTATTTGTTTTAAAAGATTGTCGTTACCGGCAAGCAAATTAAACCATTTTATGTCGCTGACAAACGCATTTTTGTCAGTCCACATTTTGTAAAAATCTATAATATATTTAAGTGTAAACGATGGAATTGTTTTTGCGTTTCGCAAGTCGATGCCATAACAAATTTTATTTTCGTGCAAAGGCTTTTTTTCCATCGACGGTATGCTTTGCGGCGTAAATTCGAACGTACCGAAACTTTTGTCGGGATAACCAATTACCTGAAACGGAAAAGTCGTTCCGCGTCCGACGCTAATTTTTGTCGCTTCGAAAAAACAAAGCGACGGATACAGCCGGATGGATAAATCGTTTGGTAGGTTAGGAGAGGGTTTTACGGGCAAAGTATAAAATGTTTTGTGCGTGTAATTTTTAACTGCAATAATTTCCAAGTCGCATAGCAAACCATTGTCCAACCACTTTTCGCCGTTAATCATTTTTGCCAGTTCGCCGGCGGTAAGTCCATAAACAACCGGAATTGGATATTTGCCGACAAACGATTTAAAAGCCGGTTGCAAAACAGGTCCGTCAATATAATCGCTATTCGGGTTTGGACGGTCGAGAATGATTAATTTTTTTTGGTTTGACGCGCAGGCGTTCATCACTTCGCCCATCGTGCTGATGTAAGTGAAAAACCGAACGCCAACGTCTTGCAAATCGTAAATAACAATATCGATGTCTTGCAATTGTTCTTTGGTGGGACGCACGTTTTTTCCATACAGCGCAACAATTGGCAATCTTGTAACTTTGTCGGTGTCGGACGCAAAACTTTCGCCGCGATTTACATTTCCACGAAAGCCATGTTCCGGTGCGAATATGCGTTTAATATTGATTTTTTTGCTTAGTAAATAATCAACAAGATGCGTCTGTCCAACCATTGACGACGGATTTACAATCAGCGCAATTCTTTTCGATTTTAATTTTGACAAATAAAGTTCAGGTTGTTCCGCTCCGACTTTAATATTGTCTGAATTTTGAGCCAAAATATTTTGACATACGGTAAATAAAATTACAACAAGAAAAAATTTAAGATGATGTTTGTTCATTTCGTCAATTTTTCGGCTACAACACGAAATCCTATTGTACACGTTGGCTTGTCATAAGAAATACTATCATTTGTTTTGAATGTCGCCAAGGGAGTTTCGAAATCGCCACCCATCGCAATTCCTTTTTCCGAAATCATTTCTGCAACATTGCCAAAGACGTTGTAAAGTCCGATTGTATTTGGGAAATAAGATTCGACTGATGCTGTGATTGTATTTAATTCCTGATGAGCATATTTAAAATTTCCAAAAATCAACTTATTATCAATTTCTAAGTAATCTTTCTTACTCAGTTTAATTGTTTTTTTATCGCTATTCGAAATGTCAAAACTGCTAAACTCTATCCATTCCGCTTTTGTTGGTAACCTGAACTTGAAATTTTCTGTATTATTATTTGTGCGCCACTCGCAGTAATTAACAGCTTGTTCAAAAGAAATGCCAACTACCGGATAATCTTTATATGACGGATGTCTGAAATAAAATTGTACATAAGGTTCGTTTTTTTTCAGACTTACGCGCCAAACTGAAGTGTCTGGCAAAGCAGCTTTATATTCAGGTGTTTTGGTTTTAAAAGAATTTACGTATTCCAACCAATCGCCATTCGAAACTTCGTATTTGCTGACATAAAGATTGTCTTGCAGTTTAACCAAATCTTTGTTTTTGTTGACGCTTTTGAACGAAAGCAACGAAAGAAGCGTTAAACTAATTACGATGAAATATTTTTTCATGTCTCGAAATTTATTTGATTCTGTATTAATGTCTTATTTGAACTTCCCATTGACCGGGTTGGTAAATAATAAATTCGAAATCGTCATATTGTGTTGCATATCCAAATTTTTCTGGGACTGTATAGCTGTATTTCACATGCAATGGAAAGGTTATTGCTTGGCAAACAATATCGTTATTGACAATTTCTTGAGTACCGGTGCTATAAAAATTTGCGGTAAACGTAAACTTACCTAATTCAGCAATTCCAGAATAATAAAATTTTATAACAACTTTATTTCCTTCGCCGGTTTTTCTTATTGACGAATTTAGTACACCGACCGAATTTAATATTTCGTATTTTGGCGTTTTGTCTTCTTTGGGTTGCAGTTTGTCATCTTTCCAAACGCCGACAATTGTGGTGTCTTTGCCTTTAATTTTTGTACTAAGTTTCCCGACGCCGTTTTTCATTCCGTTTCTCCAATTGCCGTCAAAGATTTCGCCGGTATTGTAATAATAAATTCCTTCTTTGTGCGGTAAACCTTTTTTAAAATTTCCAACATACTTGTCTTTACCTTCGGCAGTTCCTTTGCCGTGTGCAAGACCGTTTTTACATTCACCGGTATATTTACCAGTTAAATCAGGAACTAAAACTTTACAGTCGCTCCCTTGTGCCATTATTTTTAAGCTGACGCAGCAAATGAGCGCAATGATTAAAATTTTTTTGTTCATAAGTTTGATTTTATATAAATTTCAAATCAAAAATGTCGATTTTTTTGATTTGTTTTTTTCTTAACCGCACAAACAAAATTATTTTTTGGCAATTAATTTTTCGCCGGTAATAATATAATGGTTAATAGACTTTTCCCATTCAACCATCATTTCGGTAAAATATTTGTCTGATTCTTTTTCTATCCAATCGTTTTGTTTTTCGGTCAGCGCGGTGTATTCGTATGAGATTGTCGAAGTTGTTGTGCCGTCATAATTGTCGTCTAAATGGATGTTTATTTTGACAGCAACTTCTTTGTCAGTTATTCTGACAAATTCTATGTTTTTTGACTCAATATCGTAAACCGAAATGTACCAGTAAGTCGATTTGTCTTGGTTAAACTTTGTAGAAAAGATGCAACCTCTTTCGGCAAGTCCCGATTCCGAGTAAATCATTGTATATTCCCAGTCTTCGAGCCAGTCTGCTTCTCTTACCGGACAAAGCAAAGGAAAAACCACTTCCGGACTTCCGCAATTTACTTGTTGATAAGTTTTGGTAATTCGTTGGGCTTTAAAATTCATTTTGACTGTTCTTTAATTATATTTAAAATCTGTTCGTTTAAACTTGCAAGATTCTCATTTATTATCTTCCAGATTATTTGGTAATCGATTCCAAAATATTCGTGAACAAGTCTGTTGCGAAATCCAATTACTTGTCGCCAGTTAATTTTCGGATATTTTAAGCAAATTTCGTCTGATAAATTATTTGCCGCTTCTCCAATAATTTCAAAATTACGAATAACCGCATCATTCGTTTTATCGTCATTTAAAAAATCGTCGTATGATAAATTTTTAATATAACGTTCAATTTTTGAAATGGCGTCGATAATGTCTTCAAGCAAAAGTAAATCATTTCTTTTAGACATATTGTAATTCGTCTTTTATTTGAGCAAAATATTTTGGCTTTATAGCATTACGGGTTACTAAATCGACCTTATGTTTTAATATATTTTCTAATTCGTCAGCAAGGTCTATAAAATCAATACCGATTGGCTCAGTAAAATCGACTAAAATGTCAATATCACTTTTATCGTTATTATCTCCACGCGAAATAGAGCCGAAGACAGCCAAATAGCTAATATGATATTTATGATTTAAATAAAGTTTGTGCTTCGCCAGCGTTTCTTTTATGGAGTTACAAGTTATCATTAACGCCAATGTTTTAATCTTCAAAGTTTAATTTTCGTCGTCATCTGTTTTTTTGCCTGTATATCCGCGCATCAATCCTCGTTCTGCCGTGCGAATGAATGACATTATTTCTTCGCGCACCGGCGAGTCGGGTATTTCGTTTTCTATTATTCTGATGGCGTTGGAAATATTATTTCCATCTTGGAAAATAATGCGATATATTTTCTGAATTTGAGAAATAGTTTCGCTGTCAAATTTGCGTCGGCGTAAACCTACTACGTTTAAACCTGCATAAGACAAAGGTTCGCGCGAAGCAAGTACATAAGGCGGAACGTCTTTGCGTACTAAACCTGCACCGCCAATGTAGCAATGTGCGCCAATTCTGGCAAATTGATGTACCAATACATTTGCGCTTAAAATTGCCCAGTCGTTTATCTCAACTTCACCTGCAATTTGTGTTCCGTTGCCAATAATAACGTAATTGCCTATTTTGCAATCGTGCGCAACGTGCGAATATGCCATCAACAAACAATTGCTGCCAACGGTGGTTCTCATTTTCGTTTTTGTGGCACGGTTGACAGTAACACATTCGCGGATAGTTGTATTGTCGCCAATTTCGGCGGTTGTAACTTCGCCGGCAAATTTTAAATCTTGCGGTATGGCTGCTATAACAGCACCCGGAAAAATTTTGCAATTTTTACCGATGCGTGCGCCGTCCATAATTGTTACGTTAGGTCCAATCCAAGTTCCTTCGCCAATTTCAACATCTTTATAAATGGTCGAAAATGGTTCGATGGTTACATTTTCAGCTATTCTTGCTTCGGGATGAATAGATGCTAAAGAACTTTTCATGTTATTTCGTTTTAGTAATTTGTGCCATCATTTCACCTTCCATCACTATTTTATCGCCAACAAATCCAAAACCGGTCATGCTTACAATGCCGCGTCGGATGGGGGATGCAATTTCGCATTTAAAAATCAATGTATCGCCCGGAACAACTTTTGCGCGGAACTTTACATTTTCGATTTTCATAAAATAGGTGATGTAATTTTCGGGATCGGGAACGCTGCTTAAAACTAAAATTCCGCCAACCTGCGCAAATGCTTCTATTTGTAAGACGCCCGGAAATAATGGTTCGTCGGGAAAATGTCCTACAAAGAAACTTTCGTTCATCGTAATATTTTTCAGTCCAATGATTTCGGTTTTTGTCATTGATAAAATTTTATCGACTAACAAAAATGGTGGACGATGCGGTAATATTTTTTTTATCTGATTGATGTCCATTAAAGGTTTTGCATTCAGATTGACATGTGGAATCGGATTCTTTGAACCTTCTTTGATGATTTGTTTTATCTTTTTTGCAAACTCAACATTCGACGCATGTCCGGGACGTGTTGCCAGAATTTTTCCTTTTATCGGATGTCCAACTAAAGCCAAGTCGCCAAGTAAATCGAGTAATTTATGGCGTGCCGGTTCGTTAGGAAAATGCAAATCACTCGGATTTAAATAACTTTGCGATTTTACAGTAATGCGAGGTTTGTGAAATAAATCGGCTAAATGGTCAAGTTCTTCTTGCGAAACATTTTTATCTAAAATTACAATCGCGTTATCCAGACTTCCGCCTTTTATCAGATTGTTTTTCAACAAAAATTCGAGTTCGCGCAAAAAGACAAACGTTTTACAACCGCTAATCTGCTCTTTATATTCTTTTAGCGAATTTAATGTTGCATATTGATTTCCTAAAACCGACGAATTATAATCAATCATAACGTTGATGCTGAATTCTTCGTCAGGGAAAGTCATTAGTTCTATGCCTAATTCTTCGTCGGAGTAACTGATATTATTACTGACAACATAGTATTTTTTTTCTGCTTGTTGTTCAACAATTCCTGCTTCTAAAATTGCCTGGACAAAATATTTTGCGCTGCCATCTAATATGGGCGTTTCGGGAGCATTTATTTCGATGAGGAGATTGTCAACTTGTAAACCATAAGCAGCCGATAAAACATGCTCAACAGTTCCAACGCGGGCGCCGTTTTCTTCGATAACTGTGCTACGCGAAGTATCCACAACATTTTCGACGATGGCATGAACAATTGGTTTATCTTTTAAATCGACACGTTGAAAACGATAGCCGAAATTTTCGGGCGCGGGTTTGAAGGTCATTTCTACGTCAAGACCAGTGTGCAAACCGGCGCCTTTTAGGGTAACCGCTTTTGCTATTGTTCTTTGTTTTTGCGACATATTTTTATTTTTATATTTTAAAGTTTATAATTGTCAATTGTCAATTGTCAATTCTTTATAAAGTTTTCGATTTAACGATTTCAAATTCGCGTTTCAGCGAAATTAAATCTTCTCTGATTTTAGGCAATTGACGGAAAATGATGATTGATTTTTTGCTTTCTTTGATATCGAATGCAGGCGAACCTAAAATTGTTATTCCGCCTTCTTTTATATTGTTGCTGACACCAGACTGTGCGCCAATTGTTACTTCGTCGGCAATACTGATGTGTCCCGAAATACCGACTTGTCCTGCTAATATACAATTCTTACCGATTTTTGTTGAGCCGGAAATTCCTGTCTGTGCAGCAATGACAGTATTTTCGCTTATTTCTACGTTGTGTGCTACTTGAATTAAATTATCTAATTTGACGCCGTCTTTTAAAATTGTCGAGCCCATTGTAGCGCGGTCAATTGTGCAGTTTGCGCCTATTTCGACATTGTCTCCAATTACAACGTTGCCAAGTTGTGGAATTTTTTTGTATGTTTTGTCGGCTTGCGGCGCAAATCCAAAGCCGTCGCTGCCAATGATTGTACCTGAGTGAATGATGCAGTTTTCGCCAATTTGACTATCGTTGTAAATTCTTACGCCCGAATAAATTATTGTATTGTCTTTTATTTCGGTGTTATTTCCAATAAATGTTTGCGGAAAAATTTTGACATTATTCCCGATTTTTACATTTTCGGCTATGTATGCAAATGCGCCAATATAAACGTCATTGCCCATCTCGGCGGTTTTGTCAATAAAACAAGGCTGTTCGATACCTGTTTTTGTTATTGCCGACGAAAAATATTTTTGTAATAACTGCGCAAAACCTTGGTAAGCATTTTCGACGCGGATTAAAGTGCAGGTTAATGGTTTGTCGGGTTGAAAATCTTTGTTTACAATAATTATAGATGATTGGGTGGTATAAATAAAATGTGTGTAATTGGGATTTGCAAGAAAGGAGAGCGTTCCGGGACGACCCTCTTCGATTTTCGATACATTATTAACTGTAATTTCGGGATTGCCATCAATTTCTCCATCCAAAAACTGCGCTATATTTTTAGCTGTAAATTCCATATTTATAATTTTTGCAAAACTAATAAATTTAATTTCTTTTCAAAACAATTTTACTTTCGTTCCCAATACAATTATTATTCCGAAGTTAGCCTTATAGTTAAATCTCAGTGATTTATTAGACGGAATCGAAAGAAATTTCTGCAAAATCAGTTTTCGTTTGGAAACTTTAGTACAATGATTTTTACATTTTTTGTGCGGCAAAAGTAGAGAATAAATTTATTAAACCAAAATATACATTTATGTTTTAAGAATAATAATTGATTTGTTATGTTATACAACGAAACACATATAAAATTTTTAACCGTTGCGAATATTTTTTCGCGTATCAAAAACTTTGATGTAAATTAAATCATCGGCAAACGCTTATTCAGTTTGACTTTCTTATATTAAAACTTTTTTTAATTGGAATAATTTTGGTTAAATTTTGTTTATTCGATAATTAATCATAATTTTGCGCTCGATTGCGTGAGATAGGAATGGGGGACTCGTGTCCCCTATTTTATTAAACTTTAATAATATACTTACGAAATTAATTTGATAATGATTGTTGCAAATCAGGTAGTTCCATTAATTGAAGAAATCGTTAGCGATAAAGATTATTTCTTGGTTGACTTAAACATCCAACCCGGAAATAAAATCTATATTTATCTCGACAGCGACCATGGAATTAAAATTGAACAATGTGTCGAAATCAGCCGTTTGATGGAAACCAAAATGGATCGCGACGTCGAAGATTTTGAATTGATTGTTTCGTCAGCAGGTTTAGAACGACCATTGAAAGTAAAACGTCAATACATTAAAAATATTGGTCAAAAAGTGGAAGTGTTACGAAAAGATGGCGTTAAAACTGTTGGCAAAATCCACAAAGTAATTGATAAAGGAATAGAAATTGAATTAGAAACAAAAAAGTTACAGAAAAAAGGAAAACCAAAAGGCGACGCAATTGAAAAGCCTGTTGAAATTCCAAAATCCGAAGTTCAATTTATTGACTTCGAGAAAATTAAAACAACAAAAATTATAGTCGATTTAAGTAGAATAAAATAAAAGTTAATTTGCATACAATGGAGAACCTGAATTTAACAGAAACCTTTGCTGAATTTAAGGAATTAAAAAATATCGATCGAGCAACAATGATGAGCGTCTTACAAGACGTTTTTAAAAGCATGTTACTAAAACGATTTAATACTGACGAAAATTTCGAAATCATTATCAACATTGATAAAGGCGATTTCGAAATCTGGCGTAACCGTACAGTTGTTGCCGACAATGAAATAACAGAACCGTATTTGCAAATTTCTTTAACAGAAGCGCGCAAAATTGTCGATGACATAGAAGAAGGCGAAGAAATTACCGACGAAGTAAAATTAATTGACTTCGGACGTCGTGCCATTTTGGCTTTGCGCCAAAATTTGACGTCGCGCATTCTGGAACTCGAAAAAGATAATCTTTTCTCGAAATATCGCGAAAAAATTGGCGACATCATTACCGGCGAAGTCTATCAAATCTGGAAAAAAGAAATCCTCATTATGGACGACGAAAGCAATGAATTGATTTTACCAAAATCAGAACAAATTCCTTCAGATCACTTCCGCAAAGGCGACAACATCCGCGCTGTGGTTATTAAAGTCGAAATGAAGAATAACACACCGGTCATCATTCTTTCGAGAACATCACCGGCATTCTTAGAAAGACTTTTCGAAAACGAAGTACCCGAAATTTTCGACGGTCTTATTACGATAAAAAAGATTGTACGCGTAGCAGGCGAAAGAGCCAAAGTTGCCGTAGAATCTTACGATGAACGCATCGATCCGGTCGGTGCATGTGTCGGTATGAAAGGTTCGCGTATCCACGGAATTGTGCGCGAGCTGCGAAACGAAAACATTGATGTTATCAATTATACAGCAAATTTACAACTCTATATACAACGTGCTTTAAGCCCGGCAAAAGTTTCGTCAATTAAAATTGACGAAGCCCGCAAACGCGCCGAAGTTTATCTAAAGCCCGAAGAAGTCTCCAAGGCAATTGGCAAGGGCGGTCTGAACATAAAATTGGCAGGTCAACTAACCGGTTACGAAATAGATGTTTATAGAGATGTTGAAGATGATTATGAAGATGTGGATTTAGATGAATTTGCAGATGAAATTGAAAGCTGGATTATCGACGAACTGAAAGCCATTGGCTGCGACACCGCGAAAAGTGTTCTTAGTTTGCCGGTTGAAGATTTAGTTCAACGTACCGACTTAGAAGAAGAAACCATTCGCGACGTAGTGGAAATTCTGAAAAGCGAATTTGAATAATTAGTTTGTTGATATTTACTAAGATTTTATTGTTTTGGCTTTCAAATTAAATCAGTGGTTCTATAATTTTAAGAACGTGGTATCCTTTTGGAATAAAGGTGATACTATACAAACCCATTATAAGGTAGAAAATAAATTGATGGAAGAAAATACAGGTATTAAAAGCAAGAGGCTCGGCAAAGTTGCCGGAGAATTCAATGTCGGTATAACAACGATAGTTGAGTTTCTCCACAAAAAAGGGTTTCAAATCGATTCAAATCCCAACACGAAGATTGAACACGATATGTATGACCATTTGTTAAAGGAATACAGTTCCGATGTCTCCGCTAAACAAGAGTCCCAAAAAATCAGTCAACGTAAAATCAAAGACAAACATACATCGATTACTATCGAAGATGTTAAACATGAGTCGAATGTTGAAGGTTTCGAAGCCGACGAAATTTTTATTAAAGACACCAGCGTTACCGAAACCAAAAAAACTTTTGTCGAAGAGAAAAAAGTGGAACATTTGAAAATTGAAGCGGAACCTGTTAAAATAGAACCCAAAATTCTTGGCAAAATTGATATTAAAGAAATCAATAAAAAACCAATCATCAAAGACGAACCGATAATACCTGAAGTGAAAGTAGAAACTATTACCATTCCCCAAAAAGCCGAATTGGAAATTGTTGTTGCCAAAGTTGAAGAAACAGAAAAACAGATTGAAAAATCAGTTGCAGATGAATCTCAATTGAAACAAGAACAAATAACAGCTTTTGAAGAGTCCCCAAAAGAAAAAAAGAAACACACCGAACCTGTAAATTTGGAACAAGAAATAAAACACGAAAAACCGGTTGCAACGCCAATCGTTGAAGAATCGGAAAATGAAACTGATGAAGACGAAGAATCCGAATCAGAATCAAAGGATGGTGAAGTTAAAGTTGTCGGCAAAATTGATTTAGATTCGCTTAATCAAAAAACACGTCCGACAAAAAAATCCCGCCGTCAACGCGACGAGGAACGCAAAGCCAGAATATTACGGGAACAACAGGACAAACCTGTTCAACCAATTATTGCAACACCCGTTGTTATTCCACAAAACGAAAAAATAAAAGACGAAAAAATAATTGAAAATATTGTTGTCGAAAATAAAATTGCCGACAAACCAAAAGTAGATGTTGATTTTCTTCAAACCAAATTCGAAAAACTTGCCGGACCAACCGTTATTGGCAGAATCGATTTACCCGACGCACGCGATAAGAAAAAACCAATCGCATCGTCGAACGACAAAATCAAGAGCAAGAAAAATAAGAAAAAACGTAAACGAATAAATAAAGACCAGATTTCTACAACACCGATTAATCAAGATCAAAAACCGCACGGTGGACAAGGAGGTCAGGGAAATCAAGGTGGACAGCAAGGGCAGGGTGGACATAGCGGACAAGGCGGTCATAGTGGACAAGGCGGACATCAAGGACAACGAACCGATAATAGACCACCTGATAATAGACCAAGACCACCACAACAACAACACGACCGATTCAAGCCAAAACCAAAGAAAGTCGAAAAACAGGAAATCGACGATCAGGATATAGCTAAACAAATTAAAGAAACGCTGGCTAAACTTACTGCCAGTAAGTTCAAATCAAAAACATCGAAATACAAAAGAATTAAACGCGACGAAATCCGCACAAAAATGCAGGATGAGATCGACAAAAAAGAAGCAGACAAAAGAATTCTCAAAGTTACTGAATTTATTTCGGTCAATGAGTTGGCAAACATGATGTGCATTCCTGTAACTCAGGTTATCTCGTCATGTATGAATCTTGGCTTGATAGTTTCCATCAATTTCCGTCTCGATGCCGATACATTAACATTAGTTGCAAACGAATTTGGTTATGACATCGAATTTATTAATCCAGATTCCACGGAAACAGTTAAAGTCGATATTGATAGTCCGGAAGATTTAGTATTCCGTTCGCCAATAGTTACAGTCATGGGACACGTTGACCATGGAAAAACAATGTTGCTCGACCGCATCAGACACACCAATGTTATAGCTGGAGAAGCCGGCGGTATAACTCAACATATTGGTGCATACAGTGTGCATCTCGACAATGGTAAAACAATTACATTTCTTGATACACCGGGTCACCAGGCATTTACTGCAATGCGTGCTCGCGGTGCAAGAATTACTGATATTGTAATTATTGTTGTCGCTGCCGATGACGGTGTAATGCCTCAAACAGTTGAAGCAATCAATCACGCTCAGGCAGCAGGTGTACCTTTGATTTTTGCAATTAATAAAATAGACAAACCTGGCGCAAACCCTGAAAAAATAAAAGAAGAACTGGCAAAAATGAATCTTCTTGTTGAAGATTGGGGTGGAAAATACCAATCGCAGGATATTTCAGCAAAGAAAGGTCTGAACATTGAATTACTTCTCGAAAAAGTATTACTCGAAGCGGAAATGCTTGAATTAAAAGCCAATCCAAATCGTAATGCACAAGGCACCATCATTGAATCTTCGTTAGATAAAGGACGCGGTTATGTTGCCACAATGCTGGTACAAAATGGTACTATCAATGTTGGCGATATTTTATTGGCTGGACATCACACAGGTCGTATTCGTGCAATGTACAACGAACGAAATCAAAAAGTTGAATCTGCCGGTCCATCAACACCGGTATTGGTTCTTGGTTTGAATGGAGCACCACAGGCTGGCGATACTTTTGCTGTTTTGAATGACGAGCGCGAAGCGCGCGAAATTGCTACGAAACGTGAGCAATTACAACGCGAAATTGGTATCCGTTCGCAAAAACATATTACACTCGACGAAATTGGACGACGTATTGCAATTGGTAACTTCAAAGAACTTAACATTATTGTTAAGGGCGACGTGGACGGTTCGATTGAAGCTTTGTCTGATTCATTAATTAAACTGTCAACCGAAGAAATTCAGGTTAACGTTATTCACAAAGCCGTTGGTCAGATTGCCGAAAGCGATGTTATGCTTGCTGCTGCATCGAATGCAATTATTGTCGGCTTCCAGGTTCGACCTGCACTCAATGCAAAACGTCTTGCGGAGCGCGAAGAAATTGACATGCGCTTCTATTCGGTCATTTATGACGCTATTGAAGAAGTCAAAGACGCTATGTCTGGTATGTTGTCGCCCGAATATAAAGAAGAAATAATTGGTACTGCCGAAATCCGTGAAGTTTTCAAAATTACAAAAGTCGGATCGATTGCCGGTTGTATGGTTAAAGACGGAAAAATTCAACGTACTGCAAAAGTGCGCTTAATCCGCGATGGTATTGTTATTTATACTGGCGACTTAGGCTCGTTAAAACGTTTCAAAGACGATGTAAAAGAAGTTGCAACAGGATTTGAATGTGGTTTAAATATCAATAGATTTAACGACATCAAAGTTGGCGACTTGGTTGAAGCTTTTGTTGAAACACAAATTCAAAGAAAATTATAAGGAATTTAAATTTAATAAATTTTAGCCGGTCGCATTTAGCAGACCGGCTTTTATTTTGAACGAAAGTGTAAATTTAAATTCTGCAAAGACTTTTAATTCATTACGATTTTGCTTTAATCAAAATTTTGTAACAATTAACTGGCATTGGATAATAATTTTCGTCAAGCTTTAATTGCATGAAGTGTAAATGGGTTGGTGAACGTTTTTTGTAGGCATTTAATCCCGTCCTTCCGACAGTTGCAATACTATCTCCGGGTTTTACAAAGTTTCCTAAATGAACAAATATTTTGTCATTATGCGCGTAATAAAAAAAGTTATTCGAATAAGGATCAAAAATGTAAATGAAATTACCACCGCGCAATTTGCTTGTTGGTTGCCATGTTGTATCGACAGCAATAACAATTCCTCCTGTCGTGGATAATACATTTACAGGTTTGTTGGTATTATCGTCTTTGCTATCATGGTTTTTGTCGAAAATGAAGATGTCTTGCGCTGGATGGCCGGAGTGTTTATTTCCGTGGAAATAATTATATTTACTTGCTATATAACCATTCCCTTTTACGCCGCCGATCATTTTTTTGTTATAATGCTGAACCGGAAAATACCAGGTGGAATCAGGATAATTTCCGCCACCGTTTTGATAATAATATTCCTTAATTTTGGGTATCAATAGTTGAGTTTTTTTTAATGCGTCTTCTTGAGATATTTGATTTGAACAAATTTCGAAATTTAATTCGTTAAACTCTATGCAATATGTACAAACATTAGTTTTATGAATTAAACTGTTACTGCCAGATTGTAAATCATAGCAAATTAAAAAACAGAGAACGATTGCACCAATTATCTTTTTCATTCAACTCAATTTTTAAAACGTTTTAATTCATTTTTACTGAAAACCCACGATGGTGTTACAAGATTTGACGCTTTCGACACATCGTACCAGGGCGAAATATCGCTGTTATTTAAATTAACAAGTAAATGAATACTTTGCGCAGGCATATAACTTTGGGCAAGCATAAAAATTTTATTTCCATTGACTTTGTTTTTTGCAATATCAACAACAATTTCTGCATGTCCCGGACTTCCTCCTATAACAAAAATGTCGCCAATTTGAATGCTGTCAATAGGAATTTGACGTAATTCTTTGCTTAGCGAAAGTGTTCCGGCATACATAAATACAATGTCCAAATATTCTCTGAATGTTTTATACGAATAATCTTCGCTTTTCGATGGATACCAATTTGATTTATTGCCCGATATTTTTATTCTGTTTCCCTGTGCCCATTTAATATAATCAACCCGAAAGCCATTTGTAAAATTAAAATGAATTTTGGAATATTGTTTTTGAGCATATAAATATTCAGCCCGCAAACGAATAATAGCATCAGCACATTGCTGTAAATCTTTGTTGCCGATATCAATATCAAGAACCGAAATATAAATATCAGAATTTGGCATGACTTCACCGTTGTAATAATAAACTTTTGATCCCATCTGTTTTAATGGAAAATTACTTAGAAAATATTCAAAAGTATTTTTCTCATAACTTTGTCTTTCATAATCTGGTGGCGTAGAAAATCTTGTTGCAATTGTTTTTGCCGACGAATCAATTTTAATTGACGACACCGTATCTTTTAAAATTTTATTTTGAGCATTTTTAGTGACGGTTTGATTACAAAATATTGAAACAGATATTAACGCAATTAATGGAACAAATATGATTGCTATTTTCATATTTTGAGCATTTAGATTTAATTAAATTATCTAAATTACTCAAATACTTCAGTTAAGTCAACAACCAAATCGCCATTAAAGATGTTTACCGGAATTTTATCGTCGTCGGCAAAGATTCCTTTTTGCTGATATTTGCCGTTGTCGTCTAAAAGATATACAAGTATAGTACTTTCATACGGAAAAACAATCCAATATTCACGAACGCCATTATTTTGGTACAATTGAAATTTTGTTTCAACAACATATTTAGCTTTTGAAGGAGAAACAATTTCAATAATCATATCCGGCGCACCTGAATAAGAATTATTTTGAATTTTGACATTTTTATAGAATACAGAAAGTGATGGTTTTATTGAAATAGGTGTAATTACTTTTCCTTCAAAATTATTTGATAAAAATATTTCAAAAGGTTCTACATAAGTCTGACATATAGCATTTTTCAGTGTATTGTTTAAAGCCGAAATAATTTCTGAATCACTTTTTCTTTTGTCAACAACAGGAAAATTCATTACCCGAATGTATCCGTCAAATAATTCCCTGCGTACACCGTCCATCCAAGTAAGATAGTCAGCGTAACTGTAACGCTTATTCATGTCTAAAATTAATTCTTCCATAAACTATTTGCTAAAAAATTTATATATGCAAAGTTACAAATAAATTGGAAACAGATAAATTGGATGTTTGTTTTTTCATTCAATAATTTTTCTGATTTATAAAATATATCACCTATAATAGCTTAATTTTGCATCGAGATTCAAAATGAATCTGTTTGTAAATTATTGGTGCGATAATGAGTTATTCATTGCGTTATATATTTTTCGGCATTTTCTTGTTTGTCGCGTTGCAGCATTTTTTTATTGGCATACTATCGAAACACAAAAATGTAAATATTGCATTTGGTGTCGTTTCGCTGGTTATGGCTGTATCCACTTTCAGCGTCATAAATATGTTTAAGGCTGCTAATATTGCGAATTATCTTTTCTGGTTTAATGCAATTTGGGTTTGTCCCAGTATTGGCGGGATTTTTCAAATACTTTTTGTTTCGTATTATACTAAAATATTTCATAAACCGCTATTAATATTTAACATTGCAATTTCGGCTATTTGTTTTATATTAATTTTTGCACTTCCAGACGGTTCAATATTTAGCGAAATACTTGGTTTTTATATCAAAAACAATTCGTTTGGCGAACCACAAGCATTTATAAACGGACATTTATCTATATTTTCGGGTATAAGCTATTTGTATGTTACAACAACTTTTTTGAACATTTTTATTGTTTTAATCAAGTTCTATAAAACCGAACAAAAAAAGCAAATTGCAACAATTTTTATTATCGCTTTTGCTATTCGCGCATTATTGGTTTTAAATGACATGATTGCTGATGTTTTGCCATTTACGATTTATTTACTTGAATACGCAAATCTTGTGCTGATAATTATAATGAGTATTTTTCTATCGCTCGACATTGCAAAAGTTGCTGTTTTAGAAGAAAACGTGAAACACCAACATGAAATAAATAATGTAAAAACAGAATTGACGCAAATGCTGGTTCACGACCTTAAAAATCCATTGACTGCTATTATTGCTTCGACCGAAAATGGAACAGGACAGCAAGTTAAACAAGCCGGAAATACAATGCTCAATTTAATAATGAATATACTTGATGTCAGCAAATTTGAAAGTCAAAAAATGGAGTTGCGCAAAACAACTATTTCTGCTCAGGAATTAATAGTTAAAGCAAAAATGCAAGTCGAGTACAGTTTAAAGAGTAAAAACATTGAACTAAAAACCATTGTTGACGAAAATTTTGTTTTTAACATTGACATAGATTTAGCAGTTCGGGTTTTTGTAAACATAATTACTAATTCGATTAAATATACACAATCCAATTATCCAATTGAAATTCGCATTTCAAAGGAAATCAATGATTTTGCAACAATTACTATCAAAGACAATGGCATGGGAATTCCGGCTGATAAACTTCAATATATTTTTGATAAATACGAACAGGCAGACCGGTCAATTGCTTATTCAACCGGCATTGGACTTTCGTTTTGCAAAATGGCAGTCGAAGCGCATGGTGGCAGTATAGGTGCGTTGTCCATAGAAAACGAAGGCACAACATTATGGTTTACTTTGCCTGTTACAGACGAAAAACCGGAAAAAAATCTTTTGGTCGAAACTAAAGATATTGCAATTTCTCTAAACAATCATGAAAAAGAACAATTAAAAGAATTATATCCGTTGTTGAAAAAGTTAGATGTAAATGAAATTTCGGCGTTCAAAAGAATTATTAAAATTATCGAAAACAAAAATCTTGGTAACGAAGCGTGGCGTGAAAAATTGAAAAATTCAGTTTACTTTTGCAACCAAGAATTATATAGCAAATTGATAGAATTGATTATTGAATAATGAACCATAAAATATTAATCATTGACGACCAGATAGAAATTATAAATTATATAGTTGATTGTTTTACTAACGCCGAACCCAATTATATATTTTACCATGCCATTGACGGATATTCCGGTATTGATGTGGCAGAGAAATTTACGCCCGACTTAATTATAACTGACTGGGAAATGCCCGGTTTATCTGGCATTGAAACTATTGAACGATTAAAAGAATCGGAAATTACAAAACACATACCGGTCATCTTGTGCACCGGTATTATGACTTCATCGCAAAATCTTAAAACTGCCTTCGAAGCCGGCGCCATAGATTTCATCAGGAAGCCCGTTGATCCAATTGAACTTATTTCGCGCATTCGCTCCATGCTTGCATTATCGGATAGTTATAAAAAAATTACTGACCTAAATGCCACCAAAGATAAATTTTTATCAATTATCGCGCACGATTTAAGAAGTCCTTTTAATAGTATTTTGGGGTTTGGCAATTTAATGATTAGTCGGTTACAAAAAAACAATGATTTGGAATCGTTAAAATTTATTGAGATAATTCGTGTGGTTGCACAAAATACGTATAAATTATTAGAAAATTTACTCGATTGGGCAAGAATACAAACAGGCAAAATTGAATTTAAACCGGATAAAATTAATTTGAAACTTGCCATTATTGACTTAATTGAGCAATTTAAAATTGAAAGTCTTGCTAAAAATATTCAGGTAAATTATACGATAAACGAAAATATTCAGGTTTTTGCCGATGTATCTATGATAAATTTAATATTGCGCAATTTGATAACCAATGCCATTAAATTTACACACCGCAATGGAATTGTAGAAATTATTGCAAAGCAAATAGATAACCGTGTCGAAATTTCTGTTGTAGATAATGGAATTGGGATGGATCAACTTATGATTGATAAACTTTTTAAAATAAGTGAAAAAATTGCTACATCGGGTACAGAAAAAGAAAAAGGAACCGGTTTGGGTTTAATACTTTGTAAAGAATTTGTCGAAATGAATGGCGGCGTTATTCGCGTAGAAAGCGAACAGGGAAAAGGTAGCGCTTTTATATTTACAGTACCGATTTCATAATTAGTGAATACTAAAATGCAACAAAAAATATTAATCATTGACGACCAAATAGAAACAATCAATTTTATTGTGGATTGTTTTAACGATTCGGATAAAGATTACGAATTTTACCATGTACTTAGCGGCATTGATGCAATTAATGTAGCGCAAAAATTTAAACCGCACTTAATTATTACAGACTGGGAAATGCCCGGATTGTCTGGCATCGAAACCATCAAACGCTTAAAACAAATTGACAGTACAAAAAATATTCCGGTTATCATGCTTACCGGAATTATGACTTCTTCGGAAAACCTTCAAACTGCACTCGAAGCCGGCGCAATAGATTATATACGAAAGCCAATTGATAAATTAGAACTCATTGCTCGCACCGGTTCTATGCTGTTGCTGGCAAATTCGTTTAAAGAAATTGTCGATTTTAAAAATAGAGAGTTGGCTTCCACAGCGCTATTGATTTTGTAAAATAACGAATTTAGTATAAGTATTATTACCAAACTCAAACAAATTGATTTAGAATTTGGTACAAAGAATAAAAAATTAAGTGAACTATTAAACGAAGTGAATACCGAAATAACACAAAAGGTAAAAGGCGAAGCATGGAAAAATTTCGAAGTCTATTTTAACAACGTGCATCCAAATTTTTTTTCAAATTTACTGAGTAAATTTCCTGATTTAACGCCAGCCGAAATTAAATTAGCAAGTTTGATTCATTTACAACTTTCTACCAAAGAAATTTCATCAATTATTTTCATTTCAGCCGATAGTGTTAAAACAGCACGCAATCGGTTAAGAAAAAAATTAAATTTATCGCCCGACGATAATCTTACCGCGTTTTTACTCTCGTTGTAAATATGGGAAGTCAGATGTTTTTAAAACGTCTGACTTCTACCGGCTACCGCTACCTTGTTTACTTCTTGTTACCCGCTTTTCATTTACTTGTTACCCTTTTGTTACCCTGCAAAAATATATTCTTCATTGCAGACGGTTTACGTTTGTACCAAAAAATCTATATATGGAAATTATTGAAATTGAAAAACAAAGCGAAGACGATTTTTTTGATGACATCACTCAGCAAAATGAAACGTTGAAAAAAATTATTGAAAAGACAAAAGACACTTCAGAAAAAAAAACTGAAAATGAAGAAATTGATATTGACGAAGCACTTAAAAAATTTGAAATAGAAGAATAAACATAAAGCATTAATAATTTAAATGATAATATTATGAAAAAAATTCTACAACGATTTATGCTGTTTTTGTTTCTGGTAACAGCGACAATTGGAACTGCGTTTGGACAGGTAACAATTACATTAAATGTGGTCTCCGGTGGAACAGCGGTTCAGGGAGCATTTGTGGCTGTTAAGGATAATTCGGCGCATTTTCTTGGCTCTGGTACAACAGATGTTTCCGGCAATGTAGTTGTTTCAATCACGCAGGGAATAAATTGTAATATTACAATATACTATACCTGGTTATATTACTTTTACCGGAAGTTTCATTTCGGATGTTAGCAAAACGCTTAGTTTAAGTATTGCTTTAACGGGTACTTCAAATCAAACAGTTACTTTTACTGCATCTGGTGGCACAAACCCGCAGAATGGACAACCCATACCGATATCGGGTGCTTCAATCTCTATTGATGGTCAAATATTAACAACCAATGGCAGCGGTGTTGCAACGATAAATTTGGCAAGCGCAACATATCCTTACACTGTCAGTGCAACGCATTACGATAATGCAACCGGAAACGCAACTGTTAATTGTGCGAATGTCAATATCAATATAACATTAAACTTGACACCGCATATTGTAACATTCATGATAAACGACGGAACGAATCCTTTGCCAAATGCTACAATCAGTATTAATGGACAAACGTTGACAACAGACAACAATGGAAAAGCGACGATTGTGTTACCAATAGGAAGTTATCCTTACACAGTCAAAGCGGCTTGTTATGTGTCAGTAATGAATACGGCGACCATTACGAATGCAAATATAACAGTCTCCGAAATTTTATATCATGTTCCTTATAATGTTACTTTTACAGTTACCGCAGGAGGCAATGCGTTGGCAAATACAAATATTGCAATCGGCAGTCAAACTATAACGACAAACGCTTTGGGTATTGCAACCGTCAGTCTTTTAAACGGCAGTTATCAATGGTTGGCATATACAACCGGTTACAATAATCAATCCGGCACTGTAACTGTCAGTTGTGCCGATGCAAATGTTAGTATTGCAATGGTACTTACCACTTATACCATAACATTTGATATTAGCGATGGAACAAACAAAATACCAAACGCTACCATCAACATCAACGGTCAAACTTTGACAACCGATAATAATGGCAAAGCAACGATAATTTTGCCTCCCGGAAATTATCCATATACAATCACAAAAGATTGTTACAATGCAATTAGTAATACAGCATCTGTAAAAAACGCTAATCTGACTATTCCGGGTGTCTTAATACAAACTCCATATACCATAACCTTCACGGTTATATCAAATGGAGTTGTCCTACCAAATGCCAATATTCAGATTAATAACCAATCGCTGACCACCAATTCGTCTGGCATTGCGACCATTAATCTGACAAATGCAAATTATTCGTGGACGGCAACTAAATCGTGATATAATGATACAACCGGAAATGTTACCATTGCATGTGCTAACAATGCTGTAAATGTTACAATGCGCAGAATTATCACAAATCAGATTTTTGCAGGAAACGACGAAGCATTTACTTATGTCAAACAAACGCTCAATGGCACGTCTATTCTTGTAAATGATGGAAATACCGATGGTAGCAAAATCATTCTAAATACAACTCCGGTGTCGAATGTTACGGAAGGATTGTTGACGCTCAGTATTGACGGAACATACACGTACAATCCATCTCCGGGATTTGTGGGCGACGATAAATTTACCTACGAAATCTGTAACGACGAAACGCCGCAACAATGCACAACGGCAGTTGTAACAATCCACGTGTTGCCGGTAGCAATAACAGTTCCCGAAGGTTTGTCACCCAATGGCGATGGTAAAAACGACTTTCTTGTTATTCCAGATTTGGATAAATATCCGAACAACAAATTGACAATCATCAATCGTTGGGGAAATATTGTTTTTGCTTCATCGAATCATGCGCAACGCTTTTTTCGGCGCAACTGGAACTGGAACAAACTGCCGTTCCTCGATTTACAAGTCACGTATATTGATAACCACAAACAATTTACATCGATCAAACCGTTTAGCAATAATTTGAATAAAAAATATCACGAAGGTCCGGCATCGTTCAATAAAGAAGGTACATTCATGGTTTTTACGCGCGACAATTACAATGGCGAGAGCAAAGACCACCATGTTAAATTGCAATTGTACCAATCGTATTATATTCACGATAAATGGACTGATCCTACGCCACTGCCTTTCAATAGCAACGAGTATTCTGTGGGACATCCTACGTTAACTGCCGATGGTAAAACTTTGTATTTTGCATCAGACATGCCCGGTGGTTATGGCGGTACAGATATTTATGTTTGCTACAGAACCAATGATGGCTCTCAATTAACATGGGCAAAAATATAAATACCGAAGGCAATGAAATGTTTCCCTTTGTGCACGACGATGGTTTGTTATTTTTCGCATCGAACGGTTTGCCCGGACTTGGCGGTCTCGATATTTTTGTTGCAAAACTTACCGACTCCAAAACTGCCGGTACGCCGATGAACCTTGGCGCTCCGGTTAATAGTAGTTACGACGATTTTGCATTGATTTTAGATAAAGATCAAAAAAACGGATATTTCTCATCAAACCGATTGGAAGGTCGATGCGACGACGATATTTATTGTTTTGAAATGAATAAACCAATTTCGTTTGATACTCAAAACAATCAGACACAAAACAGTAATGTAAATAATCAGGTTGTAAAAGCGCCGACATTTTCGCTTTACTGTTTGGTTACCAACAAAGAAACTAAAAGTCCGATTGAGGGAGCAACTATAACTTTGAAAGATAATTTTACAGGGAAATCGGAAACGTTTATCACAACTACATCAGGCGATTTTACTAAAAAACTTGATTTTTATAAATTAAACGATAAAGTAAATTTTGATGTTAAAATTGAAAAAAATGGATTTCTGACAAAAACTGCAAACTACTCAAAAACGCTTGCAGTACCGGGTCAATATAATATTCACGAAGAAATTGACATGAATTTGCTGAAAATTGAAGTCGGCAGTAATCTTGGCGCGCTTTTAAATATCAACCCAATTTATTTCGATTACGACAAATCTTTAATTACACCAAAAGCATCAATTGAATTAGATAAAATTGAGAAAGTGTTAAACGACAATCCGACAATGGAGATTGAACTTGGTTCGCACACCGACTCGCGCGGCAGCGCCGAATACAATATAAAACTTTCGGATCGTCGTGCAAAAGCGTCGGCTGAATATATTAAAAACCGCATTACTAATCCTGACAGAATTTACGGTAAAGGTTATGGAGCAACTCAACTCCTGAATAAATGCGTAAAATGTACCGAAGATGAGCATCAGATGAACCGGAGAACAGAATTTAAAATCGTGAAGTTTTGATTATACACATCTAAGATGTCATCTCGTAGAGATGACATCTTATGTTTAATAACCAATTCTATTCAAACACTTCAGTTAAGTCAACAACCAAATCTCCATTAAAAATGTTTACCGGAATTTTATCGTCGTCGGCAAAGATTCCTTTTTGCTGATATTTGCCGTTGTCGTCTAAAAGATATACAAGTACAGTACTTTCATACGGAAAAACAATCCAATATTCACGGACTTTATTTTCTTCATACAATCTGAATTTTTCGTCGATGTCACGTTTGTGATTTCTGGGAGAAACAATTTCTATAATTAAATCCGGTGCTCCCAAACAACCTTTTTCATCGAGTTTTGAAGGATCGCAAACTACATAAATATCAGGTTGTACAACAGTTAATGTTTGTTTATCGGTTTGTTCGGTGTTATTTTTGGGAAATCTTACATCAGAAGGTGCATGATAAATTTTGCATTGTTTTTTATACAAAAAATTTATAAAATTTCTTTCTAAATTCACAGAAATTTCTTGATGTATTCTATTTGGCGCGGGACTCATCAATTTGATAAAACCATCAATTAATTCACGTCTAACATCGTCCATCCAAGTAAGATAATCAGCGTAACTGTAACGCTTATTCATGTCCAAAATTAATTCTTCCATAAACTATTTACTAAAAAATTTATATATGCAAAGGTATAATTTTTTTGATTTATTTTGAAACATCAAACCGGTTATCATTTTTTTATCTGCAAAAAACGCATACCTTTGCAAAAATTATTTGACTCGAATTTAAATCCAAAACAATTGAAGCCCAAAGATTTTTTTTCAATTAGTTGTTCGAAGATAAAAATAATAGTTTAAGAATAAGCCACGCTTGGTTTATTTTATTTAAATAAATATCAAGCGAAAGCAAAATTCGTAATTTGTAATTCATAATTCGTAATTAATTATTCCGTTGGTTTTCATTTACTTTGACTCATTGAGAAAAAAAATAAATTTTATTTCAAAATAATCATTGTAAAATCCAAACAATGTTATAATTTTGCACGCCAATTTAATTTTAAATATACATAATTTATTGACTTTTATGCCAACAATATCACAGTTAGTTAGAAAAGGTAGAAAGAAACTGGTTACCAAGAGTAAAGCACCCGCACTGGATTCATGTCCGCAACGTCGTGGTGTATGTGTACGTGTTTACACAACCACTCCTAAAAAACCAAATTCTGCAATGCGTAAAGTAGCCAGAGTGCGCCTTACAAATCAAAAAGAAGTAAACGTTTACATTCCGGGTGAAGGTCACAATTTACAGGAACACTCAATCGTATTGATTCGTGGTGGTCGTGTGAAAGACTTACCAGGTGTTCGTTACCACATCATTCGCGGTGCGCTGGATACAGCTGGCGTTGAAGGTCGTAACCAACGTCGTTCGAAATACGGAACAAAGAAGAAAAAAGCAACAGCAGCTGGCAAACCAGGCGCTAAACCAGCAGGTAAAAAATAACAATCAATTTTTTAAGCAATGAGAAAAGCTAAAGCTAAAAAAAGAATATTATTACCAGATCCGGTATATAATGATACATTGGTTACGCGATTTGTAAATAATTTAACGCGCGACGGCAAAAAAAGTACGGCTTTCAGTGTATTTTACGAAGCAATTGACTTTGTAAAATCAAAAACCGAAAAGTTAGAAAAACATCCAATCGAAATTTGGAAGAAAGCAATTGACAATGTAGCTCCTACTGTCGAAGTAAAGAGCCGCCGTGTTGGTGGCGCAACTTTTCAGGTTCCTATGGAAGTTCGTCCCGACCGTAGAATGTCAATTGGTATCAAAAACCTAATTCTTTATGCTAAAAAGCGTACCGGTAAATCGATGAGCGACAAACTCGCTGCTGAAATTATCGCTGCTTTTAACGAAGAAGGTGGTGCGTATAAAAAACGTGAGGACACTCACAAAATGGCAGAAGCCAACAAGGCTTTCGCACATTTTAGATTTTAATTTTATCCCGTACAGGGAATTGGGTTGTTTGAAATAATGGCTGGAGATTTAAAATATACGCGTAACATTGGCATCATGGCACACATTGATGCCGGTAAAACTACTACAACAGAACGTATTTTGTTTTACACAGGTGTTACACATAAAATGGGCGAAGTTCACGACGGTGATACCGAAATGGACTGGATGATTCAGGAGCGTGAACGCGGAATCACCATTCAATCTGCAGCAACAACAACTTTTTGGAAGTACAATAGTCAAGATTTTAAAATAAATATAATCGACACTCCGGGGCATGTGGATTTTACCGTAGAAGTCGAACGTTCTTTGAGAGTTTTAGATGGTGCAATAGCTGTTTTTTGCGGTGTCGGTGGGGTAGAACCTCAATCCGAAACTGTCTGGCATCAGGCAAACAAATATCATGTACCGCGTCTGGCATTTGTTAATAAGCTCGATCGTACCGGCGCTGATTTTTTTAATGTGGTTCATCAAATTGAACACAAATTAAAAGCAAGACCAATTCCGGTTGAAATTCCGATTGGAAACGAAGAGACTTTTACAGGTGTAGTTGACTTGATTCAAAATAAAGCAATTATTTGGAACGACGAAACCAAAGGCGCTAAATTCGAAATTGCCGATATTCCGGCAGACATGATAGAATTGGCAAACGAGTGGCGCTCCAAATTAATTGAGACAGCCGCCGAAAGTGATGACACATTAATGGAAAAATTTTTCGTTGATACAAATTCACTCACAGCCGACGAAATTATTTCGGGTTTGCGCAAAGCTACCATTGAGTTGAAAATTGTTCCCGTTTTTTGCGGGTCAGCTTTCAAAAACAAAGGTATTCAAACTTTGCTCGATGGCGTTGTAGCGTTTTTGCCAAGTCCGATGGATGTAGGCGCAGTTGACGGAATCAATCCGAAAACAGAAAAAACGGTACATCGTAATCCGGATCGCAACGAACCATTCAGCGCGTTGGCATTCAAAATTTCGGTTGACCCTTTTGTCGGTAAATTAGCTTATTTGCGTGTTTACTCCGGCAGCATAAAATCGGGCGACAGTGTTTTGAATCTGCGAAGCAATCAGCGCGACAGAGTTTCGAGATTATACCAGATGCACGCCAACAAACAAATTCCGCTCGACGAAATCGAAGCCGGAGACATTTGTGCGGTGGTTGGTTTCAGGGACATTCGAACAGGCGATTCGCTTTGCGACGACAAACACCCGATTCTTTTGGAATCGATTGTTTTTCCTGAACCGGTTATCAGTATTGCGGTGGAACCAAAAACACAAGCTGACATCGACAAATTAGCAATTGCATTAAACAAGTTATCTGAAGAAGACCCAACTTTTAAAGTTACAGTAAACGAAGATACCGCTCAGACGCTTTTAAACGGAATGGGCGAATTGCATTTAGAAATTTTGTTAGACCGCTTGCGCCGCGAATTTAAGATTGATTGCAATCAAGGCATTCCGCAAGTAACTTACAAAGAAGCAATCGCAAATTCAGTTGAACACCGCGAAGTTTTCAAAAAACAAACCGGTGGTCATGGCAAATTTGCTGACATAACAGTCAGAATTTCGCCGGCAGATGAGGGAACAAAAGGTTTGCAATTTATCAATTCGATTAAAGGTGGTACAATTCCAAAAGAATACATACCGTCAATCGAAAAAGGTTTCAGAGAATCAATGCGCAACGGCGTACTTCTCGGTTACCAGATGGATAATCTGAAAGTAGAATTGCTCGACGGAAGTTATCACAATGTCGATTCTGACGCAATGTCTTTCGAAATTGTGGCAAGGCAAACGTTCCGCGAAGCTTGTCTGAAAGCAAAACCGATTTTACTCGAACCGATTATGCGCGTTGACATTGTAACACCCGAAGAATACATGGGCGACATTATTTCGGATATGAATAAACGTCGGGGACATATTGAAGACGTTGATTCAAATTCGCTTGGTCAACGGTTGATAAGAGTTACAGTACCTATGGCAGATATGTTTGGATATGTAACAACGTTACGTTCTGTATCATCTGGCAGAGCAACACAAAGTATGGAGTTTTCACATTTCGAACAAATGAATGACAATCTTACAAAAGATGTCATCAACAAAATAAAAGGAACATTTGATTCCTTATTCAAATAGAAAAAATAAAAGTTTTAAAAGCGAAAAAATAATACTAAACATCAATATTTATTATGAGCAGTCAAAAGATACGAATTAAATTAAAGTCGTTTGATCACAATTTAGTAGATAAATCTGCTGAAAAAATCGTTAAAACCGTAAAAACAACCGGTGCAATTGTAAGTGGACCAATTCCATTACCAACTCACAAGAGAATCTTTACCGTTTTACGTTCACCTTTCGTAAACAAAAAATCGAGAGAACAATTTCAATTGTGCGCTTTCAAACGTTTAATTGATATTTACAGCTCAACCCCAAAAACAATCGATGCGTTGATGAAGCTCGAATTGCCCAGTGGCGTTGAAGTAGAAATAAAAGTGTGAAGTCAGATTTAAGATAACGAAAACATTTTTTCGGAAATACGAAACAAAAATGCAACCTTTCGCAAATCTGTTCGTATGCTGAATTTGTTATTCGCTTATCCGCTGAATCTTTAATAATAATAATAATTAATTTTTTTATGCCAGGATTAATAGGAAAAAAGGTTGGGATGACTTCTATCTTTACCGAGGAAGGCAAGAATGTCGCCTGCACGGTAATAGAAGCCGGCCCCTGCGTAGTGTCCCAAGTCAAAACGCAAGAAAAAGATGGTTATGATGCTATTCAGTTAGCATTCGATGACAAAAAAGAAAAGAATACAACCAAACCAATGGTTGGACATTTCAACAAAGCAAATTCAGCTCCAAAACGTAAAGTTGCTGAATTCCCTGCTATCAGACCTGATCTGAAATTAGGCGATGTTGTTTCTGTCGATACATTTACTAACGACACTTTTCTTGACATTACAGGATTTACCAAAGGTCGCGGATTTCAAGGCGTTGTAAAACGTCACGGTTTCGGCGGCGTTGGCGATCAAACACACGGTCAGCACGACCGTAGTAGAGCTCCCGGTTCGTTGGGCGGTTCGTCGTTCCCTGCAAAAGTGTTCAAAGGAATGAGAATGGCAGGCAGAATGGGCAACAAACAGGTAAAAGTGATGAATATGCGTATTATCAAGCTTATCCCTGAACACAATTTATTATTAATTAAAGGGGCAGTTCCCGGTCCTAATGGTTCATATCTAATAATTACCAAGTAATGAAACTAAGTGTATTAAACATAAAGGGCGAAGACACCGGAAAAAAAGTAGAATTAGACGATTCAATCTTCGCTATTGAGCCGAATGATCATGCAATGTATCTTGATGTAAAGCAATATTTAGCTAATCAAAGACAAGGCACGCACAAATCGAAAGAACGTAACGAGATAGCCGGTAGCACTCGTAAATTGAAAAAACAAAAAGGAACTGGTACAGCCCGTTCCGGTAGCATCAAATCACCGGTGTTTAGAGGTGGTGGTCGTGTATTCGGACCTCGTCCACGCGACTATGCTTTCAAATTAAACAAAAAAGTAAAACAATTGGCTCGTAAATCGGCGCTGTCATATAAAGCTCAAAACAACAATATCATCGTTGTCGAAGACTTTAACTTTGAAGTACCAAAAACGAAACAAATGGTAACTTTTCAAAATAATTTGAAAATAAATGACAAAAAATCGCTTTTAGTTTTGTCTGAACCAAATAAACACGTATATTTGTCGTCCCGAAATTTGACGGACACTAAGGTAGTAACCGCGTCTGGATTAAATACTTATGACATTATGCACACGTCAGTTATTGTGTTGTCAGAAAGCTCGGTGAATGTAATTAATCAGCATTATACGAACTAAAATAAGATTTGGAAAAATGAATATACTTGTTAAGCCCATTATCACAGAAAAGTTGACAAAAGAAACCGAAAAATTAAATCGTTACGGTTTTATCGTTGACAAAAGGGCAAATAAATTACAGATAAAAGATGCCGTTCAACAATTGTATAGTGTTACAGTAAAGGACGTAAACACCATTCGCTACGGTGGTAAAACCAAATCGAGATTTACCAAAACCGGTGTCGTTACCGGTAAAGCAAATGCTTTCAAAAAGGCAATCATCACTTTGATTGATGGAGATAAGATTGATTTTTACAGCAATATTTAATTTGAATCATGGGACTTAGAAAATTTCAACCGGTAACACCCGGTACAAGACATAAAATTGCAGGTACTTACGACGACATTACAAAAGGTACACCTGAAAAATCATTGATTTCGAAAGGTGGCAACTCTGGCGGACGTAACGATACAGGCAAGATGACCATGCGCTACATTGGTGGTGGTCACAAAAGAAGATACAGAATCATTGATTTCCGTCGCGATAAAGATTTAATTCCTGCGAAAGTACATTCAATCGAATACGATCCAAACCGAAGTGCACGTATTGCTTTATTGCATTATGCCGACGGCGAAAAACGATATATTATTGCTCCAAACGGATTACAAGTTGGTCAAACAATTGTATCTGGTAAAGATGTTGCACCCGAAATTGGTAATACATTATTCTTATCAGACGTTCCACTTGGTACAATCATTCACAACATCGAATTGCGACCAAACGAAGGCGCACGTCTTGCACGCAGCGCCGGTACGTACGGACAATTATCTGCCCGCGAAGGAAAATATGCTATCATTAAATTACCTTCAGGCGAATCGCGCATGATATTAGTAACTTGCAAAGCTACAATTGGAAGCGTTTCTAATGGTGATCACCAATTAGAAAAGAGCGGTAAAGCAGGTAGAACACGCTGGTTAGGTCGCCGTCCACGAAACCGTGGTGTTGCGATGAACCCCGTAGATCACCCAATGGGTGGTGGCGAAGGAAGAGCTTCCGGTGGACACCCACGTTCACGTAAGGGTTTATTGGCAAAGGGTTACAAGACCAGAGAGCCTAAGAAGCAATCCAGCAAATTTATCATCGAAAAAAGGAAAAAATAACCAGCTAAAATTGTAATTGTATGAGTCGTTCATTAAAAAAAGGACCCTTTGTAAGCTATAAATTGGAGAAAAAAGTTGTCGCTCTTAATACAAGTGGAAAAAAATCCGTCATTAAAACTTGGGCAAGAGCTTCGATGATAGCACCTGAATTTGTTGGTCATACCATAGCTGTACACAACGGAAACAAATTTATCCCTGTGTATGTTACCGAGAATATGGTAGGTCATAAATTAGGCGAATTTGCTCCAACCCGTACTTTTAGAGGTCACGCAGGTAATAGAAAAGACAGTAAATAATTAGGAAAAAATTAATAAAATGGGAGCAAGAAAACGTATAAGTGCGGAAAAACGTAAAGAAGAAAGAAAGACAACTTTCATCGCTTCGTTACGCAATTGTCCTACTTCGCCGCGCAAAATGAGATTAGTTGTTGATTTGATTCGTGGAAAAGAGATCAATAAAGCATTAGATATTCTGAAATATAACGCAAAACATCCTGCAAAAAGAGTTGAAAAATTACTTTTATCGGCAATATCTAACTGGCAAAACAAAAACGAAGGTGTGCGTATCGAAGATAGCAACCTGATTGTAAAACAAGTGTTCGTCGATTCAGGACGAATTTTAAAACGATTACGCCCAGCGCCACAAGGTAGAGCACATCGCGTTCGTAAACGTTCTAATCATGTAACTTTAATTTTAGACAGTAAACAAATAGAAGCAAATGGGACAGAAGTGTAATCCAATAAGCAACCGTTTAGGTATAATTAGAGGCTGGGACTCTAACTGGTTTGGCGATAGAAATTTTGCAGATAAATTAGTTGAAGATACAGCTATCCGCAACTACTTAAATGCACGATTAGCCAAAGCAAGTATTTCGAAAATAATTATCGAACGTACGCTGAAATTAATCACCGTTACTGTTAATACAGCGCGTCCGGGAATCATTATCGGCAGAGGCGGTCAGGAAGTTGACAAGCTAAAAGAAGAATTGAAAAAAATTACCAGCAAAGATGTTCAGATTAACATTTTTGAAGTAAAACGTCCCGAGTTAGATGCAGTTATCGTAGCAAACAACGTTGCTCGCCAAGTTGAAGGCAAAATTGCCTACAAACGCGCAATCAGAATGGCTATGGCGTCAACTATGCGAATGGGTGCAGAAGGAATTAAAGTTCAGATTTCCGGACGTTTGAACGGAGCTGAAATGGCTCGTTCGGAAATGTTCAAAGAAGGAAGAACTCCACTGCATACTTTCCGTGCCGACATTGACTATGCAATTGCTGAAGCTTTAACCAAAGTTGGAAAACTTGGTGTTAAAGTATGGATTTGCAAAGGCGAAGTTTACGGCAAACGCGATTTATCTCCAAATATCGGCATGAAAGCCGCTACAAAACAAAAAGGTATAACTAAGAGAAAGAAATAATCATGTTACAGCCAAAGAAGCAAAAATACAGAAAAATGCAGAAAGGCCGAATGAAGGGCAACGCGCAGCGTGGTCATGAATTAGCATTCGGTACCTTTGGATTAAAAGTGATGGAACAAACATGGATTACCGCTCGTCAGATCGAAGCAATGAGAATCGCGGTTACCCGTCACATGCAACGTCAAGGTCAAGTATGGCTTAGAATATTCCCTGATAAACCCATTACCAAAAAACCCGCTGAGGTTCGTATGGGTAAAGGTAAAGGAGCTCCCGAATTATTCGTTGCTCCGGTAACTCCCGGACGTATTATCCTCGAAATTGAAGGAGTACCAACTAATGTTGCCAGAGAGGCTTTACGCCTTGGTGCTTTTAAACTACCGATTCCTACAAAAATCGTAGTTAGACGTGATTATGTTGAATCTACAACAAACGAATAATAATGAAAAATTCAGAAATTAAGGAATTATCCAACAAAGAATTGCTCGAACGTATCGACGAAGATCGCAGCTTATTGACTCGATTAAGTTTAAATCATGCAATTTCGCCACTCGAAAGTCCGATGAAAATTACGAACACTCGTAGGAACATTGCACGTTTATTAACAGAAAAACGTAAAAGAGAATTAAGCGGTAACAAAAAATAGTATCGTTAAAGCAAGAAAAAGTCATGGAAGTAAAAAGAAATTTAAGAAAAGAACGTATCGGCGTAGTTGTCAGCAATAAGATGGAAAAATCTATCGTGGTTGCAGTTAAACGTAAAGTTAAACACCCGATTTACGGCAAATTTGTGAACAAAACCACAAAATTGTACGCTCACGACGAAACAAACACCTGCAATATTGGTGATACCGTTAAGATTTCGGAAACTCGTCCGCTAAGCAAAAATAAATGTTGGAGATTAGTTGAAATTATTGAAAGAGTTAAATAATCATGGTACAACAAGAAAGTAGATTAACAGTTGCCGACAATAGCGGCGCGAAGGAAGTGCTTGTCATTCGAGTTCTTGGCGGAAGTGGTAGAAGATATGCTTCGGTTGGCGATAAAATTGTCGTTACAGTGAAGACAGCTTTACCATCGAGCGAAGTAAAAAAAGGCACAGTTTCAAAAGCTGTTGTCGTTCGCACAAAAAAAGAAATCCGTCGTGCTGACGGCTCATACATTCGTTTCGACGATAACGCTTGTGTGTTAATTAATCAGGCTGGTGAAATTAGAGGAACCCGTATTTTCGGTCCGGTGGCTCGTGAGCTTCGTGGACAATATATGAAAATAATTTCTCTTGCACCGGAAGTTTTATAATTTTGTAAAATTTATCGCAATGAAATTACATATCAGAAAAGGGGACACGGTTTTTGTTATTTCCGGTGATTCGAAAGGTCATCAAGGAAAAGTATTGGCTGTACTTCCAAAAGAAAACAGGGCTATTGTGGAAGGCGCCAATTTGGTATCTAAACATACCAAACCAAATGCAAAACATCCACAGGGCGGTATCTTGAAAAAAGAAGCGCCCATTCACACATCAAATTTACTTTTAGTCGATCCACAAAGTGGTAAACCAACTCGTATTGGTCGTCGTCTAGGTAAAGACAATAAATTAGTGCGTTACGCTAAAAAATCCGGGGAGGAAATAAAATAATGGAGAAGTATGTTCCAAATTTAAAAAAGAAATATGCTGACGAAGTAATTCCGGCTCTTACAAAGGAGTTCAATTACACAACAGTAATGCAGGTACCTCGTCTCGAAAAAATTATTATCAATCAAGGTGTAGGCGACGCTGTTGCCGACAAAAAATTGATTGACGCGGCTGTAGCTGAAATTACACACATTACCGGTCAAAAGGCTGTTGCAACTCATGCACGTAAAGACATTTCGAACTTCAAACTTCGTAAGAAAATGCCTATCGGTGTAAAAGTTACAATGCGCAGAAACCAAATGTACGAATTTCTCGAAAGATTAGTAGCAGTTGCATTGCCTCGTATCCGCGATTTTAAAGGTATTCCCAACAAATTCGATGGTAAAGGAAATTACACACTCGGCATTACCGAACAGATTATTTATCCTGAAATTGACATGGATAAAATCAGCAAAATGTTAGGTATGAATATCACATTCGTTACCACCGCAAACACCGACGAAGAAGGTTTTGCATTATTAAGAGAATTTGGTTTACCATTTAAATCTAAAAGCAAGAAATAATTATGGCAAAAGAATCAATGAAAGCCCGTGAGGTAAAACGACGTAAAATGGTCGAAAAATATGCCAAGAAACGCGAAGAATTAAAAGCAGCAGGTGAATGGACAGAATTACAAAAATTACCTAAAAATGCATCACCGGTTCGATTACACAACCGTTGCAAATTAACAGGTCGTCCAAAAGGTTATATGCGCTTGTTTGGCATTAGCCGTATCAACTTCCGCGAAATGGCAACCAACGGTCTTATCCCCGGAGTAAAAAAAGCAAGCTGGTAACAGCAAGCATTTAGATAATTCACGACGTATCGTGAAAATCAACGGAATTATAAATATTTAAACAAAAAAAGATGATAGTAACAGATCCTGTAGCAGATTATTTGACCAGACTGCGCAATGCGATACAAGCAAAGCACAAAGTTGTCGAAATACCTGCTTCGAATTTAAAGAAAGAACTTACAAAGATATTGTATGAAAAAGGTTACATCCTGAGCTACAAGTTTGTTGACGAAGCTCCACAGGGAACCATAAAAATAGCTTTGAAATTCAATCCCGAAACTAAAACTTCGGCGATAAAGAAATTGACACGTATCAGCAAACCCGGTTTACGCAAATACGTTGATACTAACAGTATTCCTCGCGTTTTAAACGGACTTGGAATTGCTATTATTTCGACTTCGAAAGGTGTAATGACCGACAAAGAAGCCAAAGTACAGCACGTTGGTGGTGAAGTAATGTGTTACGTTTATTAAAAGGAGTAAAGCAAATGTCACGAATAGGAAAATTACCCATTAAAGTACCAGCCGGAGTTACGATTACTGTTAATAAAGATAATACAGTTGTAGTTAAAGGCAAATTAGGCGAATTGAAACAAAAAGTTGACGCAGACTTAACAGTTTCTGTTAAAGACGGCGAACTTTTAGTTGAACGTCCTACCGAACAAAAACGTCATCGCGCAATGCATGGTTTGTACCGTTCTTTACTTCACAATATGGTTGTTGGTGTATCCGATGGATTCACTTTAAAACAAGAACTTGTTGGTGTTGGTTACCGAGCAACAAATACAAAAAATCAATTAGAATTGTCTTTGGGATATTCGCACAATATCATACTTGATTTGCCAAGCGAAATTATTGTTGAAACAGTAACTGAAAAACGTCAGAATCCTGTCATTACTCTAAAAAGTCACGATAAACAATTATTGGGGCAGGTTGCAGCAAAAATCCGCTCATTGAGAGCTCCTGAACCTTACAAAGGCAAAGGTATTAAGTTTGTTGGCGAAGTATTACGCCGCAAGGCCGGTAAAGCTGCTGCAAGCGCTTAGTATAAGTAAAATGAGATTACCCTCTTTTTGTAGCGAAAAGGGAAAGTTAAAACATAACAACAGAGTCAAATCTTTAATAAAATGGCATTAACAAAAAATGAACGCAGAATTCGAATCAAACACAGAATTCGCAAATTAATATCCGGAACAGCGGAAAAGCCCAGATTATCGGTTTTTAGAAGTAACAAACAAATATCGGTTCAAATTATAGACGACCACGCAGGAAAAACTTTGGTTTCAACATCGTCGCTTTGCAAAGAACTTAGCGAAAAAAAGGGGACTAAAATTCAGCAAGCGGAATTTGTTGGACAGTTTGTCGCAGAAAAAGCAGCTCAGGCTGGCATTACCGATGTCGTTTTCGATAGAAACGGTTTTTTATATCACGGCAGAGTGAAAGCTTTAGCCGAAGCAGCAAGAAAAGCAGGACTTAAATTCTAAAAAAAATTATGTCAACAAGTATAAGAAAAGTAAAAACCAGCGATTTAGAGTTAAAAGACAAATTAGTCGCTATAAATCGTGTTACTAAAGTTACAAAAGGCGGACGTACATTCAGTTTCTCGGCAATCGTTGTGGTTGGTGACGAAAAAGGAATCGTTGGTTATGGTCTTGGTAAAGCGAATGAAGTAACAACCGCTATTTCGAAAGGAATGGAAGATGCAAAAAAGAACCTGATAAAAGTGCCCATTATGAATGGTACGATACCTCACGAACAAGTTGCAAAATATGGTGGCGCTCGCGTTCTTTTGAAACCTGCTTCTCATGGAACCGGTGTTAAAGCCGGTGGTGCTATGCGTGCTGTTTTGGAAAGTGTTGGTATAACTGACGTTCTTGCAAAATCAAAAGGTTCTTCGAATCCACACAACTTGGTAAAAGCAACGATCGCTGCTTTACTCGAATTGCGCGATGCCCGTACAATTGCTGAACACCGCAATATCTCTATTCAAAAAGTGTTTAACGGATAATAAAAATTACAAAAATGGCGAAAGTAAAAATAACACAGCTCAGAAGCAAAATTGGTTGCAGCGAACGTCAGAAGCTTACGTTGCAAGCGCTTGGTTTCAAAAAATTAAACTCATCCGTTGAAGTTGAAGGAACACCTCAGATTCTTGGGATGATTCGTAAAGTAGCTCACTTGATAAAAGTTGAACATATTTAATTGAACGATTAAAACATTATTTACAAATGGAATTAAGTAATTTAAAACCCGCAGAAGGCGCAACACACAGCACCAAAAGAATTGGCAGAGGCCAAGGTTCTGGCAGAGGCGGTACTTCTACACGTGGGCATAAAGGCGCACAATCACGCTCCGGTTATTCAAGTAAAACCGGATATGAAGGTGGTCAAATGTCATTGACAAGACGTGTTCCTAAATTTGGTTTTACAAATATCAACCGCGTAGAATTTAAAGCTGTTAACTTAGACGTTATTGAAGCATTGGCTCAAAAACTAAAAGTTACCACAATTGACGAAAAAGCATTATACGAAGCAGGTTATATTTCGAAAAAAGATTTGGTTAAGATTTTGGGCAATGGTACATTAACACAAGTGCTCGAAATTAAAGCACATGCTTTTTCTAAATCAGCAGAAGAAGCAATCAAAGCATTAAACGGAACAGTTGTAAAAATATAGATTGATGAGACAGTTAATTGAAACCATAAAGAATATCTATAAAATAGAGGAACTAAGAAACCGCATTCTTACAACATTGGGTTTGGTTCTGATTTATAGATTAGGTTCACATATTGTACTGCCCGGAATTGACCCGATGCAATTAGCAAATTTAAAAAGTCAAGCATCTTCGGGTGTTCTTGGTCTTTTAAATATGTTTTCGGGTGGTGCGTTTGCCAATGCTTCAATTTTTGCATTGGGTATAATGCCTTACATCTCAGCCTCGATTGTGATACAATTGTTGGCGATGGCAATTCCATATTTCCAACGTTTACAACGCGAAGGCGAAAGTGGACGAAAGAAAATCAATCAAATTACCCGTTACTTAACGGTTTTGATTACAGCAGGTCAGGCTCCAAGTTATTTGTTGAATCTGAACATGCAATTACCACAAACAGCTTTTCTTAACACAGGATTCATGTTCCAGTTTACTTCGGTAATTATTTTGGTATCAGGCACCATGTTTATCATGTGGCTTGGCGAAAAAATTACAGACAAAGGAATTGGCAACGGTATTTCCATGATTATTATGGTTGGTATTATTGCACGTTTACCTTTCGCTTTGGTTGGTGAATTCTTATCAAGAGTTGAAGCTCAAAACGGTCAGTTAGTTGCTTTCTTGGTTGAATTAGTTGTGTTGTTTGTAGTTGTTATTGGAGTTATTGCGCTGGTGCAAGCCACTCGTAAAATTCCTGTTCAATACGCAAAACGAATTGTTGGTAATAAACAATATGGGGGCGTACGTCAGTACATACCGTTGAAAGTGAATGCAGCCGGTGTTATGCCGATTATCTTTGCACAAGCTTTGATGTTTATTCCGATTATTTTGGTAAACTTCAACACGAATATTACAACTGGTATTGCTGCTGCAATGAACGATTATACCGGATTCTGGCATAACTTTATTTTCTCGATTTTGATTATTGCGTTTACATATTTTTATACCGCAGTAACCATCAATCCAACACAAATGGCAGAAGACATGAAAAAGAACAGCGGTTTTATTCCCGGTGTTAAGCCCGGCAAGAAAACTGCTGAATTTTTAGACGCTGTTATGTCTCGTATCACATTACCCGGTTCAATTATGTTAGCGATGGTCGCAATTCTTCCTGCGTTTGCAGTGATGGGTGGCGTAAACAATCAGTTCGCACAATTTTATGGCGGAACATCTTTGTTGATTTTAATCGGTGTGGTTTTAGACACTTTGCAACAAATCGAAAGTCATTTATTGATGCGTCATTATGATGGATTAATGAAGACCGGTAGAATTAAAGGACGTTCGAACGCTTAATAATAACGATAGCGCTTTGGTCATTTATAAGACAGCCGAGGAGATTGAATTATTGCGGTTAAGCAATTTGATGACAATCCAAGCGATTGCTGAAGTTGCTAAAAACATAAAACCCGGAATTTCAACTTTGAAGCTCGACAAAATTGCGCACGATTTTATTTTTGACAATCATGGAGTACCTGCTTTTTTAGGGTACGACGAATTTCCAAATACACTTTGTATTTCGGTAAACGAACAAGTGGTACATGGAATTCCGTCGAAATACGAACTTAAGGAGGGTGATTTGGTCTCGATTGATTGCGGCGTTTTGCTGAATAGATTTTTTGGAGATGCGGCTTACAGTTTTCCGGTAGGTCAAGCAGATAAAAAAGTTCTGAATTTATTGAAAGTTACAAAAGAAGCTCTTTTCAAAGGAATTGAAGCAGCGACTGAAGGACGAAAATTAGGTGCGATTGGAAATGCAGTTCAAACGCATGTCGAACAAAACGGTTACAACGTTGTTAGAACTGTTTATGGACACGGAATCGGACAAGAATTGCATGAGTTTCCAGACGTTCCGAATTTCGGAAATAAACGCAAAGGAATTGAATTGAAAAGAGGAATGGTTTTAGCAATAGAACCGATGGTTACATCTGGTAAAAAAGATGTTTACACACTTGATGACGACTGGACAATTGTAACAAAAGATAAAAGTCTGGCAGCGCATTTCGAACTGAGTGTTGCAATAACAAATGATAAAGCAGAAATACTTGCACCGTTTGATGCAATTGAGCTGATAATGGGCGAAAAATTAAAAACGAATATCTAAAAATTAATGTCTAAGCAAGCGTCAATAGAACAAGATGGCACAATTACCGAAGCATTGTCAAATGCAATGTTTCGCGTCGAACTTGAAAACGGGCACGTAATAACTGCACACATTTCCGGCAAGATGAGAATGCACTATATCAAAATTTTACCCGGAGATAAAGTTAGAGTCGAAATGTCACCCTACGATTTGACAAAAGGACGAATAACTTTTAGATACAAATAATTGTAAATTTCGAAAAAATTATAAAAATGAAAGTAAAAACATCTATCAAAAAGAGAACAGCTGATTGTAAGATCGTTAAACGCAAAGGACGATTATATGTAATCTGCAAAAAAAATCCGAAACTGAAACAACGTCAAGGATAATTTTAAAATGCGATTTTTAATTTTTAATTGTAAAACATTTATTTTATCTTTGCAGCCCAAAATATAAAAATCGCGCATTGGTAATTTTAAAAAATAATATTAGAATATGGCACGTATAGTAGGAGTTGACTTACCTAAACAAAAACGAGGCGAAATAGGCCTGACCTATATTTATGGTATCGGCAGAAGTTCGGCTGGGAAAATTTTAGATGAAGCTGGTGTTAACCGCGACATCAAAGTACAGGAATGGACTGACGATCAGGCAGCAAAAATCAGAGCAATTATCAACGAGAAATTCAAAGTTGAAGGCGAATTGCGTTCTGAATTTCAGTTGAGCATTAAACGCTTGATGGATATTGGTTGTTATCGTGGAATCCGTCACAGAATTGGTTTACCTGTTCGTGGTCAGAGCACAAAAAACAATGCCCGTACCCGCAAAGGCAAAAGAAAAACTATTGCAAATAAAAAGAAAGCGACTAAATAAAAGTTAATTATGGCAAAGAAACCAGTAGCAACAAAGAAAAAAGTTGTAAAAATTGAAGCGACCGGTCAGGCTCATATTCACGCATCGTTCAATAACATTATTGTTTCGATGACGAATAATGCCGGACAGGTGATTTCGTGGTCTTCAGCAGGCAAAATGGGATTCCGTGGATCAAAAAAGAACACCCCATATGCTGCTCAAATGGCATCGCAAGACTGCGCGAAAGTAGCCTTCGACTTAGGCTTACGCAAAGTAAAAGTTTTTGTTAAAGGTCCCGGAAACGGTAGAGAATCGGCAATTCGTACAATCCATACCGCAGGTATCGAAGTGGGCGAAATAGTTGACGTAACTCCATTGCCGCACAATGGTTGTCGTTCTCCAAAACGTCGTAGAGTATAATTTTTCGAAATCAGAATAAGCATAAAATAATAATATACAATGGCAAGATATATAGGACCAAAAACTCGGATAGCCAGAAAGTTTGACGAACCAATCTATGGACCCGATAAATATTACGAAAAGAAAAAATATCCACCGGGAATGCACGGTGCAAACAAACGCAGAAAAAAAACTTCGGAATACGGTATTCAATTAGCTGAAAAACAAAAAGCGAAATATACTTATGGTATTTTGGAAAAACAATTTGCGAATATGTTTACCAAGGCGCAACATCACAAAGGCATAACCGGCGAAGTTTTATTGCAATTATTGGAGTCGAGATTAGACAATGTTGTATTCCGTCTTGGTATTGCACCAACACGCTCGGCAGCACGTCAACTTGTTTCGCATCGACACATTGTGGTTAATGAATCGGTTGTTAATATTCCATCATATACCGTTAAACCGGGCGAATTGGTTGGAGTACGCGAACGTTCAAAAACTTTGGAAGTTATTACAAATTCTTTATCGGGCAGAGGTTCCAAATTCTCATGGTTAGAATGGGACAGCGCTTCGATGCAAGGTAAATTTGTAAGTGTTCCCCCGAGAACAGAAATTCCGGAAAATATTAAAGAGCAGTTAATCGTCGAATTATATTCGAAATAACAAATTGTTTGTCAAACTGATTGCTTATCTTTACAAAATTGGTAAGCAATCGGTTTAATTATTTAAACCCGTCAGGCAATTCATAATTTTAACAAAATTCACTGAAAAAAAATACAATATGGCAATATTAGCTTTCCAAAAACCCGACAAAGTAATAATGCTCGAAGCCGACGACAATTATGGCAAATTTGAGTTTCGTCCACTGGAACCCGGATACGGTATAACTGTTGGCAATGCATTGAGAAGAATTCTTGTAGGTTCTTTAGATGGTTTTGCGATTACCTCTGTTAAAATTGAGGGGATTGAGCATGAATTTTCTACCATTAAAGGTGTAATGGAAGATGTTACCGAAATTATTCTGAACTTGAAGCAAATCAGATTTAAACCTACAATGGCAGATGTTGATCATGAAAAGATTGCAGTTACCATTTCTGGTCAGGATGTGTTTAAAGCGGGCGACATTTCGAAGTTTCTTACAGCTTTTAAAGTTCTTAACAATGAACTGGTTATTTGCAGAATGGAACCGAACATCAAACTACACATGGAATTTACCATCAACAAGGGTAGGGGATATGTTCCGTCAGAAGAAAATAAATTGAAAGAAACTGAATTTGGAGTAATTCCAATTGATTCGATTTTTACACCAATTAAGAACGTAAAATATTCAATCGAAAATTACCGTGTTGAACAAAAAACTGACTTCGAGAAATTAGTTATCGAAATCACTTCGGACGGTAGTATTCATCCAAAAGACGCTTTGAAAGAAGCTGCAAAAATTTTGATTTACCATTTCATGTTATTTTCTGACGAAAAGATTACACTCGATTCTGACGAAAAATATGAAAACGAAGAATTTGACGAAGAAGTATTACACATGCGTCAATTACTTAAAACTAAATTGGTTGATCTTGACTTATCGGTTCGTGCGCTTAATTGCTTAAAAGCTGCTGATGTTGAGACTTTGGCTGACTTGGTTGTTTTCAACAAAAATGATCTTTTGAAATTCAGAAACTTTGGTAAAAAATCGTTAACCGAACTGGAAGATTTACTTTCGGGAATGAGTTTATCGTTTGGAATGGATATTGCAAAATATAAATTGGACAAAGACTAATTTAATTATGAATTACGAATTAGGAATTACGAATTTTTTTGTCAATAATTTTTAGAATTCAATTAAAAGACTTAATTTCGCGGTCGCAAAAAAAGCGAAATATTTATAAAAAATATAGCAATAAATAAGGTTTTGTAGCTTTAGCGGATTGCAAAACCACAAAAAGAAATAAAAATGAGACACAGAAGAGCAAATAATCATTTAGGACGTACAAGCGAACACCGCAGTGCAATGTTATCAAACATGGCTACGTCGTTAATTCTTCATAAAAGAATTCAAACCACTGTTGCTAAAGCTAAAGAATTACGTAAATTTGTTGAACCCTTAATTACTAAATCGAAAACAAATTCGACTCACTCTCGTCGTGTTGTTTTTAGTGTTTTGGCTAACAAATTTGCGATAAAAGAATTATTCGGCGAAATATCTCCAAAGATTGCCACTCGTCCGGGCGGTTACACCCGCATTTTAAAAACCGGCACACGTCTTGGCGACAATGCTGAAATGTGCATGATGGAATTGGTCGATTTCAACGAAAACATGTTAGCTCCTGCAAAATCTGCAGAAAAAGAAGTAGCAAAGAAAACCCGTCGTGGTCGCAGCAAAAAAGCTGATGGCGCTAAAGAAGCTGCCGAAACGAAAGAATAATTTTATAAAATCTAACATGACATCTCATCGAGATGTCATGTTAAAGACAAAAGGGATAAATGCAAATTTATCCCTTTTGTTGTTTTGTTCATACCTAACAAGGTTTTTAAAAACTTGTTAGGTTTAAAAGTAATTTCTATGTTCGCAAATCGAATAATTCAAATTTTATGAAAAGAATAAACAGCTTTATTTTAATTGCACTATTTGCAATAGTGTTTAATGCCTGTAAAAAGAGTGATACCACACCAACGGTTCCTAATCCAACCAACGGAAAAACAACCGCAGTTTTTAATCCAAATAAAACCTACGGAACCATGACCGACCAGGACGGCAATGTGTATAAGACCATTGTTATTAGCACACAAACTTGGATGGCAGAAAACCTTCGCACCACTCATTACCGCGATGGAAGCGCTATACCATTGGTGTCTAATAATACTGCATGGACAGCTTTGACAACTGGCGCTTATTGTAATTATAACAACACTACGAATACTGATACTATTGCGACCTTTGGCAGATTGTACAATTGGATTGCAGCGACCGATGCACGCAACATAGCGCCTGTCGGTTGGCATGTACCTAATAATACCGAATTGACAACTTTAATAAGCTATTTAGGTGGTGTAAATGCAGGTGGCAAAATGAAAGAAATAGGCATGACACATTGGTATGACTCCAACTTTGGCGCAACGAATGAAAGTGGTTTTACAGCTTTACCAGCTGGTTGTCATGGTAACACATTTAACGGATTAGGCAGCAGTGGCTATTGGTGGAGTTCTACAGCTGACGACGGTGTTCCTTTTGCTTGGAACATCATTGTGAATAACGTTGATTCCAATTGTAACTACATAGACTACAAAAAAACGCTTGGTTCTTCAGTTCGTTGCGTGAAGGATTGATAATTTGATTTAATTGATTGGTTGAATAATAGCGATAGTGTAATTCGTGTTGTAGCAACGCGATGCATCGCGTCCCTACAGTGCAACACACCAAAACACAATGCAAATTACCGTGCATTTGTTGCGCAACATGCAAATGCAAGCTTGCAAACCATGTGTTCAACCTGCGCACACAACTGCTGCAAGCTTGCAAACCATGTGTTCGACCTGCGCACACAACTGCTGCAAGCTTGTTTTTGGCTCGGGGAAATGCTCCGGGTACTATATGAACGTTGCAAACTCATGGTTTTGTTGCGCACACAACTATTTACATGTCATTTTGGCATGTTTTTATTGCGACACATACCAAATGTAGCTTGCAAACGTAGTGTTTGCATCGGAAAAGTAGGTTTGCAAGCTTGCAAACGTTGTTGGCGCACCGAAAACACAGGTTTGCAACGTTCATTTAGTACCCGGCGCAATGCAAAAGCTGGTTTGCAAGCTACATTTGGTATGTGCCGCAATAAAAACATGCCAAAATGACATGTAAATAGTTGCTGGCGCATTTTTACAACTTGTAATGCACCAACGCAATGCCAATGTCGAAACGCAATGCATCGCGTCTCTACGTGGCGATAATATTCATACAAAACAATTAACAAATTTAAAATAAAACAAAACCTCAAAAAATTTTTGTAATTTCGACAAAGTCTATACTTTTACCATTTGATTTTGAAAAATTAGTACCATGAAAAATAAGAAACTCTTACGCTATTTAATTATAGCCACAGTAGTATTAATCGTTTTTGCGATAATCGGTAAAAAAGCAGGCTGGTTTGGCAAAGGTAACATCGAAAAAGTTGCCGTCGAAAAGGTAGAGAAACGAACCATTATAGAAACCATTACGGCAAACGGAAAAGTACAACCGGCAACCGAAGTCAAAATTAGTCCCGACGTTTCCGGCGAGATTGTCGAACTATTAATTAAAGAAGGCGACGAAGTTAAGCAGGGTGATTTATTGTTAAAAATAAATCCCGAAGCATATATTTCCAATTTAGACCGCATGGAAGCTGCGGTTAATAGTTCAAAATCTAATTTATCGAATTCCAAAGCGCGATATGAGCAATCAAAAGCGCAATTTAATCAAGCAGATTTGTCTTTCAAACGTCAGAAAAAATTATACGAACAGGGCGCTATATCGCTTTCCGAGTACGAATCGGCGCAATCGGCTTACCAAGTTGCTAAAGCCGATGTCGATGCCTCGCAGCAAACTATCAATGCTGCTGAATTTTCGGTAACAAGTGCAGAAGCGTCTTTAAAAGAAGCAAAAGAAAATTTGGTACGAACAGCTATTTACGCACCAATTACTGGCAGTATTTCTAAACTTAGCGTCGAAAAAGGCGAGCGCGTTGTTGGTACGGTACAGTTTGCCGGAACCGAATTGTTGCGCGTTGCAAATCTTAATAATATGGAAGTGCTTGTAAATGTTAACGAAAACGATATTGTAAAAGTACATTTGCGCGACACTGCCATTATCGAAGTTGATGCGTATCTTGGTAAAAAATTCAAAGGCTTGGTTACCGAAATTGCTAATAGTGCGACAGTCAGTGGTCAACTTACCGATCAGGTTACAAATTTTGATGTCAAGATTTCAATTCTGTCAGAGTCTTACAAAGATTTAATTCCGAAAGACAATCCAAAATGGTATCCGTTCCGTCCCGGCATGTCGGCAACTGTCGATATTCAAACAAAAACAAGTTATAATGTTTATTCCGTGCCCATTCAATCGGTTACTACACGCATCGACACCGCAAAATTGGCGATAAACGATAAATTGAAAGAAGGCAAAAAGAACGAAAAGAAAGTAAGCGAATCGGACGATGATAATAATAAGGTTCAAAAGACGCAAAAATCGACCACAAAAATCGAAGAAATTGTATTTACATATAAAGACGGCAAAGTACATTCTATTACTGTAACAACAGGAATACAGGACAATAACAATATCGAAATTTTGACAGGATTAACAGAGAAAGACGAAGTGGTTATTGCGCCTTATTCTGCAATTTCTAAAAAGTTGAAAGACATGATGGAAGTGGTGAAAGTGGATAAAGAAAAACTGTTCGAAGTCAAAAAATAATTTCGCAAAGATGTTGTCTAAAAGACTCACACAAGTAAGAATCAGTGCGCTAAATCAATTTACGAAATTGCCTTGTGTTCTATAAAAAAATAATTACTTTTGTAGAATAATCGGCAAGTAAAAGCATTTTGCCTTAACTATTTTTATGGAAAAGCGTTGGCAAATAAAACCAGAAGGTAATATAAAATACATCAATCATTTAACCGAAGTTTTAGGTGTAGATAAACACATTGCAAATATTTTGGTTCAACGCGGGGTTACAAATTACGAAGAGGCAAAACTTTTTTTCAGACCAGACTTGACGCACCTTTACAACCCTTTTTTAATGAAAGACATGGACAAAGCCGTTGAACGTTTTGGCTATGCCTTGGAACACAAAGAAAAAATTCTTGTTTACGGCGACTACGACGTTGACGGCACAACTGCTGTGGCAATGATGTATTCTTTCCTTAAAAAAATATATTCGCAAATAGATTATTACATCCCTGACAGATATACTGAAGGTTACGGAATTTCGTACAAAGGAATTGACTATGCAGCCGAAAACGGTTTTACATTAATCATAGCGCTCGACTGTGGTATCAAGGCAATTGAAAAAGTCGATTATGCGCTCAAGAAAAACATCGACTTTATAATCTGCGACCATCACAACGCCGGCGATCAACTGCCAAAAGCCGTTGCGGTGCTCGATCCGAAACGTAAAGATTGCAATTATCCATTTAAAGAATTATCAGGTTGCGGCGTCGGATTCAAGTTTATTCACGCTATTATCAGCAAACCCGATTTCACTTCGCTACATATTGACATTCCGTCAGAACTCGAAGAATATCTCGACTTGGTTTGTGTCAGCATTGCGTCTGACATTGTGCCAATCAATGGCGAAAATCGCATTCTCGCATATTTCGGACTGAAGAAATTAAACTCAAATCCACTCACTGGTTTACGTTCGATAATTAAAATTTCCGGCATCGAAGGCAAATACATTAACATAAACGAATGTGTTTTCAAAATTGGTCCGCGCATCAATGCCGCCGGGCGCATAGAATCGGGCAGACGCGCCGTTGAACTTTTGCTTTCGGGCGACGAAAAACAAGCCGAAGAAATTGGTTTCGAAATAAACAATTATAACATCACACGCAAAGACCTTGACCATAAAATAACGCAACAAGCGCTCGACATAATCAGTTCTGATCCTGAACAACTGAAACGCAAATCTACTGTACTTTTTCGAAGCGACTGGCATAAAGGCGTCTTGGGAATTGTGGCGTCGCGACTAACAGAAACCTATTACCGACCAACAATCGTTTTAACAGAATCGAATGGTTTGGCAACAGGCTCGGCGCGCTCGGTCATCGGTTTTAATTTGTATGACGCCATTGATTCGTGCAGCGACTTACTCGAAAGTTTTGGCGGACATTTTTATGCAGCCGGTCTTACGTTGAAACTCGAAAACGTTGATGCGTTTATCGAACGGTTCGAAAAAGTTGTAAGCAACAGTATCACGTCCGAACAACTGATTCAACAAATTGATGTTGACGACCAGATTGACCTTGCCGAAATTACACCCAAGTTTTATCGTTTGCTTAGACAATTCGAACCTTATGGTCCAGAAAATATGACACCGCTTTTTGTTACCAAAAATGTAATAGCACTTAATTCGAGCCGCAAAGTGGGCAAAACTGAAGAACACATTAAACTCGATCTGGCGCATCATTCAACCGTTATGCCGGCAATTGCGTTTGGTCACGGGCATCGTTTCGATGGTTTTAAAAACGGAAACCCGATTGACATTTGTTATTCAATAGAAGAGAACGATTTTAACGGAAATGTCACGCTACAACTGTTTATCAGAGATATTAAAATTTAAATTTGATTCGACTTTCGCGGTACAAATTTTGCAACAGAATTTAACCAATGTTATTAAAAAGTAGAATCGAAAAAAATTTTAATCATGAAAAAACTACTTCTCGTTTTGTTTGCCACAATTTGTTTGTCAAACGTATTTGCTCAACAAGATAAAAATATCGAACTTGCTAAATTATTGTTGACGTCGTTTCAAAAAAACGATTTCGAAAAAATTTACACAGCCTTCGACACTAACATGAAAAGCGCACTATCAAAAGAAAAGCTTAAACTAATCTGGGCAGACTTGACCGCGGTCGAAAAGTGTGGCGATTTCCAAAAATCGGGCGACGCAACTACCGAAAAAATTAAAGAATACGACGTGGTTTACATTCCTTGCACGTTTAAAAATACAGTCTTAAAAATGAAAACAGTCTTCAACAAACAAAATAATATCAGTGGACTTTTCTTTGTACCTTAATTTTTTTATCTTTACTTAATTTTAAGTATCATTTGAACCATTTGGCAAAATTTCATGAAAGATAAAATCAATGTATTAATTGTTGAAGATAATTTGTCGCACGCCGATTTTATTGCGTCGTTGATTGATAAAACGCTCTACAATGTCGAAAAAATATCTGATGGCGCTGTAGCTTTTGATTTACTGCAACAAAACGAATCAAATATTGATATTGTGCTTATTGATTATCATTTGCCCGGTTTGGACGGAATACAACTGATGGAAGAAATTTCTAAACTTGGCAAATTGTATGGCATTATTTTTATAACGTCCGACAAAAAAATGGAAACCATCATAAAGGCAATGAAAGCCGGTGCACACGATTTTGTGTATAAAAGTCCGGCGCTTGGCGAAGAACTTCCTGCAATCATAGAAAAAGTTTCGGGTATATATTTTGCACGTCTTAATAAAAAAAAATACGACGAACAATTAAAAATTCTTAGTTCTGCCGTCGAGCAAAGCGGAAGTAGTATTGTAATTACTGATCTGGATGGAACAATTGAATATGTCAATACAAAGTTTATCGAAAACACAGGTTATACGTTTGAAGAAGCACGCGGAAACAATCCCAGAATTTTGAAAAGCGGCGACAAAGATAAAAACTATTATGAAAATCTCTGGCAAACAATCAAATCGGGCAATACATGGAAAGGTGAGTTTGCAAACAAAAAGAAAAATGGCGACATTTTTTACGAAGACGCAATCATTTCGCCCGTAAAAGATGACAATGGGGAAATCATTAAGTTTATCGCTATCAAAGACAACGTTACCGAAAAAAAATTAGCACAGCAATCGCTAAAAGAAAGCGAAGAAAAATATCGTCAACTTTTCGAGTTTGCACCAATCGGAATTTCGATAACCGATAACGACGGGAATTTAGTTACTTGTAATAAAGAATGGGTTCGTTTATTGGATGTTCCCTTAACGGAACAACAAAACCGTAAAATTTCTGACTTCAATTGGCAGGTTATACGAAAAGATGGAATGCCAATGCTTCTCGACGAATTTGCAAATGCACGCGCATTGAAAGAGAATAAAATGGCAGAGAATGTCGAAATGGGAATTATAAAAACCGACAACAATATTCTTTGGATAAACGCAACTGCTGCACCATTGCCAACAGGCTCCGGTGTAATTATTACTTATGTCGATATTTCGGAAAAAATACAACGCGAAAAATTAATCAAAGAATATTCCCATAAATTAGAAGAATTAAATGCCACCAAAGATCGATTTTTTTCAATCATTGCGCACGACTTAAAGAATCCGTTTAATTCTATTTTTGGATTTACCGATTTGTTGCTGAAAAATCTGCACAAATACGATTCAGCCAAAGTCGAACATTTTTTGCAAATCATTAAAAATTCGTCAACGCAAACTTACGAGCTCCTTGAAAATCTTTTGACTTGGGCAAACGCGCAACGTGGTCGCATAGAATTTCAACCAGAAGTTATTGATTTGAATCTCAGAATTAATGAGAATCTCAAATTTGTAGAAAACATGGCGTTAAAAAAGAATATTGCATTAACAACAAATATTATTGATGACGCTATTGTGTTTGGAGATAGGAATATGATAAATACCATTTTGCGAAATCTATTTACAAATGCCATCAAATTTACGTATCAAAACGGCAATATTTCTGTTAGTGTTACTGAAAAAGAAAAAGTTTACGAAATATCTGTTAAAGACAATGGAATAGGAATAGAGAAAGAGAATATTGAAAAACTTTTCCGTATCGACAGTAAATATGCCAAGCCCGGCACTGCAGCCGAAAAAGGTAGCGGTCTGGGTTTAATATTATGTAAAGAATTTGTCGAAAAACACGAAGGAACTTTGAAAGTTGAAAGTATTATTGGTCAAGGCAGTAATTTTATTTTCACATTGCCAAAATCTTCATAGTTGAATAGCCTAATTTTTGATTTTTATGAAAAAATTATTTGTAACATTCGTTGCTATTATATTATTTATATTTGCAGCAAAGGCTCAAACATTCAAAGAAAACTACAAGATTGTAAATGTTGGAATTAGTTTAGGTAATTCATTTACAGTTGGCGTCATTTCAATTCCGCCAATCTCAGCGTCGCTGGATTACGGTTTTAGCGACAAAATAAGCCTTGGTATTTATTTGGCATACTGCTATTCAAAACAAGATTATTCGTCAACCTTTGGAACAACAGCAATGTGGAATTATTCTTATACAATCTTCGGCATTCGCGGCGCTTACCATTTCTACAACACCGATAAAATTGACGCTTATGGTGGACTTTTATTGGCTAATGATTTGGCGTCAAAAAAATGGGACGGACCTCAAAACAGACCCGGCGCCGAAAATGTTGGTGGTTTTACTTACTCCCTGTTTGCCGGTGGACGTTATTATTTTGATAAAAAATATGCAGCTTTTGCAGAGTTAGGTTTTGGCGCCGTATATCTTACAGTTGGTCTCGCAATAAAATTATGATTTAACTCATATTTTTCGCTCTAAAATTTTGTGATAATAAAAATAATTGGTTAAATTTACAAATCTATATTAAAAACTTAATTAATTATTAATTTAAAAATTACCAATATGAGAAAATTGAAATCACTTATTCTGATTCTTGCCGTTGTTTGCATTGGAATTAATCAAGTTAGCGCCATTGGCAATCCTGTAACGCTGAAAAAAACTGCTGAAAATGTTTTAACAATGGCTGGCGGTTTTAGCGAAATGAATGTGGAAAATGCAAAGGTTCTGAAAGCAGAAATAATATCGCTCTCAGTTTGAGCGTATTAGACTTGCAGAAATTGTAACCAAAGAACTAAAACTGGCAAAATCCAAAAATTCTGAACCGCCAAAAGTAGTTATGTATATTTTGGCTGTTGTCATTCCTCCTGTTGCTGTTGGTATTCATACAAATTGGGGTATGCCTACTGTTTGGAATATCCTCTGGTGGGTTTTTACCTGGATAGGCGGCATTATTCACGCATTTATTGTTTTAGGTCGATAGTTTATTGCAAAATAAAACAGCCTGATTGTAAATTGTGGACTGTTATAAAAAGAAAAAGGTTTAGTGAAATTTATTACACTAAACCTTTTTTATTTTGTCGAAAAATTAGTCTCTTCTTCTGCGATCACCGCCTCTATCGTCGCGACCACCTCTGTCGTTGCTGCGATTGTCATGGTGACCTCTGTCGCCTCTATCTCCTCTGTCGCTTCGATCGTGTCTTTCTCCGCGATCATGATGCTCGTCTGAATCGCTTCCAGAGCGTTCTGGACGTGGTAGTAATGCTTTGCGCGATAATTTATATTTGCCGGTTTTCTTATCGAACTCAATCAATTTTACTTCTACGATTTCACCATCTTTCAAAACGTCTTCTACCGCATTAATGCGTTTGTGATCGATTTCTGAAATGTGCAGCAAACCTTCTTTTCCACGCATAAATTCTACAAAAGCGCCAAACGAAACAATCGATTTGATTTTGCCTTTGTACGTTTTGCCGATTTCGGGTTCTTCGATAATGCTGTAAATTGCTTCCAACGCTAAATCAATTGCGGCTTTGTCGCTTGCAATAACATCGACTTTACCTTTGCCGTCAACTTCTTCGATGGTGATGACAGTATTGGTTTCTGATTGAATTTGTTGAATAATTTTTCCACCTGTTCCGATAATCGCGCCAATCATTTCTTTTGGAACAAGAATTGAAACTACGCGCGGTGCAAATGGTTTGTAATCTTCACGCGGAGCAGAAAGAGTTTCGAGCAATTTGCCAAGAATAAAATGCCGTCCTTGTTTCGCTTGTTCCAACGCTTTTTCCATAATTTCGTAAGACAACCCGTCAACTTTAATATCCATTTGACAAGCAGTGATGCCATCAATTGTTCCGGTAACTTTAAAGTCCATGTCGCCCAAATGATCTTCGTCGCCCAAAATGTCAGAAAGAACTGCCCATTTTTTTGTGATGTTGTCGGTTATCAAACCCATTGCAATGCCGCTAACCGGTTTTGCCAATTTGATACCAGAATCCATCAAAGCCAATGTAGCGGCGCAAACTGTTGCCATCGATGACGAACCGTTCGATTCAAGAATGTCCGAAACAATTCTTAAAGTATATGGATTGTCGATGCCTTTAGGTATCATTCGCTTTAATGCACGATGCGCTAAATTTCCGTGTCCTATTTCACGACGCGAAACGCCACGCGATGGACGTGCTTCGCCGGTTGCAAATGGCGGGAAATTGTAGTGCAACATAAATTTGTCGCGACCTTGTGTGTGAACTTCGTCGATAATTTTTTCGTCGAGTTTTGTTCCCAAAGTTACGGTGGTGATTGATTGTGTTTCGCCACGAGTAAATATTGCCGAGCCGTGTGCCGAGGGTAAACAATCAACTTCGCACCAGATTGGACGAATTTGATCTGTCTTGCGTCCATCTAAACGGATTCCTTCGTCAAGTATCAAATTGCGGACTGCGTAATATTGTTCGTCGTGGAAATATCGTTTTACCAGATTTGCTTTTACTTTATCTGTTTCGCCTTTTTCATTTAAAGGTAATGCGTCGATATAAGTTTGTCTGATTGCGTCGAAACCATCGCTGCGTTCATGTTTTGGCAAAGTTTGTTTTGCCAAATCGTAAATCTTTTGATACAACTCTGCATGAACCAGTTTGCGCAAATCTTCGTCGTTTGTTTCGTGGTTATATTCGCGTTTTGGTTTGTTGCCAAGCATTTCGGCAAATTCTTTTTGTGCGGTGCATTGTTTCTTTATTGCTTCGTGTCCAAATTTGATTGCCTCTAACATATCAGCTTCCGAAACTTCATTCATCTCGCCTTCGACCATCATAATATTTTCGTAGGTAGCGCCAAGCATAATGTCAATATCGGCTTTGTCGTTCTCGATAAACGAAGGATTGATTTTTAGTTCACCTTCAACTCTGGCGATACGTACTTCCGAAATTGGTCCGTTGAACGGAATATCAGAAATGGTTAATGCTGCCGAAGCTGCCAAACCTGCAAGTGCATCGGGTGGAACATCAACATCTGCCGACAATAAATAAATGGTTACAAAAACTTCAGCGTGATAATTTTTAGGAAACAATGGGCGTAAAACTCTGTCAACTAAACGTGCAATTAATATTTCGTGATCCGAAGGTCTGCCTTCGCGTTTCATAAAACTGCCGGGTATTCTTCCAATCGAGGCGAATTTTTCTTGATATTCCACCGACAACGGCATAAAGTCAATGTCTTCTTTTGCGTCTTTTGCAGCTACAACTGTAGCCAGCATCATTGCTTTTCCGCATTTTACTAATACCGAACCGTCGGCTTGCTTTGCCAGACGTCCGGTTTCGAGTGTAATCACTCTGCCGTCGCCTAAATCGATGTGTTTTTCAACTAAATTATACATAAGATTTGTTTTTAATGATTTAAAAGGACTTTGTTCGATTAATTTTAGTCGAAATCAACAACAAACGTCCGTGACTTTGAAAAATATAAACGATTTAATTTGAACTATTGATTTTTTTTATAAACAATATTTTTTCGCCTTGCGAATTGTCCATTGTGCATAATCAATTGTCCATTTATTTATACAAAAATACCGCAAAAGACGCTGAGTTTGACGTAAAGTTTCGCAATAATAAAAAGATAATGCTTTGCGATTCTTTGCGAAATCTTGGCGTTCTCTGCGGTAGGACTGTGAACTTCTTAGTTAAATGTATGATTATTTTCTAATATTTAACGCTTTGATCAACGAACGGTATCCTTCGATGTCTTTTGATTTTAAATAATCGAGTAATCTTCTGCGTTTACCAACTAAACGAAGCAAAGCGCGTTGTGTGCTAAAATCTTTTTTGTTCGTTTTTAAATGGCCCGTCAGGTGATTTATTCTATGTGTGAATAATGCAACTTGTCCCTCTGTTGAACCTGTGTTTGTTGCTGATTCGCCGTAAGTTTGAAATAATTCTTGTTTCTTTTCTAAAGTTAAATACATGTCTGTAAATGATTTTTTATGTTTATTACTCTATATTTTGAATCTGCAAAATTAGATATTTTTTTCAATTAATAAATTTTTATCGCAAAAATATTTTTATATTTTTCGTATCAAATTCTAATTGAGAAAAATAGAATATTGTATTGATAAATCAGTCTTTTATATAAAATAATTTTCCAACGCGGTTTATATGATCAATTAAATCGGCGTTTGATATTTGATGAAAAATTGAAATGTCGAACATATATGGTAAAAGTAAATCGTCAATTTGTGTGCTAATTGCATTTATTATTGTCAGATTCAGATTTTCTCCTACCAAACATAAATCAATGTCCGAGCCTTTTTTATAGTTGCCTTTTGCCCGCGAACCGTATAAAATAGCTTTTTCGACTTCGGGAAAAGAAGCAAAAACTTTTTGTATTTTTTGTATATCAATATTTTCTAATCCGAATTTCAAAGCTTAACGTTTTTGCATTGTATCTCTAAACTGAATAAATGCAGTTATGTAATTATCAATAATTTTTGTTTTAATTTCCTTAACAATTGCTTCATTATAGGTATGACTCGATTTGATGCGGCTTTCAATCATGTCCATCCAGATTTTGCCATCGACAAGCAAACCTCTGTTAAAAGCTAACCGTATTGCGTCTCTGCTTCCTTTAGCGGTATCGTCGCCTTGAAATTCAAAGAAATCGCGCATAACATTCCATGCCAATTCGTAAGTATATTCAAATGCCTGAATAAGCCCTTGTTCTTCTAATTCGTTTAATTTTTTCTTTTTTATAAATTTTTGAAGTTGCATGATTGCCTTGTCATAATTTGCAAATCGTTGCTTCCATCTAATGTCTTGTTGCATACGAATTATATTTTTATTTCAGCATCAAAGTTAATTAGTTTTTACAATTTTACCACCAATATTACATTCCAAACATTTTTTCTGATCGCAGTAATGGTTTTTCAACTGAAGCAAAGCTTGTGTATGGAATGCACTCTCTGGTTTGACGCCGATTTTTGTCCAATGTTCAATGATTGAATTGTTTTCAGCAGGAATATTTTCTAACAAATTCAACGCACTGTCTTTCAAATCGTCGTTTGCATTTTTAAGACCATACACAAATAAAAACGGCGTCACAACATTTATAATAATTGTGTTGACGGCATTTTTTCCCAGCGTTTTAATTTGTTTATGCGACGTGTTTCCGAAAGTATAATGTGTGTCCCAATATTCCGATGCCGCAATGTCAAAATAAAGCATCAGTTGTTGAATGTCTTTTGTTTCTATGACTTTAGAAAACAATGCTGTTGAACTGTGAATCAATTTTGCCAGCTGTGCAATTCGCAAAGTTGGAAAATTAAAAGGTCGCAAGCGCATGAACTTCCACAAATGTTTTTCGATTGGCTGCAAACCGAATTTATGTCGAAAAAAAAGATATTCATTGCGCAACGTTTTATAATATTCATCTTCAATGTCGTCGGCTTCCAAAAATCCAGCCTGACCAAAAAGCATAGCTTCAATTTGATGTAAATTATTTTTGTGTTTGCCAAGATACGACAGCGGTAAACTTTTCGCCAGTCTTTCAAAAGGCTCTGCATTTACTTTGAAACCAAGCGTGTGCGACAATTGCCAATAGAAAGATTCTTCCCAACTGTTTCCAGCACTTTCGAGTAAATCTAAAATCTTTTGCGATTTTTGCTCCAACCGTTCAACAAGCAAAGTTTGCAACCACGATTCAATAAAAAATGAATCAACATTTGTAATATCTTTTTCGCAAGCAATCCACGACTGGCTTTGCAAAAGCTTATCATAATTATTCCAAATATTTTCGTCGAATTTAATTTCGATGGTAGGAACAATTTCGCCGGTAGAGCGTTCAACGTCGCAATCGTTATTTATTACAACTTGTAGAATAACGTTGTCGTAAACTTTATTTTGATGATGGTTATGTTTTTTCCAGTCCGATGTATTTGTATGAATTTCGATATTACCAACCCAAAGCGTTTCGTTTATTTTGACTTTGGCGTTAAAGAAATCGGGCCCGGCATCGGCATTGAGAATACCGGTCGAAACAATTTCAATTTTATCATTCCAGCGCGTAAAATAAATCTGGTTTTGGAACAATCGTTGTTTCCAAATAAACTGTATAAATTTTTCGCTTATAACGTTTTGTTTCGAATTCATTATTATTCAAATCAAACTTCGCTTTCTTTAAGTCTTTCTGCATTTTCGGCAATCTGTAATTTCTCAATTAATTCCCAGATGTCACCATCCAAAATTGTATTTAAATTATAGGACGTATAATTAATACGATGGTCAGTCATGCGACTTTGCGGAAAATTGTAGGTACGGATTTTTGCCGAGCGGTCGCCGGTCGAAACCATTGTTTTGCGTTTGCGCGCAATTTCATCCATCCGTTTCTGATATTCCAAATCGTAAAGACGGCTACGCAATTCTTTCATTGCTTTTTCGAGATTTTTTATTTGCGATTTTTCGTCCTGACAAGTAACCACAAGATTGGTCGGAATGTGCGTTAACCGGACTGCCGAATATGTTGTATTTACGGATTGTCCGCCCGGACCTGACGAACAATATGTATCTTTGCGAATATCTTCGTTTTTCATTTCGATATCGAATTCTTCAGCTTCCGGCAAAACGGCAACTGTCGCAGCCGAGGTATGCACACGACCTTGCGTTTCGGTTTGCGGAACGCGTTGTACTCGATGTACGCCCGATTCATATTTAAGTACGCCATAAACGCCATCGCCGCTTACCGTGAATACAACTTCCTTGTAACCGCCCATTGTGCCTTCGCTCACGCGAGTAACGCTGGTTTTCCAACCGCGCATTTCTGCAAAACGTGTGTACATGCGGTAAAGTTCTCCGGCGAATAATGAAGCTTCGTCGCCTCCTGTTCCTGCGCGAATTTCGACAATCGCGTTTTTACCATCTTCGGGATCGGGTGGAATGAGGAGCAATTTTATTTTTTCTTCGAAATCTTCGCGGTGTTGCAATAGTTCATCAAGTTCTGACTTTGCCATTTCGCGCAATTCATCGTCTTTTTCGTGATCCAGAATATCTTTTGATGAATCGATATTGCTCAAAACATTTTTATATTCTTTGTAAGCTTCCATCAACGGTTCGAGTGCGCGATTTTCTTTGCTCAGTTTTATATAGACTTTCATGTCCGAAACTATTTCCGGATCAGCAACTTGTCTTTGAATGTCGTCGAAGCGTTGTTTTACACCTTCGAGTTTGTCTAAAATTAAATTTTTAGCCATTATTTTATAATTGTTAATTTTTAATTGTAAATTGTTAATTAAATTTATGGTGTATTGTTAATGGAATATTGATAATTAATAATTAACCATTAACAATTAATAATTAACAGAGAAGCTACTTATTTTTGTCAGCGTCGGTTGGTGCTGTCTTGATTTTATTTTTATCGGCGTCCGGTTTTGTTTTGGGGACATAAGTGGTCGAAAGAATTTTAAATTCAGTACGACGGTTTATCTGGTTGCAGATTTCCTGTTGTTCGGCAGTCAACGTTTTAATGTAGTCTTCTTTGAGAATTGTGCCTTCTTTTAAAAACGAATATTTATCGACATCTTTTTTCTTGATGGTGTAAGGTATTCCTTTACCGTATCCAACTGCGTTCATTCGCAAGGAATCGATTCCGGCTGTTACCAGATAATGAACTACCGACTGAGCACGACCAAGCGAAAGTGTCATATTGTAAAGACTGTCGCCTTTATAATCGGTGTGCGAACCAAGTTCGATTGTAATATTTGCATTATCTGTCATCAACTCGACAAGCTTATCTAACGTAACCATCGATTCTGGTCGCAAATCGGTTCTGTTGAAATCGTATTCAATATTCTGTAATTCGCGACTTTCTTTTAAAATAATTTGCGATAAATTAATATCGGCAGTTAGCGCTTTGTCGCCATTTAAACCTTTGGTAGTTTGTTTTGCTTTGCCACTCAAGTACAGTTCTTTGGTTGCAAGTATTAAATAATCGGTATTGGATTTTAAATCGAATTTGTAAACACCGTCGGCGGCAGTATTTTTTTCGAACTGCGAGCCGTCGCTGCCAATAAGACGAACTAATGCACCTTCAATTGGTGCGCCCGTAGCTTCATTTTTAACAATGCCCGAAACTTTGAAGACAATGGGTGGTAAGGTAAACGAATAAATATCGTCGCCGCCTTTGCCTCCGGCTCTATTGGACGTGAAAAGTCCTTTTTCTTCTTTGCCCTGAAAAGTAATTCCAAAATCGTCGCCGGCTGAATTGATAGGCGATTTTAGGTTTTCCACAACCCATTTATTTTCGTCGTTTTTCTTGGCTTTGAAAATGTCAAGACCGCCCATACCGATATGACCATTGGACGAAAAATATAAAGTGCCATCTTCGCGTACGTATGGAAACATTTCATCGCCCGAAGTGTTTATTTCCGGTCCCAGATTAACGGGTTTACCCCAAGGTCTGGTTTTGTTGTTGCGATTAACCATCCATATATCGCGTCCACCCAGACCGCCTTCGATGTTGTTTGCAACAAAGTATAGCGTACATTCGTCTGGCGAAATTGCCGGATGACCGACTGATAAACTGCTGTCTTTAAATATTTCTATGGCTTCAGGTTTCGACCATCCGTCTTCGGTTCTGTTTGCCGTATAAATTTTGCATCCCAGATTTTTTCCTTTTTCTATTGGACATCGCGTAAAATAAATGGTTCGCATTTTTGGTGCAAACGAAACTGCGCCTTCATCGAACTCCGAATTGATGTCGCCTTTAATGACGTTGGGTTCGCTCCATTTACCTTTGCGGTCGATAAATGATTGAAAAATGTCGGTAAAATTTTGTCCAGACACATCGTTGAATTTAGCGCCTTTAGACGCTTCACGCGACGATGTAAAATAAATTTCATTGTATTCCGGTCTTGCATATTGTGGGCAAAAATCGTTGTCGCGCGAATTGAGTTCTTTAACTAATTCGACGGTGTAACGTGTCGGATTTTTTTTCCATTCGGCTGCAATTTTACACGATTCCAAACCATTTTTAGCCTGTGCATTGTCTGGCGAAATTTTTAGATAATTTTCGTATTCTCGTGCTGCGTCGTCGTAAAGTTCCTGCATCCGGTAAGCGTTTGCAAGATGAAAACTGATAATTGGTTCGGGCGTTTTTGTTTTTAGTGCTTTTTTGTACCAGGTAACCTGTTTGTTCAGGATATTTAAATTGCGGTAACATTCAGCTATTTTGAAAGCTATCTGCGCTTTCTGCTCTTTGTCGGACATTTTGGCGTAAAGCTTTTCGTATTTGTCTTTGGCTTTAAAATATTGCGCGGCATCAAAAATAGCATTGGCTTTTTCTATTCGTTTGGTTTGCGAACAAAAAGAAAAAGTCAATAAACAACTTAATAACAATATTATAAACAAACAATTAATTTTCACGCTCTTGAAATTTAATAATTTCGGCAAAATTATATTTTATTTTAGAATTAACCTTTAGCTTAATGGGATTTTTTTATTTTTGTTGACATTATTTTTCCTAATGATTTAATATTTAATTTGATAATAAAATGTTATTTTAGATTGACGGATGAGTAAAACCTTTATAATTTAGAAGACATGATTTTTCGAGCCTGATTTTTGTTGTATATTATAAAAATTTTTGAATAATTTTGAACCAAAATTGTTTTAAATGATAGACGTAAATTTAACAAATAAAATCTTTTTAAAAATCGGTGAAATTTATGTAACCGCAAAGCCGTCAGTAATTATTACTGATTTAGGCTCGTGCGTGTCGATGGTGTTTCATAACCGCCGTTTGAAAATGAGCGCTGTTTGTCATGCACAATTGCCCGAAGATGTTTATACCGGTAAGCATTGTGCCGATTCGTGCCCCAATCCTTGTAACCGGAATTTCGAAACTACTAATCAGATGCGTTTTCTGAGTTGTGCCGTTAAATATATGGTTGGTAAATTTGAAGAAATGGGCGTCGGCAAAAAAGAAATCGAAGTCGGAATTTACGGCGGATCGAGTTTGTCAGCCGATAGTTATTTCAAAATAGGCAACCGAAATATTGAAAAGGCGCGTGCATTGGTAAAAGAATATAAACTTTTGGTTGTTAATGAAGACCTTGGCGGATTAAGCAGCCGCCGTTTGTATCATTACACTGAAACGGGCATTACTGAAATAATTTCGAATGACAGTAGTTTGTATAAAAAAATTGGTTGATTAAACCAATCTTGAAAACCGTTTGTTCGAATCTGGAAAGTCAATGCCCAATGCAAAATTTGCAAGTAAACCAAGTATCAATGCTACCGCTACTGTTTCGAAACTAAAAGCGGGCAATGGAAAGATTTGCATTTTTGGTAATGAAGTAAATATGGCACCTACAACAACGCCAATCAATGCCGTCCATTGGTAAACGCGCAATCCGGCAAAATACGGAGTTTGCGGCTCGCCTCGAAAATGTTCTTCAACAAAACGCGACAATCCAGCTAATATTAAATACATTCCGGCGATAAATGAAGCCGGTTGGTTGACCATCCAAAGTTTCCACAAAAATATTCCGATGAAAATATTTGAAATGATTGAATATACTTGTGTTGGATGTAGAAATTCGTTTTTAAGACCGGCTATACGCAACACTCTCGATTTTTCGTGGTTGAAACGAATGCCGATTCCGGGCGCTGAATGTCGTCCATGACAACAACCCTGAACAAGGCAGCGCAGTCGTCCCATAATTTGAATCCAAGGTCCGGCAATTCCAAAGGCTGCCAGCAAAATAAAAATATCAGTCCTAAATAAAAAATAAGCCAATACTGCTCCGATAATTGCGCCAATCAAACCACCGTAATATCCGAATGGTCTTAATAGGCGAGGAGAACCTTCGATAAACTGCGCCCACAAACCTGCGCAAACAATTACCGAAAGTCCGACTGTTAAGATTGCGTATCCCTGATTTCCACCGGCAATAAAACCTGCGATTAAGATTCCAGCTAATGCACCAATACCACCATAAAAACCGTGATTGATAATTCTTATTTTTCCAAAACGCCATTCTGTCCATGAGTTTGCAATTTGTTCGAAAAGATTGCGGAAAAAACTCCAGATTTCATTTCTTTTTATGGCGACAAAAAATAATGCGACGCCCGCAATGACGTCTAAAATTGAGTGCATACCGGTTGTAATACACGCGATACAAATTGCGATCGCAATGAAGTACCAAACAAAAGTTATTTTTGTAAAATGTTTTGAAAAAGAATACGCAACCAACAAAGCCCATGTCGCATGGAAAGCCGGTAACGCCGCTCCGGCTGTATCGTAGCTGCGGTCGAACAATAATAATTTGCCGAGAAAAGTTTGCGCTTCAAACATTCGTGGTTCGCTGACAAAAGGAAAACATATAAAACAAAAAATTCCCAAAGCTGTTGCGGTTAAACCGTTTAACATAAAATTTCTGACCTCCGATTTTGTCTTTAAAAATAATGGCAATAAAGTTATCAAAACATAAATCGATGCGTAAAAAATCTCCGTCCATTCAATTACCGGAAATGTCTGTTCAAAAGAAAGTATTGTCGAAACCGGATGTGTTGGCGTACCAATAAAAACAACCATTTCGTAAAGTAACAACCAAGGAATTAAAACCAAAATGTAAACTGAAATGATGTCCCAAGCTGATGCTTTCGCTAAACTATTTTCCGGAACATTAATTAATGTCCGATGAAATATGCCGGTGAAGGTTTGTTTGATGTGATCGTTTTCGAATCCGACAACCAATGCAGTGCAACCCAAAATAAATACCGGCGTGATTAACCAGAAACCAGCGGTGGATTGAAAAATAATTGACACGCCGGCAACAATAAAACAAGCGCCGACATAAATAGGATGTGGAATGTATTTGTAAATTCCGGTCGAAACAAATTTTAGTGGTGGGTAGGCGTTCATTGGAAGTCCTTGCCCTTTTGTCCAAAGGTTTATCATGCCGGTAGTCATAATAAATAAACCAACCAAAGCGATTGCGTAACCAATCCATGAAGAACGAATGACCGATAAATTAATATTTTTTGACGCTGCATAACTCCAAAGCATCAGCAATATCGGCATAACAATTATAAAAACTAAACCATAAAGAATTTTACCAAATATTTTTTTCATCTCAATTCCATTTAACAATTTCGTAGATAAATTTTTCTTTACAAACTTCAGTGCCGTTAATTTTTACGGTTCCGGTAGCAATCATTTTACATTCAAAGGTATTTAAAATTTTTGATTTAAAAATACTTCTCAATAATGGAAACGACTGAATGTTTTTTGCAATTGAATCTTTTTTTATAATTCGAGCATCGCTAAAAAGCAAACTTGCTTCAGAACAATAAATTCCGTCGTCTGTAACACGCGCGTCAACACGATTGCCGTTCCAATAGACAATTGTCAACGGATTTGCATGTTTCCAGTCAATCCAAATAACGACATGTTTTTCCGAAACAAAACGTCCCCAGCGCAATTCGTCGATTGGCAGATGCCATGGTTCAATCTGCATTTTAATTGTTTCGGTATAACCTAAACCTTTTAACTTAAAATTTTCACCAATCGATAAATTACAAATTGCACGCGGCTGATGACAATTCCATTGCAACAAAATATCGTCGTCGTTTTCAATTAAATTTTCAATTACCGGAATGTCGCTGCTTGTCCACGTTCCGTCAATTTTTAATGACGAATTATTCCAATGTAAAACATTATTTTCGACAACAGGTAATGTCATTTTTTTGAATGACGAAATTGATTTTATTTCGCTGTTGTTTGATTCGGAAAACAAAACCGATGAATAATAAAAACTAAAATTTTTCCATTTTAAAATTGCAGCATAAGCAATTGCAAATTTTCCTTGCCGGTCAACGCAATCCATGTAGATTTTTTTGAGTTGGAAATTATTATGATTCATCTTAAAGATTTAAGAAACAAACATACTAATTTTTTCTAAATAAAAAACCTGCCAGCTTTCAAAAAACTGGCAGGTTTCTAATATTTTAATATTTATATTATTCAATCATTTTTGAGCGGCGTTTGCGTTCAATTTCGTCGAGATAAACTTTTCGCAAACGGATTACTTTTGGTGTAACTTCAACAAATTCGTCAGACTGAATATATTCCAGTGCTTCTTCGAGGCTGAATTTGATCGATGGAGCAATTCTTGCTTTGTCGTCCGAGCCTGAAGCGCGCATGTTTGTTAGTTTTTTCGACTTCGTAACATTTATAACAATATCGTCGCCTCTTGAACTTTCACCAATTACTTGACCTGCATAAACATCAATTCCGGGGTCAACAAAAAACTTGCCTCTGTCCTGCAATTTGTCAAGAGCATACGCAAAAACATTTCCGGTTTCCATTGCAATCAGAGCGCCATTCTGACGTTTATCAATGTCACCTTTTAATGGTCCAAATTCTATGAAACGGTGCGAAATAACAGCTTCGCCGGCTGTGGCAGTTAAAATATTTGTACGCAAACCAATAATTCCGCGCGACGGGATATTAAATTCGAGATGAATACGCTCGCCTTTGCGTTCCATGACCATCAGTTCTCCACGACGTTTGGTAATCATTTCGATTGCTTTGCCCGAATATTCTTCGGGTAAGTCAACAGTCAGAATTTCCATCGGTTCGCATTTTACGCCAGCAATTTCTTTAATAATTACCTGCGGTTGTCCTACTTGAATTTCGTAACCTTCGCGACGCATCGTTTCTATTAAAATTGACAAGTGCAAAACGCCACGACCAAAAACCAGAAACGAATCTGCGCTGCCGGTAGGCTCTACACGCAATGCAAGATTTTTTTCTAATTCTTTTTCAAGACGTTCTTTTAAGTGACGCGATGTTACATATTTTCCGTCCTGACCGTAAAATGGAGAATTATTAATTGTAAACAACATGCTCATTGTCGGCTCATCAATCGCAATCGGATCGAGTGGTTCGGGATTTTCCCAATCGCAAATTGTGTCGCCAATTTCGAAACCTTCGATGCCGACCAACGCGCAAATGTCGCCGTTTTCAACTTTATCAACTTTCAGTTTTTCGAAACCTTCGTAAACCAACAATTCTTTAATACGTGTTTTAAAAATGACCCCATCGCGTTTTGCAAGCGAAACATTCATATTCAGTTTTAAATCGCCACGATGCAAGCGTCCTATCGCAATACGTCCAACATACGATGAATAATCAAGCGACGTTATCAACATTTGCGGTGTTCCGGGATTTTCTTCGGGCGCCGGAATATGTTCTATAATGCAATCGAGTAAAGGAAAAATGTCTGCCGAAACTTTTTTCAAATCAGTGGTCATCCAACCTTGTTTTGCCGAGCCGTAAATGGTCGGGAAATTAAGCTGGTCTTCCGAAGCGTCAAGCGAGAACATCAACTCAAAAACTTCTTCGTGCACTTCTTCCGGGCGACAGTTCGGTTTGTCGGTTTTGTTAATTACGACAATCGGTTTTAAACCAAGTTGAATTGCTTTTTGCAACACGAAACGGGTTTGTGGCATACAACCTTCAAAAGCGTCCACCAACAGCAAAACGCCGTCAGCCATGTTCAAGACGCGCTCTACTTCGCCACCGAAATCGGAGTGACCCGGAGTGTCAATAATATTTATTTTGACGCCTTTGTAGCGAACTGCCACGTTTTTAGCAAGAATGGTGATACCGCGTTCGCGTTCCAATTCGTTGCTGTCCATAATAAGTTCGCCGGGCTTTTCGTAGTCTTTAAAAAGTTTACACGACACCAACATTTTATCAACCAAAGTCGTTTTACCATGGTCAACGTGGGCTATTATTGCTATATTTCTGATATTCTGCATAATGATATTTATAATCGGGCTGCAAAGTTATAATTTAAAAATTATAATATGCTTTAAAGCATGGTTTATTTTCGAAAAAAAATTGAAATGTTTTATATTGTGATGATTAAAATTTTGAAAATTTGAAAGTTCAATATTCAATTATCAACAGCCACTAAATCGTTTTTTATGGCAAACAGCGCTAATGCAATAGAATTTTTTGATTTAGTTTTAAGTAATAAATTGGCGCGATGCCGTTCGATGGTGCGTGGATGAACAAAAAGTATTTCGCTAATTTCCTGATTTGTCATTCCCTTGCAAATATATTTCAGCACTTCCAATTCTCGTTTGCTAATACTTACGTCAGTTTTTTTGTTATTTTTTAATGTCGTTACGGTTCGGGCAATGTTTTGCAAAAGTTGTTGCGAAAAATAACTCTCGCCGTTTATAGCCTTTTGTATGCCTGTTTGTAATTCGTTTATGTCCGAATTTTTTATTAGAAAACCTATCACACCGGCTTCGACCATCATTTGATAACTGTTGTAATCGTCGGACGATGATAGAGCTATAATTTTTAAATTCGGGTATAAACTTAAAGCTTTTTTTGTTGCTGTAATTCCATTTGTTTTTGGCATGTTTATATCAATCAATACTAAATCGGGTGTATAAATGCTTAGTAAATTTAAAAACTCCATGCCATTCGACGCTTCATCAATGACTTCAATATTCTCCATTTCGTTCAATATCATACGAAGTCCTTTTCTAAAAAGATTATGGTCGTCAACAATAATGATAGAATATTTCTTCATAATTAGTCAATAGCAATTGTTTTCGAATATATTGCAAAAATAGTAAAAACAAATTTAAATATTCATTTTTGGAATTGTAAATTTAAATGCGCTGCCTTTATTTACTTTGCTTTCTACCCATATTTTTCCGTTGTGTTTTTCGACAAATTCTTTGCAGATAATCAAACCAAGACCTGTTCCTTGTTCTTCGGCTGTGCCTGTGGTGGTGAGATTTACATCTAATCTGAAAAGTTTACTTTGTGTTTCTTCGTCCATTCCGACGCCCGTATCGGCAACTGTAATTTCTACTTGATCTGACGTTTCGATTGCCGACAAATCTATTTTACCGAATTTGTGCGTAAATTTTATCGCATTGCTGATTAAATTTTGTAAAATAGTTTTCAACATAAACACGTCGGCAGTTATTTCGATGTCTGTGTCCAAATGACAATTTATGTCAATCATTTTTTGTTTTGACGTTTCATAGAAAAAATCAATTTTTCCAATGCAAAGTTGCGACAAATTAATTTGCTCAGGCTTAAACGATGAAATGCCACGTTGCGATTTTGCCCAGACAAGTAAATTATCCAAAAGTGAATATACATTTTTGGTTGACAAATTTATAATGTTCACAAATTTTTCAATTTTGGGCAAAGGATACGAATAAATATTTTCTTGAAGTAAGTCAAGCAATCCGATATTATTGCTGAATGGACCTTTTAAATCGTGCGCAATAATTGAAAAAAATTTGTCTTTATCTTCGTTTAGTTTTTTAAGACGTATTTCGCTTTCTTTCAATGTTTCTTCGGCTAATTTTCGTTTTGTAATGTCGTCAAAGATTACTGCAAATTGTCCTTTTGTCGGACAGTATGCGCTTATTTTAAAATATTTGTTATACGTTGTCGAAAAATATTCTGTATTATAACCTTCGCCGGTTAATGCGACATATCCGTAAGCTTCAATCATTTTATTATTGACATTTGGCATCATTTGCGAAATCGTTTTTCCTTTGACAGCTTTGATAGAATAACCGGTATAGTTTTCCATTTGTTTATTGCCATCGATAATGCGAAAGTCAATTGGAATATTATTCTTATCAACAATCACTTCGTTTAACTGAAATCCCGAAATCATGTTTTCGAAAAGTAGCCGGTATTTCTTCTCGCTGTCTTCGATATTCTTTTTTGCGAAAAGAAGTTCTTCATAAAGCTTGACAAATTGGTCGTTTTTTTCTTGCAATTCGATGGTACGCTTTTTGACTTTTTCTTCTAAATCGCGGTTAAAATCCGAAAGTTGTTCGTTATAATTTTTTATCTGTTCAGCTTGTTGTTTGAGCGTTTCGTTTAATTTAAAAATCTCTAAATGTGTTTTAACGCGCGCCAGCAATTCTTCGTCGTGGAACGGTTTTGAAATATAATCGACAGCGCCCATGCGCAAACCTTCGAGCCGTTCGCTGATTTCGGTAGCCGCAGATAAAAATATAACCGGAATGTTTGTATAAGTTTCGTCGGCTTTTAGTATTTTGCAAACTTCGAGACCGTTAATGCCCGGCATATAAATATCTAAAAGAATTAAATCGGGATGCACATTTTCTATCGACGATAAAGCTAATTCGCCACTATCGACTGCAAATACAGTGTAACCCTCGATTTCGAGTAAGTTGGTCAAAAATATCAATATCGCTTGTGTGTCTTCAACAACTAAAATTTTCCCATTTGTAGTCATTCCAATAAATTTTACTACAAAAATACAAAACAAAAATTTATTTCGACATCGTTTTTTCATATTCAATTATTTTTGATGAATAGAAACATTTTTTTTGCTTATTTTTATTGTAGTAAATTGCATTTTGTATATTTGTGCAGATTAGAAATGCTAAATTGTTGACCATTAAAAAAAATATATCGAAAAAAAATTCGAGTAAAAACCACAAAATAAAATATTTATGAAAAAAATTTTAGTTCTTGGCGCCGGCATGGTCGGTAAAGCAATCGCAATCGATTTAAGTAAGAAGCATTATGTTACATCGGTTGATATTAACGAAGAAGCTCTTTATCGTTTATCGAAAGAACAACCGCAAATAAAAACTATTTTAGCTGACGTCGCAAACAGCGCCGAACTTACTAAACTTCTTAAAGATTTTGATTTAATAATTTCGGCGGTACCGGGCTTTTTGGGCTTTGCTGTTTTAAAAACAATTATAAACGCAGGTAAAGATGTTGTCGATATTTCGTTTATGCCCGAAGATGCGCTTCAACTGCACGATTTAGCTGTCCAGAATAATGTTACAGCAATTACCGATTGCGGCGTCGCTCCCGGAATACCAAACTTTATTGTTGGTTACCACAATGAAACCATGAAAATTGATAATTTCGAATATATGGTTGGCGGTTTACCAAAGGTCCGCAATTTTCCGTTCGAATACAAAGCGCCGTTTTCGCCTGTTGATGTGTTGGAAGAATACACACGTCCTGCGCGTTATCTCGAAAATGGACATATTATCGTTAAACCACCTATGAGCGATCCGGAATATGTTAATTTTAAACAAGTTGGCGACTTGGAAGCATTTAATACCGACGGTTTGCGTTCGCTGCTTTATACAATGAGCAACATACAAAGTATGAAAGAAAAAACGTTGCGCTATCCGGGACACATCCATATTATTAAAGCCTTGACAGCATCCGGTTTTTTCAGCACCGATTCAATTGAAATTGCAGGCAAGTCAATGCGTCCATTTGATTTTACAAGCAAAATTTTGTTTAAAGAATGGAAACTCAATCCCGACGAACCAGAATTTACCGTTATGCTCATCAAAATAACCGGCGAGCAAGACGGCGTCGCAACAGAAATTATGTATGAATTGTATGACGAATTTGATGTCGCATCGCAAACTTCATCGATGGCTCGAACCACAGGTTATACCGCAACTGCCACAGCGCAATTATTTTTAAGCGGCGGTTTTACACAAAAGGGACTTTATCCACCCGAACTGGTCGGCAAAGACGCCACTTGTTTTGAATTTATAATGCAATATTTAAAAGACCGAAATATTATTTACTACAAAAGCGAAAGAAATTTATAATATTTTTACACGCTTCCATCCTACGTATGACTTGGAAGCGTGTAATTTTCAATTTTATGACTTCCGACGAAATTATTATAGTCGATAACATTCCGGTTGACGTTTGCAATCAAATAATTATTCAATCGGTTAAATACGCTGTCATAAGTATTCCATTCACTTTTAACCGGATGGATATTACTGATTTGACGCGGAAAATTGCGAACATTGCCAAAGGGAAAATTGCTGAAGGTTTATTTCGACATTTTGCTTTAACTAAAAATATTCCGGTTGACTTTAATACCTGCCAAACACCTTTTTACCAAGCAGATAAACGCGATTTCATTCTTTATGGCGACGAATGGGACATCAAAAATAATTATATTTTTCACGACGGTTTTACAATGTCTGCAAACGATTACCTTGAGTTACCGGCGCTTATTCCTGATCGCGGAAAATGGGATCAATGGAGCAAAAGAAACGAAGTTTTAATTCCGGCAAGTAAAGAAGTTAAATTTCTATTTACGTTTTTGAAAAGCGCTGACCTGAAAAATAAACAGAAATTTCTTAACATCGAATTAAAACCTGAGCAACAAAAATTTTTAGACGAACTTTATCAAACCTACAAAGGCAAGTTCCAAAAAAGCGAACCTTTTACCGAAGATTGGTTTTGGAATAATTTTTATAAATACGGACAAGGTCATGTAAAATTTGAACATAGACCAGCACTTGTAATTACGGGATTTGCAGGGAATAGCGAATGGAAATATTTTATTGAAAGTAGCGACGGCATTAATAAATATTTAAATAAAACATTGGTTACAAAAATTAAAAACCGAGTTGCAACCGTTAAAGATTTACCAGCATTTGTTGGATTGATGCGTCAGTAAGTTTTTTATTGTTTTTGAAAAGTCAAACAATAGTGATGAAAGGTATTGCTTACCCAAGTATTACCATAACCAAATGGTGCGATTGACAAATCGTCCTGACACCAAAATTGCTCGGACAACAAAACCATGTTTTGCTTTTGCAATTCGGCAGATAAATCCCAGGCTAATGGATAATTTTTGCCTTTCTTTTTAATATTTTTTACTATGATTGTTGCAAACCGTCCGGGTTTGAGCAGTTTGAAAACGTTTTCGTAAATTTCGCAAAGCGAAGAAACAAATAATTTGTAATCGCTTATATTTCCCAAATCACTGCTGTCGTTGGAATAATTAAGTTGCAAACCTTTTTCTTTTCGCTTTGCCTGATTTTCAGCGCCTTTCATATTCAGCATGTCCCAATATGGCGGCGATGTGATGATGTAATCAATTTCGGGAAAATCATTTTGGTTGACAAATCGTGCGTCCTTATTAATAATTTTAAATTCAAAATGCGAATTATTGTTTTCGATAAAATCTTTTAACCGCTTATGCGCAATTTCTGTAAAAAACTCGCTGAGTTCGCAACCGTAAGCATTCCGTTTATTTTGCAATGCCGAAATTTGCGTGCTTCCTGTGCCGGACATCGGATCAAATACATTTTCGTTTTCGTTCGTTAAAATATTTATAAAACGGTCAACTAATTCTTCGGGATATTTTGCTGGATGCAAAATTTCGTTTTTCTTGCGCGGTTGCGGTTTTAAAATAAACCACTGTGTTGGCTTTGTTTCGAATTTTAATTTCGTTGGTTGTTGTTCATTTTTCAAGACATAATTAGTAGTTTGCGTTTCAAAATCTTTTTGACTAAATTCGTCTTTGCGAAAATATAAACAGTAAAAACTATTTCCGGCAGTTTTAAAATAATCAGAATTTTGTGCTATCTGATTGTTTTCTAAACACGCAATTTTTTCGTCTTTCAAAGTCAGTATGTCGGCAATAGTTTTTGCAATGTCCCAAATAAATGGATAAAAGATATTTTCTGACTGAACGTTTTTTATGAATATTGCGACGAACTTTCTGTAATCCAACAAATCATAAATGTTTTTAATTTCGTCGGTAACTTTTTGTTTTACTGTCTTGTAATGTTCGATAGAAATTGTTTTCTCAAATTCATACAATAAATCAATCACAACAAAATCGAGTTTGTCAATTTTATCCAATTCAATTACAGGTTTGCAATTACAGTCTGTCGCAATTGTTTCAAAAATTTTTGCATTTTCTGTCGCACCAACAAAATAAACATTGGGTGTGTAATTTTCGTTGAATTGTGTAAAAAACCGAATGTTGTCGCGGTAAAGGGTTTGCAAATCGCTAAACTTAAACCAAGATTTTTGGAAAGGCAACCATTCTTTCGACGTCAGATTATTGAACCGGTTTTTAACCATACTAATTTTTCTGAATTATTGTTCCCACTAAATTTGAAGAGCCGCGTGCGATAAGTCTTTCGCCGACAAAAATTTCGCAAGCGCCGTTAATTATCGTATTTCCCTGACGGATAATTTGCGACTTTGCCGTTAAAATATCGCCGGCTTTTGCAGTTGTTAAAAAATCGACATAAAGATTTACGGTAACAAATTCGGTCTCAATATTTAATGTATAAACTGCTGCGCCAATCATTTCGTCCATTATCATAGAAATAACGCCACCGTGAATAATGCCATACATGTTTGTCATTTTGGGTTCGACAAGAAAGTCTATGGTCAGTTGTCCTTCGCCTGCCTGACGAATGGTTCCGCCCAGCCAAACTGTTATAGGCGCTATTGTTTCGGTAATTGATTTACCAAGATGCGAACGAAAATATTGTACAACGGGATTTTGCATATTTATAAATATTTTGTTTTTTCATTAATAGAAATTCCGTACAATAAATTATCACACGGAATTAATTTTAAACGGTTGAAAATTTGATTGTTATTGATGAATGATATTTTCGGATATTAATTACAACAATTTCAGCGCTTCATAAACTTTTTCAACCGGCGTTTCGCAAACATGATTTTTGCAGACATAAATTTTTGTACTTCCGTCAACATACCGGTTTGCGAGAATTGGTAAATCGTTTTTTTCGACGCTTCCGACGTAAATAGCACCGGGTAAATAAAGTTTTGCAAACTCTTTGCGTAATTTGATTGCATGTTTACCGACAATTGCAATTTCTTGCGGCGAGATTATTATTTTGTAAAGTAGGATTGCCCAATTGGAATTATAATCGGGCGACTTTAATATATTTTCTTTTGTATTATTTAACATCCGTTGCGAAATATCTGAATAATCTTTGTCATAAAAAATTGTACCTAACAGAAATAATGCTTTTGCCATCGACGATGATGATGACGGTATTACATTGTCTGACATTTCAACTGGTCGTGCAATTAGTTTATTGTCAACGTCCGATGTATAATAAAATTTGCCTGACTGATTATCGTAAAAATGTGCTATTGCATAATCAGCAAGATTTTGGGCAATGTCCAACCATTTGTCATCAAAAATTGTTTGATATATTGCCAGATATGCTTCAATCGTGAAACTGTAGTCGTCAAGAAAACCTAATTCATTCAACTGTCTGTCGGCATATGAATGATGCAAACGGAAATCTGCGTTCATCATGTATTTTTCTATGAATCGCGCAATACGCAAAGCGGCAGAAAGAAATCGCTCTTCGCCGAATGTGTTGTATGCGTCGATATAAGCTTTTATTACTAACGCATTCCATGAAGTAATCATTTTTGTATCACATGCAGGACGTTGACGCATGGCTTTTACGATAAACAATTTATCTTTTCCATAGACAATGATGTCTTTTACTTCGTCGATAGAAAGTCTGTGTTTGATTGCGATGTCGTCAAGAGGCTTGGTTATATGCGGAATGCATTTGCCATGAAAATCGCCATGATCGTTGATGTTGTAATAATCGCAAAAAGTTTCGCTGTAATGTCCGCCAAGCCAGTCGTAAATTTCCTCTTTTGTCCAGATATAAAATGCACCTTCTTCGCCGCCACTGTCTGCATCTATCGACGAATAAAGTCCTCCGTCTGGCGCTGTCAGTTCTTGTTCAATAAAATCGAGTGTCTCAAAAACGACACTTTTAAATTTGTCATTTTTCGATAAATGATAAGCCGAGCAATATAAACTTACTAATTGTGCATTGTCGTACAACATTTTTTCGAAATGTGGCTCTAACCATTTTTCGTCAACCGAATAACGGGCAAAGCCTCCGCCGAAGTGGTCGTATATTCCTCCGTTCGCCATGTTTTGCAGTGTCTTCAAAATGTGATTGAGACAGGCTTCGTTTTTGGTCTGATAATGATATTGCATCAAAAATTCGTAAACCGATGGCATCGGAAATTTTGGTTTAAATCCAAGTCCGCCATTGATGTCATCAAAATTTTGCGAAATTTTTTCGTATATTAAATGTAAATCGTCGAACGTGTGTTGTGCTTTGTTTGACTTTGCTGCAATGTTGAATGTTCCTGCTATTCCTTTTTTAATACTTTCGGCAATCTCGATGGTATGCGCCTGCTCTTTTTCGTAAGTCTGATAAATATTTTGCAGTAAATTTATCCATTGCGTTTTTGGCGAATATGTTCCGGCATATACCGGACGTCCGTCGGGCAAAGCAAAACAGTTAAGGGGCCAGCCGCCGCTATTGTTAACTATATATGACGCAGACATATAAATATGGTCAATATCGGGGCGCTCTTCGCGGTCAACTTTTATACATACATAATGTTCGTTCATTATTTTGGCGACTTCGGCGTCTTCGAAACATTCATGTTCCATTACATGACACCAATGACAAGCTGAATAACCGATACTTACAATAATTAGTTTATTTTCGGTGCGTGCTTTTTCTAATGCTTCGTCGCTCCATGGATACCAATCTACAGGGTTGTACAAATGCTGTAACAAGTAAGGGCTTGTTTGACCAGACAAATGATTGGGTTGTTTATTGTGCATCGATTGATTCATTTTAACTCGCATTTGAGCTTAACAATTTATGACAAAAGTTTACAAATTTAATTTTTTTTTCTTGAATTAACGTAATATTTTGGGAATTAAATTTCGAAAAAAAACTTATTTTAAACCCAAAATTGTTAAAAATTTTGCTGGCAATTTATTTCTTAAAATTGTCAGAATAATATAATTTGACTTTTTATTTTTTTGATTGTTTAGCAACATTTAACGGCAAATCTAAATAAAATGATGAGCCAACATTTATTTGTGTTTCTACCCAAAGTTTGCCTTGCATCAGCTCGGCATAACCTTTGCAAATTGACAATCCTAAACCGATGCCGCCATATTTGCGTGTCATTCCTTCGTCTTCCTGCCTGAATTTTTCGAAAATAATGTTTATGTTTTCTTTTTTTATTCCAATTCCAGTATCTTTCACGCATACGCGCAAATGCGATGAATCCGGCAGATAAAAAATTATTTCTATTGAGCCTTGTTCTGTAAAACGCAAAGCGTTAAACAATAATGTTCTGATTATTTTCTGGAATTTTATTTTGTCGGTAAAAATTTGAATATCTTTTTCATCGGTCGGATTAAAATTAACTTTGATATATAATTTTTCCTGATATGCTTTGGAAAACAAGATTGCATCGACAATTTCAGCCAGACTTGTTTTGACTGAAAAACTTGAATTGTCGATTTCGACTGAGTTCAATTCGATTTGCGAAATGTCAATAATGGCGCCAATGGTTTCGAGTAATTTTGCAGCGCTTTCGTTGACAATTGTCAAAAATTGATCATGTTTTATTTTGGAAATATCTGGATTTTTAAGCAATTCGGAAAATCCAAATATCGAATTCATCGGCGTCTTGATTTCGTGCGAAACATAGTTTAGAAAAATCGTTTTTAATCTATCGCTTTCTTGTGCTTTTTCTTTTGCTATGCGCAATTCAGCTTCATTTTCTTTGAAAGACGTAATATCGAGATATGTACCGAGAATTTTTGTCGGACAATTGTCTTTTTTGCGTTCAGTGATTTCGAAAATAAAATATCCCCAAAAATAATTGTTTTCAAAGTTTAACATTTTACATTCAAATTCAAAAGTGTCAATTATATTTTCGGGACTTAAAAATCTTTTGACAATTTCATTAATGCGATCTATATCATCTTGGTGGATGCGTTGTAGGCTTTCGTGAAATGAAAGTTTGAAACGTGTCCATTTATCTGATGGCTTTTCTTTTGTCGGCGGGTATATGTAGGTTATATCATTTTCGATGTCAATTTCGTAAATTCCTTGCTTCGCCAATTTCTGCGACAGTCGTAATTTATTTTCGTTTATTTTTAGACGTTTTGTCAGATTTTCAATTTCGGTAATATCGTGCATGGCTAAGAGTACGCTCGAAAAATTGAAACTCGGTTTTTCGTCGATATAAAACTTTACGTGCGTATATTTTATATTGTTTTTATTTGTTTTCATTTCGGTAACCAATTCATCTGGAACTTGATTATTGGCAAGCGATGTAAGTAATTTGCCAATGTCGGCAATTGATTTAGCCGTCAAATTGGGTATAATGCTTTGTTTGGTTTGCGATTCGTCCATTTCATATAACTTCCGGTATTCGTTGTTGAAATCATTTATTTTTATTAATTGTGCACATTTGTAAATTTCATCAGGATTCTTGTCGAAAAAATCGGCAAAGTCATTATTTGCTTTGGTTTTAAGTTGATTTAGATATTTCATTACTTCAGAATAATCTTCGTCTATTAGTGCAATCGGCGCATTTGTAAAAAGGAATCGATATTTTTTTTCGTTTTCAATAATTTTTTGCGTCTTCATTTCCTGCTCCATAATATCGATGCCCAAAATAAAAAATCCGACAACTTCGTTTTCATTATTTTTTTCAGGGACGTAAAGCGTTTTTAAAGTACGAATTTCTCCTTTATAATTTTTTATGTAATTATTAAATTGAACAATCTCACCTTTTAGCGCTTTTTGAATGTTGGGCAAAGCTCTTTTATAGGCTGATTCATCAAGAATATCGGAAGCCTTTCGTCCGATAATTTTATCGCGCGAAATATTAAACCATTCTGCATACGATTTATTTACAAATTTATAAACACAATTTTCATCGACATGTCCAATTACTGCAGGCAAATGATCAGTAAGTAATTGGATATGATTTTTGCGTTTTTGAAGTTCTGCTTCTATGTTTTTTTGTTTGGTAATATCCTTGACTATGCCGAAAATATGTAATGCTTTGTTGTTTATGTCGCATTCATAGGCTATCAATTTGCTATGCAGTGTTTTTATACTTCCGTTTTTATGTATTGCTCTGAATTGTTTTTCGTAAATCTGGTTTTTTTCATGGGTTTGATATTCGTCTAAGTTGCCCATTAAATGACGGTCGTCGGGATGAATATATTTAAGGAAATTGTGACCTTCAACTGGTTGTACTTCGTCAATTGTATAGCCCAAAATGTCGAAAAGTTTATCGTTCATCAAAACAAATTTTTTATTGCTCACATCAATCTGATAAACAATACTCGAAAATAAATTGAGCATTCCGCCAATTAAATTTTGACAATGGAAATCAGTTTTATTCTGTTGACGGTTTGATTTGGCTTCTGTTGCGTCTAATAAAAGCAATTTTGAACCATCGCTATTAATTAATTTAATGGCACAATTGAGTTTTTTTATTTTTCCGTTTTTGTCTAAACATCTGCAAATATTTGTCTGCGAAGTATCAAAATGATTGTTCCTGTTTTTGAGCAAATTGAGTAAATCTTCGTCATAAAAAATCTGTATAGATTTATTTGTTGTACCAATTTTGAATTCGTCAGGTTCATATCCAAGAAAGTCGCAAAATGACTGATTCGCAAATTGAATATTCTGATTTACTGGGTCTAATACCAATATAAAATTTGATAAAGCATCTAAAATTTCAGAATACGGTATTGCATTTTTCTTTGATTGTAAATTCGTACTTTTCATAGTTTCGTCATTATTTGTTCCAATAAATTTTATGGTATATCAGGATATTCGAATAATAATGCGTCGTTCACCCAGTCAAAATCAATTATTATCTGGATGCAATTTAATGTAAAAAAATGATTTTTACAATTTATTGGAAGTTTTTATTAGCTTGTGATTTTTGATTTGCTTAAACAAATGCTCTAAACGAAATCCATTTTGTTCGCGAAATTTTTTTACCGTCTTTGCGGACTTTAGTTTCTTTTTGGTAAGTTGATGTGATGCACTGGTAACCACGCAATCGTAAGACATAAATTAATGCAAAACAAAAAGTTAATTCGCCGGCAATGTGTATTGCATCGGTTCTTTCATTGGGTCTTATTTTTGGTTCAATTAAGGCAATAAATTCTTTCGAGAGTAAAAGAACTTCTTTTAGTTTTGCATTTGCTGGCACTACTGGAAATTCAATATCTTCGACAGTACCAAATTGTTTGATGGCTTCGTAATATTGTTTTTTTTCCCATTTACCCGATGGCTTTTCGGAGAGATTGAGTAGCATTTTTTATTAATTGATAATTGACAATGGATAATTGTTGAGCATTATCCATTGTCAATTGTCCATTGTTAATTTTTTACCGGTACATTTTTTAATGTTTCTACAAGGAAATCCCAAAATTTCTGAACGGATGGAACATTTACTTTTTCGTCGGGCGAGTGTGGATGGCGGATTGTTGGACCAAATGAAATCATGTCCCAATTTGGATAAACATCGCCAAGCAAACCACATTCCAGACCAGCATGTATTGCTTTTACTTCAGGAATTTTGCCGTATTTCTTTTCGTAAATTGACTTCATCAGGTTCAAAATTTCCGAATTGATATTGGGTCTCCAACCCGGATAATCACCACTAAATTCAACTTCTGCTCCGGCTAATGCAAATACGCTGTCTATCATCTGGCAAAGGTCTTCTTTTGCGCTGTTTACCGAACTGCGGAGCAAACAAATTACTTCGGCTTCGCCTTTTTCGGCTTTTACAATTGCTAAGTTTGTGGATGTTTCAATAAGACCGGGCATTGCATCGCTTATTCTGATAACGCCATTTGGACAACCGTAAACTGAGTTAATTAAAACACTTTGAGATGTGCTGTCCATCATTTTTGATGGTGTTACAGTCGATTCGACTGATAAAGAAAAAGTTGGTTCGGTTGCTGCCAATTCGCTTTTAACCAATGCTTCGTATTCTGCAACCATCTTTTTAAATTTATCGACATGATCAGTAGGAACTAAAACTGTTGCAACTGATTCGCGTGGAATCGCATTGCGCAAGTTTCCACCTTCTGCGGTCGCAAGACACAATCCGACTTCGCTTTGTGCTTTCTTTAAAAAACGGAACATAATTTTGTTCGAGTTTCCGCGTCCCATGTTAATATCCAACCCGGAATGTCCGCCTTTTAAACCTTTAATGTGTAGTTTAAAAGCTGATGTATTTGCAGGAATTGCAGTTTCGGTATATTTTAATTTCATGTTAGCATTGACGCCGCCAGCGCAACCAACGTACAATTCGCCTTCGTCTTCCGAATCGAGGTTGAGTAAAATATCGCTTTTCAAAAAGCCCGGCTTTAAACCAAATGCACCTGTCATGCCCGTTTCTTCATCCGTTGTAACCAATACTTCAATTGGACCATGCGCTAAATCTTTAGATTCGAGAACCGATAATGCAGCTGATAAACCAATGCCATTATCAGAACCAAGCGTTGTTCCTTTTGCTCTCACCCAGTCGCCGTCAATCCAAGGTTCAAGTGGATCGGTTGTGAAATCGTGGATTTTGTCACTGTTTTTTTGCGGAACCATATCCATGTGGGCTTGCATTACAACGCCTTTGCGGTTTTCCATTCCCTTGGTCGCCGGTTTGCGGATAATGACATTGCCTACTTCGTCAATAATTGTTTCTAATCCAAGGTTTTTACCATAGTCATGTAAAAAATTTCGGATCTTTTCTTCGCTTTTCGATGGTCGTGGTATTTGTGTCAGTGCATAAAAATTTTTCCATACACTTTCTGGTTGTAATTTTAATATGTCGCTCATGATTAAATGTTTAAATTTATTTTTGGATGTACGAATATAGAAATATTTTTTTTACAAAATCAAATAATTATGAATTTTATTTTTTTCTAAAACAAATTCGCAATTTTTTTATTCTAATTGTCCAACTGTTTTTTCAACTTCTTCTAAAATTTCGCAAGACTTTACCAGCGCTTTCATGTTTGTATGGTCGGTATAAAGTGGTCGGTCAATTTCGAGAAAATCGACATGTTTGCGAATGACTTCTTTTGCTTTGGTTGTACCGGCGCCGAATTTCCATTCACGGAAATCCAATGCCTGAGCTGCTGCCATAAATTCTATTCCCAAAATTCCATACGCATTATCAATAATCTGAAAATTTTTAATTGCTGTATTCATTCCCATTGACACAAAATCTTCCTGATCAGCCGCTGCCGGAATAGACTGAATACTTGCAGGAGTGCATAAAATTCGTTGTTCAACAATTAACGTATCAGCTGTATATTGGCTGAGCATCAAACCCGAAAACATGCCGGCTCCTTTTGTTAAAAATGCTGGTAAACCAACGCTTAAATTAGGATTATTCAAACGATTCATTCTTCTTTCGGACAAAACGCAAACCATCGTAATGGCAGCGCCAATCATGTCCATTGGCAATGCTACCGGACTTCCCTGAAAGTTTGCGCCCGAAAGTTGCAAATCTTCGTCGGGGAAGAAAATCGGATTATCGCCCACGCCATTTAATTCTATTTCGACCTGCGAACGCGCCCAAGCAATTGCGTCGTGCGCTGCACCAATGACTTGCGGAGTTGACCGCATGGAATAAGCGTCTTGGACTTTGCATTTTATTTTCATTTCGGCTAAATCGCCACCGGCAACCAATTTACGAATAGCTTCTGCGCTTCTCATAGAACCTTTGAAACCGCGCGCTTCGTGAATTTTATGATGATACGGTTTCATGTTGGCTTTCATTGCTTCGAGCGACATGGCTGCTGCAATTTCTGCTTGTTTCATAAAATTGTTGGCGTCGTAAAGTAAAATTGCACTCATGGCAGTCAAAACATTTGCACCGTTGATTGTCGCTAAACCGTCGCGTGCCTGAAGTCCCGGGATTGGGATTCCGGCTTTGTCCATAGCTGTTTTCCCGTCGAGTAACTCGCCATTGAAATAAGCTTTGCCTTCGCCCATCATTAATAAAGCTATTTGCGACATTGGCGCTAAGTCGCCACAAGCGCCAACCGAACCTTTTTGGCAAACAAATGGGGTAACACCTTTGTTTAGCATTTCTACCAAAGTTAAAGTTATTTCGGGACGCACTGCCGAATTTCCGTTTGCATGAACATTTATGCGTCCCAACATTGCACCGCGAATGTATTCAATTGGCGCCGGATCGCCAATGCCGGCGGCATGGTTATAAATTAAATATCGTTGAAATTGCTGAACTTGTTCATCATTTAAAACAATTTCGGAAAATTCGCCGATGCCGGTATTTACGCCGTACATAATTTCGTGGGCGGCGAGTTTCTTCTCTAACATTGCTCTGCATTTTTTTATGCGTTTTAGTGCGTCGGAATGCAATTCTACTTTTTCGCCATTGCGAGCTACGTTGACAACGTCTTCTATTTTAAGATTTTTGCCTGTTACAACTAATGTCATTTTGGATTGATATTTTTGGTTAAAATTTGTTTAATGTTGCGGTCAAAATTAATAAAACACTCGAACCAAAAAAATGAATTTAAACAGTTTTAGGTTTATTTTGAAAAAGATATTTTTTTGCACGATAACGAACAATCTTGTTTCAAGTTGATACAATTTTTTGTTGATTTATGTTTCGCAATTTATCGCACACATTTGATTTCATATCAATTAATCTGTTTGGCACATTATTTATTCAATTTAATAAACTCATAAAATTTATTAACATGAAAAATTTAAACGTTATGTTCAATCGAATTGTTTTAGGATTCGCTTTTATCTCATTAACTGTCGTAAGCGCTTGTGCAAATACGCTTATTACCGGCAATCATCAGGTTACAAAACAAAACCGTGCAGTTTCGTCATTCGATGAAATTGAAGTTACCGGTGGTTTTGAAATTGTATTGACGCAATCTGACAAAGAATCGCTTAACATCGAAGCCGACAATAATTTGTTGGAATTAATAGAAACCAAAGTTAATAACAATGTACTTTACATTTCAACAAAAAACGATGTCGAAATAAATCATTACAAAAAAATGACGATAAATTTAAGCGTTAAAAGTCTAAGAAAAATGCGAGTTTCGGGCGCAATTGATTTGAGTACAACCAATCAACTTAAAACCGATTTATTGAAAATAAATATTTCGGGCGCTGCTAATATTAATGTGGATATTGCAACAAAAATTCTGGATGTCGATGTTAGTGGTGCTGGTAATATTAATTTTCAAGGTCAATCGACTGACGTTCGCATGGATTTGTCTGGCGCCGGAAAAGTTTCGTCGCTTAAATTGGTGGCTGACAATTTTATTATTGATGTAAGTGGCGTTGGTGCTGCAAAAGTTTATGCAAAAGAAAAATTGAATGTCAATATTTCAGGCATTGGTTCGGTAAGTTACGCCGGTAATCCAAAGAAAATTGTTTCGGATATTTCGCCTTTGGGAATTTTGAATGCAATTGATTAATTTCTGAAAAAATTTAAAAATCGACATTTTAGAAAAAAAATTTGTCAGTTAAATAAAAAGATTTATTTTTGCAGGAGTTAATAAAAAAACAAAATGAATAATTTTACATTAATACATTGGTGGTGGCGCAATATATTCTACGGCAATCGTGAGAAAGTATAAGGTCATTTGTATTTGGTAAAATAAACAAGCGGCTTATCGTAATCACGATAAGCCGTTTTTTTTTGATCACATTTTTTTAAACAAAAATTCTGTAAAAGATGAAAATTAAGACGATTACTAAAAAAATACTTGCCGACACCATCACTCCGGTAAGTTTGTATTTAAACATGCGCGACATTTTTCCGAATTCGGTGTTGCTCGAAAGTTCCGATTATCACAGCAGCGAAAACAGCCATTCGATACTTGGCATTAAACCCGAAGCATTTTTTATGGTCGAGAATTCGACAATACAAATAAAAATGCCGGACAAAGAAATCAACACAATTCAAATAAATCCGAACACAAAAATTGTTGATGAACTCGACAAATTTATCAAAGCTTTCGAAGTCGAAAATAATAACGAAAAAACCATCAACGGTTTTCTGGGATACATGAATTATGATGCTGTCCGTTTTTTCGAGAAAGTTGAAATGCATCAACCCAAAGAAAATTATAAAATTCCCGACATATTTTTCAGTTTGTATAAATATCTCATTGTCATTAATCACTATCAAGATTCGATGACGTTGGTCGAAAATATTTTTGACGACGGCGAAAGCGAAATGTCGCAAATTGAAACGCTTATTAAAAACCGCAATTTTGCAACTTACGGTTTTTCTTCCAACGGCGCCGAAACATCGAATATTACTGACAAAGAATACATGCAATTGATAACCAAAGGCAAGGAACATTGCTATCGTGGCGATGTTTTTCAAATTGTTTTGTCGCGGCAGTTTTCGCAATCGTTTAAAGGCGACGAATTCAATGTTTACCGTGCATTGCGTTCCATCAATCCTTCGCCGTATTTGTTTTATTTCGACTTCGGCAATTTCAAAATTTTCGGTTCGTCGCCCGAAATACAATTGCAAATAAAAAACAACAAAGCTTATATTGACCCAATTGCAGGTACATTCAAAAGAACCGGCGACGACGACAAAGACAAAGAACTGGCGTTAAAATTATTGGAAGACAAAAAAGAAAATGCAGAACACATTATGTTGGTTGACTTGGCGCGCAACGATTTGGCGCGCAACGCACAAAACATCAAAGTCGAAACATTCCGCCAGATACAATTTTATTCGCACGTTTTGCACATGGTTTCGCGCGTGTCGGGCGAAATGTTTGCCGGTACTAATCCTGTTAAAGTTTTGGCTGACACTTTTCCTGCCGGAACTTTGTCAGGAGCACCAAAAGTAAAAGCCATGGAACTGATTAACCGGTACGAAAATCAGAATCGTGGATTTTACGGCGGTTGCATTGGCTTAATTACTTTCAACGGCGACCTGAACACTGCAATTACCATTCGTACATTTATGAGCAAAGACAATTGTTTGTACTTTCAAGCTGGCGCCGGTATTGTTGCCGACTCCAATGAAGAATCTGAACTCAACGAAATGAATAACAAATTGGCAGCGCTTCGCAAAGCCATCGAAATGGCTACAAGTTTATAAAACATGACTTTCCATCGTCCGAAAGGACATGGAAATGTCAAAATATAAAATTAAAAACATGAAAAAAATATTAGTCTTAGATAATTACGATTCATTCACTTACAACATTGTAGAATATTTGCGCAAGGTTTGCAATTATCCAATCGAAGTGCATCGCAACGACCAAATAAGTTTAGCTGAAATAAATCGTTTCGACAAAATTGTTTTGTCGCCCGGACCCGGAATCCCAGACGAAGCCGGAATTCTAAAACCATTGATTGCCGAATATGCGTCGACCAAAAGTATTTTTGGCGTTTGCCTCGGAATGCAGGCAATCGGCGAAGTTTTTGGCGGAACGTTGACAAACATGAACACTGTCATTCATGGTGTCGCCACAAATATTAATGTTATTGATGCTGATGAAATTTTATTTAGAAATATTCCGTCGCAATTCAAAGCCGGACGTTATCATTCATGGATTGTCAACAAATTTGATTTGCCGGATTGCTTGAAAATAACTTCGGTTGACGACCAAGGACGAACCATGAGTTTATGTCATAAAACTTTTGATGTGCGCGGTGTTCAATTTCACCCCGAATCGTTTATGACTGAGTTTGGTTTAAAAATAATTGAAAACTGGGTAAATAATTATTAATTGTTAATTATTAATTCTTAATTAAATGAAAGATATTTTACAACATTTATATCAACACAAAACGTTGAGCAAAACGGAAGCAAAAACTGTTTTGTCGAACATTGCGCAAGGAAAATATAACAATTCGCAAATTGCGTCATTCATTTCGGTTTATCTGATGCGCAGTATCACAATTGACGAGCTTTCCGGTTTCCGTGATGCGCTGCTCAATCTTTGTTTGCCGGTCGATTTATCAGAATTTAATACCATTGATTTGTGCGGCACCGGTGGCGACGGAAAAAACACGTTTAACATTTCGACTATTTCGTCGTTTATTGTTGCCGGTGCGGGTTACAAAGTTGCAAAACACGGAAACGTTGGCGTGTCGTCGCCTTGTGGTTCTTCAAACATTATGGAATATTTGGGATACAAATTTTCAAACGATATTTCGAAACTCACAAGCGAAGTTGACAAATCCGGCGTCTGTTATTTGCACGCACCGCTGTTCAATCCGGCAATGAAAAACGTGGCGCCTGTAAGAAAAGAATTGGGTTTGAAAACATTTTTCAATATTTTGGGACCAATGGTCAATCCTTGCAAACCGAAAAATCAAATGGTTGGCGTTTACAATCTCGAACTGGCGCGACTTTACAATTATTTGTATCAACAAACCGACAAAAATTATGCGATAGTTTTCAGTCTCGATGGTTACGATGAAATTTCGTTGACGTCTGACTTCAAAGTCATTTCGAATACCGGCGAAAAAACATTTTCTGCTGACGTCTTTAAAATGAATAAAATAAAACCCGAAGAATTGTTTGGCGGCGAAACTACCGAAGAATCGGCAAAAATATTTTTAGATATTCTGGATTGCAAAGCGCCACAAAATCAAATAAATGTTGTGTTGGCAAATTCGGCAATCGCCATCAAATGTCTTAACGCAAATAAAAGTTTAGACGATTGTTTACAAGAAGCAAAAGATTCGTTGTACAGTAAAAAAGCAATCAACTCGTTACAAACATTACTAAAAATGAATTAAAATGGATATTCTCGGAAAAATTGTTGAATACAAAATCGCAGAAGTTGCCGAGCGCAAATCGCTCTATCCGGTCAAGTTGCTCGAAAAAAGTATTTTCTTTGACACAAAACCCTTGTCGCTTAAAAAATATGTTACGCGACCTGATTTAAGCGGCGTCATTGCTGAGTTTAAACGCAAATCGCCGTCGCTCGGAATGATTAACGAATTTGTCAATGTCGAAGATGTTACGGTTGGTTACATGCAAGCCGGCGCGTCTGCTTTGTCGGTTTTGACTGACAACGAATTTTTTGGCGGCAGCAGCGCCGACTTGACGAAAGCGCGCAAATTCAATTTCTGTCCCATTTTGCGCAAAGATTTTGTTATTGACGAATATCAAATTATCGAAGCAAAATCTATTGGCGCTGACGCAATTCTACTTATTGCGGCCATTCTAACCTACGAACGAATAAATGAGTTGTCGAAATTTGCGAAGTCGTTGGGTATGGAAATTTTATTGGAAATTCACGACAGCTCGGAAATTATGAAACTGAATGATTTGGTTGATTTGGTTGGCGTGAATAACCGCGATTTGAAAACTTTTAAAACCGACATTCAAACGTCAATAAATATGGCAAATAAAATTCCGGCAGGCATTGTAAAAGTATCAGAAAGTGGAATTTCGCAGGCGTCGAAAATTATTGAATTAAAACAATGTGGTTATCAAGGTTTTTTGATTGGCGAACATTTTATGAAAACTTCGCGTCCCGAAAAAACTTGTCTGGAATTTATCAAAGAAATCGACAAAGCGCATGGGCAGTCAGCTTAAAATAAAAGTTTGCGGAATGAAACACAACGAAAATGTTTCAGATTTAATAGAATTGCAACCAAATTTTATTAGCTTCA
>Ga0265327_10000371_pt1 | contig 84920 bp, 69 predicted proteins | sample 41621metaG_FD_202089 | JGI IMG/M metagenome (GOLD analysis project Ga0265327, IMG submission 202089) | Rhizosphere microbial communities from Carex aquatilis grown in University of Washington, Seatle, WA, United States - 4-16-21 metaG | ecosystem: Host-associated > Plants > Roots > Rhizosphere...
GCCGAGTTTCGAGGAGGTCACGGTGACTGTTTCAACGGCTGCGCGGGACGGAGCAGCCTGGGCCATGACCATATTCGGCACATCGACGAAACTTGGCGTATCGTTGCTTGCAGACGGCGAACGCGTAATCGTCATCGTGCCGTCGGTATGTGTTCGAACAGAAAATCCTGTGCCGGAAAGAATGCGGGAGAGCGCGGATGAATCCGAGAAATTGCCCTGGACGCCTCTACTCTTGACACCACGCAGCGAGTCTTCGGCATAGAGGAGTGCGGCGCCGGTTCTCTGTGTGTAAGCGTCGAGCGCCGATTTGAGGTCACCGCCGGGAATATTGAAATCCGCGGCCGCAACCGGAGACGAAAAAAGCCCTAGCGCAATGGCGGAGATCGCCAGTTTCGAGATTGAAGTCGTCATATACCCCCCCGTTCATTCAAAAGAATATTTGGTCCTACCCAGCGGTGTCTTTGCCATCATCGAGAGATGACGATTTCGTCCCCATGGTCTTCCACGCGCAGTCCGAACAGTTCGCGGACAGAAGCGGTGATGGCGTTGACGTTGTTCTTGGGAAATGTGCCGCCGAGCTTCATGTGTCCGGCCGCCTGATCGGCGATGACGACCTTCTTGCGGTTGTAGCGGTTGATTTCGGCGGCCGCTTCCGAAAGCGGTGTGTGGTTGAAAATCAGGACACCGCGGCGCCAACCGAGTTCGTCGGCAAGCTGCTTTGGCGCTTCGCGCGAAATCGAAAGTGTGGTGGCGGTGGCAACGACCGTGTCACCGGAATTCAAGATGGTCGAGTGCTTGCCAGCCTGAAGATCATGATTGCTGTCGAGCCGAACGCTTCCTTCAAGAACGGCCACCCGCAACCGCGCCTCATCGCGTCGCACGCTGAATGCGGTGCCAATGTCTGTGAGGCGGCGCCCACCGGCAATCACGACGAAGGGGTGCGCCGGGTCGTGCTTGACGTGGAAATACGCCTCACCCTTATCCAGCCAGACCAGCCGGCGCCCGGACGTGACCGCCGTCCGCAGACTTGTGTCAGTGTTGAGTTCGATCTGCGAGCCGTCGGCGAGCGAGAGCACTTCACGCTCACCCAATCCTGTCGCATAGATCACCTGCGCGGGTTTATTCGTATAAAAGGTGACACCGCCTCCGATCGCCGCTACCGCCAGCAGAACCGCGGCCAGTTTGAGCAGCTTCGGCCGGGAATCGGGCGCCGGCGAAAGCGACCGTGATGGGCGCATCGAGGACTGCAACACAGTCAACCGTTCCGTGCGCTTCCATCCTGCTTCGAGGCGCACAAAAGCGATCCGATGAGCCAGCGATTGCGCGAACCAGGCATCGAAATCGTGCTGATCGTGCTCGGTCCAAGGACCGAAGGCGCGCCGCTCAAGCCACTCGGACGCGGTCTCATCGATTTCGAGCGCGTTTGAAGAGTATCCGTGTTCCTGGGAGCCGCTCACCGCTTCCTCCGCAATGTGCGAGATTCGCCGTATAGGAGTTCGACCAAGGTACGGATGCCGGTTGAGAGGTATTTCGATACGGCGCTCTCAGCCACGCCCATGCGGGCGGCGATTTCACTTCGGGAAAGGCCCTCAATACGGCCAAGGATGACGGCCTCACGGCAACGCGGAGACAGGCTATCGAGCGCCAATTGCAAATGGCGCAGTTCGTCCCGCGCAAGCAGCGCGCGGTCGGCTGAGGGCGCGTCGGCTGCAATTTCCAGCGCTTCAAGATCGGCCACGGCCTCGATCGGGATGATCTGCTCGTGGCGAACGCGGTTGATGAGAATATTGCGCGCGGTCGTGAATAGAAATTGCTTGGGGCGGTTCGGAATCTCTTTCAACGCGGCCTGATAGAGCCGAATGTAGACTTCTTGGCGGAAGTCGTAGATGTCGCTGCGATTGCGCCAATTGTGCTGCAGATATTCCATAAGCGCCGCCTCCAGCGGCAGGATTTCACGCACAAACCACTCGTCGACTTCGGACGGCGTCATCGCCGTCTCCGAAGTGAGCGGAGTCTTCTCACGGTCTTTGTCCGATCTCTCGATCATCCCCTGGCGATCTCCCCGGTGAGGGTTGGACGCGGGTCTCACTTATTCCGACAATCCAGACGGCCAGAGTTGACCACTGATCGCGCTATTTTTTTTGAAAACGGGAAAGATTTTTTGGAGAACCCGTGGAGCCACCGGGGGCGCAACTAAATTGTCGGCCGTGAATCTGCCCTGGGGAGAGGGCAGTATTCTCGCTAATGGGGATCAGTCAGGGCCGATTGGCAACAAACATGCGAGGGTGCCCGGGCTCCCAAGCAGCAATATTTCTCATGGACCGCGACGCCCCCTTTGGTCCGAGCCAATTGCCAATCGACCCAGCTTCGATTGGTCAAAGGGTAACTGGGAAAATTCGCTTTAGTCGATCAGTTGCTCTTCCGTTTGAAGGCGATCCCGCCTGCACATTGGTTTTCACTCCGACCTTTGCCTTGGCGCGATCCAGGTGCCACTTGGCGATAGGCCCAGGCGAACGAGCTGGTGCAGCGGAACAGCCAGCGGATCACGGATCGAAGAGGTGACAACCTCTCGCGACATAGTGGGTGGTCCGCCCGGATTGTAGTTGGAGATCAGCAGCGGCGCGTCGGCTCGGGTCGGCGCCAAATAGGCGACGCTGTGCAGACCCAAGCTTGCTGCCACTTCCGTCGGGGCATCGCGCAACTGATCGATATTGCCTGCCCTGAATACTGTCCAAATATGCCTACAGGAGACGATCCATCGGACTGTTCTCGACAAGCAACTCTTCCGACCCGCCAATGCTATTCGGTCAGCCGTTTCTCTTAAACAGCCGAAATCAACGATACGGGATCACGCCATCCGTTCGGCGACTTCTACGAACAGTCGCCTTAAGTATCCCTACCCGCCCAATCCGATGCTGATGGTTGCAAAGGGGCCATAGAAGCTCTGATTGGCTGCGTCGCGTGTGTCTATACCGTTGTCAGTGGCATTGAAGAAGAAATCTGCTCGATAGCCGAGGCTGACCTTGGCGTTGGGGAATTTCAACGACACTGCCGCGAAGCCGCCAACATTCGGAACGAAGATCGATTTTGAACGATCATGGCTTGTCGCTTGAGAAGAATGCGCCGTTACCTTCGCAAATCCATTGTAGTGCAGGCTGTAACTCGTGGTCCGGTGATCCGTATGGGACCGCTGACGCCCAAACAAAGCTGCGGCGTTCAGGCCCCAATCGAAATCTATCATCGTGCCACTTTTGGAGCCCGCTACCGGCAAAGAAGCGTCCCATGATACGGCAGGCCCCACGGCGTGTGTGTTGCGCGTGCTGTGCAGGACCGCGGTATAGTTATGAAAATATGGAAAACGCGCACTCTGGTGATACTTGCCTACACCTTGAGTTACTGACGGACCGAAGGCGTAAATGGGCCGTGCATGAAGAGTGGTATCCGAACTGGATGTGAATTGCGCGTACCGCATTCCGGCGCTGACAACCGAATTCGCGCCTGCACCAAACATTCCGAGTCCGACATCCTTGCCCACTTCGAAGTCGAGAACGAAATCCGATTGCCGGGAATTCGTCTGGCCGTCGCCGTAACCCTTTTTTATTGGATGGCGAGTTGTCACGCGATTGTTGAACGTCCCGAAGATCGTTGGCAGGCCAGGTGTTTCGTAATGCTGATGTCTGGCACTTTGGGATTTGCCGTAGCGAATCGCGGCCGACACGACCCAGTCAGTGCCACCGGGCAGAAATGTGACCTTTCCTTCCGCACCATTGCTATAACGCGATGGCCGCTGTGAGTTGACCATCGGGCTCATTACGTTCGGCGGTGAAAGCCCCAAAAATGCAGGTGCGAACACCGATTGCGGCGTATCCACACGTTCGAGTTGGCCGCCCAATTGAATCCAGACAGTCGGCCGGTCTTCATCCGCCGAAGATGCCAGCGCGCCCGTGGGCGCACAGGCGACGCCCACTAACGCCAGCAAGGAAGCGTTCGTCAGAAGTTGACGACGGAAATTCACGTTGCGGCTTCTTGTGTTTATCAGTTCGCTCATTGGTTCCCCCTACCAATTCTTCGTGACGCGGATACCGATCAACTTTGGATCGGTCAGAAACACATTGGTCGTGAGTCCTGAATCGTCGCTGTTGAGGAACGCGCCGGTGATGGCCGTCGTGTTGAACACGTTTTTGTCGTAAAGCATCACCTGCCAGCCGTTCTGGCTGGTGAAAATAAATGTCAAATTCATCGTCGCGTAACCGTGCAGCTTGTCGTATTGCATGTCATTGAAGACGCGCCACCACGAACTATCCTGCCAGTAGCCATCGGCACGCACTGTGCCTGCCCAATCCGAAGTCAGTGGCATGGAATATTGCGCACCAAATGAAGCGGTGAAGGGCGGCGCGTTCGGGAGTTTGTTTCCGCTCAGATCTTTTGAAAAACCCGCACCATTGTTCGGCGCCGTGGCGGGATCGTATCCCACATAGCCCGCTGGAATTCCGCCACCCAAAATTTCAGCGGTTGGGTTGGGGGTGTAAGGCAGCCCCGTCAGAGGATCAACGTGCAGATTGTAAGCATAGGCACAATAGCTGGTAGCCGCTCCGCTTTGCGACAAGCTGCCCGCACCGATCGTAAAGGTTTGCGCGACATAACCTGGAAATATGCAGTTGGAGGATTCGTTCACGAACGGCTTATCGACGTACCAATCCGAATGACCGGCGGTGCGATCCATCAGATCGACGGCGCTCTGGCCCTTGGCGATGGCAGTGTCTTCCCAGCCGCCGCCAAAATTGAAGCGCAAACCGGGTATCGGTTCCCATGTGGCCTCTAACTCGGCCCCTTTCGCATGCGCGTCGAAATTCAGATTGATAGCTGTGCGATCGACGATTTCGGAGACCTGATAGTTCTCGTAATTGTAGTAGAACAAACTTCCGTTCAGGGTGAGCGCTCCGTCGAGCAGCGTGTTCTTCGATCCCAATTCGAACGCATCGATGAATTCGGGTTTGAACGTCAAAGGATGAACAGGCTGTGATGCCTCCCCCTCCTGCGCCGTGGAACCAGGATGAACGGTAAAAACCGCGCCCGGAGGATTTGCGCCACCAGCTTTATAACCATGCGCATAAGAGCCGAAAACGAGTGTCTGATCGGTGAAGGCAAGCTTCGGTGTCCAGTTGACCACCGCGCGGCCGGTGAACTGATCCCATTGCTGATTTACAACATCGGTAACGGGATATCCCCAACCCTCTGTCACCAACCAGCTCGGTATCAGCGGGAAATGCTTCTGGTCTTCCGTCCAGCGCAGGCCAGCGGTCAATTTCAGATTGTCGAAGATATTGTAGTAGGCCTCACCAAAGAGAGCGTAGGAATTGAGCACATAAGGATTCTTGCTCAAGAAATAATTATGCCCATTGTCGTTGAGACTCGATAACGGATTCGGATCGATGTAGCCGTTTCCCAGTTTCGTCGCAGGCTGCGATAGGCTGTTGAATTGGAAGCCATTCGGAAGCGCGAAGGCATTGTCTGACACGCCTGGAATCCAGGGGTTCGCCGCAGAGAAATTGTGACCACTGACGGCGTCTGCCGCGTCAATCATCGTGAACACATTGCTGAAGACGTAGTAGTTCTCTTGTGTCTCGTAATGCAGATAGTTGCCGCCGGCGCTGAAATTGAACGGCCCGCCGAAGCTGGAAGCCAGACGGACCTCCTGGCTGAGTTGCCAGGCATGCTCCTGCGAAAGATCTTCGATGACGAACTGGTTGGAACAACCCAATTGAGGATCGCAAAAGAATCCTTGGGTCGAAATCATGCCGGTTGGATCGACATCTCCGATAACCCCATTTGTAACAAGTCCTGATGGTGCGAACACACCTGAAACCGATCCAAACCTGTTGTAGTCCTCAGCCGAATAAAGGAAATCATGACTGAATCCGGTTTGGGACGTGAACGTGAGGACCGGCGTAAGCGCATACTCCGCATTTAGTTCCACAACGTCGTTCTTCGCTTTGTAAATCGGGTCTAGCGAAGATTGGATTACCCGCAAGTTCGATGATTGGGTTTGACTAGGGTAAGGTGATTTTATGAGCTTGGGCGCTCCATCCAGTGCACCTAGACCGATGACATAAGGCAGCGAATAAGGAAGCGGAACTTCGAACGATTGAGGCGAATAAAGAGATTCCGGCTTGCAGCCTTGAAGGAAATAATCCCCCGTACCTGCGATGGCGCTTAAGTTGAATGTCTTGACTACGCCATTGACGGTCACACCACCGAGCCTCAACGATTGCCCTCCGGCCTGCCCGTCCGGCGTAGGAGGGATCGAACCTGGACCATAGTCGGTTTTGCAGAGCTGCTTGGCGCTTCTCATGCGATCGTCGTCTTCGGAGAAATACTCCCAGACGAGATACATTTGCAGATTCTCGGTTGGCTTCATGCCAATCGTGACACGGCCAGACCACAGGTCGCGGCCATCGATGCGATCATCGGTCGAAGTGTTGAAGGAATAGCCCTGACGTTTGGTCCACTCGCCCGCCACGCGGATATCGAGCCGATCATCCACGATTGGAATATTGATCATCCCTTCGAACCGCTTCTGGTGATAATTGCCAAGCTCTGCGCTCGCCATCGCTTCGAACTGGTCGGTTGGCTTGGCGGAGGTGAGATTGACGACACCGGCAGTCGCATTGCGGCCGTAGAGCGTGCCTTGCGGGCCTCGCAGCACCTCCACTTGGGCAACGTCGTAGAATTCCTGCTCGAAGAAATGATTACGGATGAACGGGATGTCGTTGAAGGCAACGGCGACCGCCGGATCGGTCGTCACCGAAATCGCCTGCGTGCCGATACCGCGGATGCTGATGCTATAGCCGGAGAAATTCGTCTTCGTGAACGTCATGTTCGGAACCTGCTTGATCAGGTCCGGGCCGCCATTGGTCTGGCTGGCGGTCAACTGCTCCTGGCTGAGTGCGGTGATCGCAATCGGGATGCTCTGCACATCGGCGCCGCCGAGTTTCGACGACGTGACAGTTACGGTTTCGACGGTGGCGCGCGGTGGTGCGGCTTGGGCCAACTGCAAAGCGGGAATCTCAATGCTCGAACTCTTCCCGCCAATTCCGACGATCTCGACCACGCCCGACGGACTGGGATTTGCGGTGAAGCCTGTTCCCTTCAGTATTCGAGAAAGTGCGTTGGGAGCAGAGAAGTCACCCTTGATACCCTGAGTCTGGACATTCTTGGCGGCGCTGGCCGACACGATCACTGCAACACCGGATTGTGCCGAAAAGGCATCGAGCGCGGATGCAAGGTCGCCACGTGGAATATCGAATGAGGCTGCCAATGCGCTGCCCGAGCACGCGGCTACGCAGGATGCTCCGGCAAGCAGCCAGCTTATTAGCGAACGATATGTCATCTTCCCCCCTTGCATTGAATGTGCCCCTGCCCCTTTTGCGCTTCAGCGCGAAAAAACGATTTCGTTGGCGCGTTTCTTGGCCTTGAGGCCAAAGAGGTTTCCGGCCATGCGTTCAAACTCGCCAAGATCATTGGCTGGCAGCGCGCCATTGATCGTTTCGTGCGCGGCCCTAGGATCGTCGATCACGATCTTGGTTTCGTTGTACCGGTTGAATTCGCGTGCCGCGTCCAGGAGGGTCGTGCTGTGAAAGACCAGCATTCCCTTCCGCCAGGCCAGCGCGTTCGATAGATCGGCTACGGGCCCCCTTTTTACGGACACCGATCCGGCAGAGGCCACCAGAACGTCACCGGAGGAAAGCGTGGTTTCCTTCCATGGTGTATCTTTCAGTTCGACCTTCACGCGGCCTTCGATGAGAGAGACCCCGAGATGACCTTGCTCCGACTGCACGGCGAATTTCGTACCCAGGTCCACGATACGGCCAGCGCCAGCGACAACAACGAACGGGCGAGCCTCATCGTGATGAACCTGAAAGTACGCTTCGCCCCTCTCAAGGAGCACCAAGCGCCGACTTTGTGTTTGCAAGATGTGTACGATTGTGTCGGTGTTGAGTTCGATCTTCGAACCATCGTGTAGGGAAAGGGTTTCGTGTCCTCCAACGGTCGTGGCGTATGTGTCATAATGGGGTGTTGAGAAATAAGCCGTCAATGCAGCGGTGGAAGCGATGGCCAGCCCACACGCCATGGCAATTTTCAGCGGCCATCGGCTGCTTGGTGGCGCGGTTGTCGCGGACCGTTTGAAGTCGGTCGTGCGAAGCGCGGCCAGCCGCTCGGTTCGTTTCCAACCCGCATTGAGCCGCATGAACGCGACACGATGTGCCGGAGTTTCATCGAGCCACGCTTTGAATCGCTCCTCGTCTGCATCGCTCCAACTTGCGGAGTCGCGGCGTTCGACAAAACCAGCCGCCTGCATGTCAATGGGACGCTCGATTGCAGCACTCAAATCCTCGTCTGCGCTGCTCACGCCTTCCTCCTAATGTTGGAAGGCTCGCCATGAAGGACATCCGCAAGCAGGCAGATACCGCGTGAGAGATAGCCGCTGACGGTCAACTCACTGACGCCCATGCGCTCGGCGATTTCGGTTCGTGTAAGACCCTGGATCCGCCTCAACACGATGGCTTCGCGGCCTCTGGGAGGGAGCCGATCCAATGCGGCCTGGAGATGGCGCAGTTCATCGCGGGCGATCACGATCTGGTCGGGCCCGGGCGCGTCGGACGCCAAACCGAATTCATCGAGATCGGCAGCGGTCTCTATAGGGACAATACGTTCGTGTTTGGATTTGTTGATGAGGAGATTTCGCGCGGTGGCGAGCACGAAATGCTTTGCGTTCTCCGGAATTTCCTTGAGGGCGGCTTCGTAGACCCGCACGTACACGTCCTGCCGCAGATCAGGAACATCGCTAGAATTGCGCCAATTGCGTTCCAAATACTGCATCAGTACCGCCTCAAGGGGCAAAACTTCGCGCTCAAACCACTCGTCCGCCGCAGGCACGGCCGTTCCTTTGGCCGCGCCGGGAAGCGCCGCCGCTGCGGGTTGAAAGGTCAATTTCCTGTCCATCCCCTGCCTCTATTCCCCGACAAACGGGAAGCCAGAACGTGGGGCTCACCAACAAAGACAACTGAAGGGTATGGAAGTTGGTGATGTGTAGGGAGGAATTTTGCCTGGATGGCAGGCGAAATCGGGACCTGAGGGAAGTTTATGACACTGAGCGGCATTTGCTCTATGTCGCTTGCACCCGCGCGCGGGACCATCTCCTGGTAACAGGCGTTACCCCCACTTCAGAATATTTGGACGATCTGCTGGGAGGCCATTAGGGCCGCAAGGGGTGCAAAGCCAGCGGCCGGCTGATAAGGCCGCGACCCATGTCAACCCAATGCCGATACCTACCGCGTCCGTTTGGGCGCCTATGTCGCATTATGTAAAATCATGCGATTTCGGGACAAACCTCGGACCGTGACTAGTTCCGGCACAGATAACCAGAGCATCAACTTGATAGACTAGTTACGTCTCTCGTTGAAATCAGGACGGCATCTTCTGCAAGTGATATCGCTGCCGCCAATAAGGCTCTTCAAATTCACCCAGCAGATAGTCTTCCGCTTTATCACGCAGCCATTTTGAGCGATCTGTGCCTGCCAGGCCGGCTTGCGCGAAAGGCTGATACCGCGACATAATCCGATAGCTGTCCTCCATGAATGGTTGCTGTGACTGATGCCAGCGCAGCTCGGTATTTTTGAGAGTGATCAGGCATCCATTGGCGTAAGCCTCGCGCTCCTGCCCTGACAGGCACTCCGCAACATAGCCGACAATGGCGAAATCCAGATTGGACTGCGATATTGCGGTAAGTCGGCTGAGGTTTTCATGGGCTCCAAAGTTCCACCGTTGCCACCGCGCAAAAGCCAATCGCCAAGCCGATTGGCGCCGATCCAAAGGCACTCGGCTGGCGAAGGCTTCCAAGCAAGCCCCTACTTCGCTCCGACCCAGCCAACTAGCTTGCACATAGATCCCGTCCAGATAACCCTGCATCGCGATAACATCGGCGCCAGCGAGCGCGCGGCCTATCGCGGGTTGGATCTGGGTAGCCCGATAGGGATGGGCAACAAAAGCTCGCATCCAGGACGCCCATTGTGCCGGGTTCTGGACAACGAGGGCTAGCAGTTGATCTAGCGCGTCTTCTTGCGCCGCACCCAACGCGCGCACGCGCGTATACTGGTTGAACAGCCGACAGACGCTGGCAAATTGCGTATAATCATTGCCGCTCCGAGCTCCCAATTTGAAAGCATCCTCTACGGGCAGCGCGGTCACGATCGCCATGGCGATTCCGATCTGCGGAACGGCCTGAGCGATCTGCGTCAAAATATTAGGGAAAAAACGATTGAGGGCGCGAGAAGGTTGCGAGACCAAAACACTGGTCGTGGCGTGGTACGCGACCTCTTCCGCAAGCCTGCGTAGTGTTGGCCAGTCCTTTTCTGTCTCGGCCTTCAGCAAACCATCTAATTCTTCTCCCTCGCTGATTGGCGATCTTGTGGCCATCAATGTCGGATTAACCCGCATTCTTGAGAGGATAGTGCCGAGTGCTATTCCCATCTCTTGATTGGGGCCGGCCGCATCAGGTAACAGCCTCCACAGCAGCCCTTCTTCGTCCAATCTGGCTGCCACGACCACAAGACTAACCACAATCGCATCTTTGGGATCATCAGCTCTGCGCCAAGCCTGCATGGTGGCCACCAACCATCGCACGGCTCCAGCGACCTTTTGCCGACGCTCGTCGGTCATGACGAGCTGGCGATTGCGTACCAGTGAAATAAAGCCCGAGGATTCATTCAAAGCGGCATAAATTGTGTGCCCGGTCTCTTCTCCCAACAAATGGGTGACAGGATCGTTGAGACCTTGGCAATGGGTCAGCAATGCCGACGGCACCAAGGGCGCGCCCGGTTTTGCAGCAGCACTGATTGCAGCTTCAAGCTCTGCTCTCCACGGGGTCATGGGCAGCTCCACACGCGCTGCGCCGGGCCCAGCCTCTTCCACAACCCTTCAAAAGCGTCACTGACGCGCTGGCCGTCCGTCACCTTCTGCAGAATGTGATGTTTCTTCCCCAAGCCATTCACAGACGTACCCAACGACCACGCCAGATCTCCGCCATCTTTGGGGAATATCACAAAACGATCATGGAAGCCGATGCCGTCCAGGCTATGCGCAACCCGGTAGTCGAGCCGCAGGCCCAGCCGGTTTCCGGTGACCGCATCGAATGCGGCTTTCTGCTTGGCTATGAATTCGTCCACATTGTCACCGTTTACGTTTTCGGCCCCGCTCAAGGCTCTCAATTCAGCGCCGCCGTGCGGACACGCGAACAGCGTCTCAATCACATCAATGGCCTCCAGGAACGGATCCCAAAGCCAGACGCCGGTTTCCCCATGCATGCGCATCAGATCGACCAGGTCGGTAAGTACGCGCGTGTGTTCTGTTGCCGGATCGGTGCCGGGCAAGCCGTATTGCTCGAAAAGCCGCTCGCGTTTCACCCGTTCGGTATCCAGTTGATAAAGGCGCTTTTGGGTGAAATCCCCGTTCGCTTTGGGAAGGGGTTTTCCGATTTCCATTTCAGATTTTGGCGGCGATAGCGCGATACGCCGGGACTGTATGTCGCCTTTGCGATCTTTATACGTGAAGACGCGTGGTTCGGCCCGCCCCATCATATGGGTCGTGACGTGGATCACATTGAAGAATGACAACGCTCCGGTTGCCGCCATCAAGATGTTGCGATCCTCGTCCAAGAGATAGGCTTTGGGGACGGCGCCGCTTGCCACCAGTGGCAACGTGATCGGCTGATCGAGCACGGTACCCGTAACGTGGCAGCTTATGGTTTCGTCATACTCAGCAGACACGGTCACGCGCAATGGCCGGGGCGATACGCCTGGTCGCCACTGGACGTGGACGCGATAGCCGGCATTGTCGCTCGTCTCGGAACATTGCGCTGTCAAAAGCGTGACTGGGATCTGGACAATGATATTGCCAAGGCGGTCGGACAGGACCGCTAGGTCAATGGGGATGAACGGCAGAAGCTGTTTCGCCAGCTCGGTGAGAAGCGCTGGCGTGTCGAATATGGGCATGAACGCGTCTTTGACGGGATCTGCCCACTCCAATATGTGAGACCCAGCCCAAAAATTGTTCTTGAGCGCTTTGTTAAGCGGTATGGGGTTTGCTTGGTCCGGGGGCACAAACTGGGGATTGGCCTGCTGTAACGCGGGCGTGCCTAGCGCTTTGCCCGAAAGCGCCCAAACATCAGTCGCGTCAAAGGCGGAGAGCCCGTTCTCGAAATTGGCCAGATTGAGCCTGTACTGGCCGATACCAAAGACCCAATCCTCCAAGCCTGGGACTTTCAAGCGCTCAGGATTGATGATCTTGGGCGCCATGGCGTGATCGCTATCGTCCAAAACCGCGATCGTGAAAACATTCTGCGGGCCTTCTTGGCCGGGAATAATGGCGAAGATTTCCGTGACTTCGCAGCCGGCGAATGTGCCGACAACGCCAGGCTCGGTTAGTGCGTGAAAACGATCCAAATGGGGCACAAGACGGGCCATAATGGTTTGATACGGTGCTTTACAGGATGGGTGATCGGCAAGGCTTATCCCTGCCTTTCGCCTTAGCTGGAAAGTTCTTGCTGCAACCTCACAAGCGCGGCCCTGTCTTCCGGACTTATATAAAAATACCTCGTGGGAAAATCAGGGGTTCCCATCTCGCTGATAGGGCCACGTTTCACTTGTTCAAGGACGATCGTCATTCCGGCATTGAAGGTTCGCTTCGAATATCCCGAGCCTAGATGCAGCTCTGGAACATTGACGCTTTCCGGTTCCGCCAGAATTTTCGGCAACAAAGAAGCAGCAGTAAGTTTCGGATCGCCCAGACCGGCCAGAGCGTCAAACTCGATGTATCCCGCATTTGTCGGAGTCAAATAGCCGATTTTGCTGCTCATTGTTGAACGAATCTCGATATACTGGTCGAGGGACAATTCTCCAACCGCGAGGCTTATTTCCGCTTCGGACGCATCTGGGAAAGCTGCAGCGATCTCGTCTCCGTCGATCATTCCGGAAAGTCCTTCGTCAACCTGTTGCACGATCCAACATCCGATTTCGACAGCAAGCAGCCCGATAGATAATCGTGTTGAAGCTTCAATTTTTGGATCAACTGCCGCCATCGGTTCGGGAAGTGCTTCCAGCAGTGGGAGGGGACGCGGAGCTGCACGGCCGCCGCCCAGCCAGGTGTCTAATCCGTCCACGACCTGTGCGGTCAGTCGCGCGAATGCTCTTATATCATCGCCAACTAGCTTGATGGTTTCGCCAATTCTAGCGTCGCCCGTCAGGTTGGCGAACTTAGCATCCACCAAACCAAGATTGTGTCCGATGACATGGCGCATTTGAATGTTCAGAGCGAGCTGGGCGATGGCGTCTTGAGTTAGGGGGCCAAACGGATCGAGACCCAGTTCCTGGAATCGTTGCCGTGCTGTAGCGATATTCTGGAAATCATTTTTCACCGGCTTCGCCGGCTCCATGCCGTTAGCCAAGTGCCCGAAATGATATACGGCCTTCAACGTCGTCTCAAAGGCCGTCAGCACGTCTTCGTGGGCGTTACCCAACAAGCGGTAAGCCAATTCCTCATTGTCGCGGCTTTCAGCGATCGAGACTTGCTCGTCAACTAAGGCGACCTCACGCAAGAAATGCAGTCGCAGATTTGGCGCGCCACAGTCGGGACAAAAGAAGCCGAGCGCATAGAGGCCGTAGTCCCGACCACAATGATCGCAAACAATCTCGCGCAACAAATCACGCCTGGCGAAGCGCGGAGCTGGCTTGGCGTACCCGCGCGATTTTGTCTCGACTTTTAGAAACTTGCTGCTGATCCCGCGGCCAAAATCCTTAAACATTCGTCCGACTTGGTCGTCGACGTCCTTCATTACGGCGTGCTCAATGATCTTATGCGCTGCCTCAACGTCATCGGGATGCGCAAAGCTCTCGTCTGGCGCTACAACGCCGCTATAGGGGCAGACGGTATTATTCGACCGAGGTTGTACCTTCATGCGCGCACGCGCGCCGTCGCTAATGTCATAGTTTGCCTTGACCCCGCCTAAGAGGAAATGGCGCGGCACCGCGGCTTCATTCGGCGAATATCGGTAAATCCGACCATCTGGTGTCGTCGGCAGCGGAATGTTCAGCTGCATATTGGAGTTGGAGCCGCCTCGTCTATAGCGCTCGAGATTTTTGAATCGCATAGGTGATTCGCCTTTCCATCAAACGATAGGTCGACTTTTGCGAGCGGCAGTACAGATTGTCTTCTATCCCCATTTATTCGATGGCGAGATGTAGGCAGAAGGCTTTGGATCACAAGCTATTGTGGTGCACTCGAATGGGCCGGCTCAGAACAGCCCGCCCGGATCGCTGACCGTTACCGCCAACAAGTTACGCGGGCGTGCAGCAATCAACGACAGACCACCCCCGGCCCCTTAGGACGCCTAGTTCCTCCACCGTGAAAGCGTCTCTGCGCATGGCCACGCAGAGAAGATGCGAGGGCCGGGTCATGGCGACGTAGTGTAACTTAAGCCGTCCGAGCAAACGCGAGCTCTCAAGTTGGGGCACCCCATTCTTCTTGGCCTTTAACCCGCCTGACCGGGTCCCGAGCAGCCACGGCTTCAACTCATTGAGGTGGTGCGCGTAGAAGAAAGTGTCGAGTACAAGCGTCGCGGTGTGGGTCTCGCCCTTGACCGAGTGAATCGAACCCAAGCGGATATGCACCTTCGGTTCAGTGTGCGGGTAGCTGAACACATTGTCGGTGCGCGGCGCGTAGGCGATGTCGCCGGCCATGAGCTCGACCTCGTTGGGCCAGATCAGAAACGTAACAGCCGCATCATCGATCTCGGCGCCGTCGGCGAAATGTTCGGCGATTTTAGCGATGAGAGGCAGGGCGTCATTCTCCCAGCCCTTAGCTGTGTAGTCGCCACGGTTGGAGAGGGTCAGCTCGACGAGCTTGAGATACGGCGAAAGCGCGGCACTATCTTCAAGCGCGGCGATCATCCGTCTATGCGCGGACTTGCGGCGGACCGCGGTCCGAGCCTGACCCAACAGCTCGCCCAGCCGTATCAGGCCCGCGGCGAGCCCGTTGACTAGGACATGGGTGTTGCCCACGCCTTCCATCTCGAAACGCGCCCGGGCCAAGAATTGCGCGAGGGTGGCTGGCGCGGACTCTTTTCGGACGCAGGCGGCATCGTAGTGAGGGGCATAATGGCCCATCGCTCGGGGGATATTGTCGTCCTTGTCCATCTCGTGGACGCCGGCGATCGCGACGAAAGTCCCGATCGCCAGTTCAGGCTCCTGGAACTGGTCTATGAGATAGGCCCCATAACGCGGCAGGACCTGCTGCACCGAAGGATCGTCGAACAGGAAGATCGTGGCCGGTTTCGCTGCCGAGGTGATCCGACCGACGCTCGGACCCGCGCCGACAAGGTCTTGGGGCATGACGCCGAACCCCTTCACCATATCGGCGATCGCCTGAGGGAAGCGGTAGCTGCGGGGGATGGAGTAGGTCGGCGCGACTGGGAAGGGGTCAGTGATGGCCCCGTCCTGGTTGGAATTGGCGTAGATGGCCTGGTTGGAATCGCCGAACCGCTGGCGCCGGGAGGGGCCGTCGCCAGCGCAGAAGATCCGATGCAGGATCGCCGACTGGGTCTCGCTGTTATCCTGGGCCTCGTCGATGAAAACGAGCGGGAAGCGACGGCGCAGATCGGTGGCCACGCCGGGATTGCGGTCGATCAGCTGGTTCGCCCAGACAAACATCTCGTCAAAGCAGAAGTAGCCCTGTTCGCTGGTTTCCCGGCAGACAGTAACCATCGCCTGATAGGTGTCTGTATTGACGCCCAGGTTCCCCCGTTTGTCGCTGGTGAAATCGATCGCGTTGTAGGTGAGGGCCGATAGGCCCAGGCCCCGCTTGTCCATGGCCAGGCGCCACTTGTAGTCCAGCGCGCCCATCCGCTTCGACAAGGCGATCTGTGTGTCGACCATGCGGACCGGATAACCCTGCGACCGCAGCCACGGCGTGGCCAGGAACTCGTTCACGAAAGAGTGGATTGTGCCGACAAAGTGTGGGTAGCGCATTAAGGCACCGGCCGCTGCGCTCGCGCTCAGGCGGTCCCCGATCTCATTGCGCGCAGCATTAGTGTGCGACAGCACGCAGATACCCTGCTGACGAGGCGACCACCGCGCCGCGAGGATCGCCAACTTGGCGACCAACAGCGTGGTCTTCCCGCTGCCAGGGCAGGCCTCGTAGTCGCCGGTGTCGAGGCTCATCATCGCGCACAGGCGGCTGTCGTCGGCGCCGACGGGGGCGAAGCCGTCAGTGCCCAGGCCCATCAACGCCGCGGCCCACTGGATCTCAGCCTCGGTAATGGCGGCGCCGATCAGTTCGATCATCCGATCACTTCCTCGACGCCGTCTGGCGGCGGGTCCCCAAACGGGCGGGTGACGTGGGCGATAGCGGCCACGACATACGGTGGCAGCTTCTTCCGCAGCTGCTCCGCATCGATCTGCCTCTGCTCGACCGCGCGTTCGAGTTGCTCAGCCAGGTACTGGGCGGCGATCGTCTTCGACGCGCCCTCGTGCTCAAATTTGGCGTAGGCGTGCGCCGCCATCGTGGCCGCATCTAGCCCTTGATTCTTAAGGTTTTGGAGCTCATCCGCGCTATCCGCGATCGCTTTCTCCTCGGTGATCTTGCCCGCCTGGATCTTGTCATCGGCAAGTGCGAGCACCGCCGAACGCCAGACGGAGTTCAAGAGGCCGTAGTAGGCGAGGTCGAACTCGAGTGTCCATTCATTGGCGACAAAGGTCTGAACTTGCTGCCCTGAGGCCTTCTCGGTCCTATCCTTGCGCCGCTGCTCGAGCCCGCCCTCGACGAAGTCAGCCTTGATCCGCCACTGCCGCTTCGACGGCGGGCGTTCAGGAATCTTGTCGCCTTCCTTTAGAAGGCCGACGATCCAAGGGGCGTTATTCGGCATGACGTCCATGTCGGTCACGCAGGCAACGCGGATACCAATTTCGCCGTCGGCGCCCGGGTCCTGGCGCATAAGGACTCGCGCGTACCGGCCCAGCCCCACGCCGCCGACATTGACAACGGATACCCCGAATTCAGAGAAATCCCGGCCAAGCAGCTTGGCGATGACGGGCAGTAGAATGTTCTCGGCGTCACCTTCAACGATGAGCACCGCTCGGGCAAAGAAGAGGTTGGCCTTGGTGACGTCAAGGAACCGTTCGAGGAAGCGATAGTCCGACTTGCTAAGCTTCGTCTTGCCCTCGGTAAGCGGGAAAGCGCGGCCGCCTTCAATCAGGGCGAGATGGCTGAGCGGCAGTTCAGAAGCCAGGTTCGGGCTGTGTGTGGTCACGATGATCTGGATGGTCTGGCCGTCCGGCCGTTTTTTTTCCGCCTGCGCTTGTAGGAATGACATCAAGCGTAACTGCCTCTGGGGATGGAGGTGGGCCTCGGGCTCTTCGATCAGCAGCAGGGGGAATCCATCGCTTTCGGCCGCGAGGAGCAGCAGCTCGCATGCCATGAACAGCAGGTTGTTGGATCCCAGGCCACGGGTGTGGGCGCTTTTGGGGTCAGCCATCGGGACCAGCGCGACCTCGAGCTTCTCCAGCAATTGGCGCAGGCGGATCGCGTCGTCGGCATGGCCGCTAACGCCGATTCGCGCCTGAAGCGGGTCGTCGGCGAAAGACAGCGGGGCTAAATAGTTCTTATTGAGCTTGGTGCGGGTCGCTGTGATCCCCTCGCTCTCACCGAACAAGAAGCTAGCGTAGTCTCCGAGTCCTAGAACGCTCAAAGTCTTCGGATCCAGGCCTGCCAGCGCGTCGGCCTTGAAGGGGACGCCGGTGTTCTTGATCTCCTTGGTGTGTTGCAAGATCTGCGACAGCCGCGATCCGCGCCCGGCGCTCATCGCGCGCTCAGCGTCGCGGAGCGGGCGGAGGTAGGTCGCGGTCAGGAGGGACCGCGCACCGAAATCCAGCACCGGGCCATCGCCGTTGGCGCCGGTTTGCCACTCCGCCGGCGCGACGCGCCGCGAGGTGTTCTCCTTGCTGCTACGCCTGGCGACCCACGTCAGGATTAGCAATGTGCTCACCTGTCCATCGGTGTCCTCATAGGTGAGAAACTCGGCGAAGGCGCCCCTGTCAGCCGCCGTCAGATCTCTAAACGTCAAGCGGATGATGATCTGGCTTGAGCGTTCTTCGCCCGGTGACTGGTGGAAGTCTGTGGGCTCGACGCGGAACATCTCTTGATCGCGCGTTCCGAGAACAAAGCGCAAGGCATCGATCACCGCCGTCTTGCCGGCGTCATTTTCACCGACCAGAGCTGTAAGCCCGGGGTTGAGCGGAAGAACGAAGGCCCGTTCGCCAGAGCCGAACGCGCGGAAGTTCTCAATCTTGATTTCGGAAATGTACACGAGCAACCCCCAGCGGAGAGCCTAACATTTCGGTGCTTTCGATCAACCCAGCGTTGCAGTTTGCGGGCTTCTTGCCGAAGAGCGGGCAAATATTGTCATAGCCTACCGCGACGGTCGGTGACCGATATAAGCTTGGCCAAGGCCGCCTATTATCGAATGAGCTCCTCATAGCGAGCAACGATGTGTGCTTGCACGTTCGCATCCAGCTCGGTGACTCCGGCCTTGTCGGAGGCTGTCGCCTGGATAGCGCCCGCCATTAAAATCGCCCTAGTTAGCTGGATTTCGCGCGCTGAAATCGGATCTGGGCTTCCGTCAAAATTCACAGGAAACCCGCCTCCCAGGAGCGTCAGGGTTTGCCCTGGTGTGCCGATTGTGATGTTGCCGCGCCACGGCATTCCGGGATCTTCGACGAAGAACGTTCCTTGAGGAGCAAAAGTCGCCCGTAGGCGCCATGGTTGAAACTCGATATCCGAAGAGCCGCAATTGGCAAGAATGGTGCCCACAGGCAGCGATCGCACCATTTCCGACCAGTCCATCCCTCGGCCGGTACTGCTGGTCACGATATCCGCGCCCACAAGGGCATCCGTAATGGTCTTGGTTGTCGATCGTTCCTCGACGGCATCAAATGTTGTGATGGCCGCAGCAATGTTTTGCAACTCATCGGCCAAGGCTCCTCCGATGGCACCGGCACCTATCAGCCCTATGCGCATCGAGGATAACGACTTGCCCGTCGCCTCGTGTATGCGCGAAGCCAAGAGAGTCGCCATCGATTTGGCGATGAGCGGCGCTTCTATGCGCTTTTTGGCACTGCTGCGCGCGACATCTACAATGGGCGCATGCTGTTCCAACAGATGATAATGATGAGCACCGCGCGCTGTAAGCTCGACCACCGCAAAGCGGACGTCTGCCCGATTCAGTGTTGCGGCCGCCTGCAGGGCCAGCCCGCCTTCATCGATTAAGAGAATCTTTGTGTCCCCATGCGCCACCATCGCGTCGAGAGCTTCCCGAACAGAGGAAATCAGGGCGTTGTCAAAAGGCGCGTCATATTTATAGCCAACGCCGATACTTTGGGCGTTGAAGCTTTGATCCAGATAAAAGGACAGCGCGACATTACTTGTGGAATAGGCTTTCCCAAAGATCCGCAACTTGGACTTATCGAGCCCTCTTGCAACTAGAAAGTCGGCACAGTCACAGTTTGACCGCAGAATATGCTGTACATATATGCAACTCCAACCCTCAAGCTCTTTGGCAGTGGGAAGCAGAGAGTCCAAATAGGTCAGGAGCGGCAGCATGCAAATCGACTACTGCTTGGGCGTCGGAAACGAGAGCCACTGAACGCCCAGAAATATGAGAGCGGCCAGTATACCCAGGCCCATTAGCCAGATTGAACGGCGTAGGGCCGTATATTTCTGTTCTGCTACCCCCGACACGTCGAAGTTATGAACGGCACTCTCGCCAGCCAGATCGGCCGGCGAGAGCTCCTTGAGCCGATCCGCATAGGCGACGGATGTTCCCCAAAGACGGATCGAACCGTAAAACAACAGACCTTTGTGAGATGTGCCAGTCCGAGGATACAAGACAAGCAGCGAGAGAATGGCAGAAGCCAAGAATAAGAACATCGCCGCAAACCAGGAGCCCAGGCGAACGAGGTGCCCGACGCCGCAGAAGACGAAAAACTCCGCAGGATCCACGCGACCATTAAAAAGATAGACCAGAAAGCCGCCGGCAACCGCGAAAATCGCCTTCGCTTTGTCGTCGGCCATCTTAATCGTATCGAAGACGACGCTCTTTACGCTGCCGGAAAATGCCGAGATTTCGGCGGGCGTAGCTGTGTCCGATTTGACGGCGGGTGGAAGCGTGAAAGGGTCTCGGTCAGGCGTAAGATGCGAGATAGAGACCGAAGCTGTCTGCCTAGTTGCCGCTGCAGTTATGGTTTCGAAAGTTTCCGCTGCCAAGGCTGTAGACCCTGAAGGCCAATTGATCTCCAGCGTGCCGCGTGCTGCTCGCCGGATCGCTTTACCAGCGACATTTGCGGCTGCGCCAGCGAGAACGGTCTCGACCTCGCCAGTAGCTGAGCGCCTCTCTGAAAGTACTAGGGTGCCGCCAACAACCGCCGCTTTGAATCTAAGCGCGTTTTCTTGGAGTGCCGCTTGTAATTCGATGAGGTATTGAACGGTATTTAATAGCAAGGTCCGGTCAGGCAGCCCCTCCCCGTAGAGAAGAAATCCGTCACCAAATATCCGCACAAGGTGTAAGTGGTGTTTTCTCGCCAGCCTCTCAGCCGACTGATAAATCGGCGCGACAAAGGACCATTCCGCGACTGGTGTCATGTTACGGACCTGGTCCAGGTATTTATCCAAATCTACCATCATAACGACGCCAGGAAATGTCCGATGCTGGACCTCAGTCATGGCCTACCCCAAACAATTTCCGCAGCTTCTCGGCACTGGCCGCAGTGGTCACGCCACTGGAGCGGGCGTACCAATTTTCAGCGCCGTCTACACCCACCAATTTGCCGTATAGGGCGCGCAGGTATTGGCGAGGCGCATCCTTGGATGAAAAAAGGTGCATCACTTCTGCATCGTCCACAACCGCGACATAAGGCTCGTCCGTCGCGGGGCTGATACCGTCAAGACTAATCGACGCCAGCAAGGGACGTTCAGCATGAACCGCAGCGAGCAGATCGACATGCCTGGGAAGGATGTGGAAGTGGGCATGGGAAATGCATTGGCCGTTGAATACGTCCGTTCCCTTCGGGTCGCCGTGCTCAAACATCACTGGCGTTTCCCCGAAAGCTGCTTCAAAGACTCCGCGTATGTGGCGAACCAATGTGGCGAAGGAAGCCTTGTCGCCGGACTCTAGGCTTAGGATGGAGGTGATGTGATAAGTCGGAATGACGAGCAGGTGGTAGGGCAATATTTCACCCAGGCTCGGAACAGCCACCACATTACCTTCAGTCAGCACAATCCGTGACGGACCGTCTTTGCCGATCAGTTTCTTATAGAGATCACCGTCAAGGCCGTTAAATTCAGCGCAAAAGTCACAGCGGGGGTCAAGCATCACAATCGCTCGCTCTTAAAGGCGGTCTGAAAATCCGTTGAACGCGTCAATCTTGCGCGTGAGGACCTGGACCTCACGCTGGTAGATTTCCTTCTGCAAAGACGAAAGTTCGGCCTCGCGCCGATCATCCTGCACGTCGATAAACCATGCTTTTGGGAAAGGTGTGCCGTCTGGATTCCAGCGGTAACCTCGCGCCTTGAGGACGTCCTTGAGATCGAACGGTGAATTCTCAGCCCAGATGCGCCAGGTTGGCTTGCGGGCGTTCTCCAAAAGCTTGGTTAGGCCAGGGCTGCCGGTAACCGGTAACGGCGTGGCCAATAGTTCGATCGCGGCTAGGCAGTCGTTTACAGCTCTGTGCTTTTCGTAGAAAAACCCGGCGCTGGCGACCAGATAGGAAAGACGGGTACCCTCGATCCCCTCCTCTGCCCAATCAATTTGGCTCTGGGAGCAGGCCCAGCCCTTGAGGCCAAAGGCCGGCGACAGCTTTTCCATGAAGCGGCGATCAAAGCCGGCATTGTGCGCGACGATCAGGACTACGTCTTTGGCGAAGGCGTTGACTTCGCCCGGGTCGATCACTTGGCCAGCCACCATCTGGTCCGTAATGCCTGTCAGCTTAGTGATTTCAGCCGAGATCGGCTTCGAAGGCTGTTGGAAGTGCTGGAAAGGCTCCTTCACCTCATGGACTTGGCCATCTTGCCCGTAGGTGAATGGCACCATGGCCAGTTCGATTATCTCATCAGTCTGATGATCTAGCCCCGTCGTCTCCGCGTCGACGAACAACGCCTGCTTTAGCTCGGTGCCGGGCGGCGCCTCTATCTTGGGGCGGGGTCGGAGCCGGCGCTGGATGCGATAATGGCCGGTCTCCGCCAGGGTCGCGGCCATAGCTTCTAGCTCTTCTTCCGATGGCAGCGCGGGCTTATGGGCTTGGAGCACCGGGGACCTTTTTCATCAGATGGGCCACAGAGGCGGCCGACCAGGTTGACTTGCCAGCCGGTGTCCGAATCTTCATGGCCTCTAGCTGGCTAGCTATACCACGCAGCGAAAGGCCGGGGTTGCTCAAAGCCAGTCCCTGCACAAGCAGGGGAAGCTCTTCGCTGCGCCGCCGACGCGGCCGCGGCGCCTTTCCGAGCACCTTGCGCAGCGACCGGAAGGCAATCCCCGTCGCCTCTAGATCTTCCATGATCTGCAGCAGGTGGATTAGAGACCGTCCCAGCCGTTCCAGGCGGGCGACGACCAAAGTGTCGCCGCTGCGCAGCTCCTTCAGGGCACGGGCCAGCTCGAGGCGTTCTCGATTGGCGCCGGATTCCTGCTCGAAGAAGATCAGCTCGCAAGGGACAGCCTGCAGGGCGGCCTTCTGTGCCTTGCCGTGCAGATCGTCACCAACGTGGACAAACTTCAACCGACAACTTGCGTGCCACTGGATGTAAGAACTTTTCGCGCTGCGTCAGGCTTCGAGATTGAAGCAACGACGATGTCCGTTCAGGGTTCAAGTGCGGAAACCCCTCACAAAATGGCGGCGCCGATCCTGCTGTTCAAATATCGGCCTTGCGAGTACTCAAACACTCGACTCATTCAGGGACGCGATGAATAAAAAAGGCGGTGCCTTCGTTTTGGGCCTGCCGATTCAAAAAACGTAACAGGGAAGGCACACAAACCAAGCGACGGCGGCCGACCGATATGGTTTTCACAGCTCCAGCACCCATCAATTCGTAGAATTTCGTCTTGCCCAGCCCCACGGCGTCGCACGCCTCTGCCACGGTGCAGGTGGGCCGCTCTTGAAATGGTATGTTCGATCTCTCTTGATTGCGCGATCTCCGCCGTTGAGTGCCGTTTCCCGATTTCATGTGCCATCTGCTCCATTTGCACTGTGCGGCGGTCGCCTTCTCCAAACGGTGCGCGCCTTTGCTCCGTCTTCGGAGAAGAACACCGCCAACGCAATCGGTTCATCGAGCCCGGGGAAGTCGATAGTTCCGCCCAGGAAATCTTGAGAATTCCCTTCCTTGGTCGTTTCCCGCCAGACAGCTCCCAACTCTGCAGTCCCCGCGACAATACGAAAGGCGGGAGCTTTGGGATGGATCTGATTATCATTAGGGATAAGTCTAATCTTCACATCATGCGCCAAAAGAAAGATGGAGCCCGCCCAACCACCGTCCCGACTTTGATGCAATGTCCCGATAACAGCCACCGCAATTCTCCTTTTAGCTTGAGGTGGATGATGTTTCAGAAGAAGGCCGAGGGCGACGGTGGCCACTGGTTGACGCTTGATCTGTGCTGGTCGTTACACTGACCTCGCGTTCACGACGAAACTTCAAGAACCCGCGATCACTTTCGAGGAATGCTTCAAGAGCGTATGGCATCAGCTCCGATATGGACTCGGCTTGGCGATAAACTTCTTCGTAATACTGAGCGTAGAGCGCAAGAGACTTCGCGAGGCCAGGACTCGCGACGAATGTAATTTTGACTGGCGTGCGATCAGGCAACTTTGCGAGCTTCATGTTTGTCACAACAATTTTCAGCCCTGATATGGCTGTAGAATGATGTCCCTGGATATGATGACGCGAAGCGGCCAGCCAGGTCGAACGGTTATCGTAGGCTGAATATCCATGTTCCTTTGCGTGATCTGCTGCCCGGCCTGGTTGGCATTGTTTTGTGCAGATTCTCGAAGCGCGGTCAGCAAATCGCTATTGCTGTTGTTCACCGATAGCTGCGCGCCGACACCCAGCAAGGTGGAAAGCGCGACGCCCTTGATAAGCCGCCAGGTGTGGTAGTCCACCTCGTCTTCGAGACCCGCATAGCCTTCGGTGTCGGTAGCAGGCGTGTTGTCAATCTCGATGGAGCTGCCGTTCGGCATGACAATGCGCTGCCAAACGATCAGCGCCCGGCTTTGACCGAACGCCACGATGGAATCGGTTTTGCCGATTAATTTCGAACCTGCGGGCAGAAGCAACGTACCTGAAAGCGCGTATAGGTTCTGCGTGACTTGTGCGATCGCAAGGCCGGGAAGGTCGGAGTTTATACCGGTAATCAGGCTGGTCGGAATTACGGTGCCCGCCAGGAGTTCATATTCGGATATGGGGTTTTCAAGCTGGTGACTGTTGTAAATCCCTTTGTCGTCGCGCTGGCGGACAAAATCGAGCTTGTGCTGCTGACCGTTCTGATCCTCAGTCAGGGCGGCGCTGGCGGGTTGAACACTGTTTGACACCGCCGAATTTGGTTGTTGGGCGGACGGGATCGTCTCCGCGCGGCCTCCCATACTCGTCTGAAACATCACCTTCGCTTCGCGGGCCTGTTGGGCAAGCTGCGCTTGGCGCAAATGTTCAGCGCGCTCGGCATCGCCTTCTCCGAACGAGCCCGACGCAGGGTTCATTCCTAGCTGCTTCTCTCTGTTGATGATCGGTGCGCCAAGGTCGCCGGGCAATGGCGGCCCCAGGCGGGGCGGCTTCACCTTGTCGTAGTTCGAAGGCAATGCAACGAGTTGATCGGCCGGTGGTTTGACGTCCGTGTTGTAGGATTCTTCGCTGCCGATCTTGACCTTTGGCGACGGGGTGCGCAGTGCCAGCCATGCTGCTCCCGTTACCACCATCGTAACTGCTGCTGCGGCGCCGATAACCACATTGCGTCGGAAGCGCGTTACGCGACGAGGCTTGCCGCGCAAAACCAATCCTTCAGGTTCGGGCTTTGCAGGTGTCGCGGGATCGCTCATAGTGTCCTCGAAGACAAGCGCGCTCCGCCGTGGCTGATCCGGACAACCTGCTGTTTGTCCTTGCCCAGGCGAAGTTCGGCTGCCGAGAAGAGTTGATCGACGATGTAATAGTTGCCTTGGACCCGATAGTTGACGAGATCGCTGGTGCCGCCCTCGCCCACCACGAACAGCGGCGGCGCTTCTCCCCGATCTAGCGTCACCGGAAATTCAATATACGCATGTCGTCCATCATCAAAGGCGCGCAACGGCTTCCACGAAGGATTATCGCCGCTGATCGTGTAGTCAAAATTGAGGCTGCTCAGTGAGAGCCCGGTGTCGATCGGAGCAGTTGCCTTCGCTTCGTCATTCTGCTTTCTGAGGGCGATAAGTTCGTCGTTGGGATAGGTCCACGACAGAGCGGCCATATAGGTATGATCGGTGCTTTCGAGTTCGAGGTGATAGCTCCTGCGGTCGGTCGTGATGACGAGGTTGGTCTTGAGACCCGAGGAAAAGGGTTTTGCCAGGATATGAACCTGCTTCTCCCCACCTGTCCCGCTGCTCGTGTCGCCCACAACCCATCGCGCCGTATCGCCTGCGGAAATCGCTATCAGTGTTTCACCGGGTTGGAGTGCAATGTCACTGACCTTCTGCGGCGCAGCAAAGAGCCGGTATAGGGCGCCTTGCACGAACGGATAGACCTGCATTGCATTCACATAACCGTCGCGGATCGGCTCGATCAGCGCACGATCATTCGCAGCACCGACACGCGCGGCGGGCGTCGTGTGGTCGGATCGAATGACCTCGGGATAGGGCTGAAGCTGTCCAGGTAGTGGAAGCGGCTGTGCAACGGTGACGATCTTGACCGGCTGCGCGGGGCCAGGAGCAATCGTAGCAGGCTTGAGGGCGGGTTGAATTGGGCCAGATGGCTGAGCCGACGCGCAGGCAGACAGAAACAGCAATCCAATGGAACCAAGCGCTAATTGACGCATATTCATCTCCTTCATTGCGCGAGCTCGCGCGACCAGTCGATGGCGTTGATGTAAATGCCGAGGGGATTCTTGCGTAACGTCTCAGCAGTCGTGGGCGGCTTGGTGATTAGGGTCAGAATTCCGGTCCAGTGTTCCGTGCTCGATGCTGCATCGTGATCGAAATTCTGCTCGACCCATTTCACCTGAAAGGACTCACCGGAGACGCGCACGACGCTGGTGATCTGAACGGAAACAGTGCGTTCGCCGATGCCCTTGAAGGGATCATGTTCTTGCGCGAACTGATTGAGATACGCCGCGCCGTGATTGGTGGCGTAGTCGTAAGCCTCAAGCCAGTTCTTTCGCGCAAGAACAGGATCGCTTGATAGCGACCGCACATCGGTAGTGAACTTTGCGAGAAACCACGCAATCTCGCCATCAGTTGGCTTGTAGTTGGCGATGGCCGGCGCGACGGCTTGCGCCTCGCCCAGCTTATCGACCTCCACCACATAAGGAACGATATGGCTTTGGTTTGCTTGCCATATTCCCCAACCGGCGAGGATTGCAGACAGCCCAAGCGAACCGAACGCCATCAATCGCCAATTCTTCGCCTGCACACGGGCTGAGCCGATTCGCTCGTCCCACATTTGCTCGGCACGCTGATAGGGAGTCACGGGTTCGGATGTCTGCCCATAGCGTTGTGTCGTGCGTCGAAACATTAGCCTTCACCTCCATCGAGTTCGGGATTGGCACCATGGCCGGGCTTGTCGCCTTCCTTGATCGCTTGTCCGATTGCGCGCGTATGTCCGGCCATTCTCTGACCCCGCTGCATTTTCCGCGCCCAATCCGGCGCCCCACTCGGCGATGCCTGGCTGTTTGAGCCCGCGGGGGACGGTGACGATGTATTTCCCGAGGTGGGCGGCGGAGCGTTGGGCGGCGTACCGCCTGATGATGGCGGTGATGCTGACGACGCTGCGCGGATCGCCGCGAGGCCGCCGCCGCCCAGGCGCGCTGCGCCGATCACAGCACCTCCAGAGAGCGCTCCCGCACCAGCGAGTCCACCCACGGTCCCGACCGCGGCGCCAGCACCGAGTTGCGGCGCACCGGTAACCAGACCGGACGCGTTGCCTGGACCAAAGACCCCGAGTCCGAACAGCGAAATCGACGCCAATACCAGCGACATCGCATCGGCCAGCGTCGGATCATGCCCCTGAAGCGCAGCGATGAACTGATTAAAGAACGTCGCGCCAATGCCAATGATAACGGCCAGCACCATCACCTTGATACCGGAGGCAATCACGTTGCCCAGAACGCGTTCCGCCAAAAACGCCGTCTTGTTCCACAAGGCAAAGGGAACCAGCGTGAACCCTGCCAAAGTGGTCAGCTTGAACTCGATGATCGTGATAAAGAGCTGAACCGAGAGAACGAAGAACGACAGGATTACCACGACCCAGGCAAACAGCAGCACGGCAATCGTGATGACGTGACTGAAAAACGTCGTGAAACCCATCATCGAACCCGCCTTGTTCAACAAAGGCCATGCTGCCTGATAGCCGGTGCCGGCGATTTTGCCGGGGCGCAGAAGATCGTCGGCCGTTAACCCGGCTCCGGTCGCGTGGATGCCGAGGGTTGAGAAAGAGTCGAAAATGACCTGCGATAGGGTTTGGAAGTTGTTGATGAGCAGGGCGAAGAAGCCGACATACAGCACCTTCTTGATGAGGCGAAAGAGGACGTGTGCCTCGCCGTCCATGGTCCAGAAGAGCCCGGCCAAGGTGATGTCGAGCGAAATCAGAATCGTCGAGAGCCAGCCAACATCGCCGGACAACAGGCCGAATCCACTGTCGATGTAGTGGATGAAGGTCTGCATAAACTGATCGACGACGTTCAAATCGCCCATAAGACAGCTCCGATCACTATTGCGGCGTGTAGGCGTTGCTGGAGCCCGCGAAGTTGGAAAACTCCGCCCTGCCCCGCACTTCAGCTTCCTGCTCGTTGGCGAGGTTCAGCGTTTCGGCCCGATATTGCGCCGCCAGAAGGCTCTGGGTCTGGAGCTGTTGCTTGGTGGACAGCGCCAAAAGCTGGTTGGTCGCCTGTGTGGCTTCGAGATTACCGGACGCGCCCTGCGATGCGCCCACCAGCGCCGAAAGTGATGCCGCATCGCTTTCAACATTGCGAACGACTTGAGCACCGACACTAAGCGTTTGCAGGAACGATTGCATCGCATCGGTCCAGCGAGTTAAGCCATCCGATTGCAACGTGGCGTTCGGTGTTCCCGATGCATAAGTCACGGGCCAATATTGCCCGAACGCCGCTTGTGTCGTTCCCAGATCGAAGCCGATGCCAAAGGGCTGATTGACGATGGACCGCACCTGGTCGAGGTCGGAAAGAATTGGTCCGAGTTCGTTTAACCCCAACGCCTGAAGGTTCTTGCCCATATTGGCGAGCATCGTCGCTTCGTTCTGCAGCGACTGGATCTGGTTCTGAATCTGCTCAAGCTCGCGCGACGCTTGCAACACGTTTTCCACGAAATTTGTGGGATCGAACACTTCCCACTGCGCGGCGGCGGGAACGCTGAAGAGGGCAACAGTGAGCGGCGTTGCGAGATATTTGAGGGCACGTTTCATTTAAATCTCTCCTTTCTGGAAAACTCGGTGAGAAGATCGGCCGCCCAATCGAGCCCCTTGGCGGCCAGGAAGCGATCGGAAAATTCGCGTTTCCCGTGTTCGGATACGATTTTGTCGATTAGCGCCTGATCGGCGGGTGACGACGATCCGCAGAGGGCGAGCGCGATGGCGCCAAGCCCTAGCTCAAACAGGCGGTTGCCGCGGCGGGATTGCAGATAATATTGGCGTTTCGGAATAGCCCGCGCGATTAACTCGATTTGCCGCTCGTTCAAGCCGAACTGCTCGTAAGCTGTCCGGGCTTGTGGCTCGATCGCGCGGTCGTTGGGCAGGAATATTCGCTGCGGGCAGCTCTCGATGATCGCCGGGGCAATCGAAGAGTTTGCAATATCCGCCAGCGATTGGGTGGCGAATACGACCGAAACATTCTTCTTCCGAAGAACCTTCAACCATTCGCGGATGCGAGCTGCGAAAAGCGGGTTGTCGAGGAAAACCCAAGCCTCATCGAGGATCAATAAGGTTGGTCGGCCGGTGAAGCGATCCTCAAGCCGATGGAACAGGTAGGTCAGCACCGGCGGCACGACGGCGGCCTGGTGCATCAGGGTTTCGGTCTCGAAACACTGCACATCCTTTAGTGCCAGACTGTCTTCGGCTGCATCCAGCAACCGCCCGAACGGTCCTTCCAGCGTGTAAGGCAAAAGCGCGGAACGGAGCGCGTTCGATTGCAACAGCAGCGACAAGCCGGTCAGCGTTCGCTCACTCTTTGGCGCCGATGCCAGGCTGTTCAACGCCGACCAGACTTGCTCCTTGATGTCCGGTGTAACGGCGACCTTTTCGTGATCGAGCAATCCGCAGATCCAGTCCGCGGCCCAGCTCCGCTCGGCGTCTTTGTCGATATTTGCCAGCGGCTGAAATGCCAGCGTTCCATCCGACCCGAGTTCGTGATGTGCGCCGCCCATCGCAAGCGTCGCCGCACGCGCCGACTTGCCTTTGTCGAAGACGTAGATTTGGGAATCCGCATAGCGCCGAAACTGCATCGCCATTAACGACAGCAAGACGGATTTTCCTGCCCCGGTCGGTCCGACGATGAGCATGTGGCCGACATCACCGACATGGGTAGAGAACCGAAACGGCGTCGAGCCCGTGGTTTCCGCGTAGAGCAATGGTGGCCCGTCCAAATGCTCGTTGCGTTCTGGCCCGGCCCATACAGACGATAACGGCATCAGGTGGGAAAGATTCAGCGTGTGGATCAGCGGCTGACGGACATTGGCGTAGAGATGGCCCGGTAGACTTCCCAACCACGCTTCTACGGCATTGATGCTCTCGCGAATGGTCGTGAACCCCAGGCCATTGATAACCCGTTCGACCGCACGGACCTTCTCATCGACGGTGACGGCGTTCTCGTCCATGACGGTGACCGTGATGGTGACGTAGCCAAACGCGACGTGATCGCCGCCCAAGGCCTGCAAAGCCTGATCCGCATCGACAACCTTGTTGTCGGCATCGGTGTCGAGAAGTTGGACCGGCTCGTTATGGACCACCTCACGCAACATGACCGCGATAGATTTGCGTTTGTTAAACCATTGCCGCCTGACCTTCACCAACGCCTTGCTGGATTCGGCCTTGTCGAGGGAAATAAACCTTGTCGTCCAGCGGTATGGAAAATTCAGATGATTTAACGCGTCGAGTAGTCCCGGCTGCGTCGCGCTCGGAAATCCAAGAACTGTCACCGTCCCCAAATGCTGCTCGCCGAGCATCGGTTCGAGACCGCCGCTCAGCGGCGTGTCCGTCAGCATCGCGTCGAGATACATGGCAATTTCCGGCGCGCGAACGCGATGTCGTTTGGTCGAAACCGTCCCGTGCAGATAGGTCAGCGTCTGCGCGTCATCGAGCGGCGCGATCTCCGGCAGTATTTGGCCAAATAGGTCGAAGGCTTTGTCAGTCTCGGAGACAAAAGCATTCAATTCTGCCCGCCAATCGCGGGATGCCGTATCGTGCTCACGCTCGATCAGCGCACGCTCTGCGCGCGAGGTCATATCCGGCAACGGCATATAAGTAAGTGTGAGATGGGAGACGCTATCGAAGTGCCTTCCGGCCCCCGCCTCGAAACCCGCGCGCCGTTCGTCGTCCACCAACAGAGATGCCGGATCGGGAAATCTGCTGCTCGGATAGCCCGCTGCCTCGAAGCGGTCTGCCTCGAAGAACAATCCCCAGCCCGAGCCGAACCGACGCAACACATTATTTATACGCGCGCAGGCGGCCACCAGTTCGGCCTCGGTTGCACTTTCGAGGTCCGGTCCACGGAACCGGAAGGTCCGCTGGAAACTCCCGTCCTTGTTGAGGACCACGCCGGGCGCAATCAATGCCGCCCAAGGCAGATGATCGGCCAGACGGTCGGATTTGCGGCGGTATTCGCCCAGGTTCAGCATGAGAGATGCGCCTTCTGGCGAAGGTGACGACGGAGCACTTCGGCGAAAGCAGGATCGCGTTTGGCGGCAAACACCGCGACGGTGTGACCGGCGGCCCAAAACAACAGACCAGCGAGCCACATGCGAAGCCCCAGCCCGAGGGCCGCCGCGACCGTTCCGTTCACGATGGCAAGCGCGCGCGGTGCGCCCGCGAGCAGGATCGGCTCGGTCAGAGAGCGATGCAGCGGAACTTCGAAACCCTGGATCACGAGATCAGCGCCCCGCCGCCAAACGAGAAAAACGACAGGAAAAAGCTCGATGCGGCGAAGGCAATCGAAAGCCCGAGCACGATCTGAATCAGGCGGCGGAAGCCCCCTGAAGTCTCGCCGAAGGCGAGCGTCAGGCCGGTGATGATGATGACGATGACGGCCAACGACTTCGCGACAGGGCCTTGGATAGAATCGAGGATGTTCTGCAAGGGTGCTTCCCAGGGCATGTCCGTACCGGCCGCCAACGCGGATACCGGCTGGAAAACGAGCATGCCGACGAGCGAAATTCCCAGGATTGAGGTCAAAGCGATGGAACCGGGAAGGCGCGACTTGAGGCTTTGAGTCATTGTGATCTCCTTCAAAGGGCATGGAGGCGGGGGGAATGAAATTCGGTGAGCGCGTAGTCGCCATCGGCGGTCAGTCCGGTCACTTCGGCGATAGCTTCGACGCGGCGCGTACTGCCGCGACCACCGATGAACACCACCACGTCGATGGCTTCCGCGATCAGCCGACGCGGCACCGTGACAACGGCTTCCTGAATCAGTTGCTCCAGCCGATAGAGCGCGGCGGGTGCGGAATTGGCATGAACGGTGGCGATCCCGCCCGGATGGCCGGTATTCCAGGCTTTCAGCATATCAAGGGCTTCTGCGCCTCTGACTTCGCCAACGATGATGCGGTCGGGACGCAAGCGCAGCGTCGAACGAACCAGATCGGCAAGCGAGGCAACACCAGGCTTCGTCCTAAGATTGACGCAATCGGGCGCGGCACATTGCAGTTCGCGGGTATCTTCGATGACGATCACGCGCTCGTCCTGATGCGCGATCTCCGCGAGCAACGCGTTTGCCAGCGTCGTCTTGCCCGAACTGGTCCCTCCCGCGATGAGAATGTTTTTGCGTGAGGTGACCGCACGCTGCAGCCACGCCGCCTCGTTGACCGTCAGGATGTGGGTATTCACATAATCGCCCAACGTGTGAATTTTTGCGGCCGGTTTGCGAATGGCGAAGCACGGCGCCGGCACGACGGGCGGCAGAAGTCCCTCGAACCGTTCGCCAGCGATGCCATCGCCCAAAGCGGGCAATTCCGCGCTGACGATCGGGCTGTTGGCATGGACTTCGAGACGAAGGTGCGCAGCTACCAAGCGGATAATCCGTTCGGTCGCTGCGGGCGCGATCCGCACGCCAAGATCAACCCGTCCCTCTCCCAAACGATCGACTCGCAAGGCGCCATCCGGGTTGACCATCACCTCGATCACGGCCGCATCGGCGAGTGCTGCGGCGATCCTTGGCCCCATGGCGCTGCGAAGCATGGTGCGCTGGCGCTCACGGCTTTCTGTGTGATCCGTCATTTGCGCCCCTTGTTCCTGCGCTCGTCCTGAGCGCGTTCGATGACTTCGCTGCCAAAGGTCACGCCCTTGGCGAGCTTGCGGCTCACCTGTTCGATGAAACCCTGAAAGCGGTCGTTACCGACGGCCTGCAGGGCGGAGAGTTGGCCTGCGGGCAACGGCGCCCCGATGGTCAGGTGGTAGCGAATGAAGAGAGCCAGACTCTCCATGGTGATCTGCTGGTCGCGCTCGATGCGATTGAGCTGCTCGCTGATCCGATCCAGGCGCGGCCTCAGCTTGGCCTCGATGTGATCTGCGCCGCGGTTTTTTAGGAATGCGGCAAGCGCGCCGTTCACGATGTCGGACTTGGAGGTGCCGGGGCTTGCGCAGAGTGCTTCCAGTTCCGCGCTGACCTTCTCCTCAAAATACAAACAATGCCGGACCTTCATGGTGTCCTCAGAATGAGCGTAAAATATCGTTGTCGATGCGATGCTCGCCGTCGTTCATCGCGCGGGCTCGCGTGAGAACGTCCAGAAGATCGTCCATAGGCTGGGGTTCGGTTTCGCGACCGCGCTTGATCTTCGGAATCTTTCCCTGCTGCGCCGTGTTTGCCTGCGGTGTCAGGTCGGGTTGGCGCCCACCTTCGTCGGCTTCCTGCGCGAACGAAGGTTCGGCCATCGCGGCTTCAAACAGAGCGTTTTGCAGGCCGCGAACCTCACCGTTCCAATCGTCGGACCGTTGGGCAGGTCGATCCTCATAGAAGCCGCTGCTGAGCACGGGCGCCGATAAGACCCGCCCCGTGAAATTCTGGTCCCGGTAGTAGTGAAGTTTCTTGGCGCGGATCGGCGGCAGACCGGAAATCAGCACCAACTCGTCCGACGGCGGAAGCTGCATCACCTCGCCAGGTGTAAGCAGCGGCCGGGCCGTCTCCTGCCGGGACACCATGACGTGACCAAGCCAGGGCGACAGCCGATGGCCGGCATAGTTGCGCTGAGCGCGCAATTCGGTGGCCGTTCCGAGTGCGTCGGAAATCCGTTTGGCCGTGCGTTCATCGTTGGAGGAGAACGCAATCCTCACATGGCAGTTGTCGAGGATCGAATTGTTCTCACCATACGCCTTCGAAATCTGGTTCAACGACTGGGCGATCAGATAGGCGCGGATTCCGTACCCCGCCATAAAGGCCAGAGCGGTCTCGAAGAAATCCAGCCGCCCCAACGCCGGAAACTCGTCCAGCATCATCAAGAGCTGGTGTTTGCGGCGCTTGGCCGGATCGCCTTCGAGTTTTTCTGTGAGGTGGCGGCCGATCTGGTTGAGGATCAGACGCACCAACGGCTTGGTCCGCGAAATATCCGATGGTGGAATCACCAAATAGAGCGAGACCGGATTTTCGGCGTCCATCAGGTCGGAAATCCGCCAGTCGCAGCTGGAAGTGGTCGCCGCAACCGTGGGATCGCGATAAAGGCCCAGAAACGACATGGCGGTGGAGAGAACGCCCGACCGCTCGTTGTCGGATTTGTTCAAGACTTCGCGTGCGGCAGAGGCAATAACGGGGTGAACGACGGGATTTTCTGGCGCGCCAAGATGATTGGTCGCCATCATGGCGCGCAAGGTATGTTCGAAGGAGCGCAGCGGATCGGACAGAAAGCTCGCGACGCGGGCTAACGTCTTTTCTTCCTCGGCATACAAGATATGGAGAATTGCGCCGACCAGAAGTGAATGGCTGGTCTTCTCCCAGTGATTGCGGCGCTCAAGCGCCCCTTCGGGATCAACCAGGATGTCGGCGATGTTTTGGACATCGCGGACTTCGTTCGGCCCTTTGCGCACTTCGAGCAGCGGATTGTAGCGCGCGCTGCGGGTGTCGGTCGGGTTGAACAGCAAGCAATGAGAGAACTGCGACCGCCAGCCCGCGGTGAGCTGCCAGTTTTCGCCCTTAATGTCATGGATGACCACGCTTTCGGTCCATGACAGCAGGGTCGGCACAACCAGGCCCACACCTTTGCCGGAACGGGTCGGTGCAAAGGCCATGACGTGTTCCGGCCCGCTGTGGCGGAGATATTCGCCATCGAACTGACCGAGAAACACACCGGCAGGCCGGAAAAGCCCCGCTTTCCTGATCTCCAAGATATTTGCCCAACGCGACGACCCATAGGTCGTGACACGGCCGACCTGACGCGCGCGCCACAGCGATCCCAAAATGGCAACAGCGCAGCCCAGAAACCCGCTCGTCGCGGCTATCGAACCTGCTGTGTTGAAAATCCCGTGGGCGTAAGCGTCATACGCATACCACCACTCGAACAAACGCCACGGGTAGTAGAGCGGAACAGACAGAACCTTGAACCATGGCGTTCCCAACTGCGGTTGAAACCCCAGATGCCACGCCGCCCACTCGGTCGCGAGCCACACACCGCCCACGGCGACGGCAAGCACGATGCATATCTGCCCGATCAGGAATTTTGTGGGGGTCACCAATGTCGCTCCCGAAACGCGAACAGGAATCGAGCAACATCGCGATTTCGGCAACGGCGGTTTTGTACGGTAGAAGCACGAAATATCCCGCCCAAGCCCAACTCAACAATTCGGAACTGGCGGCAACGAGCAGCAACGCGGAAATCTTAAATGCCGATCTGAAGATTTGCGCGAGAGTTACGAAATCGACGGTCCGCTGCGTTGGCGCCCGAAGGTCCAGGAAATCTCGTCTCCGCGCATGATGCCGGACACCCTCTTGCCAAGCTGCTCTTCGAGAACCGGCCGCCAGGGAACGAGCGTGAATTCCCGGCTTTTCTCGATCACGGCAAATCGCCCGCTCGCCAGATCAACCTTTCGCGCATAGACACCCTCGATGCGCCCGCCTTTGGTGGTTTCCGCATAGGGCAGGTTGAGTTCGGCCGAAAGCCGCGCGCCGGTTTTCGTCAAATCTCGGCGCAGCAATTCGTCCAGCATTCGCGGCAGATAGATCGTGCGATCGCCGTTGCCCTGTGCAAACCCCTCCTGCATCAGCCACAATCGGCGGCGCTCCAACGCCTCGCGTGCCTCGCGGCCGAAACCGCTATCCCGCCATTCTGCCTGCGATCCACCAACCAATTCCTTGTCCAGCCATGTCGCGCCTTCGACCGTTACCAATTGTTCGAGCGGCTTGGCCGAAGCAACTTCCCATTGTACGGGATAGGCCCGCGTGCGATTGCGCTCGAAGGTCTCGACCTGCCGCAAATGATCGGACGGAAGTGTCCATGTTCCATCGCCTGCCCGCTCCACACCGACACCCCCGCGCCGCAACGCTTCCAGGCGCCGGACATGTGACAGGACATATTCGGGCGAGGCGCGTGGATCGCGTTCGGCATGAAGGGCGGCGCTGTAGTGGCCATCATTTGCTGCCGCGATCTCGGCAATCGTGCGGTCGGATTTCTTCAGGGATGGCCGGACAGGGCTCACGACCACGATATCGTTCTCGGGCGGCAGGGTGTCGGCATCGGAAAGCCCAGCATCGACGTAATGGGCGCGTCCATCGACGGCCTCGACGATCAGGTAGCGGCGTTCGTATAGCTCGTCGGACATGCCGCGCCCTGCAACACGGCCAACCAGCCTGTCCGCATTGCCGCCGTTCGGGTCGTAGATCGCATAAGCGGACAGGTCTCGTGATTGACCGCCCTTGGTCAGTTCATGGTGCAGGGTCTTGATGATGTCGCCCCGCTCGCCCATCTGACGCAGCGTCTTCTCCAGTTCGGATGACAGTTGCCACTGGCCGGGATTGATTTCATCGGCCAAGCCCAAGCGTTCCAGTTTCCGCAGACGCCCGACCCGCAAGGTCTGGCGGAAAGCATCTTTTGCCACCGCTACTAGGCGAAGATCGGCATCGGCCTGTTTGAGCAGATCGCGGTCCAGACTGGTGAACCGCTCCTGTTCCATCTCGTTCTTCAGCACGCCCTCGATCTCGAAATCCGTGCGCGGTCCGAGGTCGAGGCTGACCAGCTCGGCTGCTCGGGCGCGCAGGCCGTGGGAGATGTATTCGCGCGAGATGATGAGGTTCTTTCCGCGATCATCCTTTCCGCGCACGACGATATGGGAATGCGGATGGCCAGTGTTGTAGTGATCGGTTGCCACCCAATCGAGCTTTGTTCCCAAATCCTCTTCCATCTGCGCCATCAGGCGGCGCACCATGGGCTTCAGATCTTGATATTGCGCGCCATCTTCCGGCGAGACGATGAAGCGGAACTGGTGCCGGTCGTCCTTCGCCTCGTCCATGAAGAACCGCCCGTCGGCCACGTCGCGGTCCTTGTCATACAACGCGCCCGCGTCTCCTTCGCGGCCAACGCCTTCGCGCTGGAGATAGCGCAGATGGCGGCGCGCGCTGGCGAAGCCCTTGCCCGCGAGCTTGACGAGGCGAGCCTGCACGACGACGCGGCGTTGCCGAAATCCCCCGTGGTGCAGCACGCGCGCCACGCCGGAGCCGCGGCCGATCCGGCTGCCGTCGAAGCGTGCCTTCCTCGCTTTCGCATGACGGCCGCCGGCGCGGGCGATACCTTGCAGGACGCGATGAAGGTATTTCCGCTCGCGCGCGGCCGTAGAACGGATACGTCCCAGCTTCGGCTTGAATTCGTCGTCGTCACCCACGGCAAAATACCTGCGATCACGCACGCGATTGAACACGCAAATACAGAAATCGCCACATAGCGCCAACGCATCGAATGAATTCAACGCATTGAAAATCCGTTGACTCCAACGAACATGCGTTTGACTCTAACTTTTGAGATGTGCAGACAAAGGCTTGGCGCGAAGTTAGCGCCAGTTCCTCTTTATCTTGCGATGCGCCTGTGTCGGTCCCTCTCTCCATGGAAATCCGCGCTTTCATTGGAGATTTTAGTGGGTGCCGAAATCCCGCCCCGATGCAAGCGGCACGAACAGGCCCTGCGCTGCGCACGAATGCTCGGTGCCGTTTGACGTGGGTTTCTCGTCGCCCACGCGCACGAAAAACAACGAATTCGAATCCGGTTTCAGGGTCGTTGATGTGCGTTTTTCGCTCGCGACCGGAGCGGTTTCAGCACCGTGAACGATGCTGGCGAGATAGGTTCTGGTCGTTTCAGGAAGCGGTTTAAGGCCCGCAAGAACCCCATCCAGACGTCTCGGTCCGGCCTGATAGGCGGCGAACAGATCGGGATAACCGTAACGGTCGAACATCTGACGAAGATAAGCGGTCCCTGCGGAAATATTGTCGTGCGGATCGAAGGGGTCGTTGCTGAACCCGAATTTCGCGCGCATATCGGACCAGGTGCCGGGCATCAGTTGCATGAGGCCCAAGGCGCCTGCGGACGAAACCATAGGCGCACCGTGAAGCGTGGTGAGGCCCGCACTTTCGCGGGCCATCACCGCGCGAATCCACGTCACGGGAACACCGAAACGCTTCGAAGCTGCCTCGATCAACGGTTGCCAGCGGTCGATTGCGGGACTGGAAACCTCCGTCACAGGCCCGCAAGCTTGCGCCTCTTGGGGCGGTGCTGCGAGCAGCGCGCAAAGGCCAACGGCCTTCAGCGCGTCCACAGCGGCTCCAGCTTTCCGGCGATCTCCGAAACCTTGGTCGGTCCAAAATACCGTCCATCGAAGGAGGAGTGAACATTTGCCATGAGCAGAAGCACCTCGCCGGAGCGAAGCGTCCGGCAACCGGACCACGCTGGAAGCCGACGGTGTTTTCCGTCGGCCGCGAGCCGCGCAGCGGCAAGGCGGCCGTCGATGAATATCTCCGCCCCGCGCGTGCAAACCGCATCGCCCGCGAGAGCGGCGATGAATTTGACAAGCGGTACGCCGCGCGGGAGATAGCCCCGGCGAGCCGCGAAAGCGGCGAGCGGCGGGGCGGGTAGCGCGAGTACGAGGTCACCACGCGCGAGGGCGCGATCGTGCGTGACACGATAAAGACCGATGGGCGCGCTGGCGGTTGCGTTCCATATGAAGGCCGCGCGCGATGGCCTGCCGGGCGGGCTTGCCGCATAAGCGCAGAGCACGAAGGCGGCGGCGATTGCGCCCGCCCCGCGCGGCGTCAGCGAATTACGCCGGCGATAGTTACGATTTCGGCGTGTCATCAGATGCCTTGCCTTTGACGTGAACCGCCAACTTCGTGCTGGCGCGCTTGTTCTGTTCGGACCACGCATCGAGATCGAGGATGTGATAGCGAACCGTCGATCCGTGCTTGCGAAAGACGGGGCCACCGGGCATTCCACGCATGTCTTCGAGAGTGCGCTCGGAAAGGCCCAGATAGTGCGCGGCCTGGGCTGTGTTCAGGAACGGGCTTCCCGCACGCGCTGCCGCCGCGCGTTTGTTGGCGTCGTCGTCCGTCTCGTCGTCCATCGCGAGCATATGTGCTTGGACGAATCAGGAATGCGACTTCTAAGATGACGTGCCGGAATATCCGCACCGCAAAGTGCCGCGAGATGTACGGTGGCGTCCGGCCACTGCGAGCGAATTTCCCGTGCCGCGAAAAATGCTCCCGCGCTTTCGCGCGGGAGCCTCGCAGCGAACTCAGCTTTGCGGATTCCAGATGACGGCGAAGATGTTGTCGTCCTGGCCTGCCGCGCGTCCGAGGTTGGCGTAGAGCTTCTTCGGCCCGAAAGACGGATCGGAAAGGCTCAAGCTGACATAATCCGCGCCAGAGGATTCCGCCCGTTTGATCCACCCTGCACCTAGATCGACGCCGCCGCACAGCACGCGATAGTCGGGCTGCTCGTCGGTTTTCTTGTCGGCATTTGGCACGATGCTGATCTCGGCGCGGAAGGCGAGCGTTTTCAGGTGGCCCTTGTAGGAGCCATTGGATTGACGGGTGACTTGACCGATGGAAGACATGTTGGTTCTCCGTTGTTGTCCGCGAGAGACCGTTCCCTCGCGATGGCGAACCGTTGATGGGGCCGCTTCGGCACCCGAACCCTTTAGGGACGCAGCGAAGCGGAGCACCGGAGCGGACAACAAATTTGAGCGGCGAGGAGCGCGGGCACGCGCGGGGAAATTTGTTGGCGGCGATGGTTTCGGGAAGGGCCGGACGGTCCCATAGGTTCAAGCCAACAAGCGAGGAATGGTTTATGAGCGATCAACGGAGATGACTGCGCCGTCATCGTCAGGCAACCGGAATGCGCTTGCGATACACGGCCGATCCGTGATGAATCGCTTCCGGGTGAGGAACGCATGATCGAGACAAACATGCCGCTGAAACTGACGAGCGAACTGGTGAGCGCCTATGTGGCGCACAATCCGGTGCCAGCAAACGAAGTCGAGACTCTTTTGCGGGCGGTGCATCATGCCTTTCTGAGCCTTGCGGCGGGCGAACCGGAATTGCGTCCCGCCGTGCCGCTCAAGGCGTCGGTGACGAACGACTATCTGGTCTGCCTGGAAGACGGAAAGCATCTCAAGACGCTGAAACGCCACTTGCGCAGTCGTTACGGCATGACGCCGGAGGCGTATCGCGCGAAGTGGAGCCTACCGTCCGACTATCCGATGACGGCACCCGCCTATGCGGCGCGACGTTCGGTGCTTGCCAAAGAAATCGGATTGGGCCGCGACGGCGTGCGAAGAAAATCTGCGGCAGCCCGCAAATCGCGCGCGGTGTCGCGCCAAAAGTAACGGGCGGCGGCAGTGCCGCCGCCCGCGATTTCATTATCCGGCGGGAAGCGCCTTGACGGCCTGCTTGGTCGCGTTGGCGATACCGGATGCGCCCTTGCCATAAGGTTTGAACGGGAACTGCATCCAGCCCGGAAGCCAGTCTTCGACTTTGGGTCGCGCGTTCTCGCCCGCCAAGCAATCGCGGATGACCTTCTTCTGGGTCTTCGCCTTCTCGTCGGCGTTGGCCTTGGCAACGGACTTGCCTGCCACGTCTGCCAGCATGGCATTGACGGTGGCACGGTCGCGGACCAATTCGAAAAACACGTCATCGGCCTGCCAGACTTCGCTTGCATTGACCTTCAAATGCAAGCCCACCGCTTCGACCGGCGTGTCACCTACCGCCAGCGTGTCGGCCATCACGAAGGCCGCGATCCGCATCACGTCGGCATCTGTGAGCATTAGCAGATGCGCGAACACCCCGACCGTATCGCGTTCCATCGCCTTGCCGAGCATGGTTTCGACAGCTTCGTGTTCGCCCTTGAACTTCGCTTGCGCCTTCGAACCGGCCATGCTCGTGCCGATCTCATTGGAGCGGGCACGCTGCGGATCGGACTTCACATTCCAATTGCCGGTGGGCAGAAGCGCATGGGCCACCATTAGCCGGAACGCGCAACACGGATCGCGCAAAAGCGCGAGGCGGACGACCGCGTGACGGTGGAGTTCAAGATAGTTCTCCATGGGCTGCGTCATCTGCGGCTTGGCAGAGGCGAGCTTTTCCGCTCCATCCTCGCTGCCGTTCCTGCTTTCGGCGCGCGCGGCCTTGCGCGCGTCCTTCCGGCTCAACCAACCCTCGTGGAATTGCACCTCTCCGCCAAGGCCTACAGTCACAAACACTTTGCCGCCTTTTTTCTTGACCGTCTTTTCGTGGTCCCAAGTCAGGAACTGTGCGCCGGGTTCGAGGATCACAACATCGCTCCACCCCGCTTCGCGCAATCCTTCCGATTTGGCCTCGATGGCCGCGTTCTGCAAATGCCAGAACTGTTCGGTGTCCGCGAAGTAGCTGCGATCCTCGAACAGATCGGTTGCGATATGGCCGGTATATTGCTCCAGCGGAAACAACGCCGAAGCCGTCAGGATGGATTGCCCGCCGAACAGCCACTGTTTGAGGTAGTAGCCATGGGGGACATTGCCGTCCTCGTTCTCGAACAGACGGACCCATTCTTTCTGCTGCCCCTTCGAGGCCACGGTGAGCAGTTGCAGTGTTTCCTCGTCCATCTCGCCATTGCGATAGACATCCCTGATCTTGGGCAGGAGATTGGCGAGCGCAAGCCGCTGGCGGACGGTGACGGGTTCGAGCCCGAAGGTGGCAGCGATGTTCTCGACGCTGCGCCCAGCCTTGATGAGACGGGCGAAGGTTTCGTATTGCGCCATGGCGTCGGGATCGAGACGGACGGTGTTCTCGATCAGGGAGGCTTCGAGAGCGTCGGCGTCGTCGCCCTCCTCCATGACAGCGCAGGGAATGTCCCCGATGGTGCCGCCTTCGTCCTTCACAGTCTTTGCCGAAAAATAACGCCGCCTGCCTGCCACAATCTCGTAGCCGTCCACGTTGGGACGGACGAGCAGCGGTTGCAGGATGCCGCGTGCACGCACGCTCGGCAGAATATCGGAAAGGTCGGGCGCACGCCTGCCGTGGCGCATGTTCACGGGCGAGACGTGCAACTGTTCGAGAGGAATATGGCTTAACTGCATGATACTGACTCCTTGAGAAAAGCGCGCGTCAAGCCCCGCGCGCATGGGCGCAACCGTCCGCTCAGGCGGGCGGCGGTTCGGGGTGGCGGAAAGCGAAGATGAAATCGCTCGCCTTGCTCGCCTGACTTGCGGCATGGAAAATCGCGCGGCTGTCGGCTTTCAGGATTTGCAGCCAATGGCCGAGGTAATCGGTGTGGCGGACCTGCGGGACGATGCCCAGATGCGCACAAAGGAACGCGCTGGTCAGTTCGGCTATCAGTTCTTCGCGGGCGTAGGCTTCCGATCCGAAGCGGTTTTGCAGATCGCGCGCAAGCCGCGAAGGGTGCGCGGTCCAGTGGCCGAGTTCGTGAAAGGCGGTGCAATAGAAATCCGCCGTCGAAACATGCGCCTCGCGCGACGGCAGACAAATCGCATCTTCAGTGCGATCATAGAAGGCTTCGCCGCTCGCGGTGACTATCCTAGCACCCGTGGCCGCTATCAACGCCTCTGCGTCGGGCGAAAGTTCGATCTCGGAGAGAATGCGGGGCGCAGGCGTAATGTGCGCGGGTAAGCCTTCGCATTGCCCGACATTGAAAACGGTGAAGCGTTTGAGAAACGGAACGGTTGACGGGTCTTCGCCCTGTTCTCTTGCGCGTTCGCGTTCGCCGCGCGGCACGAAGCTGTCCGCGTAACAGATGACGGTGCCGCGCTCGCCCTTGCGGACGTGACCGCCCAAGCTCAAGGCTTGGCGGAAGGTGAGCCATTCCTGCGAGGTAAAGCCGCGCTTGATGACGGCGTTCCACAGAATGAGGATATTGATGCCGGAATAATTGCGCCGGGTGGTGGCGCTGCGCGGCAAGCCAAGGGCTGCGCCAGAACCCGCCCAAGGCTGCGCCCATGGCACGATGCCCTGTTCGAGTTCGGTCACGATCCGGTCGGTCACTTCGTCGTAAAGCGATGCGCGGGGCTGGTCTGACGATTGCTGCGTGTTCGGGCGCATCTGGCGCTCCTGTCGGGAAAGGATTGCGCGCGAACCCCGCGCGCGAGGGTTCGCGCTGTCAGGCGCGGGATTGTTTTTGGGCGAGCTTGGCGGCTGCTCCGTCTAGGCTCTTGCGTTTCAGGACGATGCGGCCTGCGAGGCGCGCGGCTTCGGCGTATACCGATAGCGTATGGGTCGCCTTGAAATGCCGGTCGCGTTCCACCCGCAGACCGAGATTGCCGCGCAGGCCTTTGAGTTCGAGCAAGGAAACGGTGCCGAGTTCGGGAGTGCCAAGGCCCAGATCGCAAAGCCCGAACAAACTATCGGGCTCATCGGGGGACATTTCGGTGATGAGCCAGATCGCGCCCGCGTCGGGCGTGAAGAACTTCACCACCGGCTTGTGGTCGGTGCCGTCGGGGACGGCCCCGTTGTTCAAAAGCCGCTCGGTCACTGCGTAGGTCAAAAGGTTCATGTCGCAACTCCCGCCGCAGCACCGGGGTTGGAAGATCAGGGCACGGGCGCGGCAGCCTGCTCGGACCTCGCCAGCGCATTTCCCCGAAGCGGGGGTGGGTGGCGTGTTTCTCCGGCGTTTCGGGGCGTGCGCGCGCGCATCCGCGGGCCGCACAAAAAAATGCAAAGACGAAATCTGTGGCCCGCGGACTTGACCCCTCGCGTGGGGAGGGGGATCGCCCGCCCGCAGGGCCGCCGAAGGCGGCGTCGCAGCGCAGCGAGACGCGGGGAGACCCCACGCGAGGGATTGCGCGCATTAGCGCGCGCCCCGAAGTAAGCCGGAACGCCACCCACCTGCGCGAAGGGGGAATGCCTATACAAGAAGTGTCGGCGCGACAGCCCGACTCCGCTTCTCAGGCGAAGCCTGAGCCCCGCCATGCGGGCGACGCCTGAAAGGCCAAGACCGGCCTTCGCCGGGCTTGGCTCGCGAGCACGCGGCGCGCGTCAGCGCGGGCGGCCAACGGAATCAGCTTAAGAACTATTTGTGCGTGAGGTTTCGACGTTGCCGCCGTGGCCGGCTTGGCCGCTCCAGGAGAATCGAAGGTTCGACGCCCAAGACCGTGGCGAGCTTTTCCACGGTGTCCAGAGTCGCAGAATTGATGCAGCGTTCAAGCGCACTCAGATAGGTGCGATCCACGTCTGCCTCATAGGCCAACGCTTCCTGCGACAGCCCGCGGGCACGCCGCTGGGCCTGCAGATTCAGGGAAAAGACCTCTCGGAGGTTCATAACCGGGAGGGCAACGGCTTGTGGGAGATTTCTCCACGGGATATATCCAACAATCCGCATCACGAGGGCCCAGCCGGAAAGGGGATCGAGGATGACCGCAAATGCTTCCGCGCTGGCAGATCAGCCGCCTTGGGCGGACGAGCTGACGGCGTATGACGAGGCGCATTTCACGCTCTACATGCAGATTCTCGATGCCGTGGCCGCCAGGGCGGCCGAGCCGGACATATGCGCCGAACTGCTGGGTATCGACCCCAAGCGCGAACCGGCGCGCGCCCACAGCCGATTCGAAAGCCACCTTCGGCGGGCGCGCTGGTTTCTCGGCGATGGATCGCGGCACCTGGTCGGCCGGGAGAGTTATCCCTCCGAGACGCGCCCCGCTTAGGAAAGCAGGGTGCGATAGGATTTGCGCATCAAGTCCTGCCCTCGCCTGAGCGCGCGGCGGACATAGTCGCGCAGTGCGCGCCCATTGCCCTGCCACCGTTCGGTGGCGCGGCCTTCGGCTAGCAGGACTTCACCGATTTCCTCCCGCGTTGCGCCCGCCAGGTCCGCATCCAGCACCCGCAACACATGGCGCAGACGCGGCGACAGCGGGTCGCGCTGGACGCTGCTCGGACATAACCTGCCGGTCAGACGAAGCTCGTTGAAACAGTGAAGCGCGCGCAACTGACCGCTGATGAGTTCCAGCTTCGGTGCCCCATTGGTCAGCAGACGCACAGGGCGCGCAACCTCCTCGCCCTCGATGAGCAATTGCAGACCCCTGCCCTCCTCCGTGAACAACAGATGCTGCGGGCCGGAGGGCACATCGAGCAAGACGGAAGCGCAGGCGATATCGCGCAGCAGAAACGGCGTCGCGTCGATGCGCGCGCTCAACGGGAAGGCCGTCATCCGCAGAACGCTCGCGCACAGATCCGGCGCCCAGAAGACGATCGCCGTCAACGCGTCCTGATCCGGCGCCGAAGAATAGAGCAATCCCCACTCGGTCATTCGCGGCGTCTCGAACTGTGAGACCAGCATCGTTGTTCCGGCGTCGTACCCGACAATGCCGTATTCGAGCTGGCAGGAACGCCACGCCTCACAGAAGGCGTGATTGCGGCGCAGGAATTCCCAGGCCCATTCGCGGCGCGACAGCCGCGCGGTGTATTCGTAACGGCGATCATCCCGCCACGTCGAGTACGCATCGGTGCTCATGCTACGATCTCCACGCCGGAGGGAGTGTGGGATTCATCAGAAGCGGCCTCACGAATCCGCCGCGGCTTTGAAGGCGGCGCAGAATGTCCTCGGAGATTTCGACGGAGCCCGCGAGCGCTCGCGTGTCGCCGATCTGTACGGGTTCGCCGAGCCGATTGAGCGGCCAGTTCGCGCGCCGCAGGATGCGTTCCATGCGGGCATCCGTGACGGTAACGATTTCACGGATGGAATTGGCCAGCCCGAATTCGAGAAGACCCACCAGGAGTTCATAGGTCTGTGTCGCGACACCGCCGGCACCGACCGACGAGACGTGTCGCTGATCGAGCGCAAAGCGGCTTGTTTCCCAGACGAAGGGATCGGATGGCATAGGACCACCATGGAGCAATACCGGAAAGGTATCGCGCAGCATGGTCGGTCCGGTCGTGGGCAACAGGCGCACGCAACCGGTGAGATCGCCGGCGGCGTTGCGCTGGAGAAGATAAACGGGCTTGAAGTCGTCGTAAGCGTCCCGCTCCATGTCACCGGATGTCGGCACATCCCAGTCAAGCCGATTTTTGAAGACGCGAAATCGGACGCGGTACATTTCGGCGAGCGCATCGGCGCAAGCGGCATAGTCGGCGGGTGTGACGAGCTGCAACATTGAAGTCCCCATGTTGACGTTGCGGCCGACATAGGGAGACACAAAGGAGAGAAATTCATCCCGTCTTTCGGGACGGAGCGTTCAACAACCCCGTCTCAAAGGGACGGGTTCTGATTCGTTCTCGGGCGAAAGCCATTTAACGCAGCGCGCGAAATCAACGTGTTGCTGAATCAGACCTGATGCTCAGTGCTTTTGCATGAGCAAGCGATAGCAAATCACGGCGTCGCGGACACTTCTGACGCCGAATTTCAACTTCGCGTTGTCGATGTAATCTTTGACGGTGCGGGGAGAGATGCCGAGGATGAGGCCAATATCGGGAAAACACTTGCCCTTCTCTGCCAGGGTAAGGCATTGCCGTTCGCGGCAGGTCAGATGGATTCCAGAGAGTGAAAACAGGGGTTCCAACTTTTCACGGGACTGCTGGTGAAATTGATAGGCAATCATTCGCAGTGCCAGTTCGTGGCAACGCGTAGCTCGCAAGAAGGCTTCGTATCGTTGATCGGTGGCGAAGGTGAGCGCGGCGAAGCGGCCGTGCCAATGATGGATAGGGATGGTGTAGCCGTATCGGATGCCGAAGCCGGAGGCTTCGCCAAAGAACCTCCGTGTAAAGGGATCATCGTCGCCGAAGTTCGATCCCCATCCAAAAGGGTGTGGCTGGCGAATACTGTGCAATACGATGGGATCGCAAGTCTCGTAACGCTGATCGATGTGTCTCCGCCAGGGATCGGCGTAGTTTGTAATCAGACGGAGTTGACGTCCCACAGTTGATGGGAGGGCGATATAGGCGAACGTCGGAAGATCCATTCCAGTGGTGATGCGCACCAATGCCTGGCAGAGCTGCTTGGCGTTGCCCGCGGTTTCCAATTCATCGAGATAGTCCTGCAACAGACGATGCATGACAGGCCACCGTTCGTTTTTAGATTGTCAGACCCCATCTAATCCTCATGGTTGCAATGTCGTTCGGAAGAAAGGCGGCGGATTTCTCCGCCGCCCGCCCGTCCCCCGGAAAAGATATTGCTACCAGTTCTTGGTGATGCGCACGCCCATCAGGCGCGGATCTGTGGTGAAGACGTTCGTCGTCAGGCCCGAATCGTCGGAGTTCAGGAACGCGCCGGTGATCGCGGTGGTATTCAGCACGTTCTTCACATACCCCATGACCTGCCAGCCGTTCTGATTGGTGAAGATCAGAGCCAGATTGACGTTCGTGTAGCCGTGTATCTCGTCATAAGGGCGATCATTGAAGACGCGGGCGAACGTGTCGCTCTGCCAATAGAAGTCGCTGTGAAGCGTTCCCACCCAATCGGCTGAGAGCGGCATTGTGTAGTCGGCCGAGACCGAGGTGGTGAAATGCGGCGCACTGGGCATCTGGTTGCCGCCCACGTCTTTCGCAAAGCCTTCGCCATTGTTCGGCGCGGGACCGTAATCGACACCGCCAAAGGTGTTCTGGCCCGTGTAGGGATCGCCCGGCGTTCCGGCGACCGGATCGAAGCCGGGATAGTTGGGATATAGCGCCGGATTGGGGTTCGGCGTGTAAGGAGCGGTGCCGTTGCCTGTCGAGCCTATCGGGTCGTGGCCAAGCGTATAAGCGTAGTAACAATCTAAAGCCGGCGTAGCACCGCTCATCTTCGACAATCGTGCGTTCTCAACATAGGTGGGCAGAACGCAATTGGACGTCTCCGTAACAAACGGCTTGACCACCAGCCAGTTCGAATTGCCCGCGGTACGGTCCATCAGGTCGATAGCCGACTGGCCGCCATCGAGCGTCGCATTGTTGTAACCGCCATTGAAGCCGAGTTTGAGGCCGGGGATTGGCGACCATGTGGTCTCGATTTCTGCGCCCCTGATTGTCGCATTGAAGTTGAGATTGACCGACGTGCGATCCACGATCTGGGAAATCTGGTAATTTTGATATTTGTAGAAGAACGCATCCGCGTTCAGCGTCAGCGCCCCGTCGAACATCGTGTTCTTCGTGCCGCCTTCGAAGACGTCGTCGAATTCTGGTTTGAATGTCGTCGGATGTGTCATGGCGCTCGGAGACACCTGCGAATTCCCGAGTACATAGAGCGGGGTTACGCTGGGCGGGTTTGCGCCGCCCGCTTTGTAGCCATGCGCATAGGACGCATAGAAAAGCGATTGATCGGTGAAATCGAATTTCGGTGTCCAGGTCGCCACCGCATGGCCGGTGAATTCCTGCCATTCCTGCCGGATATCCCCTGTTTGGGGTATGCCTTTGCCCCCCAGGACAGTCCAACTCGGAAATAGCTGAAAGTTCTTCTGATCGTCGGTCCAGCGCAGGCCGCCCGTCAGCTTCAGATCGGGCATCACCTGGTAGTAAACCTCTCCAAAGCCCGCATAGGACGTCAGTTGATACGGATTCTTGCTCAGGAAATAGTTGTGTCCCTGTCCGTCGACCTGGCTGAGCGGGTTGGGATCGACATAGCCGCAGCTCACGCCGTCTAGTGCAGGGCCTGCTAAGACAGCAGGGCCTGCCGGCTTCGGATTGCAAATGTTGGCAGCCGATGCATCAAATGGAATGTGTGGCGCATCGTCGTGATATGCGCCGCCAAAGAGAGGAAGCTGATTTTCATTCTCGACAAGCAGCGTAAGTGCATTGATAAAGACGTAGTAGTTCTCATTCGTCCAATATTTCATGTAATTGCCGCCGGCAACAAAGTTCAAAGGCCCTTTTAGGTCAGACGACAAGCGAATTTCTTGATAGAATTGCGCGGAGTGTTCTTCCGAGACATCTTCAGCGACGAACCGGGTCGAACAACCAAGTTGCGGATCGCAAAATTCGCCGTCCTGACCAACCCAAGTCTGACTACCGGGATCATTGAATAATCCCGGTGCTGAATCGAAACGGTTATAGTCCTCAGCCGAATAGAGATGATCGCTGTTGTAGCCGGTTTGCGATGTGATCGTCAGACCGGGGGCCAGCCGGTAATCGGCATTGAGTTCGAGCGTATCGTTCTTTGCCTTGTATTGCGGATCGATAGACGAATCGATGACGCGCAGATTTGGTGATTGCGTCAAACCGGCATAGGGCTCAAAGGTAGCGGACGTGTAGCGCGTTAAAGCGTTAAGCACAGCAATGAACGGAATGGCATGGCCGTTCGGCGTTTCAAAGGACTCCGGCGAATAGAGCGATGCTGGAAGACAACCTTGCGAAAGAAACGCCCCGCCAAAGTTTTTCCCGATCTCTTCATAAACTCCGACCGGACCAGCCGGGCCATCGATCACGGCGGGGCCATCATCGCGTTTGCACAACTGCTTGCCGCTTCTCAGCCGGTCGTCATCTTCCTGGAAATGTTCCCAGACGGCGGTGGCATTGATCCTTTCCGTCGGATGAAATCCCACCGACAGGCGTGTTGACCACAGGTCGCGGCCGTCGATGGAATTGTCCGTCTGCTCATTGATCGAATAGCCCTTGCGTTTGGTCCATTCGCCCGCGGCGCGCACATCGAGCTTACCGTCGAAGAACGGCAGGTTCACCATGCCTTCGAGGCGGCGGTTCTGATAATTGCCAAAATCGGCAGATCCCATTGCCTCTACCTGATCGCTGGGCTTGGCGGAAATGACGTTGACCACGCCCGCGGGCGCGTTGCGGCCATAAAGCGTGCCCTGCGGGCCGCGCAAGACCTCGACTTGGCTGACGTCGAAGAATTCCTGCTCGAAGAAATGATTGCGCAGAAACGGAATGTCGTTGAACGACACGGCGACGGCGGGATCGGTTTCCACCGAAATGGCTTGCGTGCCGATACCGCGAATCTGGATGTTGTAGCCAGTGAAGTTCGTTTTTGAGAATGTGAGGTTCGGTACCTGCTTCACCAGATCGGGGCCACCGGCGGTTTGCGTGGAGGTGAGTTGTTCCTGGCTGAGAGCGGTGATGGCAATCGGGATACTTTGTACATCGGCTCCGCCGAGTTTGGACGATGTGACCGTGACAGTTTCGACGGCGGCGCGAGGAGGCGGCGTGGCCTGGGCCAATTGTATATCTTGTACGGTGTCGTTGGATGACGATTGGTTGTCACGTAAGATGATCGACGTGCCAGGTTTGTGACGTGCGATGAATCCCGTACCCGTCAGAATTCGGGAGAGAGCATCATCAACCGAATAGTCGCCCGATACGCCTCGTGTCTTGACACCGCGAACCGCGTCTGCGGAAACAACGAGCTGAGTGCCCGTCGCATTTGCGTAGGCGCTGAGTGCAGCATTGAGATCGCCAGCCGGAATATTGAACCGTTCCGCCAGCGCAGCCGTGGTCAAACCTGCCCCGAACACAGACCCCAGCAAGGCAGCCTTTAAACATTTGGACACTTTCATGGTCCCCCCTTTCGATGCTCACGCCTTTCGGCGCTTGATTTTTCCCCATCTCTCAGCGCGAGAGCATTGTGTCGTTTCCACTTTTGATGACCCGCAACCCGAACAACTCCTGAATCGATGATGCAAAGAGCTCTGAGTTTTCGGCCTGGAATGTGCCATTGATCTTAAGATGTGCGATCGCTTGGTCTTCCAATTTAATTTTTCGCGTGTTGTAGCGATTGAATTCCGCCGCAGCGTCCGCCAGTTCCGTATCCTTGAAGATCAGGAGCCCGTGCCGCCATCCGAGAGAACTGGCAACGCTCGCGGCCGGCTCCTTCTCAACCGTCAGTTTGCTTGCGCTCGCCATGGCCACGTCGCCGGGCATGAGCAGCGCCGATCTGTGCGCCTTCTGGCCGGTCACTGGCGCTACGACTGCGCTTCCTTCGAGAAGGCTGACCCGCACGGCGCTGGCCGAAGCACGAACGGAGAACTTCGTGCCCAGATCAGTGATCCGGTAGCCGTTCGCCGTTACGGCAAATGGGTCCGTGCCGTCGTGATGAACATCAAAATAGGCTTCTCCATGGAGAAGGGTCACGTGCCGGACATCACCCCCGCGAATCCGCAACGCCGAGTCCGTGTTGAGTTCGATGCGCGTCCCGTCAGCCAAGGCTATAATCTTGTGACCGCCAACGGGCGTGACGTAGGTGGCGTCGAGTGGATGGCTAAAATAGACGAAGCTCGCGAACCCGACAGCGGCCACGATGGCCGCCGCAGCAACGGACCGTAACAGAGTTCCCAACTTGGGGGCTGATGTCCCCGGGCGCATGGACTGTTGCTGCCGAACTGCGCTCAGGCGGCCCGCAGCGTTCCAGACAACATTTTGGCGAAGATAGGCGATATGGTTTGCGTCCGACGCCGCGAGCCAAGCATCGAATTCGGCTTGGTCCATTTCGGTCCAGGTCCACAGATTGCGGCGCTGCACCCAATCGGCGGCGACGAGATCCGTATCGGTGGCGGTGGGCCTACTTGTCTCTGTCATGACCGCCTCCGAGGATCGATCTGCTCGCGCAGATAATGATCGGATAGCGCGTGCAAAGCGTGCTTGAGGTGCAACGACACTGCGGCCCTTGTGATGCCCATGCGCGTGGCGATTTCCTGACCGGAAAATCCTTCGATACGCGCCAGTTCGATCACTTCGCGTTGCCGCGGCGGCAACTTGTCGAGCGCATCCTGCAGACGAAGTAATTCCTGGCGTGCGGCTACTGTGCGATCCGGCGCAAAGGCTTCGGAGTCAATCGCTACACTCTCGAAATCGACGGCGGCGTCGATCGGCACGATATGGGACTGGCGGGCCAGATCGATGAGATAGTTGCGCGCTGTCCTGAGCACGAAGCTCTTGGCGGACTTGGGCCTCTCTTCGCGCGCTGCACGATAGACGCGGACATATATATCCTGTCGGATATCTTCCAGGTCGCTCCGGTCCCGCCAGTTGCGGCGAAGGTACTGCATCAGCAACGACTCCAAGGGCAGGACTTCACGAACAAACCAAGCGTCCGCCTCGGAGACGGTCATTTCCGCACCGGGGCTGCGCAGGTCTGTGGTGTCACGACCCGTATCCAAGAATTCGACCATTCCTCCGGGCTCCAGCCGCTAGAGGGACATCTGTTCAAGCCTATGCCGGGTAAGACGAAATAGGCGTGCGATTGTTAAAGCCGTGTCGAAATCTTTTTTCGCTGCTGAAAAATGAGCAAGATTGTTGCCGAAATTCAGCGAAAGGGCGGAAAGTCGCCTCGGGCGGCCTGATGGATATATTCTACAGACCAGCAACAGTATGGCGCGGCGGTCGAGCCCCTTACGATATAAGCGAACGCGCCTTCAGTCGGCCCGGCGGCATTTGTCTGTCGCGCATCTGAACATGGTGGCGGCGTCACGGGCACTTCTGACGCCGAACTTCACTTTCGCGCTGTCGATATAGTCTTTGACGGTGCGGGGCGAGATGTCGAGGATGAGCGCGATGTCAGGGAAGGTCTTTCCTTGGTCCGCCAAGGCGAGGCATTGGCGTTCGCGACAGGTCAGGTGGATGCCGGTGAGGATGTGCAATGGCTCCAGCTTTTCGCGTACACGCCGGTGGAACTGGTAGGCGATGACCCGCAATGCGAGCGCGTGACTCTGAGTGGTGTGCAGGAAGGCTTCGTATTGTTGGTCGGTAGCGAAGGTGAGCGCGGCGAACCGGCCATGCCAGTGGTGGATGGGAATAGTGTAGCCGTGACGGATGCCGAAACCAGAGGCTTCCTCGAAGAACCTGCGGGTGAAGGGGTCGTCGTCTCCAAAATCCGATCCCCATCCGAAGGGATGCGGCTGGCGGATGCTGTGCAGCACGATGGGATCGCAGCTCTCGTAACGCTGATCGACATAATGCCTGCGCCAGGGATCGGCGTAGTTGGTGATGAGGCGAAGCTGACGGCCGGTTGTCGATGGTATCGCGATATAGGCGAAGTTTGGAAGGTTCAAGCCGCCGGTGATGCGAACGAGTGCCTGGCAGAGCTGCTTTGCGCTCGCCGCGGTCTCCAGTTCATCGAGATAGTCCTGCAATAAGCGATGCATGATCGACTGACGCTCGTATTGGATTGTCCACTTTTACTCAATCGTTATGGTTGTATTGTTGTTCAAGCAAAAGGCGGCGGATTTCTCCGCCGCCTCTGCTTCATACCCGCCCCCGATAATTCCTAACCGCCTAACCCGATACTGATTGTAGCAAACGGTCCGTAGAAATTTTTGTTGGCTGCTTCGCGAGCATCGAGACCGCTGTCGGTGGCGTTGAAGAAGAAATCACCGCGATAGCCGATACTGACTTTGCCATTGGGAACTTCCAGCGAGATCCCGGCGAACCCTCCGATATTCGGAATGATGACGGCTTTCGAGCGGACATCGGCAGCCGTGTGTGCGTAGCTGTGGGTGTGTTTGACTGTCCCGATGTGATAGGCGCCATAGCCGGTTGTTTGATGATTCTCGGACGTGCGCTGCCTGCCGAACAAAAGTGCGCCATTTACGCCCCAGTCGAAAACCACTGCCATACCATCTGGTTTTCCTGCAACTGGAAGGGATGCGCCCCACGAGACGGACGGCCCGACAGCGTGCGTACTGTGCGTAGTATGTAGGGCCGCAGTGTAAGTCTGATTGAAAGGAAAATGAACCGACCCATGGTATTTGATGACGGTGACCGGTATCGCAGGACCATAGCCCAGGACGGGCCGTGCGTGAATCGCGGCGTCGGAGCTGGAGGTAAACTGCGCATACCGCACGCCCGCGCTGATAACGGAACTTCCGCTGGAACCGAACACGCCGAGACCGATATCCTTGCCCGCCTGGAAGTCGAGCACAAAATCCGACTCCGCAAAATCCGATTGGCCGTCTCCAAAATTCCTGAGACTTGGCTTAATGGACGTCAACCCAGCGCCAACCCTCTCTGTAAATGACGGAAGACCTGGCGTTTGATAATGTAGATGTCTTGCGTTCTTGCTCCGGCCATATCTGGCCGCGGCGGAAAAGGCCCAGTCGGTGGTTGCAGGCAGAAGTGTAATCTTGCCTTCGCCACCAATGCTGTAACGAGATGGCCGCAGGGTATCGACCATCGCATCCAGAACGTTGGATTGGGCCAGACCGAAGAACGGCGGCGCGAAAGGTGTCTGCGGAGTGTCCACACGTTCCAGTTGCCCGCCGATCTCGATCCAGACGGTCGGCCGGTCTTCATCTGCCGATGCCGCGAGCGCGCTGATCGGCGCACAAACAACGCCCATCAGTGCCACCAGCGAAACGTTCGTCAGAAGTGCGCGGCGAAAATTCTCGTTCCGGATTCTTGCATTTATCAGTTCGCTCATCGGTTCCCCCTTACCAGTTCTTCGTGACGCGGACGCCGATCAATTTCGGATCGGTCAGGAACACATTTGTCGTGAGCCCGCTATCATCGCTATTGAGGAACGCGCCAGTTATGGCCGTCGAATTGAACACGTTCTTGTCATAGAGCATCACCTGCCAGCCTGACTGGCTCGTCAGAATGAGTGTCAGGTTGAGATTCGAGTAGCCATGCAGCCGGTCGTAGGACAGGTCATTGAAGACACGCCACCACGAGGCATCCTGCCAATAGACATCGGCCCGCAGTGTGCCTGCCCATTCTGATGACAGCGGCATCGAATATTGCGCGCCCGCGGACACGGTGTATGGCGGCGCATTCGGAAGGCTGTTTCCGCCCAGATCCTTCGAAAACCCAGCGCCGTTGTTCGGTGCCGTCGCAGGGTTGAATCCCACATATTCTCCCGAAGGAACTACAATGTTGGCGGTGATGGTACTCGCGGGATTGGCGACATAAGGCTGCTCTGTGAGCGGATCGGTGCCCAGGACATAAGCATAACTGCAATAGCTTACTCCGTTTTTCCCTATACCCTGCGGAGAGCCGGTTTGTATCCACTTCGCGACATACACCGGAAAGATGCAGTTCTCGTCTTCATTGAAGTACGGTCTAACAACGATCCAGTCGGAATGGCCTGCTGTACGATCCATCAGATCGACGGCGCCCTGCCCCTTTGCGATGGCAGTATCTTCCCATCCGCCGGCAAAATTAAAGCGCAAGCCAGGCAGTGGCTCCCACGTCGCCTCCAATTCGGCGCCCTTGGCATGGGCGTCGAAATTCTGATTGATCGCGGTACGATCCACGATTTCGGAGACCTGATAGTTCTCATAGTTGTAGTAGAAAAGACTACCGTTCAATGTTAGCGCGCCGTCCAAAAGCGTGTTCTTGGTACCGATTTCGAATGCATCGATGAACTCCGGCTTGAAGGTCAATGGATGCACTGCCTGGACGTGTTGCCCCGTTGTCAGGCCTCCATATGTCTCAGCGGTAGAAACTGCTCCGGGCGGATTTGCGCCACCAGCCTTGTAGCCGTGCGAATACGAGCCATAGATCAGCGTCTCATCGGTAAAATCGAGTTTTGGCGTCCAATTCGCCACAGCACGGCCTGTGAACTGATCCCATTGCTGATCGACGACGCCCGCGACCGGGTAGCCGAATCCTTCAGAGACAAGCCAGCTTGGGATTAACGGGAAGTGTTTCTGATCCTCCGTCCAGCGCAGACCCGCCACGAGTTTGAGGTCCTTGAAAACATCGTAATATGTCTCGCCGAACGCAGCGTAAGAATTCAACACATATGGATTCTTACTGAGGAAATAGTTGTGGCCATTTCCATTGAGATGGTCGATCGGGTTTGGGTCGATATATCCAGTCAATATGTCCGGCGGGCTGGTTGGGTCATTATATTGGAACCCACGCGTGAGCGTGAAAGAATTGTCCGAAACACCCGGAATCCATGGATTTGCCGCATTTGCGTTCGAGGTAATCAGCGTGAATGTGTTGCTGAAGACGTAATAATTTTCTTCGGTCTCGTAGTGAAGATAATTGCCACCCGCGCTGAAATTGAATGGGCCAGCGAATCTGGACGCCAGACGGAATTCTTGGCTCAGTTGCCAGGCGTGTTCTTCCGAAAGGTCCTCGACGATCAGACGGTCGGAACACCCCAATTGCGGATCGCAAAAAACGCCCTGCGGAGAAACCAGACCGCTGGCATCGGTGGGGGGATTGAAGAATTGCGACGCCGCCCCAAACCGATTGTAGTCTTCAGCGGAATAAAGGAAATCGTGGCCGAATCCGGTTTGTGAGGTAAAGGTGAGAGAAGGCGTTAGCGTGTAATCAGCATTTAATTCGACGACGTCATTCTTGGCCTTGTAGATCGGATCGATAGACGAGTTGATTACTCGTAGATTCGTGGATTGTCTTGTCCCAAGCGGATAAGGGTCGGTGAAGTCGGCCCTGCTGATCGCCTGCCCGCCGGTGACATAGGGCAGCGAGAAGCCAGGCGGTGCTTCAAATGCTTCAGGGGAATAGAGCGATACAGGCTTGCAACCTTGGGTAAAAAAATCACGACTGTAGGCATCTTTTGGAATTCCATCGACTGAGGTAAGGCTCGGATCAGTTTTGCAGAGCTGCTTGGCGCTTCGGATACGATCGTCATCTTCAGAGAAATGTTCCCAGACGAAGTACATCTGCAGATGTTGAATTGGTTTCATTCCGATGGTGATGCGGCCGGACCAGAGATCGCGCCCATCGATGCGATTGTCATCGAAGCTGTTGAACGAGTATCCCTGACGCTTGGTCCATTCTCCGGCGACACGGACATCGAGGAGGTCGTCTGCAATGGGAACGTTCACCATGCCCTCGAAGCGCTTCTGGTGGTAATTGCCAAATTCAGCCGACGCCATCGCTTCGAATTGGTCGGTCGGCTTGGCGGAGGTGATATTGACCACACCGGCCGTTGCGTTGCGGCCATAGAGTGTGCCTTGGGGGCCGCGCAGCACTTCGAGCTGGCCGACATCGTAGAACTCCTGCTCGAAAAAATGATTGCGGATGAACGGAATGTCGTTCAACGCGACCGCGACCGCCGGATCGGTGGTCACTGAAATCGCCTGCGTACCGACACCACGGATATTGATGCTGTAGCCGCTGAAATTCGATTTCGAGAAGGTAAGGTTCGGTACCTGTTTCACCAGGTCAGGACCGCCTGCCGTTTGCGTCGAGGTGAGCTGCTCCTGGCTCAAGGCCGTGATCGAAATTGGAATGCTCTGCACGTCGGCACCGCCGAGTTTCGACGAGGTGACGGTTACGGTCTCAACCGCCGGGCGCTGTGGCGCGGCTTGTGCCAGCTGCATAGATTGAAGCTGAATATCCGATGTATCGCTGGATGTGTTGGCGCGCGGTATAATCGCGATGACACCGGAAGGATCGCGACTTGTCGTGAATCCTGTGCCTTTCAGGATTCGCGATAGAGCTTCATCCGCCGGTAGATCACCCTTGATGCCTTTGGTGCGGGTGCCCTTGATCGTCGCATCGGAGACGACGACCGGGACGCCAGACTGCGCCGAATAAGCCTTCAATGCTGACTGGAGATCGCCGCCGGGAATGTCGAAACTGGCCGCGAATGCGCCGCCAGAGAAAGCAACCGAGCAGACACCCGCCAGGAAAACCGATCTAATATTGCCCGTTCTTGTCATGCATTCCCCCCATATCGCGGTACGCCCGCTTGGTTCCTCGATGAAAGGTCCGCGCACTTAGCGCGAGACCACGATCTCTTTCTCGTGCCGCTCCACCCGCAGATTGAAGAATTTGGTCGCCAACCGCGTGAATGCGCCCAGATCAGTTGCGGGCAGCGTTCCACTGATTGTCAGGCGTTGCGCTTCGGCACCCGCCACAACAAGTTTGGTACGGTTGTAGCGATTGTATTCGTTGGCCACGTCGGCAAGCGTGGCGTGATCGAACACCAGCATTCCTCGCCGCCAACCGAGCTGATTCGACAGGTTGCGGCTCGGCTCGCGCTTCAGTGAAACCGTTTCCGCCGTCGCCGTGACGATGTCGCCAGGCGTCAGGACGGTTTGTTGCGATGGCGCAGGTTCGAGTGCGGCATCGAAGCGAGCCTTGCCCTCGACCAGCGCGACCTGAATCCGATCCTGATCCCTGCGGACGAAAAATTTCGTTCCCAAGTCGGTGACGCGGCGGTTTCCCAGTGTGACGACGAACGGTCGGCCGGGGTCATGCACGACGTTGAAATACGCCTCGCCCTTGTCCAGCCAAATGTTCCGGTGTCCGCTTTCATAGGCCACGCGGACAGTCGTGTTGGTGTTGAGTTCGATTTGGGAGCCATCATCAAGGGTGAGCGTTTCGTGTCCACCGATGGTCGTGGAATAAGTCTGCGCCTTGGGGCTCTGGAAAAGAGCCACGGCCCCGGTACCCGCAAGCGAAACGACGGCAAATGCGGCGGCGATCTTCAAGAACGTCGTCTTGCGCGTTGAGGGCCCGGCTGCGTTCGGCTTCATGGGGCCGGGATTGGTTAGCGCCCGCAGGCGGTCGGCATGCTTCCAGACCGTCTCGGCCCTGAGAAACGCGACCAGATGAGCAGGCGACTGGGCAATCCAGGCATCGAATTCGGCTTGGCGCGCTTCCGACCAGTCACCGCTTTCGCGTTCTTCGATCCAGGCGGCCGCGTGAGCCTGATTTTCGCGCGAGTTTTTGTCCCAACGGGGTTCTTCGTTCGGGTTGCTCATGGGGCACCCTTCGGTTCGGCTGCGTCATGGTTGAAAAAATCGGTCAGCGCCGCGATGCCGCTCGCCAGATGTTGCGCGACCGTGCGTTCGGCAAGGCCCATGCGCTGCGCGATTTCCTTGCGGGACAATCCCTCGATCTTCCGCATGACGACGGCATCGCGCCAGCGTTCGGGCAACTGGTTCAAAACCACCTGAAGGCGCTTCCAGTCCTGTCGTGCGGACAGGGAGCGATCAGGCAAGGGCTCGTCACTCGCCAGCCCGAAGGATTCCATATCGGCGACGGCATCGATCGAAACGATCTGGTTCCTGTGCAGCCGATCCAAAAGAAGATTTCTGGCGATCGAAAAGACAAATGGCCTTGCCGCACGCGGGATTTCCTTTCGGGCCGCTTCGAGGGCGCGAACGAAGATGTCCTGGCACATATCGCCGACATCGGAATCGTTCCGCCATCCAGTGCGCAGATACCGCCGCAACGCCGCCTCCAAAGGCAAAACCTCGCGGACGAACCATGCATTGACCTCCGACGCGGCCATTCCCGCCCCGTAACCCTGATCGTCGCTTTCGCAGCCGTTCTCTGGTGTCTCTGTCATGCCCTCATCAACTCACGTCGCTAGAGGGTTTGTGATCGTCCAGAGGAAAGGACGATCCAAAGGCGAAGATGTGCGTAGTTGGGAGGAGAAATTCCGTAAAAATCCGAAGGGCTGGTGCCGACCTCAGGGCCGGCCACGCGAATGCGCGCCGCGGATAGCGCGGTCGTCCGCCACAAAGAAGCGCAAGATTGTTTCAACTTGCCTGCCCCGGTGATGGATATATCCTACAACGAGGAGAGGTGTGGGAGGAGAGGCCCGAAGATGCCTCCGGCCTCCCTGTCAGCTATCGCGGGGTAGCCAAATTGTCGGGTGCCTGCGGGCGGAGGATTGCAGGAACAAGGCGTTCGCCTTTGTAGCCGTCCCGACGCCGAAACCTGGCCTCCGCGCTGCCGGGGTCGTCCTTAACGGCGCAGGGCGAGGTGTTGAGGATAAGCGATATGTCGGAATGGTCTTTCTCTGTCCGAACAGGACAAGGCATTCTCGCTCGTAACAGGTCAAACAAATTCCGCCGACGGCAATTAGAAGCTCAAGCTTCTCTAGAAATTTCTGATGGACGTGTAAGCAATAATTCGTAACGCGCGCACATCTCAGCGACGTTGTAGCAATGTTTCACGGCGTCGGCTCGTGGCGAAGGCTTGAATAGCGGAGCGATCATGCGACTGACAACGGGAATGAGGACGGCGATGGTTCATCGTCGTCCCCGTTTATGCCCGCCCCCAGTTCTTTGTCAGCCCCCCAAACCGATGCCGATAGTTGCGAAGGGGCCAAAGAAGCCCATGGTGGTACGGTTGGCCGCATCGACGCCGCCATCCATCGCGCCGAAGAAAAAGTCGGCGCGGTAGCCGAGGCTGAGTTTGGCGCTGGAATAGCGTACGGAAAGTCCCGCAAAGCCGCCGACATTGGGCACGAAGACGGAGCGGGAGCGGTTGGCCGGTGCGGTTTGTATCGTGCGCGCGGTGATCGTTCCACGAGCGCCTCTCAAATACCAATCCGTCGTCTGGTGCGAGCCGCGCACCGTCTGGCGGCCGAACAGGGCGGCGGCATTGGCGCCCCAATCGAGGGTGACTTTGCCCGTATCGCTACTGCCGACGACCGCCACCGATCCATCCCACGAAATCGCCGGGCCGACGCCGCGAAAGGTGCGCGAAAAGCTGCCCGTGGCGAAATAGGAAAAGTGATGATAGCCGGGGTTGGCGACTGTAGCTGCCTGGGTCGGGAAGTGCGGGTCCGGCAGCGATTTGAAATTGATATTCGACTTCGAATGGAATTGCGCGAAGCGGACGCCGAGCGCGATTACGGACGAGCCTCCCCGCCCAAGCATGCCGAGCCCCACATCCTTGCCCGCCATAAAATCCACGACCGCGTGGCTTTCATTGTATTCAACGCGCGTGTCGTTGAAGCGGGTGCGCGTCTTGGTAACGAACGCGTGATGGCCGAATTGAGGATTGCTGTATTTGAGCGTCTTCTGCACAGACTGGAATGAGGTTTGCTGGTGCAGAGCGCCTTTGCCGTTCGACCGGCCATAGCGAAGTGCGGCGGAAAACACCCAATCCGTGCCTTTTGGCTCGAATGAAATCTTGCCTTCGCCGCCGAAGCTATAGGCGGGTGGTTTTTGCGCGCTCAACGGTGAGGCGGCGTTAAGCGGGCGATTCAGATTGGCGAGTGTGAAGGGCGGCGCGTACGCATCTTCCTTGCCGCCGATGGCTTCGAGCTGGCCGCCGAGTTCGATCCAGACGGTGGGGCGGTCGGCATCTTCCGCCGAGGCGGGGTTGCCAATTGCCGAAGCGGCGACCAGCAGCGACGCCATCGACACGGTGGTCAGCAGGTGCCAGCGAAGGTCTTTGTGGTTCGCGGTCGTTATCAGTTCGCTCATTGTTGTGTTCCCCCCGTAAACAAGATTGTCATCCCGGACGACGCGTAGCGGCGATCCGGGACCCATCCCGACGCCTGCTCCATGGGTCCCGGCTCTGCGCGGCTGACGCCGCTTGGCCGGGATGACAGGTGAGTTTGTTTGATAATTCTCTTTCCCATCGCGCTCACCAGTTCTTCGTGATGCGCACGCCGATGAGGCGCGGATCGGTGAGGAAGACGTTGGTGGTGAGCCCGCTGTCATCGGAATTGAGGAACGCGCCGGTGATCGCGGTGGTGTTCATCACGTTCTTGATGAAGCCCATCGCCTGCCAGCCGTTCTGGTTGGTGAAGATCAGCGTGAGGTTCAGGTTGGAATAGCCATGCAGACGGTCATAGGGATTGTCGTTGAAGATGCGGGCCCAGCTATCGTCCTGCCAATAGAAATCGGCGCGCAATGTGCTCGCCCAGTCGGTGGTGAGCGGAAAGGAATATTGCGCGCCTGCTGAGAAAGTGAAAGGCGGTGCGTTCGGCAGGGAGTGATGGCTCAAATCCTTGTCGAAGCCCTCGCCATTGTTGGGGGCGATGGAAGGGTCGTAGCCCGGATAGCCGGCGGGAGTTTTATAATTCAAACTGCCGGGTCCCACAGGATCGAGACCTTCGAGGTAGGCGACACCGCAAGCCTGCGTGGCCGGATTAGGTTCGGTGCCTGGATTGGCTTGCGCATATTTTACCAGCCACGCCACTTCCGAGACCGGGAAGATGCAATTCGATGCCTGCGTCAGGAACGGTTTAATCACCATCCAGTCGGGATGGTCGGCAGTGTCGGCGCGGTCCATCAGGTCGATGGCTTGCTGGCCGTTGGCGGCGCGAGCCTCTTCATAGCCGCCGCTGGCGTTAAAGCGCAGGCCTGGAATGGGTTCCCATGTCGTTTCGATTTCCGCGCCTTTCACATGGGCGTCAAAATTGTTGTTGATCGCGGTGCGGTCAACGATTTCGGAAATCTGGTAGCCTTCGTAATTGTAGTAGAAGACGCTGCCGTTGATGGTCAGCGCGCCGTCGAGCATCGTGTTCTTGGTGCCGAGTTCGAAAGCGTCGATAAATTCCGGTTTGAAGGTCAGCGGATGCACCGGATTGGGATTGTCGCTGCTGCCCAAAGCCAACAGCACAGCGCCCGGCGGATTGGCGCCGCCTGCCTTGTAGCCATGGGCATAGGAGCCATAAACCAGGGTCTGGTCGGTGAAGGCGAGCTGCGGAGTCCAGTTCAGCGCGGCGCGGCCGGTGATCGCATCCCATTGCTGGTTCACGACGCCCGTTGAAGGATAACCCCAGCCCGTAGCGATAAGTTCGCTTGGGATATCGGTGAAATGCTTCTGGTCTTCCGTCCAGCGCAGGCCCGCCGTGAGTTTCAGATTCTTGAAGATGTCGTAATAGCCCTCGCCGAACGCGGCATAGGAATTCAGCGTGTAGGGATTGTCGCTGCGGAAATAATTGTGGCCGTTGCCGTTCAGGCTGCTGATCGGGTTGGGGTCGATATAGATGCACTGGCCGCCGGACGGGCTGCCGCCGCCTTTCGTCGGGTCTTGATACTTGAATCCGCCGAACTGGACCATGCACTGGCTGTTGTCGAACACGCCGGGAACATACGGCGGACGCTGAATTGAATTTGCGTATCCCGCATTGCCGATGGCCTGATGATAGGAGAAGACCGTCAGCGAATTGATGAAGACGTAATAGTTTTCATCCGTCTCATAATGCAGATAGTTGCCGCCGACGCTGAAGTTGAAGGGCCCGGAGAAATGCGAAGCGAGCCGGAATTCCTGGCTCAATTGCCAGGACTTTTCCTCGGATAGATCTTCGGCAAGAAGGTGATCCGCGCACCCAAGCTGCGGATCGCAGAAGACGCCTTGCGCGTTCACGAGCGACCCATCCGTAGTGCTCGTGCCTGTCGAGGAACCCTGGTTCGGTACAAACAGTCCCGGTGCCGATTGGAAGCGATTGTAGTCTTCCGTGGACCAGAGGAAGTCGTTGTTGAATCCCGTTTGCGAGGTGAAGGTCAATGTGGGCGAAAGATCGTAATCCGCGTTCAGTTCGACGGTGTCGTTCTTGGCTTTGTAGGATGGCGCGATCTGCGATTCGATCACGCGCAAATTGGGCGATTGCGTCGTGTTGAGATACGGATTCACATCGGTAACCGTGCCCTGATAAGACAGGCCCGAATAATAGGGCAGCGTGTAGCCGTTCGGCACCTGGAATGCGTGCGGCGAATAGAGCGACACCGGCGCGCAACCCTGCGCAAGGAACAACGTGAAATTCGTGGCAAGGATGCCGCCGCCGGGCGGTGTAGTAGGCACTCCGCCCACCGATGTCGGCAGCGGCGTGTTCTTGCAGAGCTGCTTGGCGCTTCTCAGCCGGTCGTCGTCTTCGGAGAAATGTTCCCAGACGAAATTGACGTGCAGGCTTTCGGTTGGGTGCCAGCCGATCGAGAGGCGGCCTGACCACAGGTCGCGCCCGTCGATATCCTGTCCATCAAGCGCGTTGGTCGAGAAGCCGTTGTGCTTGGTCCACTCGCCCGCGAGGCGGACATCGAGCCGGTCGTCGAGGATCGGAATGTTGATCATGCCTTCGAAACGCTTGTCGGCATAATTGCCGAATTCGGCCGAGGCCATGGCTTCGAACTGGTCGGTCGGCTTGGCGGAGGTGAGGTTCACCACGCCTGCGGTCGCGTTGCGGCCGTAAAGCGTGCCTTGCGGCCCGCGCAGCACTTCGACCTGAGAAACGTCGTAGAATTCCTGTTCGAAGAAGTGATTGCGGATGAAGGGCGTGTCGTTGAAGGCAACCGCGACCGCTGGATCGGTGGTCACCGAAATCGCTTGCGTGCCGATGCCGCGAATCTGGATGGAATAACCCGAGAAGTTCGTCTTGGTGAAATTCATGTTCGGAACCTGCTTCACTAGGTCCGGTCCGCCCGCGGTCTGGGTGGCGGTCAATTGCTCTTGGCTGAGCGCAGTGATCGAAATCGGAATGGACTGCACATCGGCACCGCCGAGCTTGGAGGAGGTGACGGTGACCGTCTCAACTGCAGCGCGTGGCGGAGGGGCGGCTTGGGCAAGTTGCATTGAACCTATTTCTAGATTCTGGGATTGATCCGCGCGCACGATCCCGACAGCACTTCCCTCGTGGTGAACGGCCAAACCAGTCCCGGAAAGAAGGCGGGAAAGCGCTTCGTCGGGCGATAATTCGCCCTTGACGGCATTTGCCCTAATTCCCCTGATTGCCTCGTCGGGAACGAAGACCTGGACGCCACTTTGCGTCATGTAAGCACGTAGGGCGCGTTCCATGTCTCCTGAAGGAATATTGAAGCTGGACGCCTGTGTGACGTTCGACAGGCAAATTAAGCTGGTCGCCGACAGCAGACCTAGTTTCAAAATACTGCGGTGCATGTTTCCCCCTATTTGAATCTATGAGAATGCTCGGCCCGGCTTGCCTCATCGAGACATCAAGACATCGTGCCCTTGTTTTTCCACGCGAAGCTTGAATGCGAACTTGGCCATGTTGGTGAATATGCCGACGCTGCCCGCATCAAAGACTCCACTGACAGTAAGATCGGCAATGCCCGGCTCGATGACGAGCTTGGTGCTGTTGTAGCGATTGAACTCGGCAGCAGCGTCGCTAAGTGTCGTATGATTGAAGACCAACTGGCCTTGACGCCATGCAAGAGCATTGGCGAGAGAATGCATCGGCAATTTGGTAACGGCGATTGTGCTTGGGGTGGCGACCGCGACCTCGCCAGGAACAAGATCGGTTGCATGATGCTGAACCAGAGGACTGACAGTTTCGAGTCGGGCACTGCCCTCCACGAGCGTCACCTCCAAGCGGTCGTTGGACGTGCGTACGGCAAATTTGGTGCCGAGATCGGTGATACGGTGGCCCGCCGCGAGGACCGAGAAGGGTCGAGCCGCGTCGTGTTGAACGTCAAAGAACGCCTCCCCTTTTTTTAGAGAGACAGTTCGTTGCCAGATACCAAAGCTAACCGAGATTGCCGAGTTTGTGTTGAGTTGTATGCGTGACCCGTCCGCGAGCAGAATTCTCGCACGCTGCCCGATGGTTGTTGCGTATTCGACTTCCCGAGTTGACCAGCTGTACCAGCCACCGAACGTCACCGCGATCACGATGCTGGCGGCTGCTACAAACCGCAGAACCGGCCAAGATATTTTGCGAGACGACGTTTGATCGCGCTGCGTCCGCCCTGGCTTCAGGGCCACCAGACGCTCGGTCCGGGCCCAACCGGCTTCAAGTCGCCAGTAAGCCGCCAGATGCTGAGGAGATTCATTGAGCCAAACCTCTAACGCTGCCTGATCCTTCTCGAGCCATTCCGGCGCCTCTTGCCGCAAAAGCCATTCGGCGGCCTGATCTCCTATTGTGCCTGCCGAATTGGTCTCGTTTTCATTGATCCGCGTCATTCCGGCACCTCCGAATGAGGCGCGGAGCCATAGAGAATATCGACGAGCAGCTGCATGCCCTTTTTGAGATGATAAGAGACCGTGGCATCCGTGAGATTTAATCGCGTCGCGATTTCGCGTCCTGGCAAACCTTCGATCCGCGCCATTACGACGATTTCGCGACACCGCGGTGGAAGTTGTTCAATTGCCGCTCGCAGATGGCGCAGTTCGTCGCGCGCGATGACGATACGATCCGGCGGCGGGGATTCGCTCGCCAGCCCCAGTTTCTCAACGTCCGCAATGGTGTCCATCGGGACGACGCGCTCGCGGCGCATGCGATCGACCATTATGTGATGGGCGATAGCGAAGACAAAGGGTTTGGCGGTGTTCGGTATCTGCTTTTGCGCTGACGCAATAACCTCTGCGTAGATGTCCTGCCGCAAATCGGCTGCTTCCCCGGCGTTGCGGTACGAGCTGCGCAGATATCGCATCAGTGCCGCCTCCAGGGGCAATACCTCACGCACGAACCAAAGTTTCACCGCGGGCGCGGGCACCATCTGTGCAGCGTCCTGTGGTTGACCGCCTGAGCGGCTTGTGTCCTGCGTTTCCGCCAAATCCCCAGCCTCTGGGGTTCGTGTCGTTCCGTCAGAGTGTAAGTCGAATTGGGCTGGGAAAATTTAGATGGGTGTCCAACTTTATTTTTCGGCTCGCAGAAGCAAGCTAGCAATAAAGTTACGCGCCCTTGGTCAGTCCGCGGTATTCATGTGTCGCACATTTGAATATGGTCGCGGCATCACGCGAGCTTCTGACGCCGAACTTCTCTTTGGCACTGTCGACATAATCTTTGACCGTCCGTGGGGCGATCCCGAGGATAATCGCAACATCGGAGAACGATTTGCCCTCGGCAATTAGCGAGAGGCATTGCCGTTCGCGGCAGGTCAGGTGGACGCCTGCGAGGACGTGCAACGGCTCCAGCTTTTCGCGTACCCGCCGGTGGAACTGATAGGCGACGATCCGCAGCGCGAGCGCGTGACTCTGGGTGGTGTGCAGGCAAGCTGCGCTGTTCAGACAAAAAGCGGCGGATTTCTCCGCCGCCTTTCGTCTCAGCCCGCCCCCGCAATGGTTAGCCGCCCAAGCCCACTGCGAACGTCGCAAATGGTCCGTGGAAGCCCATTATACCGGAATCACGCGTGTCGATGCCCTCGTCCATGGCGTTGAAGAAGAAGTCCGCTCGATAGCCCAGGCTGAATTTGGCGTTGGGATATTTAACCGAAATGCCGGCAAAGCCTCCAAGGTTGGGGACGATGACGGAGCGGGATCGATCCATGGGCACATTGTGGACATAGTGCGTAACCGGATACGCCTGCGCAACACCCGAAGGTCCGGTAAAGAACTTGCCGGTGGTCTGGTGGCTTCCTTGTACCTTTTGACGGCCGAACAGAGCGGCGGCATTTGCACCCCAATCGAGCGTCATCTCGCCAGTATCGCGGCTGCCAGCAATCGGAGTTGATCCATCCCAGGAAATGATGGGACCGACACCCCGGAAAGTCCGGGCGATTTGCGCGTGCGCATAGTAGGTATGATGGTTTTGGTGGCTGGGGTGCACAATCAGGTCGGGCTGGGCAACATTGCCGGGAAGAGAGCGAAATACGATGTCCGAAGCCACGTTGAATTGGGCGATGCGTATGCCGGCACTGATCGTGGAAGAGGACGTTCGGCCAAACATTCCCAATCCCACGTCCCTTCCCGCTGTGAAATCCACAATCGTATGGGAAGTGCTGTATTTGACCTGTGAATTATTGAAGCGGTACTCGGTCAAATTTCCCAGGCCGTGCTTCGTGGCATACTTCGCAGTTCGCACCGGAAAATTTGTTTCGGTTTGCTGATGTACACTCCGCTTACCGTTCGAACGGCCATAGTGAACGGCTGCAGAAAACACCCAATCCGAACCTGACGGTTGGAAGGAGAGCCTGCCTTCGCCGCCGAAACTGAAACGCGGCTGCTTTTGCGCGCTTAGCGGCGAAACATCATTCTGATGCTCCGCGAAATTCCGACTGATGAAGGATGCTTCATAGGGATATTCTTCGCCGTACACAGTTTCCAGCTGCCCACCTAATTCGATCCAGACTGTCGGACGGTCGCTATTCTGCGCGATCGCGGCGGTTTCGGCCGCGGACGCTGCGAGAAGCAATGATCCTGCCGAGGCGGTAGCCAACAACTGCCGGCGAAGTCCATTTTGTTTGTTCGTGATGATCAGTTCGCTCATTGGTTCCCCCTTACCAATTCTTTGTGACGCGGATGCCGAACAGACGTGGGTCCGTCAGGAACACGTTGGTTGTCAGGCCGCTATCGTCCGAATTGAGGAAGGCGCCGGTGATCGCCGTAGTGTTCATCACGTTCTTAATGAAACCCATCGCCTGCCAACCATTCTGATTGGTCAGAATCAGGGTGAGATTCATGTTGGTATAACCGTGCAAGCGGTCATAGGGATCATCATTGAAGATGCGGGCCCAGCTATCGTCCTGCCAGTAGAAGTCGGCACGGAGTGTTCCCGCCCAATTCGGCGTCAGCGGTATCGAATATTGCGCGCCCGCGGAAAAGGTGAAGGGCGGCGCATTGGGCAGAGAGTGATGGCTGAGATCTTTATTGAAGCCTTCGCCATTGTTGGGCGGTAATCCCAAACCATTGTTGACGTCGGCAGGAGCGTTTGGATCGACGCTCAACGGATCGAAGCCCGGATAACCTGCGGGAATATTCGGCTTGTTGCCGAGCGTGCTCTTTCCTGTAGGATCCTCATGATAAATGACACCTGTAACCGGATCCACATCGGCATTATAGGCGTATCCGCATGAGAGAGACGCCTCGTTGGGATTGCTGCTTGAACCGGTAAATCCCGCTTTAAGTAGATTTGCCACGACATAGACGGGCAAAATGCAGTTCGATGCCTGGGTAAGGAACGGTTTGACCACCATCCAATCGGGATTTCCGGCGGTGCGATCCATCAGATCGACGCCCTTCTCGCCATCGGCAGCGCGCGCATCCTCATAGCCGCCGCTCGCATTGAAACGCAGACCGGGAACGGGTTCCCAGGTCGCTTCGAACTCAGCACCTTTCACATGAGCGTCGAAATTGTTGTTGATCGCCGTACGATCGACAATCTCCGAAATCTGATAACCCTCATAGTTGTAATAAAACAGGCTGCCGTTCAGAGTCAGCGAGCTATCGAGCAGAGTGTTTTTCGCGCCGAGTTCAAATGCGTCGATATACTCCGGTTTGAAGGTCAGCGGATGAACGGGGTTGCCGATTTCGGCGCCGGTACCGAGCTGGTTCAAAAGAACCGCGCCCGGCGGGTTGGCACCGCCAGCCTTGTAGCCATGCGCATAGGAACCATAGACCAGCGTTTGATCGGTGAATTTGAGTTGCGGTAACCAGTTCAGCGCGGCACGACCTGTGACGGCATCCCATTGCTGGTTTACCGCGCCCAGAGAGCCATAACCCCAGCCGGTAGCGAGAACTTCGCTCGGAATATCGGTGAAATGTTTCTGATCTTCGGTCCACCGCAGTCCAGCGGTGAGCTTGAGATTCTTGAAAATGTTATAATACGCTTCGCCGAATGAGGCGTAGGAATTTAACGTATAGGGGTTCTGACTCAGAAAGTAGTTGTGCCCCTCATCGTTGAGGCTTCCAATCGGATTGGGATCGATATAACGACATTCGCCGGACGCCATGCCGCCGCCTTGCGAGGGATCATGTATGATGAAGCCGCCGATCTGGGTGTTCAGGCAAGCAGAATTGTCCGTCACTCCACCAACGTATTGCCGCGCATCGATAACGGCATAGCGGGTTAAAGCGTTGATGAAAACGTAGTAATTCTCTTCCGTCTCATAATGCAGATAGTTCCCGCCGAAACTGAAATTGAACGGGCCGGAAAAATGCGATGTCAGCCGAAACTCCTGGCTGGCCTGCCACGAATGTTCTTCGTTCAAATCTTCGGCCAGAAGCCGGCTGCTACAACCAAGCTGCGGATCACAGAAGACGCCGTTGGAATCCACAGCCCCGTTTGTTGTTGGAACAAAAAGCCCCGGCGATGATGCAAAGCGGTTGTAGTCTTCTGTCGACCACAAGAAGTCATGATTGAATCCAGATTGCAAGGAGAAGGTGAGAACCGGCGTGAGTTCGTAGTCGGCGTTCAGTTCCACCACATCATTCTGGGCTTTGTATGAGGGTTCCAGTTGAGATTCGATGACACGAAGATTGGTCGATTGCGTTGTATTGAGGTAGGGATTCACGCCCGTCACTCTTGGGGTGAGAAAGGAAAGACCAGAGTAGTATGGGAGCGTGTAACCGTTCGGCACCTCGAATGCTTCAGGCGAATAAAGCGAGACGGCTTCGCAGCCTTGCGCCAGATAAAGTGCGAAATTACCGCCAATGTTGGTGCCGGTTATCGGCAGGGTCGCCACACCACCAACAGAAGTCGGAATTGGCGTGGTCTTGCAAAGCTGTTTTGCGCTTCTCAGCCGGTCATCGTTTTCGGAGAAGTGCTCCCAGATAAGATAGGCTTGGAGATGTTCTGTCGGCTTCCAGCCGAGCGTGACGCGCCCCGACCACAGATCGCGGCCATCAATGTGTTGATCGGTCAGCGAATTGAGAGAAAACCCATCCCGCTTGGTCCATTCGCCGGCGATGCGCAGGTCAATACGATCATCAAGGATGGGAAGATTGATCATGCCCTCGAAGCGGCGATCCTTGTAGTTGCCGAATTCACCAGAGGCCATGGCTTCGAACTGATCGGTCGGCTTGGCACTAGTGAGGTTCACCACACCCGCCGTCGCATTGCGGCCGTAAAGCGTGCCTTGCGGCCCGCGCAGAACTTCGACCTGAGCGGTGTCATAGAATTCCTGTTCGAAGAAGTGATTGCGGATGAAGGGAGTATCGTTGAACGCGACCGCCACGGCAGGATCGGTGGTGACCGAGATGGCCTGCGTTCCGATGCCGCGAATTTGAATGCTGTAACCGGAGAAGTTGGTTTTCGTGAAATTCATGTTCGGAACTTGTTTGACGAGGTCCGGACCACCAGCGGTTTGCGTCGAGGTAAGCTGTTCTTGCGAAAGCGCAGTGATCGAAATCGGGATACTTTGCACATCGGCACCACCGAGTTTTGAAGAGGTCACCGTCACGGTTTCGACGGCCGCGCGTGCGGGGGCGACAGCTTGAGCCAGTTGCAGTGACATTATGGGCTCTACACTGCTCGATTGATCGCCTCGGACAATTCCGATTGTGCCCGACGGGTCGCGTCTCTCGACCAATCCCGTGCCTTTCAAGATGCGCGTCAGGGCGGCATCGGTAGAAAGATCGCCGCTGACGCCCCGCGTTTGAACGCCCTGGATCGTCTGGTTTGCGACCACAACCGAGATTCCGGTCTGCGCGCTATAGGCATCAAGCGCGGCTTCAAGCGAGCCCGCCGGGATGTTGAACGTCGCAGCGGACGCGCCTTGCGCGATGAGCACCGCAGTGGAGCAAAACAGCAGATGTTTAAATGTCGCGTTCTTAGGCATTAGCCCCCCCGATTTGCCCTTGCGGGCGCTTTTGAACGGCCCCCCTCTCCGAGACGCCGTTCAGTGTGAGATCACGATCTCTTGTCCCTGATCTTCGACCCGCAGGCCGAGCACCGATTGCGCTATGCGCGCGAACGCATGCACATCATTCGTGGCAAAGGTGCCGTTGATCGTGAGCGTGCGTGCCTGTTCATCCGACACGATCACCTTCTGCGAATTGTACCGATTGAATTCAGCCGCGACCTGCGCAAGCGGCGTGTGATGGAACATCAACTTGCCGGAACGCCAGCTCAGCCGGGTTGCCAACTCGGGAACGGGAACCCGTGTGAGCGAGAGTTTGCTCGCCTCCGCGACGGCTACATCTCCGGGCAAAAGCTCCGCGTGAGCGTTGCCATTCTTTCCGTCGAATCTGACGCGGCCTTGTACAACGGCGATTCTCAGGCGGCCGCCGTCTGTCCGGACATTGAACTCGGTACCCAGATCGGTGATGCGCTGATCGGCTGCGACCACTTCAAAGGGATGCGCGGCATCATGTTTGACACGAAAATACGCTTCGCCCTTGTCGAGCCAGACCTTGCGAGTGTTTCCGCTGCGGCCGGCGCGCAGAACCGTGCTGGTGTTCAGCTCGATCCGCGATCCATCGGCCAGCGTCAGCGTCTTGCGCTCGCCAATGCCGGTCGAATAGGTCACGTCGCGGGCTGCGAGATAGCCCGATGCGGCAAAGCCAAAGGCAACGATTACCGCGGCCACAGCCAGTGACTTCGAAACGGGCAGCCGATTCCGAGGGACTGACATTGCCCTTGACCGCAGGGAAGGCGGCGAACGAAGCGCCGCCAAACGCGAAGTCTCGCCCCATGCCCCTTCAAGCCGCCAGAAGGCGATACGATGGGAAGGCGCCTCCGCGAGCCAGCTTTCCAGGGCAGCATCGTCGGCCGTGCTCCAGGTGCTGTGCATTTTGCGCTCGACCCAATCGGCGGCTTGATCTGTGATTTCCTGGGCACCGACAGGCCGGGTCGTATTCGGGCCGCTCATAAGCCCCTCCGCAAATCGGATAGGTCGCCGTACAAATCTTCGGCAAGGGCTGTGACGCCTTTGGACAGATATTGGGAAACGGCGTCCTGGCTTATACCCATTCGTTCGGCGATTTCTCCCCGCGACAAGCCATCGATCTGCTTGAGGACGACGGCCTCGCGGCATCGCGGGGGCAGGCGATCCAAAGCCGTTTGCAGTCGCCGCAGCATATCCTTGGCGATTGCGCTTCGTTCCGGCCCCGGTGCATCCATCGCGACACCCAAAGCATCGAGGTCGGCGACAGCGGCGATCGGAACGATCTGCTCCCGACGGACTCGATCCACCAAAAGGTTATGGGCCGTGCGCAAGAGGAAGGTCTTGGCGTGTTCGGGAATCTGCTTCTGTGCGGCCTCGTAGACCCGCACATAGACTTCCTGGCGCAAATCGGCGATGTCGCCCTGATTTCGCCAATTCTGATGCAGAAATTGCATCAAGACACCCTCATAGGGAAACACCTCGCGCAAGAACCAGGCACGCAAATCGGATTCCGTCACGCACGGGTCCGTATCGCGCAGGCTCGTTCCGTCGCCATGTGGTCCAGCTTTGTCGGCCATCCCCGCCAGCTTCCCTTTCTCGAAAGGGCTGAAGTCCAGGACTGCTCAATAGACGAATGGGCCCCTCAAACTTGAGCGCCCAAATTCAAAAAAATTCAGGGCGGGGTCGATTCTGTCCAGAACGCCAGCGGGCTCGCCTTCAGCCCCTACTCGAAGACCAAACCGTAACATCACCGGTCGGGCCCAAGTCGCAAGATTGTTTTTCAACTCGTCCTTTATTGACGAGTATATCTTACAGGTGTGGCGTGCGCGATTTCGATATTCTGCCGAGGTCGACGAGGCGACATACATTCTGCTGCGCCAACGGCAACAGCGGCAATATTATTGTCACGTGCGGTGTCCCTAAAAGCCAGGAACAGCCCGATCGCCTTTCCAGCCGTTCGGACACCGAGTTTTGTCTTTGCACTATCGATACTATTTAAAAAAAGGACGGCGATGAACCATCGCCGTCCCCCTTACGCCCGCCCCCGATGCTGCTAGCCCCCAAGGCCGACGCTGATAGTCGCAAATGGACCGTAGAAATTGCGGTCGTAGGATTTGCGGGTCTCGATACCACCATCCATCGCGCCGAAGAAGAAGTCGGCGCGATAGCCGAAACTGAGCTTGGCGTTGGAATAGCGGAACGAAGCACCGGCAAAAGCGCCGACATTGGGTACAATGACCGAGTGGGAACGGGTGAGGTCTACGGTGTGCGGAGAGACGACATGATTGGCAATGCTTACGTTCTTACCCTTAATGGTATTGATGTAGGAACCTGAAGAATAGTGTGACCCAATAACGTCTTCTTGCCCGCTGACCTTCTGTCGACCGAACAGCGCCGCCAGATTCAGGCCCAAATCCAATGAGATTTGCGCATCATCGCCCCTCTTAACAACAGGTACGAAACCCTTCCAGGAAAGCGATGGGCCGATCCCCTGAAAGCTTCGCTCCGCATCGACGGAGCCGGTGTAACGATCATGGCTCTGATAGATGCCGCCATACTTTATGTCGTTGCCGTGATACGAGAAGTCGGGCACTCCCCCGATTGTGCTGGAACTACGCGATACCATTTGTGCAATCCTAACGCCGGCCGAAATCACTGACGATCCGGATTGACCGAACATTCCAAGCCCAACATCCTTGGCGGCCTGAAAATCCAAAATCAAATGCCGTTCGGAATTCGTGGTGCTCGCATCAATATGATAGGGCGCAACCTGCTGCTCTGTATAGAAATTGTTCCGTTGGGTCAGCAGTTTCGCTTGCCAGGTTATCACCGGCAGGCGCTGATATTGTCCTTTGTGCCCGTTTGATCGGCCATAGCGGACAGACGCTGAGAATATCCAATCCGATCCCTTCGGCTGGAACGAAAGACTTCCTTCCGCGCCATTGGAATAAAGCGGTTGGCGTTGCAGCGGCAATACGGGATCGAAGCCCAGATGATCGAATTGAGGAAGGAACGGCGGATCGAAAACCTCCTGACTATCTCCCATGCGTTCCAGTTGGCCACCCAATTCAATCCAAACGGTTGGGCGGTCATCCTTTGCATGAGCCATGTCGATCGGCATTGAGAGCAACAGGACACCGCCGCATACGCTGGAAAGAAGATTATTACGAAGAACGCTTTCTTTAACGATTGTTGTCAGTTCGCTCATTGGTTCCCCCTTACCAATTCTTCGTGACGCGGACACCGATCAGTCTGGGATCGGTCAGGAATACGTTTGTCGTCAGTCCGCTGTCATCGCTGTTGAGGAATGTGCCGGTGATATCGGTCGTGTTGAACACGTTCTTGTCGTAGAGCATCACTTGCCAGCCGGATTGGCTGGTCAAAATCAGCGTCAGGTTAAGGTTGGTGTAACCGCGCAGACGATCATAGGGATTGTCGTTGAATATCCGCGCCCAGGAATAGTCTTGCCAATAATAGTCGGCGCGCAACGTGGCCGCCCAATCGTTTGTGACGGGCACGGTGTATTGCGCGCCTGCCGACACCGTGAATGGTGGCGAATTGGGCAACTCGTTGCCGCCCAAATTCTTGTTGAACCCTTCGCCATTGTTGGGAACAGGACCATAGTCGTGACCGCCCGAGATGTTTTGACCTGTATAGGGATCGCCAGGTGTGCCGGCGAGCGGATCAAACCCTACATAGCCGGGAGGAAGCGGGCCGGGAAACGGTATAGAAATGCCACCCGATGTGTCATTCCTTATTGTGGTTGGCTTGTATTGGTAGGTGTCGTTGGTGAGCGGATCATATCCGGCATCATAAGCTGTCTGACACGCGGAGGTAAGATTGCCTATGCTCGTTCCACCATTGACCCCGTGGAAGATGGCGTATTGGTCGCCGGCAGCTACGGCTTCAGACACAACATACGCAGGAATTATGCAGTTCGATGCGCGGGTGATCGTGGGCTTAAGGACCACCCAATCAGTCCTTCCCGCTGTGCGGTCCATCAGGTCGATGGCACCCTGGCCGTCATCGATACGGGTATGCTCCCATCCACCAGCAAAATTGAAACGTAGACCTGGAACGGGCTCATAGGCGGCTTCAACCTCAGCTCCCCGAACTTTTGCATTGATGTTGATGTTGACTGACGTGCGATCAATGATCTGGGATATCTGATAGCCCTTATAGTCGTAGTAGAACAAATCGCCGTTTAATGTCAGTGCGCCGTCCAGCAACGTATTCTTGGTGCCGAGTTCGTAGGCATTGATAAATTCCGGATCGAATGTCAGCGGATGAATCGGTTGGAAGCTGCCGTAGTCCGATCCGCCGTTTTTCAACAATGTTGCGCCCGGCGGATTGGCACCCCCCGCCTTATAGCCGTGGGCAAATGATGCGTAGACAAGCGTTTGATCTGTGAAGTTCAGTTTCGGAGTCCAATTGACGGCCGCCCGCCCCGTAACTTCGCTCCATTCCTGATCGACAACATCCTGAACTTGATAACCCCAGCCGCGAACAAGCAGCATGCTGGGAATCATCGGGAAATGCTTTTGATCGTCCGTCCACCGCACGCCACCGATGAATTTGAGATCGTGCGTCAGATTGTAGTAAGCCTCACCGAAGCCGGCATAGGAGTTCAATACATAAGGGTTGTGGCTGCGAAAATAATTGTGGCCATTTCCATTCAGGCTCGCGATGGGATTGGGATCGATGTATCCACATTGCAAGGGGCTGAGGTTACCGTCTGCAGGATCTGCGTAATAATACCCGGCAAGACATTCGTGGTTATCTATGTTTCCCGAATTCCACGCGGGCAGGTTGGTCGCCTGTGGCATGCTCGCAAGCAACGTCAAGGCATTGATGAAGACGTAATAACTCTCATCTACCTCATAGTGCAGATAATTCCCGCCGATGCTGAAATTCAGTGGGCCGTTGAAATTCGAGGCGAGCCGGAATTCCTGGCTTAATTGCCATGCTCTGGTGGAAACAAGATCTTCGCCGACAAGTCGATCACTGCATCCTACCTGTGGATCGCAAAAAACGCCGTTAGAATCCACCTGACCACGACTGGCAAACAATTTTTGTCCGGTGCCAGGAATGTGGGGATAAGGCTCGGCCGGGAGACTTGGCTTAAATATTCCGGGAGCGGTGTTGAAGCGGTTGTAATCTTCTGTCGAATATAGGAAATCGTGATTGAATCCGGTCTGCGATGTAAAGGTTAGAGAAGGTAGTATCGCGTAATCGGAATTGAGTTCCAGAATATCATTCTTCGCCTTGTAAGACGGTTCGATGGCGGACTCGATTACGCGGAGATTCTCGGATTGTCTCGCGCTCGCGTAAGGATCGCTGTTTCCCAGTGTGCCTATAAAAGCCAGGCCCTGTACGAATGACAGCGATTTTCCGTTTGGTGTTTCATAAGAATCCGATGAATAAGGCGATGCTGGCAGACAACCTTGGCTTAACGCATTGATAAGGCCGTTGTCTCCGCCGCTGCCGACGGGAATGGTAACGCCCTGTATCTGGCTCGGCCCCGGATCGCGTTTGCACAGCTGTTTGGCGCTACGCATGCGGTCGTCGTCTTCCTGATAGTGTTCCCAGACAAGATAGGTTTGCAACTTGTCGATGGGCTTCCAGCCGATGGTGACGCGGCCCGACCATAGGTCACGGCCGTCTATGCGTTGGTCGGTTGTTTCGTTGAAACTATAGCCCTGACGCTTGGTCCATTCTCCGGCAAAGCGGATGTCGAGGCGGTCGTCGACGATGGGGATGTTCAGCATTCCTTCGAAGCGGCGTTGTTGGTAGTTGCCGATTTCGCCGCTTGCCATGGCCTCGAATTGGTCGGTTGGTTTGGCGGTGGTGATGTTCACCACGCCTGCTGTTGCGTTGCGGCCGTAGAGTGTGCCTTGGGGACCACGCAACACTTCAAGCTGGCCGACGTCGAAGAATTCCTGTTCGAAGAAGTGGTTGCGAATGAACGGGATGTCATTCATCGCCACGGCGACGGCAGGATCGGTGGTCACCGAAATGGCCTGAGTGCCAATACCGCGGATGTTGATGCTGTAGCCGCTGAAGTTCGTTTTGGTGAAGGTCAGGTTTGGCACTTGCTTCACCAAATCGGGACCACCTGCGGTTTGCGTGGCAGTCAGTTGTTCCTGGCTCAACGCGGTGATCGCAATCGGGATGCTCTGCACATCGGCGCCGCCAAGTTTGGACGACGTAACGGTAACCGTTTCGACGGCGGTGCGCGGCGGTGGCGACGCCTGCGCGAGCTGGAAATCAGAGATTTCGTTTTCCGAGTCACTCGATTGTTCATGGCCCCGCACTATGGCGATGGTGCCACCCGCGCGGCGTTCGGCCACAAATCCTGTTCCAGACAACAAATGATTCAGAGCCGCGTCGTTCGAGAAATCACCCCTGATACCCGCGCTGCGTATGCCTTTGACGGCATCGGTCGAGACAAGCAACGGCAAGCCGGACTGCACCGAATAGGCGTTCAGCGCATCCTTCAGATCGCCGCCCGCGATGCTGAACTCGCCCGCAAATGCCGCGCTCGATAGCACCAGGCAAGTGCTCCCTGCGAGGATCGATTTCCAATGTCTTTGACCAGGCATATGCCCCCCTTATTAAACCTGCTGAAAGTCTGATTTGGACACGAATGTCTCATCGTGAGATCAGTGTGTTTTCTCCCTGCGACTTGATACGAAGCCCAAAAACAGCCTGAACCACGTCAACAAATTCTTGGCGAGCGTGGACCGGAAAAGTTCCATTCACACGCAATCGCATGACTGACGGATCGCGAATGACGATCTTCTCGACGTTATATCTGTTGAAGTCCGCAACGGCGTCGGCGAGCGTTGTGCCGTCGAAAACCAAAAGACCTTTTCGCCAGCTCAGTTCGTTCGATAAGCTCTGCACGGGCTTCTTCGTCACTGACATGCTATCGCTCGTAGCCGTCGCGACTTCGCCGGGCGTCAATTCCGTCGAACGCTGCGGCATGCCTTTTCCGGTTGAATCCAGTTGGGCTCGACCTTCGATAAGCGCGACCTCAATCCCCGTTTCGGTGCGATGGACCACGAATTTCGTTCCGAGGTCAGTGACCTTGTGATCGCCCACAATCACGACGAATGGCCGCTGCGGATTGTGTACGACCTGGAAAAAGGCCTCGCCTTTACTCAGCCAGACCTTGGGCCGAGATAGATCATTGGCGATGCTGATAACGGTGTCCGTGTTCAGTTCGATGACTGTTCCATCAGGCAACGTCAGTGTGCGATGTCCGCCTACTGGCGTCGCATATTCGCGAACATTGGGGGCGGAATAGGTTTGATAGACCGCCATGCCTGCCACGGCGAGCAGCAAACCGGCAGCCACTCCCTTCCAGGCACGGGGATCGAACAGGCGCCTTAACGGTCCGCCGGGGCGAGCAAGCGGGCGAAGCGCGGCAAGGCGCGATGCCTCGATCCATGCAGCTTCCAACCGCCAGTATGACGCGCGATGGAATTCGGAAGCAGCGAGCCATGCATCGAGCAGCTGCTGGCCTTCCGCGCCCCACTCGGGAGAGTTCGCACGCAGGAGCCAGGAAGCTGCTTGCTCGCGGATCGGTTTCGCGGTCGGGGCCAATTCAGTTGAGGTCATGCTCACCCCCAACTGCCGACTGCTCTCCGTAAAGTTGGTCGGCCAACGCAAAGACCCCGCGCCGGATGTAGTTGGAGACGACCTGTTCCGAAATTCCCATGCGGCGGGATATTTCCTGGAGCGAGAGGCCTTCCACACGTTTCAGAAGCAGCGCTTCGCGATGCCTCGGCGGCAGATCGTTGAGCGCGAGCTGCAACCTGCGAAGGGCTTCTCTCGCCAAAACCGTGCGCTCAGGTCCCGGATCGTCGGACGGCACGATCGTCAAATCGAGATCGGCCGCGATCTCGATCGGAATGACATTCTCGCGGTGTAGGCGGTTAATGAGAATGTTGCGCGCCGTAGTGAACAGAAACGGCTTCGTCTTTTCAGGAAGCGCTTTTTCTGCCGCCCGCAGGATATTCGCGTAAACCTCCTGGCGCACGTCTTCGACGTCGCCAGGATTGCGGCAATTTCTTTGAAGAAAGCGCATCAACATCGCCTCTAACGGCAGCACATCCCTGACAAACCAAGCTTTCGCCTCAGCCGAAGGCACGACTTCACCCCCGGCGTGTGAATTGCCGCTTTTGCCGTTCCAACTCGGTTTTTCTTCGCTCATGTCCGTCTTTGTTTCCTCGCAAGGAGGGAGAAACAGAGACCTCAGCTGTAAGACACAGCCCGAGGACAAATCTAACCTCGGTGCTTCCAAAAAAATGCAGGCTTCTACCGCGCAAGTTTCTTGCGTACGGCATTCGGAAGGACATGCGTGTCGAATATGTCCTACAGTACGGACACGATGCGCTTTTGCCGGGATATTCGGGACGCTAAAGAAACCCGGCGAGGCAGTCGTCTATTGGTCAACAGATTGTTGCTTCGGAAAGGCGCGATAAGGACCGCGGCAACCATCGGCTCAGCGAAACGCCGATTAGCGATATTTGATGGTCATTACTTATGCGGCGCGCTTTTTTTGCTTTACTGGAGCGCCGTTAACAAAATCTCCCCACCACCGCATCATGTCGCGCCGACCAGGTAGCCATTCCGCGGCATTGTAGATTCCGCGGATGCTACCATCGAAGTGTGCCAACTGCATTTCAATCCAGTCGCGATTGAACTGGTGCTCGTTAAGTACCGTTGAGGCGGTGGTGCGGAAACCATGTGCTGTCGCCCTGCTATGATACCCCATACGATAAATTGCGTAGAGCATTGTATTTTCCGAAATGACACCCGTTTTTGTCGGCGCGGATACAATGTATTGGCCTTTGCCTGTCAGCTTCCGCAATTCCAGAAGCACCTCGGCGGCCTGTGGCGAAAGGGGAACAAGGTGGGGGCGGCGCATCTTCATCCGCTCCTTCGGTATCCGCCATAAGGGCTCGCGACCTTCGAGGTTTTCGAATTCCTGCCATTGCCCAAATCGTATCTCCGTCGTGCGGACGAGAGTGTATATGACCAATTTCAACGCGAGCTTGGTTATGTCGTCACCATCATATCGCTCAAGGGCGCGCATAAACTCAGGAAGCTCAGCGGCCGATAGTGCAGAACGGTGTTTGGGCGGATTTGGGGGCTTAAGCACACCCTTCAATGATGCTGTCGGATCGCTGGCGCATCTTTCCGTGGCTACCGCATAGCAGAAGATCGCACTAGCCATCTGCTTGATACGCTTCGCCATTTCGATGGCGCCCCGCTTCTCGATTGCGCGAAGTGCGTTCAGTACTTCGAATGGTTGAATATCTCTAATGGGCCGGTTGCCAAATGGCGCGATCAGATCGCCGTCAAGTCTTGATCTCAATCTCGACGAATAACTCGATGCCCAGCGTGCCTTCTTGAGATCGAACCATTCGTTGGCCAAGACTTCGAACGTGTTGCTCGCAGATGTAGACCTTTCCCGCTTCCTGGCCTTCTTCTCTTCCGAGGGATCTAACTCCTTTGCTAACTGGCCCTTTGCCAAGTCGCGGGCTCGCCGCGCATCAAGCAAAGAGACCGCCGGATAAGCACCCAGGGCGAGAGTTTTTTGTTTCCCATTGAAGCGGTAGGACAGGCGCCAGAGTCTGCCACCGGTTTTCTTTACGAGCAGATGAAGTCCACCGCCATCCGCGAGCTTAAAATCCTCCGACTGGGGTTTGATGTACCTCAATTTTGAGTCTGTAAGAGCCATCACGATACTCCGACAATTTGTTGGTACTTTTCCCCAAATGTGTTGGTACTTTTTTGAAAAAATACCAACAATTTCGCCGGATGCCAACGGACGTTACCGAAACTTGGCGCAAGCTTAATTATTGATATTGCTATATAATTTGTACTCTCGCGAACTATTACGAACCAAGGCGAAAGTGGGGTTGGTGGGCCCGGCAGGATTCGAACCTGCGACCAAGCCGTTATGAGCGGCCGGCTCTAACCAGGCTGAGCTACAGGCCCCACCAGGGCGGTTCCATAGCAGCAAATTTTCCAAAGCCAAATTCGGCAACTCCGCCCGGGGCTTGCATCGCGTTGTCGGGGCGGGGGAAGCTCGCGGCGGCAGATACTTAGGAGTCTAACGCTTTGGGAAAACTCGGCGGAAAAGTGGCGTTGGTCACGGGTGCGGCGAGCGGGATCGGCAAAGGGTGCGCGCTCCGGCTGGCGGAAGAAGGCGCCGCGGTCGTCGCCACCGATATCGATGCGCAATTGGGCGAAGACTGCGTGAACGCAATCGTGCGCAAAGGCGGCAAGGCGATCTTCCTGCGCCATGATGTGGCGAGTGAAGAGAACTGGATATCGGTGATCGCGGAAACCAAAGCGCGTTTTGGACGGCTTGATATTCTCGTCAACAATGCGGGCATCGCGATTGCGGGGCCGATCACCGAACTTAGCCTCGGCGATTGGAAACGGCAGATCGGCATCAATCTCGATGGCGTGTTCCTCGGCACCAAGCACGGTTTGCCGCTGATGCGCGAAGGGGGCGGCGGATCGATCATCAACATCGCGTCCACTGTTGCGCTCACGGGCTCCGGCAACATGCCGTCTTATTCCGCGACCAAGGGCGGCGTGCGCGCGTTCACCAAATCGGTGGCACTGCAATGCGCGGCCGCGAAGGATGGCATGCGCGTGAACGCGATCTATCCCGGCATCATCGACACGCCGGTCTACGGCAAGTTCGAAGGCGCGCCGCAGCACGGCGAAGGGGGTGCCAACACCAAACACATCTCGCGCGATCCGCAAGCGCTGTCGGCCAGGGTCGTGCCGATGGGCGTGCCAGGCCAGCCGGAAGATATTGCGGCCGGCGTGATCTATCTTGCGAGCGACGAAGCGCGCTACGTTACCGGCACCGAACTGGTGATCGCGGGCGGGCTTGCCTGAGCGCCGCAATTTGGCCGCGAGGGCGATGCAACCTATCCTTCCCCGTTCTTTTTAAGAGAGGAGATTTCGAATGGTTCTTAAGCATCGAATGTCTCAAACCGCACTTGCCGCGCTGATGTTTGCCAGTGTGCCCGTGCTTGCCGCGGCCCAGCCTGCCATGCCGCCGCGCCCCCATCTTCTTTCGGTCACCGGCGAAGGCGAAGTGCGCGCCGTGCCCGATCAGGCGCAATTGTCGGCCGGTGTGGTGACGCAGGCGAAGACGGCGGCTGCCGCACTCGCCGCCAATTCCACCGCGATGAACGAAGTGTTCGCCACGCTCAAGAAACGCGGCATTCCGGAAAAATCGATCGCCACGTCGAACTTCTCCATCAATCCGCAATATCCGCCCTATCGGCAGGATGCGCCCAACGAAGACAGAAGCCGCATCATCGGTTACGAGGTTTCCAACCAGGTCACCGTGATCGTCGACGATGTGTCAAAGGTTGGCACGGTGCTCGATGCGCTCGTCGCCTCCGGCGCCAATCAGGCGGGCGGCGTCAGCTTCAACATCCGCGATCCCAAACCGCTGATGAAGCAAGCGCGCGAAGACGCGGTGAAAGATGCGCGCGCCAAGGCCGAGACGCTGGCCAAAGCCGCCGGCGTCACGCTCGGCTCCATCATCTCGATCAGCGAAGGCGGCGGTTATCAACCCATCGCGATCACCGCGAAAACGATGGACGTAGCCCGCTTCGCAGCAGCTGCTCCACCCCCGCCCGTCGCCGCCGGCGAGCAGAGCGTTACGGCCAACGTCTCCATCGTCTGGGAAATTCAGTAACGCAGCACAAACAAAAATCCCGCCGTCCTTTCGGGCGGCGGGATTTCTTTTGGCCGAACGGTTGCTAGCTATTTCTTCTGCAGCCGCTCGATCTCGTCCATGATGTGCGTCATGCGCTGGGCCAGCGCTTCGTAAGGCGCAGGCGTCGCCATATCGAGACCGGCTTTCTTGTAGAGTTCATACGGATAATCCGAACCGCCCGCCTTCAGCATGTTGATGAAGCGGTCGCGCGCGGGCTTTCCCTCATGCTCGATCGCGTTGGTGAACTGGGCGGCACCGGCCATCGACGTCGCATATTGATAGACGTAGAAGCCATAATAGAAGTGCGGAATGTACGCCCATTCGATGCAGTAGCCGGGATCGATCTTGGTGATCCCTTCCGCATCGCCGTAATACTTCTTCAGCAGCCCGCAATAGATATCGGTCATGCGTTCGCCCGAAAGCGCGCCGCCCTTTTCCACTTCCTCATGCAGCGCCAACTGGAATTCGGCGAACATGGTCTGGCGGAAGAAGGTGGTGCGGATCAGCTCCAGCCCCTGGCCCAGATAGTAAAGCTTCTCGGCCTTCGTCTTGGCATGCTCGACCATATAATCGTTGAGCAGCATCTCGTTGCCGATGGAGGCCGTCTCGGCGATGAACGTCGAGTAATCCGATTTCTCGAACGGCTGGTTTTCGGTCGTCAGCAGCGTATGCACCGCATGGCCCCATTCGTGAACGAAGGTGGTCAGCGATTCATAATCGTCGTGATTGTTGAACAGCAGATAGGGATGAACGTCGTATGCCGCGCCGCTCATATAGGCGCCGTTCGCCTTGCCCTCATGCGGGAACAGGTTCATCCAGCGCTGCGAAATCCCCTTCTTCAACAGCCCGGTATATTCCGGCCCGTAAGCGGACGTCACGTCGAGCGCGATGCGCTTGGAATCCGCGACCGAAAACTTCGGCGGGTTCGGCAGATCGAAGATCGGCGTATACATGTCGTAATATTGCAGTTCGTCGCCGATGCCGAGCGCCTTCTTCCGCAAGGTCAGATAGCGGTGCAGAACCGGCAGGTTCTTGTTCGCCTCGCTCACCAGCGTGCGGTAAACCGCTTCCGGCATGTTGTCGGTAAAGGTCGCGGCCGCCAGTGAATTGGGGAAGTGGCGCACCTTCGCGTCGAACACTTCGCCCAGCACCTGCGCGGTCAAGGTCGATCCCATCGTGCCCTGGAAATCGTGGAACGTTTTCCAATACGCATCGAACACATGCTTGCGGTCGTCGCGGTTCAGCACCTGGCGGTATTTGTTGTAAGCGGCCTGATCCAGCCGCACTTTCGTGCCGTCCGACAGCGTGATTTCCGGGAACGGCAATTCGCCGTTGGCAAGCTGGCTGTAGATCGCATTGGGCTGGCTCAGCACATTGCCCGCTTCGGCAAGCACGCCTTCGGCTTCTTCGCCCAGCGTGTGCGGCGCGCCGCGCAGCGTGTTGTCGAGGAAATAGTCGAAACGCTTCGCAAGCTCCGGCGATTGCTTTTCGAACGCGTGCACCTTGTCCGCGCCGATGGTGAGAATTTCAGGCGCCAGCCACGCCGTCTTGGCGCTGATCAGCGTTTCCAACGTCTGCGCGGATTGCTGGCGCTCCTGGTTGACGGAGATCTTCACATTCTCGTCGCCCTTAAGCCCGGCATAGGTGCTCAGCCGCGCGCTTTCCTTGCGCACATGGGCATAAGCCGAAAGCGCCTTCAGCATGTCGTCGGCGCTCTTGCCCAGCGTGCCCTTGTATTGATCGAGCTTGTTCGCCTCGGCCTGAATCTTGTCGTGCTCGGCAGTCCAGGCTTCCGGGCTCTTATAAAGATCGCCCAGATCCCACATGTAAGCGGGATTGTCGGAATCGGAGACGGGCGTTTTGGTGGCGGGAGCGGACATGGCTGAGAGCGGAACAAGTACGGTGGAAAGGCACAGCGCCGCAAGGCGCGACCGGAACAATGTCATGGACAAATTCCCCTGTTTTCAGGCGTGAAACCTACCCGCCCGGGACGCAGAACCCAAGGGGTGCCGGATCACGCCCGTGTGAGCGAACGGAAAGGATGTTTCGGCAAGCGCGTTGGTTCGGAAATGTATATGCAAAACACAGAAATCCTCCCTCTCCCCCACCGGGGGAGAGGGCCGGGGTGAGGGGGCTAT
>Ga0265327_10000372_pt1 | contig 84596 bp, 72 predicted proteins | sample 41621metaG_FD_202089 | JGI IMG/M metagenome (GOLD analysis project Ga0265327, IMG submission 202089) | Rhizosphere microbial communities from Carex aquatilis grown in University of Washington, Seatle, WA, United States - 4-16-21 metaG | ecosystem: Host-associated > Plants > Roots > Rhizosphere...
CCCACATTCGGCCAGACGGTGAGCAATGCGGCCATCGCGCGCGACGATTACAACACGGTGGAAAATTTCGGCGGCCGCGCCGAGCTGAAGATCGATCTCGACAACAACTGGACCATCGAACCGGCGTTCATCGGCCAGGTTTCCAATTCGAACGGCGTGTTCGGCTATGACCCGAGCGTGGGCGACCTGGAAGTGCAGCATTACAAGCCCGAATGGGCGCATGACCGCTGGTATCAGGCGTCACTGACGGTGCAGGGCAAGATCGCCGATTTCGATGTGGTTTATTCCGGCGGTTATATGGACCGCACGCTGAAAACGGCGCTCGATTATTCCGATTATACGTTCTGGTACGACACACTGCATTCTTATGGCTCGTCATGGGTCGACAACGACGGGAACCCGGTTACCGACCCGACGCAGTATCAACAGAACTACGATCATTTCACCAAGTGGAGCCACGAACTGCGCGTGTCCTCGCCGCAGAATTATCGCCTGCGGGCGGTGGCGGGATTGTTCTACGAACGCCAATCGCATTTCATCCAGCAGGATTATCTGATCAACGGATTGGGCAGCGATTTCTCCGTCAACGGATTGCCCGGCACGATCTGGCTGACAGAACAGGAACGCATTGATCGGGATTATGCCGCGTTCGGCGAAGCATCGTTCGACCTTTGGCCCAACCTGACGCTGACCGGAGGCTTGCGGTACTTCATTGCCGACAATTCGATCAACGGCTTCTTCGGATTCGGGTCGGGCTTCAGTTCGCAGACGGGCGCATCGCAATGTCCCGGATACGATGCGGGACCGCCGGAAGTCATACCCGGCCCTTCCTATTTTCTTGCGCCTTGCGCCAATCTCGACAAAAGCGTTTCGGAACACGGCACGACGTATAAGTGGAACCTGAGCTACAAGATCGACGACGGGAAGATGGTCTATGCGACATGGTCCACCAGCTTCCGTCCGGGCGGCATCAACCGGCGCGGCGATGTTCCGCCCTATTCGCCCGATACGCTGATCAATTATGAAATCGGGTGGAAGACATCGTGGCTGGACGACACGCTGCGCTTCAACGGCGATTTCTATCTCGACGGATGGAAGAACTTTCAGTTCTCGTTCCTGGGGCTGAACTCGTTCACCGAAATTCACAACGCCGCTTCGGCGCGCATCAGCGGTTTCGAAGCCGATGTGAACTGGCTGGCAGCACCCGGGCTGACCTTCACCAGCGGCATGGCTTACACCCATGCGACGTTGAGCGAGGATTTCTGCGGCTTCTCGGTGAACAATGTGAACGTCACCCAATGTCCGGGGCCGCTGGATCCGTATGGGCCGCAGGCGTTGAAGGGCACGATGCTGCCCGGCACGCCGCGCTTCAAGGCGAATGCGACCGCACGATACGAACGCGAATTGTCCGAAGGCTTGCTGGGCCACATTCAGGGCGCGGTGAACTTCCAGACCGAAAGCTTTTCCGACCTGCGTTCGGTGGCGCCAGATCCCACGGAATTGTCCACCGACTCCAACAACGTTCCGCTTCCCGGAGCCACCTTGGTGCCGGTGCGCTTCCGCGAGGCGCCTTACGCGATCTTCGATTTCGCGTTCGGCGTGGACAGGGACACTTGGTCGGCCGAGTTGATGCTGCAGAATGTGTTCGACGAACGCGCACAACGCGCCATCTATGCCGAATGCACCACGCAGATCTGCGGCAACCAGCCTTACATCGTGTCGAGCAAACCGCGGACCATCGCGATCCGCTTCTCGCAACGGTTCTGAGACGGCAAATTTGATTGACGACAAAAAGGCGGCGGATACCTCCGCCGCCTTTCGCTTTGCCCGCCCCCGGTTTTTCTTATCCGCCCAGACCGATGCTGATGGTGGCGAACGGCCCGTGGAAACTCATATCCACCGTGTGCCGATCCGCGATGCCCGCATCCATCGCCCCGAAGAAGAAATCGGCTCGATAGCCCAGACTGACCTTCGCACTGGGGAACTTGAGCGACATGCCAGCGAACCCGCCGACATTGGGCACGGCGACGGCGCGTGAGCGGGTGTAATGGTGGAATTGGGTATGAGTGAAACGTTGCGGAAGATCGCCAGCGCCGACGTTGAAGGTTTGGTAGTTGTCGTACATCGCGTCTTTGCGATCGACCTTGGCTTTCTGGCGACCGAACAGGACGGCCGCGTTCATGCCCCAATCGAAAGTAAATTCGGCGCCATCGGCATTGCCGGCGAACGGCGTTGATCCGCTCCAGGACAGCGAGGGGCCGACACCATGGAAGCTGCGCTGGCTATGGCCGAGCAGTTCGTAATCCTGGAAGCGCGTGTTGTAGAAATATTTGTTGGCGCCGAATCCGGCGTACACCCAATGGTTATAATAGATTTGCATTTGCGGACGCTCTTTGATGTCCACCATCGACTTGGAAGTGAACTGCGCGAAGCGAACGCCGAAATCGACGACCGACGATGTGTTGCGCCCGAACATACCGAGGCCGACATCGCGTCCGACTTGGAAATCCAGTATGGTCTGACTCTGCGTGTATTTCGTTTGTGCATTCGAGAATCGTACGACATATGGCGTGCGCGGAGCAGAGCTGGGATGGTCCGGCTGATAGACATACGTCGCCCGGTCGTGCGTTTGCTGCTTCTCCAGACGTGCGCCGTTTGCACGGCCGTAGCGGACTTTGGCAGAGAAAATCCAATTGGAACCCTTGGGCTGAAAGGCAATCTTGCCCTCTTCGCCGAAATCGTATTCCGGAACGCGTTGGGCATGTAGCGGATAGGCGATGTCGAACGGTGTGTCCGGCATAGCCACGTTTCTGCGCGTCTGTGCAGCTACCGCAAACCCTTGCAGCGGCCCGAAAGGACGGGGCGGCGGGGTTTGCAGCGCATCCATGAAGGGTGCTGTGAAGGCATCCTGCGCTTCGCTTGCCCTTTCGAGTTGGCCGCCGAGTTCTATCCACAATGTCGGACGATCAGAGTCCTCGGCTCGTGCTTCATGAGATGCGTAAAGCGTTGTCAAAAGAGACAGCGCCGAGACCGTGGAAAGCAAACGCCAGCGGAAGATATTTTGATCGGTTTGTGTGTTTATCAGTTCGCTCATTGGTTCCCCCTTACCAGTTCTTCGTGACGCGGATGCCGATCAGTTTTGGATCGGTCAGAAACACATTCGTGGTCAGTCCGCTGTCATCGCTGTTGAGGAACGCCCCCGTGATCGCCGTTTTGTCGAATATGTTCTTGTCGTAGAGCATGACCTGCCAACCGGCTTGGTTGGTGAGGATCAGGGTAAGATTGACGTTGGAATAGCCCTGAAGCTTGTCGTAGGACATGTCATTGAACACGCGCCAGTAGGAATTGGATTGCCAATAGACATCGGTGCGCAACGTTCCCGCCCAATCTTGCGTGATGGGCAGCGAATATTGCGCGCCGAACGAGAGAGTCCACGGCGGCGCGTTCGGCATCTCGTTGTGACTTAGGTCTTTGTAGAAGCCTTCGCCGTAATTTGACGCATTGGTGGGGTCAACAGGTGTATATTGGTCGGGATCAGCGCCGCAATACCCCAATCGCGCTCCACCAGTAACCCAGGTAATTGGTATGACGCAGTTGGAAGGCACAGTCGGATAAGGCTTGACGACTATCCACCCTGGCGTTCCCGCTGTGCGGTCCATGAGATCGATTGCTTTTTCGCCTTTTGCGATGCGAGCATCTTCATAACCGCCAGCGAAATTGAACCGCAGGCCAGGGATGGGTTCATAGGATGCTTCGAGTTCCGCCCCCTTCACGTGGGCATCGAAGTTGCGATTGATCGCCGTGCGATCGACGATTTCGGAGATCTGATAGTTTTCGTAGTTGTAATAAAATACGCTGGTATTCAACGTCATCGCGCCATCGAGCAGCGTATTTTTGCTGCCTAGCTCGAAAGCATCGATAAATTCGGGATCGAAGGTCAACGGGTGGACTGCGGACGCATGCCCGCCACGCCCGCCGAACACATCCACCTGCACCGGAAGAGGCGGATTGGCCCCGCCAGCCTTGTAGCCGTGCGCGTACGAGCCATAGACGAGAGTCTGATCGGTGAAGCTGAGTTGCGGCGTCCAATTGACGGCCGCGCGGCCCGTCAGTTGATCCCATTGTTGGTCTACGACGCCCGCAACGGGATATCCGAAGCTTTGTGCTGCCACGAGCCAGCTTGGGATCAAGGGGAAATGCTTACGATCTTCCGTCCAGCGCAATCCACCTGTCAGTTTGAGGTCCTTGAAGATATTGTAATAGACCTCACCGAAACCGGCATACGAATTCAGCGTGTAGGGATTCTGGCTGAGGAAGTAATTGTGCCCTTGGCTGTTCAGGCTGCTGATGGGATTGGGATCAATGTATATGCAGTTTGCAACGCTTGTTCCCGCCGCTGGATTGCCAGCTTGGGCACCGTAGGTTTCACAGTTGAAGTTGTCCGTCACGCCGCCGATATAGGGGTTGGATGGGTTGTGACCGCCCCAAACGGCGGCGAGAAGGGTCAGCGTGTTGATAAAGACATAGTAGTTCTCATGCGTTTCATAATGCATGTAGTTTCCGCCGAAGCTGAAGTTCAGCGGGCCGCTGAAATGAGAGGCCAGTCGAAACTCCTGACTTAACTGCCAAGAGTGCTCTTCCGACAAATCCTCTGCGACGAGCCGGTTGCTGCAACCAAGTTGCGGATCGCAGAAATAACCATCCGGCGATAACACACCGGCATCTATCCATCGCTGATCTTTATCAAAAACGCCCGGCACCGTATTGAAGCGATTGTAGTCTTCGGTCGACCATAGGAAGTCGTGATTGAACGCCGTCTGGGATGTGAACGTCAGTTCTGGCGTGATGTCATAATCGGTGTTGAGTTCGAAAATGTCGTTCTTCGCTTTGTATTCCGGATTCAACGTGGATTCGATGATGCGCAAATTCGGAGAATTTACGGCACCAGCGTAGGGGTCACCAGGATTGACCGGGTTTCCGATACCCGATGTTGCGGAGAAATAGGTTAGCGAAAAGCCATTGGTGACACCGAAGGATTGAGGCGAATAAAGCGAATCTGCGACACATCCCTGATTCACATATTCGATCAGATCATAAGGGCCATCGACATTGGGATCGATCACATGACCATTGACCTCTGTCGGGTCCGGTGCGCGGTGGCAGAGTTGTTTGCTGGAGCGCATGCGGTCGTCGTTTTCGGAGAAGTGTTCCCAGATGAAGGTTGTCTGGAGGTGATCGATGGGTTTGAGGGCGATGGAGAGGCGGCCGCTCCACAGATCGCGGCCGTCGATGCGTTGGTCGGTTAGCGAGTTGAAGCTGTAGCCCTGGCGTTTGGTCCATTCGCCAGCCATGCGGATGTCGAGACGGTCGTCGACCAGCGGGATGTTGAGCATGCCTTCGAAGCGGCGTTGGCCGTAGTTGCCCAACTCGCCTGAGGCCATGGCTTCGAACTGGTCTGTCGGTTTGGCGGTGACGAGGTTCACCACGCCGCCGGTGGCGTTGCGGCCGTAGAGGGTGCCTTGTGGACCGCGCAGGACTTCGAGTTGGCCTACGTCGTAGAATTCTTGTTCGAAGAAGTGGTTGCGGATGAAGGGGATGTCGTTCAATGCCACGGCCACTGCCGGGTCGGTTGTGACCGAGATGGCTTGGGTGCCGATGCCGCGGATGTTGATGCTGTAGCCGGTGAAGTTGGTTTTGGTGAAGGTAAGGTTTGGCACCTGTTTCACGAGGTCGGGGCCGCCGGCGGTTTGTGTGGCGGTGAGTTGTTCCTGGCTTAGGGCGGTGATCGCAATCGGGATCGACTGCACATCTGCGCCGCCGAGTTTGGAGGATGTCACCGTCACCGTTTCAACCGCGGCTCTTGCGGGCGAGGCTTGGGCCAGTTGGATGGGGGATATTTCGGGGGCCTCGATTTCGCTGGAGCGTTCGCGGACGATGGCGATGGCATCGGACTCGCGATGGATGATGAAGCCGGTGCCGGAGAGAATGCGCGAGAGGGCTGCGTCTTCCGACAGGTTGCCGCTGGCGCCGTTGCTGTGCGTGCCTTTGACGATGGCGCCGGAATAGATCAGCGGAATGCCGGCTTGCGCGGCGTAAGTATCCAGCACCGTTTTCAGGTCGCCGCTCGGGATGTTGAAATCCTTTGCGCTCGCCTGCCCTATCGCGAACAGCGCGCAGGCGGTGGCGGCGGATTGCAGTAGCTTCGTTCTCGACATCTTCCCCCCAATGCGGCGCATCGTTTTGCGCCCGTTACTAACGTTCAAAATTCTCTCAGCGTCCGATCACAATGCGATCGCCCCTGTTCACCACGCGCAGGCCCAACACATCGCGCGCCAGACGCGCGAAGGTTTCGACGCGGGACGACGGGAATGTTCCGTCGACGGTGAGTTTGGCGATGGCAGGATCGGTGACGATCAACTGCTGACGGTTGTAGCGGTTGAATTCCGATGCAGCGGCGGCAAGTGTGGTGTCGTGGAAGATCAGCACGCCGCGGCGCCAGCCGAGTTCGGTTTCGAGCTTGGCAATCGGCGCGCGTGTGACCGAGACCGAAGCGTGCGTGGCGTGCGCCACATCGCCGGGTTCGAGATCGGCCATTTGCGTTTTGGAATCTGTTCCGATGGCTTCGACGCGGGCGCGGCCTTCGACGAGCGAAACGGTCATCCCGTCCTGCTGGCGGCGGACGAGGAATTTGGTGCCCAGATCGGTGATCTTGTGATCGCCGACCATGACGGTGAACGGGCGCTGGGCATCGTGATGCACTTCGAAGAAGGCTTCGCCCTTGGCGAGCCACACTTTGCGCGCGCCTTCATCGGTGGCCAGGCGCACTTCGGTGTTGGTGTTCAGTTCGATCTTCGAACCATCGGCAAGGGTGAGGATTTTCCGTCCGCCGACATCGGTGGCATAGGCCGTGCCTTGGGGCCCGCGCAGATATTCGTAGGCACCCCCGGCGCAAATGGCGGCGGCGACGATCACCGCGGCCATCAATCTGGCGCGGCTTGTCCAATCGCGCGGCTTTTCTTTTGCGGGTTGCGGCAGGCCGGTGCGCAGAATGGAAAGGCGCGCGGTGCGATCCCAGCCGAATTCCAGGCGATAGAACGCGACTTGATGGTCAATGGATTCTGCGAGCCAGGCGTTCAGGGACGCATCGTCTTCTTCCGTCCAGCGGGCAAACGCGCGGTGTTCCAGCCATTCGGCCGCACGCTGTTCGATCGGCTGTGCATCGGTCATTGCTTCCTCCGCACGTTTGGCGGCTCGCCATAAAGAATGTCGGTGAGTTCGCGGATGGATTGGGTGAGATATTGCGACACCGAGATTTCGCTGATGCCCATGCGCTGGGCGATTTCGGGGCGCGTGAGACCTTCGATACGCCCCAGCGTGAAAGCTTCGCGGGCACGCGGGGCAAGGCGCACCAATGCGGCTTGCAGGCGGCGCAATTCATCGCGCGCGATCACGGCGCGATCCGGCCCCGGTTCTTCGGCTTCGATTTCGAGCGCATCCAGATCGGCGGCCGCTTCGATGGGCACCACCTGTTCGCGCCGCATCCGGTTGATGAGAATGTTCTTGGCGGTGACGAAGAGATATTGCTTGGGCCGTTCGGGAATGTTTTCGAGCGCGGCGGCGAAGACGCGCGCATAGATCTCCTGCCGGAGATCGGTGATGTCGCTTGCGTTGCGCCAGTTGTGCTCGAGATACTGCATCAGGGCCGCTTCCAGCGGCAGGATCTCGCGACCGAACCATGCTTTCGCCAGCGACGCCGCATCGCGCGCGTCTTTCGGCACGGTGCCTGTGCCTCCGCGAGTGGTGTTCAGTCTGTCGACCATCCCTGCCGACCCTCGCTTCCGAGGGGGTTAGAAATTGGTGCTCACTGATAAGGACAACCGAAGCGGCGCGACTTAAGGGAAGAAAGTTGGAGGGCGAATGCTGAGCCCGGACGCGCACACGCACAATGACGGACAGGCGCAGGATTGTTGCGTTGTGCGGCTTGAGGCAGGCGGGCGGCGCCACGCCTGAGCGTGGGAATGGTTAAGGCGAACTGGGCGCAGTGAGGCCGGAAGGCCACAATGGGCATTTCACGGAATTGTCATTCATTACAACTGGTTATCCAGTTTCTGGTCTGCTTCGATGAGAGAGCTGGAACACACGCGAAACTTGCCTTCGCCCGCTCCGGCCTATTATCTGTACACAGATTTTCGGGGGCAGTTGCCGGCCATGACTTTTTCGTACCGCAGGAATCTCGGGTTCCTGCAAACACTTAAGGGCGCCCTGCTGCTGGCGGCGGCGTTTGCGGTCGTCGAATCAGCCCCGGCTTTCGCCGCCGACAACGCGGGCGACAAGCAGATCAAGGAAATCGCCGCCCAGTTGAAAAAACAGGAGCAGCGGCTGGAAGACCAGGAAAAGCTGCTGCAGCGGCAACAGCAGATGCTCTCGCAACAATCCGCCATCATCCAGCGGCAGCAACAGAACCTCGATGCGCTGCAGGCGAGCCGCGCGGCGGAAACGCAGCCCCGCGTGATGCCGGCGGAATATCAGCAACCCGCACCGATGGCGATCGAGGCGGCACCTGCCCCCCGCCCCACCCGCTCATTTGCGCAGAACGACACGCCGGACCGGCCCGTGGGCGAAGCGCCCAAGCAGGAAGAACAGCCGCCGCAGGTGGTCGAAAGCTTGCCGGAAGGTTTGGCGGTGCTGACGCCGCAAGGCCATTTCGTGGCGACGCCTTCGCTCGAATACACCCAGACCTCCAACGACCGGCTGGTCTATCGCGGCGTGGTGATCGTGCCGGGCATCAATCTGGGCGAGGTGGAAGCTTCGACCGACGACCAGACCATTCTTTCGAGCGTGCTCGACGGGCGGTATGGCATCACCAAGAACCTTGAAGTGGAAGTGCGCGTGCCGTTCGTGTTTGCGGACGACCGCGCCACCCTGCTTTCGCAGGGACCCAGCGGCAGCGCCACGCAGTCGATCTATATCCAGGGCAAGGGCATCGGCGACGTGGAACTGTCGGGCCGTTATCAAATCAACCAGGGCCTGGACGATTGGCCGGTGTTCGTGGCCAACGCGCGCGTGAAGACCATCACGGGCAAAGGCCCCTACGACATCGACCGCGATTCCGCCGGCATTGCCAAGGAAGTGGCGCTGGGTTCGGGTTTCTGGGGCTTCCAGGGCGGTTTCAGCATGCTGAAGGTCTCCGACCCCGCGGTGCTGTTTGCGAGCGTGGGCTATCTCTACAGCATGCCCAAGGACATCAACAAAACCATCGGCGGCGTGTTTGTGGGCCATGTGGCGCCTTCCAATTCGGTGAGCGCTTCGATGGGCTTCGGCTTTGCGGTCAATCCCGATTTCTCGTTCTCGATGGGGTATGAGCACAGCCACGTGTTCCCGCAGATTTCGATCCTTGGGGGAACGCGGCAGGAGACGACGTCTCTGGAAGTGGGCGCGATGACGGTGGGCATGTCGTATCGCGTGTCGCAGCAGACGTTCCTGAACGGCAATTTCGAATTCGGCGTGACGCATGATGCGCCCGATCTGCGCGCCGTGGTGAGCCTGCCGCTGAATTACTAAACAAGCATCCGAACTGCTCCCCCCTTCGTCATCCTCCGGTCGCGCGTTTCGCGCGATCCGGGGGACCCAATTTCCTTTCAAGTGAAAAAGAAAATTGGGTTGCCCGGACAAGCCGGGCAATGACGGGATAAGGGTTTTAAAAAAAGTGATCTACTGCTCTTAGTGCCCGCTGCCCAACGCGGCAGCCGCGCGGACATCGTTTGCCAGGCGTGCACCGATCGTCTGTTGCAGGATCTGCTGCTGCCAGGCTGAGAAATTGTAGATCGTCAGCTGCACGTCGGTGTTCTGGGTGATCGTCTGGCCGCTTTGCGTGTTCACGAGCAGGTTCTGGATCTGGCCCGCGGTGAGATTGGCCACGATTTCGGTGCGGCCCGTGGGGCCGGTGATGACGACGCCGTTGTTGAGCGCGGCGCCATTGATCCCCTGCATGACCTTGGTCAGTTCGGCGCCGGTAAGCTGGGTGGTTTGCACGCCGTCGCCCGTCACCTGATGCACGACCGCGCCGTTGGCTGTCCATTGCAGGCTTGTCTGCAGCGCGAGCTGGCCGTTGACCAAGGTGGTGATGTTCGCGCCGAAATCGAATTGCGCGCCGTTGGCAGTGAAGAAACCGCCGCGCATCTGGGCGAGTTCGCCTTCGCCGACGGGTTTGGGCCGGTCGACATCGGCGGAGGCCACGACGATGGGCGCGCGCGATGGTGTGGGCGGTGTGAGGCTGTCGGTTTCATCGGCGGTGGGAAGCGTCGGCGCCGAGACGATGAGGGCCGCAAGCTGCGTGCCGCTGGATTCGATTTGCCCATCTGCCACGGGCGCGATGCGGGTGCTTGCGTCGCTTGCGGCGATGGGCAGAACCCGGGTTCCGCCGGTTTCGGTGTAAGCGACGGCGACAGAGGTTTCGTCTTCGCGCAACGCAGGGGCGGCCGCCCTGCGGGTGACGCGCGTTGCCGGCATCGCGCGCATTTGCGGGATGTTGATTTTCTGGCCGACAGCGATGGTGAACGACTTGTTGAGCCGGTTGGCGGCGATGACCGCCTGCGGTTTGAGGTGATAGAGCCGCGCGATGCCATAGACCGTGTCGCCCGGGCGCACGACATGCACCGCACCGGCGGCGGCCACGGGCGACGCATAAAGCCCCGCCAGTGCCAGAAGCACATAACAGGCAGTGGCGCGCGGGGGCTCGTGGAACATCATTGGGCGAACGGGCTCGGCAGGACCTGGTTGGGACGTATCTGATAGACCATCCGAAGATCGCGCGTGAACGGCGCAACCGGCTGGCTGAGGACGGCGGCGCTGAGCGGATGGGCTTCGCTCCAGCGGCTCCAATCCTCGCTGCCGTTGAAGATGGCGTATTCCTTGTCCGGCGTGGCGTGGATCATGAACGAGATGCCGTTCCAGATCTTTTCGAAATCCTCGGCCTTGTAGAGCTTGAGGCCGGTCGCCGGATCGCCGACCAGCACGCGGCCACCGAGGATGCCCTTGATGACGACGAAATGCTTGTAGGAGCCAAGCTGGATCAGCGCGATGGCCGGCGTCTTCATCAGCGCGAGCTTTTCGAGCGGCAGCCGGTAGCCATCGGCCTTGTAGCCGCGCGATTCCAGCAGCTTCTTCATATCGAGCAACGAGAAGCCGAGCTTCTGGATCTGCGGCTGGTCGCCGACGGCATACATGGCCTTGAAGATATCGGCTTCGTCGGTGGCCTGGCCGTATTGGAATTTGAGCAAGGTGGCCAGGGCTGCGGAACCGCAGCTGTAATCGTATTTCTGGTGCAGCACGGTGCGGAACGGGATTTCGGCGTAACTGACGACGTGGAGTTCGAAAGCGCCCGCGCCGCGCGATGGCGCACCCAGGCTGATGTCGCCGGCCATGGCCGGACATGCGAAAGCCGCGCACGCAAAGAGCGCACCCAACCCGGCCTCGCCGCATCTGCGGGCCCAACTCCTCAAGAACCGCACGCGCATGAACTTTCCTAAGGCGTCAAAATCGTGACGCTTAGATTTCCCTGCAGATTGTTGTTGTTACCCGTATTGAACACAAAATTCCCGACGCCGTTGAAACCGCTGAAAGCGGCGGTGGGCACGGAAATGTCGCCCGTCACCAGACTATCGGCACTGATCGTGTTGCCGGAATTGGTGGCGGACAAAGTCTGATTGGTGATCGTGATGCTTTTCGGACTTTCGCCGCCGCTCATCGCCGCCAAATCGGACGAGGAGACGGGTTGAGGCAGGTCCGCATCGGCCGTCTTGCCCTGCTCTTGCGCGAACGCGCCGGAGCAAATGAGGCAAGCCGCGAAAATGATCGCAATCTCGATAGGCTTCTTCATATGAGCCTCCCTGGGGGAAAGGGACCGGCGGGCCGTTTGGCCCGCCGGTGTATTCGAGATTAGTGATTGCCGCCGAAAGACACGTCGGCATTGGCCGCGATGCTCGTGGCCGCCTGGTTGACGGAAGCAAGGCCCGTATTCGCGCTCGAGGTCTGGATACCTGCGAAGCTCGTATACGTGCTGCCGGCGATGGCGCCGGTCTGCGCGCCCGTGCCCGAGGGCACGCCCGCGCCGCCGCCAAGGCTCGCCACCACGCCCGTCACGGCACCGCTGAGGATGTCGTTGGAGACGGTGTGGGTAGAGCTGTCGGTGCTGCTGCTCGACGAAGACGAAGAGTACGACTTGTTGCTGGTGATCGACAGGTCGTGGCTATCGGTCTTGTTGATGTTCTTCGACTGGTTGTTGCCCGTGTCGAAGTTGGACGTCGACGTGTTGCCGCCGTTGTTGCTGGCAGTCGTGTTGCCACCGTTGTTGCTGGCAAGCGTGTTGGTGTTGCCGTTGTCCTTGCTGACGGTGGTGTTGTTGGTGTGCGACTGGTCGTTGCCGGTGTCGAAATTCGACGTCGACGTGTTGCCACCGTTGTTGCTGGCGAGCGTGTTGCCGCCGTTGTTGTTGGTGGTGGTGTGCGACTGGTCGTTATTCGTGTCGAAGTTCGACGTCGACGTGTTGCCGCCGTTGTTGCTGGCAAGCGTGTTGGTGTTGCCGTTGTCCTTCGAAACGTTCGTCGTGTTGGTGTTGCCATTGTCGGCCGAGATATTCTTGGTCGACGTGTTGCCCACCGAGTTGCCGAGACCGAGGGCGGAGTTGTTGCCGTCTTCGGACTTGCTGACCGTCGTGGTCTTGTCGAGGGTCGTGGTGTTGGTATTGGTATTGCCGTTGTCGGCCGAGATGTTCTTCGTGCTGTTCGACGTGTTGCCGACCGCATTGCCGATGCCGCGGGCATTGCCATCCGCCGACGACGTCTTGTCGATCGTCGTGGTGTTGGTGTTGCCGTTGTCAGCCGAAATGTTCTTGGTCGACGTGTTGCCGCCGTTGTTGCTGGCGAGCGTGTTGCCACCGTTGCTGTTGTTGGTGGTGTGCGACTGGTCGTTGTTCGTGTCGAAGTTCGACGTCGACGTGTTGCCGCCGTTGTTGCTGGCGACATCGACATCCGTGGTGTTGCCGACCGCGTTGCCCAGACCGTGAGCCGATGTGTTGCCATCAGCCGATGATGTCTTGTCGATGGTGGTGGTGTGGCTTTGGTCGTTGCCGGTATCGAAGTTCGACGTGTTGCCGCCGTTGTCGCTGGCAATCGTGTTGCCGCCGTTGTTGCTGGCGGTGGTGTTGCCGCTGACCGAAGTGGAGTTGGTGCTGGAATCGGTATTGCCAGCGCCGTTGCCACTGCCGATTGCCGTCGAAGCCGTCGAGCTTTCGCCGGAGGCATTGCCCTGACCGAGCGAGTTACCGTCGATATCGGCGGCGAGTGCAGGCATGGCAAGTCCCAGCACCAGCGTCGAAACAGACGCCATAAGTTTCAAGGAAGTCATGATTTTCTCCATGGAGGTACTGGGAGGTTCTCCCCCAGACGTGTCCAAAAACACGGACAATTTCGGAACGCCCACGAACACAGGCACCGAGAAATCTACCCCAAGGCAAGTTATCAGTTAAGTGATGTTTAATAAAAAAGCGTAAATTTTGAATCATCATGGTTAACGCAAGGGGTCTTTCTAATTGAAATTGATTGTCTTCATTTCTGACAGCGGAACTTTCTCGTATAAACACTTGTGTCGGACTGACAATTTTTCAGAACGTAAAGTATAGATCAAATAATGACGCGTTTAATTACTTCGCGAAGCGGAACTTCGCAAAGTATTCAACATTGAACACATGCATTTTCAGGACAAGAGGCCGCTGTACTTCAGACATGCAATGCAAGGCGAATGTGTGTCGTGCAAAACAACAAACAGCGCACGACAAGCCGCGATAACGACCCTGTCCATTCTTCTCGCTACAAATGCCTACACAGAAACAACGCCCACACGATCCACGATCTGGTCCGCAGGATTGAGCCCGCCCGGACGAACGTGATCGAAGATGGTTAAGCAAGCTCCGTGCCGATCATTGCATTCCAAATGGTTAGCGTTTGGGCAGGCAGCGGTTGTAAACGACACAAACAGTCCGTATGCGTCATTTCCACGACAGAATTTGCGCCCTGCTTTTGTGCATCGCGCTGCTTGGCGAGGATCGTCCGGGTTTGGGTGCGTGTCCCGTTGCGGAAAGCTTCCGCCAGGCTCGCAATGTACCCAGAGGCATGTGCTGTCTATAAAGGGCATAATTTCTGTCCTACAGGACCGCAGGGTCGCCGCTGGCGGGGGTGGCTTTGGACCATTTGCTGATACGCCCCAGGCTCATCTTGAGGCTTGCCCTTGGCGCGGCAGCGATGGGGGCACCTTATGTGTCTTCCGCCGTTGCATCCGACGACGTTGAAACGGTGGTGGTGACCGGCTCGCTCATCGCGCGCCCGCTGGAAAATGTGCCGTCGCCGACCATCACCATCGATGCCGACGATATCCGCAAGACCGGCAGGCCGAATATCGGATCGGTGCTGGCGCAGATTCCTCAGGTTCAGCTGCGGGATGTGGCCGGCGACATCACGCCCACCAATTCCAATTTCTTCACCTCGGGCTTCGGCGAACAGACCGTGGATCTGCGCCAGCTTGGCGTGGAGCGCACGCTCACACTGGTCAACGGGCGGCGCTGGATCACCGGTTCGCCGACCTCAGAAGGCGTCGATCTGAACACGATACCGACACAGCTTATCGACCACATCGATATCGTGACGGGCGGCGCGTCGTCGGCTTATGGCTCGGATGCGGTGGCCGGGGTGGTGAATATCGTTCTGAAGGACGATTTCGAAGGCGTCGCGGCGACGGCGCAATATGGCGCAACGACCCGGGGCGACGGCGGCGATCAATATGGCGCAGTCACCATCGGCGGAAACATTGCCAACGGCAAAGGCAATATCGCGTTCAATCTTTCTTACGAACGGCTCGATCCCGTGCGCTCCGCCGACCGCGACATCACCGCCACGGACACGCTGCAATTTCCCGGCACATTCGAAATCCCGAATGCCTTCAGCACCTATGCGCCACAAGGCCGCTTTCAATACACAAGCGATGGCGCAAACGCGGTGCTCGAAACCGCGCGCAGCGGCTACACCGAAAAGGCCGATGGCCAGTACGGGAATTTCGTGGTGGGGGAGGACGGCTTTGATCGCGCGCGCCTGCGTTACATACAGGTGCCCGTCACCCGGCGGCTGATTTCCGAAACCGCTCACTACGATATTGCGCCGTGGGCGAGGTTCTTCCTCGAAGGCGTTTACGCGCTGACGTCGTCCGCGCAGCGGCTCGAACCGATTGCAGGGGATTCGACCGATGGCTTGACCACGCCCGCCACATCCGGCGGTGCGGCCATTCTCATTCCACTGAACAATCCCTTCTATCAGCAGGCGATTGCCAATAGCGGCTTTCCCACACCGGTGCAGGCTTGCGGCGCATCCGCGCTTTCTTCGTCCGGGCTCGATCCAACGGCGGCCTGCAGCGGTGCGAATGCGCCGACGGCCTTGTTGTTCGGACGCCGCTTCAACGAGCTGGGCGACCGCACCGGCACGGTGAGCCGCAATACGGCGCATATCGCGTTGGGGTTTGATGGCAATTTCGGTAAAGCGGCGTTTCTGAACGGTTGGAACTGGAAGCTCTCTTACGTCTGGGGCCGCACCGCCGAAAGCCAGACCAATCCGGGCTATTACGACAAGGTCAAATTGCAGGAAGCGTTGGATGCGCGCGCGCCTGCGCCCGGAGAAGTAGCCCCCGCTGGCGGCGGTGGATTTGTGTGCAACGATCCGGTGGCGCAAGCCGCGGGTTGTGTGCCGATCAATCTGTTCGGCGCGATCAGCATCACGCCGCAAGCAGCCGCTTATATCGCCACGCTCGCCACGATGCAGGATGAGGCAACCGAAACGGTCGTGACGGCGAACGCTTCGGGCAATTTGTTCGTGCTTCCGGCAGGCGATGCAAAGCTTGCACTGGGCGCGGAATACCGCCGCGAGACAGCCGATTTCGTTCCGGATCAAGCCACGCAATCCGGCACCAATGTCGGCTACCAGCAAGCCGCCATCAGCGGCGCCTTCGACGTTCGCGAGTTCTATGGCGAAGCCTCCGTTCCGGTTCTGAAAGACGTTCCGCTGGTGCGGTATCTGGAACTGGATGGCGCCATCCGTTTCGCGCGGTACAGCACGGCGGGAAACATCGGGAGCTGGAAATACGGCGCGGTCTGGCAAATCTTCTCCGACCTGAAGTTTCGCGGGTCCGAAGCTTCCGCAACCCGCGCGCCCGATGTCGGCGAATTGTTCACACCGGCCGTCAAAGGTTCCAACAGCATCCAGAACGATCTGTGCACGAACCCCGCGAACAGCACGATCGCCCAGAACTGTGCGCTGCAAATCGATGCCTTGAATGCCGCAACGCCGCCGCTGCCCAGCGAACCGCCTGTTCCCGATCCGACAGACGATCAGAAAGTCGCCGTCAGCGGGGCGTCATCCGGCAACGCCGATCTCAAGCCGGAAACCGCACACACCTTCACAGCAGGCGCGGTGTATACGCCAAGCTGGCTTTCGGGTTTTCAGGCGAGCGTCGATTATTACGATGTCCGCATCTATGGCGCGATCGAATATCTCGATGCGCAAACGACCGAACAGGCCTGTTACGAAGCCGATCCGGCACAGTTTTCGGCCAACGCGTTTTGCCAGCAGATCGTTCGCCAGCAGAACGCTTCCAGCGGGCCGATCATCGCCGAGATCAATTCGCCCGCTTCCAATCTGGGCTCGATCCGGACCGCAGGTATCGACACGGTTCTGACATACGCGCTCGATCTGGCCGATCTCGATCCGTCGCTGAAGACCGCCGGCAGCGTCAATGCGAGTTTCAATCTCACTTATATCTCTTATTTCGATACCAATGTCGGCGTGCCGGGCGCGCCCGATATCCATAGCGGCGGCGATGCAGGGCAGCGTTGGCGGGGCCGGTTTCAGGTTGCTTACACCCGCGGCTCATTCGAGCTGACGCCGACACTTATATATATAGGCAGCGGTTATGCCTCGAAGGAGAGCGTTCCTGCGGATCTGCCCGCCAACCACATACCCTCGTTCTGGTATCTCAATCTACAAGCCGATTACGACGTCACGGGCAACATCCAGCTTTATGTCGGCGGCAACAACGTGTTCGATGCGCGGCCGCCGGAGATCTTTGCGGGCACAGGCTTCAACACGGCGGGCACCAACACCATCGCCGATGTGTACGATCCGATTGGGGCGTTCTTCTATGGCGGCGTGAACGTCAAATTGTGACGGTTCGCTCAGAACTGGCGTTGCGTGAGATGCAACAGGTCGATGTTCGTATCCATCACGACGCCGACTATGTAAATCACTTCGCCCGTATTGGGATTGACGGCAAAATCGTCATCGACGTCGTGCGAAGCGCCGGGCGTATACGCGAATATGCGTGAGGGACCGCCCGAAAGGGGGTGAGCGACGATCTGCGGATTGGGGCCTTGGAAATCCGCAAGCAGGATGTCGTTCTTGTAAAACTGGATGGGATAGCCCGGCGGGAAGTCGGGCAAGACAAGTTGGATGCCGTGGTCGATCCGCCACAAGCCGGACGTCTCCAGTTTCGTGGCGAACATGGCGTCCTTGCGCAAGGTCACCGAAAACCAATGCGGCGGCGCGATGGATGTGCGGTGCCGGGGATTTGCAATCTCGATGCGCGTGGCGCGCAATGTTTGCTTGTTGTACATCACCAGCGCCTTGCTGTCGTACGTCCAGGTCGGATATCCCGCGCCCACCGAAGACGTTTCGAAGCTCGATACCAGCTGGCCCTGCCGGGTGAGGACGCGGATGACGATTGCATCCTTGCGGAAGGTCACGAACGAAATATAGCGGCCGTCGGGCGACCACGCCGTCGAGCCGATTTCGAGATAATCGTTGCCCTGGCTAAAAATCTGCACCGGCGGTTGACCGGCAGACATCGTGTAGATGGCATAATGGCCGCCGCGGTTGGATTCGAAGACCAGCGTGCCGTCGGAGGCAAGGTCCGGCGAACCTGTCCAGCCGCTCGCCGGATCGATGATATCCGGCGTCGACGACGGCGTTGCCGATGCTTTGGCAAGATTTACGCGGCTGTTGTCCACCGTGATCGCCAGCAATCCGTTCTTGCCCGTGGCCAGATCGACGATGTTGGCCGAGGTGGTGTAGATCTCATAGGGCGTGCTGCCATCGCGCGGGAATGCCTGAATTTCCGTTCCGGTCCAGATGGAAATCGCAGCGAGAACGGCTTGGGAATCTTCGCTCCAGCCGAGATGAATCACGCGCGCGTCGGCTCCCAGCAAACGGTCCTCGCCGGTCGCGAGATTGTGCACGCGCAGTTCCTTGCGCGAACCGCTGATGCCGCGGATATAGGCAAGCCATTTTCCGTCCGGCGACGCGCTTGGCTTTCCATCGCCGCCAAGCTCCCACTCGTGCGCGACGTAGGTGACGCGTTCTTTTTTTCCGCTATCGAGATCGATTTTGTAAATCGCGCCGCCGCCGTTGGGCACCCTGTCCGAGTAGAACAGCGTGTTGGAATGCGGCTGCCACGACATCCCGTTCGGAGCATCGGTGTTGCATTCTCCGGCCTCGCGCGCTGTCCCGGCGGGCACGCCCGTCACCATGATGCGGCACCTGCTGTCCGGCGTCATCGCGGCGTAAGCGATATGTCCGCCATCGGACGACCATGCCGGCATGTCGTCGTTCGTCTTGCCGGTCGTAAGTTGAATCGGGTCGCCGCCTGCCACGCTGCGCAGGAAAATCTTTGTCGGGGCTTTGCCGCTCGCCGCGACATAGGCAACCATCGTGCCGTCGGGAGAAAACGCAGGCCCGCTTTCCCGGGCGAGGCTTGCGATGAACGGCTGGCTGTTTTCCACCGCCCATTGCGAACGGGGCCACAGCATATAGGCCGCGAGCCCGGCGATCACCGCCATTACAATAAGAGAAAGCGCAACCAACCCGGCGCGGCGGCGCGGCGCCTTTTGCTCGGGCGCGGACGGCGCGACTGGGATGGGCTCTGCCGGTTCGGGCGCAAGCTCGTTCGCCGACGAAACGATCAGCCGGTAGCCCACGCGGGGAACGGTCTCGACCACAAAGGGCGGCGGCTGATGGCGTTCGGCGATCTGGCGCACCTTGGCGACGCAGCCATTGATCGCATCGTCGCCGACCACCTGTCCGCCCCAGCAACTCGCGATCAGCCCATCGCGGGAGACCACAGCCCCGCGCATCCTTGCCAGGCACACGAGCGCCTGCATGACGCGGGGTTCGATGATCTGCCGGCCCTCACGGGATTCGATTTCGCGGGTGGCGGGAAAGACCTTTAGCGCGCCGAGGGCAAAGGGCGCTTCGGCCGCCAGATCGATGCGGCTGGCGGTTTTGCCGGGTGGCGTGGGCTCGGTCACCGGCATTTCCTCGCCTTCGGCGGCAATTCAGCGGCGATCCGTCGGCTCCGCATCCTTTCGGCCAAGGCTCCCCTGCTGCCCAATCTCCCCACCACGGCGAGTGACGCCGTTGGGACAACCGAGAGGAGCTTAACATGAAAAACCCAGGTCGGACTGCGGCCCTGGCACTCAGCCTTGGCCTTATCGGCATCGGCGCCGCGCAAGCAGGCGGATCGGTTCACGCGAAGAACCAGGTGGTCGTCTCCTATGCCGACCTCAATATCTCGAACAAGGCAGGCGCCGAAGTCCTGTTGTTCAGATTGCGGGTCGCCGCCTCCAAATCCTGCGGCGGCGTTCCGCTAATGGGCGACCTCCATGCCGAGACCGCCTATGACGCGTGCTTCAAGCAGGCACTGAACGATGCCGTTGCCCACGTGGCATCGCCCATGCTCGCCGAGATCTACGGCCATCCGATCCGGCAGGCATCCGGCAAATAGCAAATACCCGTCAATCGCGGCGCCCGGGAGCCGCGATTGATGCGCCCGGGCGGTATTTGCCAGCGCTGGTTGCTTCTTCTGATTTGATCTCAACGTACAAATTAATGAGCTGCTTCTGCGATGCCACGGGGTGGGACGCTTTCTGATATCTCATGGCCGCGACGTTATTTTCGAACCCGAACACGGCGCGCCCTTGGTGGAATGCGCCATCTATTTGCAGGGAACGGTACTCGGCGTACTTCTGAATCAGCGCGGCAAGATCGTGCTGCATGCCAGTGCAGTGGAAATGGGCGGCAAAGCGGTGCTGTTCTGCGGCCCATCGGGCGAGGGCAAGTCGACCATGGCGGCTGCACTTTCCATGCGCGGTCATCGCGTGATCGGCGATGACGTTTGCGCCATCGGGTTCGATGAAAAACAGCGCCCCGTCGTAAGTGCGGACGCCCGCCGGTTGAAGCTGGACGATGTTTGTATCGATGCCATGCAGCTGGAGGCGCAGCGTGATGAGCCAGCCCCCGGAAGCAAGGGGAAGGTTTATGTCAACCCGCCTCATGGTTGGAACGGACACGAACTGTTGCTCGGCGCGATTTATATGCTGCAGTCCGGCCCGGAAGAGATAGATCACATCACGCAGTTGCCCTCCGCCACGGCATTGCGAAAACTGCGCGACAACGCTCACCGGCCGACGCTGGTTCGGCGCACCGGACAGACGGCACGCTATTTCGAAGCAGCCGCCCAGATCCTTCGGCACGCCAACGTCTTCACGATCAGCCGCCATCGCGACCTTTCACGCCTGGCGGGAACGGCGGCCATGCTGGAAGAACATTGGCGAAGCATCGGCTTGAGCAACGGGCAAACGAATAACTAAGCGGTGGGGACACTACGCATGCAGGTACAACGCAACGGCAAATGGCTCAGCGCCATGGTGGGTACGGAATGCGTCATGATGAGTATCGAGACGGGGAATTACGTGACCCTGTCCCGGGTGGGCACGCGTATCTGGGAGTTGATCGAAACGCCGACGGCCGTATCGGATCTGTGCGCCAAGCTGCTCGAAGAGTTCAACGTCACACCGGAAATCTGCGATGCGGAAGTCGCTACATTTCTCGCGGAACTGGCCGCCTGTCGTGCGATCACCCTTTCACCGGCTTCGTAGTCGGGGGGATGGGTTCAGGGGGAGAAAACCGGCTGATTTCTACGCCGCTAAAGACATTGGGGAAAACCGCCTGGGAATGGCGGACAGGGTGGGATTCGAACCCACGAACCCCGTAAAGGGTCTCCGCATTTCGAGTGCGGTGCCATCAACCACTCGACCACCTGTCCAAGCACTTGGAATAGTAGAGAAATCTTTCGATTTCAACTGGCTGCAAAATCGGTTTGCTGCCAGCTGGCCTACCGGCCCCGCTTATAGCAGGCCGCTGGGCGGCGTCCAGCCGGGTGGCTACCGCCTCCGGTCGTGGCTCTGTGTGTCAAAGCTTGTTGCCACGAACCATCGGCAAACGGCGGACTGCCTTGCCGGTTGCCGCCCGACAGGCATTGGCGATGGCGGGGCCGAGTGCGGGGACGGTGGGTTCACCGATGCCTGTCGGATCTGCGGCGGACGTGATGATCGCGACTTCGACTTCGGGCATCTCGGCCATCGCGAGGGAGCGACAATTGTTCTTCATCGCCGGCATAGCGTTCAAGATCAGCGCCCAATCGTGCCGCAGCGTCGCCCGGATTTCTTGGTGCCGCCCCTCCGTTCGGGAATAGCCAGGGGTTCTTCTGCGATCCCCAATTGGGATGCAGCAACACGCTTTTGGCTGAAGATCTTTCGGCCGCACGTTCCTGGCAGCTTAGTCAGGAATTTCGCGTGGCTTCCCCCTTTTCCGGTCCGCTGAATTTCAGCTTTGGTGCGAATTACATGCACTACGAGACTGCGGAAGATTATTCAAATCGCCAATGTTCGGGCTGGTGTTGGTTTGCACGGAAAAAGAATGCCGCTTTGCGCCGATTTTGTTGAAAAACTCCCCTGTTGAGCTGGCACAGCTGCACTGATTCACTTCTGCTATCGAAGCGGGAGTACGGTCGATGATGGGGCAGCAGGCAGGACAAGAGGCGCTGTTCTACGAGTTCTCTCTGGAACGCCATGTGCCGGCGGATCATCTGCTGAGGTCAATCAACCGCTTCGTAGATCTTGGTGATCTGCGATCGCATTTGGCTCCGTTCTACAGTTCGACCGGTCGGCCTTCGATCGATCCGGAACTGCTGGTCCGGATGCTGCTGGTTGGGTATTGCTATGGCATCCGATCGGAGCGTCGGCTGTGCGAGGAGGTCCATCTGAACCTGGCGTATCGCTGGTTTTGCCGGCTCGGGCTGGAGGGTGACGTGCCGGATCACTCGACCTTCTCGAAGAACCGGCACGGCCGCTTCCGCGACAGTGATGCCCTCCGCCACGTGTTCGAGACGGTCGTTGCCAGGGCGATCAAGGAAGGATTGGTCGGCGGTGACGGCTTCGCGGTCGATGCCAGCCTGATTGCCGCGGATGCCAACAAGCAGCGCGCGGTTGCTGGTTCGGAGAAGACCGACTGGTCGGCGCTCTCGGCAACGCGCCGCTCTGTGCGCGAGTATCTGGAAACGCTTGATGAGGCTGCGTGGGGCGCGGCCAGTGAGGTGGTCCCAAAGTTCGTGGCCAAGTCAGACCCAGCGGCGCAATGGACCGGCGCCCACAAGGGCCATGCGTTCTTCGCTTACTCAGACAACTACCTGATCGATTTGAAGGCCGCGATCATCGTCGATGTCGAGCCCACCCGTGCGATCCGGCAGGCCGAGGTTGGAGCTGCTCGCACTATGCTTGATCGGGTCGATCAAAGGTTCGGTCTCTATCCCGAACGCCTGGCTGCCGACTCCGCCTACGGCACGGCCGAGATGCTCGATTGGCTGGTGAACACGCGCGGGATCGAGCCGCATATCCCGGTCTTCGATAAGTCGGCTCGGACAGACGACACCTTCTCGCGTAGTGACTTCTTATATGACGCCCAAGCCGATCTCTATCGCTGTCCCGGCGGCAAGACCTTGGCCACCAACGGTACCGTCGTGAACGAAGGGACGACCCTGCTGTATCGAGCGAGCAAATATGACTGCGACGCCTGTGCGCTCAAGCCTCGCTGCTCTCCCAACACGCCGGCGCGTAAAGTGCCTCGCAGTATCTACGAAGGCGCCCGCGACCTAGCCCGTGAGATCGCCCAGACAGATGCCTACATAGTCTCGCGTCGCGAACGGAAGAAGGTCGAGATGCTGTTCGCCCATCTCAAACGCATCCTTCGGTTGGGCCGGCTGCGATTGCGAGGGCCTTGCGGTGCCCGCGATGAGTTCCTGCTTGCCGCAACCGCCCAGAACCTCAGGAAACTGGCAAAGCTGATCCCCAACCCACAGCCAATGCCAAACTGATCCTAACAAACGCCACCTAAATCCTCTCGGCACATCGCAGGCCGCGTCACCCCACTCGACCCATGCGCGACTTCTTCAACAAAATCCGCCAGAAGCCGCCATTAGACTCGGCGTTGATTGCATAACTTAGGGCACCTTTAAGCTCCGACGGCGATCGGTTTCGGAAACCGGCAGAGGTCGCGTTCATGGATACCCGCTCGGCCAAAGAAGAAAGGCGGCGGATTTCTCCGCCGCCCTGCTGGAAGCCCCCCCGGGGAAAGAACTATCCGCCCAAACCGATGCTGATGGTGGCGAATGGGCTGTGGTAACCGGTCGTCACCGATTGGTGCGTATCGAGGCCGCGATCCATCGCGCCGAAGAAGAAATCGGCGCGATAACCGACGCTGAGTTTTGCTCTCGGAAAACGATAAGACAGCGCTGCGAAGCCGCCGAGATTGGGGACGGTGACGCGATGGGTTTCCGTGCGATGGGAGGAAGCACCCGAGGCGCTGATTGGCGTAAGAGCGACTTGGGTGGTGCCGAACAAAATATTGTGCACCACCTGATCCTGGCTTTTGTGAACCGTCGTATCGCGGCTGACTTTCGTCTTTTGGCGGCCGAATAGGACAGCGGCGTTCGCGCCCCAGTCCACCGCGATTTGTCCGTCGGCGACATCACCCCATAGGCCCGTTGTGTTGCTCCAAGAGAGCGATGGGCCCATGGCATGAAGGTCGCTGTAGCGGCGTAACAGTGACTGGGAGTTCTGGTGCTGGCCGACGACAGAGTATTTTCCAAGAGTTGCGGATTTGATCCGGTAGAACCGCTCGCCGGGTTGCGCATAGGAATGACCGTTTGAGGTCATGTTCATTTGTACGTAGCGCGCGCCAAAGCTGAAGACAGATTCCGTGCTGTGACCGAACAATCCCAGGCCGACATCTTTTCCGACTTTAAAGTCGACGATAGTGTGGGCTTCCGTGTTGTCCGCGCCCTGATCCACATAGTTGTTATAGGACGGTGTGACCAAAAACTGGCCGAAGCCGCCAGGATGGATCCCTGTGGCATAGCCCGGTTCGCCGACAATGTGCTCCCGCTCCAGAATGTGTCTTTTGGAATGCGTGCGGCCATAGCTGGCGGAGATATTGAAGACCCAATCCGATCCTGCGGGTTGGAACGAGAGGCTCCCTTCCGCGCCCACACTTCTTCCGAGCACATTCTCCACATCGGTAAACGAGGGGAAGCCACCAGAGCCTTGACCCAGAAAATTGGCGCCGGTAGGCGTGTCCGGGAAGCCGTTCACTGTGAGGTCATCGAGCGGCGGCACGAAAGTTTCGTTGGAGCCGGTGATGTTATCGAGATGCAACCCGCCTTCGATCCAGACTGTGGGCCTGTCTGCGGCTTGAACTTTTTCGCCGGTTGCCACGCAAGCGGCCAGAACGACGGCAGATGCGGTGGCGAGCAGACGGAGGCGGATGTTTGTCTGTCTGTTGTTGGTTGTGATGAGTTCGCTCATTTTTGTTTCCCCCCTTACCAATTCTTCGTGACGCGGATGCCGAACAGGCGCGGATCAGTGAGGAACACGTTCGTCGTCAGGCCGCTATCATCCGAATTGAGGAAAGTGCCGGTGATCGCCGTGGTGTTGAACACGTTCTTCAGATAACCCACCACCTGCCAGCCGTTCTGGTTCGTCAGGATCAGCGCGAGGTTGACGTTCTTGTAGCCGTGCAGCTTGTCGTAGGGATCGTCGTTGAAAACGCGAGCCCATGAGCTTGATTGCCAATAGAAGTCGCCGTGGATGGTCGCCGCCCAATCGTTGGTCACGGGCAAAGAATATTCAGCCGTGAACGATGTGGTAAAATGCGGTGCGTTGGGCAGTTCGTTGCCGCTGAGATTCTTTTCGAAGCCAGTGCCGTTATTGGGCGCAGGACCATAATCAATTCCACCGGAGGTGTTCTGGCCGGTGTAGGGATCGTTCGGATCGTTTCCGGCCAGCGGGTCGAAGCCAGCATATCCGGTGGCCGGATTGGCCGAATAGGTCGCCAGCGTCACCGGATCGTGGTGCAATGAATAGGCCTGACCGCAATCGCCCGCCACGAGACCTGCACCGCTTAGCTGATACGCAAGCACGTATACCGGCAAAATGCAGTTCGATGATTGGGTCGCAAACGGCTTGACGAGAACCCAGTTGGAATTGCCCGCTGTTCGATCCATCAGATCGATAGCACTTGAGCCGTTTGCCAGACGCGTATCTTCGTAACCGCCCGCGAAGGTGAATTTGAGGCCCGGCGCGGGCTCCCAGGTGGTTTCGAGTTCGGCGCCTTTCACCTTTGCATCGAAATTCAGATTGACCGAGGTACGGTCGATGATTTCTGAAATTTGGTAACCCTTGTAATCGTAATAGAAGACATCGCCGTTGACGGTTAGCGCGCCGTCGAGCAACGTGTTCTTTGTTCCCAATTCGAAGGCGTTGATGAATTCGGGTTTGAACGTCAACGGATGGGCGACGCTAACGACATCACTCGTAAGGAACGGTGGAAAAATCGCGCCAGGCGGATTGGCGCCGCCTGCTTTGTAACCATGCGCGAAGGAACCGTAGACCAGTGTCTGATCGGTGAAGGTGAGTTTCGGTGTCCAGTTGGCGGCGAAGCGGCCGGTGAATTCCTGCCATGACTGATCCGTGACGCCGATAATCGGATAGCCATATCCTTGCGTGAAGAGTTCGCTTGGAATCTCGACGAAGTGCTTTTGATCATCGGTCCAGCGCAGGCCGCCGATGAACTTCAACTCATCGGTCAGATTGTAGTAAGCCTCGCCAAACCCGGCATAGGAATTCAGCACATAAGGATTCTGGCTGAGGAAATAATTGTGGCCCGCGTTATCGAGGCTGCTGATCGGATTGGGATCAATCCAACCCAGGCAATTTGGATTTGCACCAGAACCCGGATTTTGCGGATCGCCGGGCGCGTGGTTTGCGGTGCATTCCAGCGAACTGGGATCACTAGGATTCCATTGCGCGGCAAAGGCTGGACTTTTGGCCGCATACACCGTGAGCGTGTTGATGAAGACGTAATAGTTTTCTGCCGTCTCATAATGCAGGTAATTGCCGCCGACGCTGAAATTCAGAGGCCCGCCAAAATGCGAGGCCAGGCGGAACTCCTGACTGAGCTGCCAGGCATGTTCTGTAACCAGATCTTCCGCGACGAGACGGTTGCTGCACCCCAATTGCGGATCGCAAAAGATGCCAGTCGCCGTGGCTTGGCTGGGGTCAGCGCAATTGTTGCCGCCGACGCTGAGAGTGCCGTCGCCGCAGCGATAGTTTCCGTCCGGCGTTGTCAATGTGCCGGTGTTAAGAGCGGGATTATATGCAAAGATTCCCGGCTGCGTGTTGAAGCGATTATAATCTTCTGAGGAATACAAAAAATCGTGGTTGAACCCCGTTTGCGAAGTAAAGGTTAGCGCGGGAGTGATCTTGTAATCGGCATTCAGCTCGACGACATCGTTCTTCGCTCGGTAAACCGGATTCAGCGTTGATTCAATCTCCCGCAAATCCTGCGATTGAACTGTGCTGGTGTAAGGGTCGATTTTGGCGGGGCTAACAAAGGCGTTCAGGGGCGAGACGAGGGCGAAATTGTATCCGGCACCAACCAGTCCGCCATAATAGGGCAACGACTGCCCATTGGGTACTTCGAACGCTTCGGGACTGTAGAGCGAACTTGGAAGGCAGCCCTGACTCAAAAATCCACCCGCCAATCCTTGGAGTCCATTTGCGGTTGAAACTCCACCGACGGTGGCCGGTCCGGGATCGCGATGGCAGAGCTGTTTGCTGGAGCGCAGGCGGTCGTCGTTTTCTGAGAAATGTTCCCAGACCAAATAGGCTGTCAGGTTCTCCGTCGGTTTGAACCCTAGCGTTACGCGGCCCGACCACAGATCGCGACCATCGATGGGGCTGTCGGTCAGCGTGTTGAACGAATAGCCGTCGCGTTTCGTCCATTCGCCTGCCACGCGCAGATCGAGGCGGTCATCGACGATGGGCAGGTTGATCATGCCTTCGAAACGGCGGTTTTCGTAATTGCCGATGTCGGCGCTGGCCATGGCTTCGAATTGATCGGTCGGTTTGGCAGATGTGAGGTTCACCACGCCGGCTGTTGCATTGCGGCCGTAGAGCGTGCCTTGGGGGCCGCGCAGGACTTCGACTTGTGAAACGTCGAAGAATTCCTGCTCGAAGAAATGGTTTCTGATGAAGGGCATGTCGTTGAAGGCGACAGCCACGGCCGGGTCGGTTGTTACCGAGATGGCTTGGGTGCCGATGCCGCGAAGCTGAATGGAATAACCACTGAAATTCGTTTTCGTGAACGTCATGTTCGGGACCTGTTTGATCAGGTCCGGGCCGCCAGCGGTTTGCGTGGCGGTCAATTGTTCTTGCGAAAGTGCGGTGATGGCGATGGGGATGCTTTGCACATCTGCGCCCCCGAGTTTGGACGACGTGACCGTTACCGTTTCCACCGCAGCGCGAGCAGGTGCCGCTTGGGCCAAGATCAGCGAGGGATCGTTCAGAAGGTCGGTCCTGGCGTCGGATTGTTCTTCTCGAAATATTCCGATCGCTCCGGTTGAAGCGCGGTGCGAGGTGAATCCCGTGCCTGACAAAATGCGCGACAGCGCGCTGTCGGCCGATAGATTGCCTTCGACGCCTTTGGTGCGGATGCCCTTGACGGTTCCCGGCAGATACATCAGCGCCACGCCCGATTGCTTCATATAGGCGTCAAGCGCCTTGTCTAAGTCGCCGGACGGAATTTGAAAATCCTGCGCGATGGCGGCGCGTGCCAGCATCGCCAGAATTGTGGTGCCCAAATAGATCGACTTCATATTCCCCCCGTGATGAGACGCGCCTTCGGCGCAGGATTCGTTTACTTCCTCTGCGAAATCACGATGTCGTCGCCGCGGCGGTCGACCCTGACCTTGAGCATCGCTTTTGCGAGCTCGAGAAAGCTGTCGGCGCCATCGGTCGGAAAACTCGCGCTGAGCGGAATACTTGCCGTGACGCGGTCCGCCACCACGATCTTGCGCACCGAGTAGCGATTGAATTCCGCCACCACGTCGGCAAGCGGCGTGGCTTCGAAAATCAACATTCCCCTGCGCCATCCCAGTTCCTCTGCAAGACGGTGCGACGACTTTCTGGTCGTGGTGATCAGATTGTTGGCAACGGTGAGATCATCGCCGGGTCGCAGCAGGATCGGTGTCTGCATACGTCCATCGGGCGCATCGAGCCGTGCGCTTCCGGAAATCAATGTCACTTCAAGGTGGTTCGGCTGCGAGCGCATCAAGAACTCGGTGCCGATATCGATCACACGATGCCGCCCTGCGAGCACGACAAAGAGCCTGCGCGGATCGTGCTTGATCTGAAAGAAGGCTTCGCCCTTGTCCAGGGTGACGGTGACACGATTGGCCGAACGGCTTAATCGCAAGGTGGTATCGGTGTTGAGATCGATGCGCGACCCATCAGGGAGTTTGAGAGCCTTGTGAGCCCCAATCGCCGTGGCGTAGACGGTTTCGGTGGGGCGCAACGGCGTAAGGAACGCGGCTGCGCCAATGCAGGCCGCGACGACGGCCGCAGCAACCGCCTTCATGGCAAAAGTGCCCGAAGCAAAGCGGCGCATGAGCCCCGTTCTTTGCCGCGCGTTGGGCTTAAGCGCCTTTAGGCGGTCGGCACGCTTCCACATATCGTCCAGCCGAATGAAAGCGATCATGTGCGCAGTGGACGCCGCGAGCCAGGCATCCAACGCCGCTTGATCGGCGTTGGACCATTCAGTGCTGTCCCGACGCGTGATCCAGGCGCCGGCTTCGGCCTGAACATCGTCTGCGCGCAGCGAGAAGGGCTCACGCATCACTTGCCTCCTTCGTCGGGCGGATCGCCGTAGAAGATGTTGGAGAGCGCGACGATGGCCGAGGCCAGATGTTGCGAGACGGTGCGTTCGGCGATTCCCATGCGCTGGGCGATCTGCGGACGCGTAAGACCTTCGATCTTGCGCATCACAAGGGCCTCGCGCCAGCGCTCAGGGAGCCGGTCGAGAGCAGACTGGAGCCTGCGCAAATCTTGCCGGCCCATGACGGCCTGGTCGGGGCCGGGCTCATCGACGCTGACGCCGAGAGCTTCCAGGTCGGCAACCGCTTCGATGGCGACGATATGTGCGCGGCGGCTTTTGTCGATGACGGCGTTGCGTGCGACGGAGAAGAGGAATGCTCTCGCAGATTTGGGGAATTCGACGCGCGCCGCTTCGTAGACTTCGACATATACATCTTGGCACAAGTCCCTAATTTCGCTCTCGTTGCGCCAGCTACGGCGCAAGAACTTCAGTAGGGACGGTTCCAGCGGCAAAATTTCGCGCACAAACCAGTCATTGACGTTCCGTGCTGCCGCCATCGCTCCGCGACCGTCAGCCTCGTTCCATCCGTGGCTCGTTTCCGATGTGTCCGACATCCCCCGCACAATCCCATTGTTGGAGGGCAAGAACGCGTCCGTGCACTATAAGGCGAATGGACGGGGAAATTGTGCGTAGGGCTGCCCACAAAAATTGGGGGCGCGGGCAAGAAAATTTCTTGCAGCCGCCACCGAAAGGCTCCGGCCTAACGCTTCCGAGCTAGACTGTGGATTTGGTAAAGCTTAGCTGGGATTTAGAAGCGGCAGCTGCTCGTTGCTTTTCGCGTCGCCGGTGGTTTGATGTCTTAGGGCTGCGATAATGCGGCGGCAGCGGTTCTTGATATCTTCCACATCGGCGGGCCTTCCGGCGTAGAGGGCTGCATTGATGTCTTTTATGACGGTCGCGACGGCCGCCTTGTCGCGTTCTTTCCAGGATTTCGGCAAGTCCGAGAATATCTCTTCCAACGATGCGCTGACCGGCTTGCCTAGCCATTCGTGCCCGTAGTCACGTAGAAAATCCCTCAATTCCTCTATCGTGCGAATTTTCTTCAAGGCCCGTTCGGCGCGGATCGTTTTTGCACGACGTGCTGCAATCGCTTTCAGCCGAAAGCGCCAAATCCAGGCTGCGAAGAGCAACAGGGTTACGGCGATGGCACCGATGAGTAAGTATACAAGGCTGCTTGGCGAAAACCGGGCCCGGAACGATTGCTCCGATAGAGATTGACCGGGCGTTTCGTCCTTGCCCGCAGACGCGGCAGCCTCGACGGGGGGCTTTCCGAGGGCCGCGCTCGGCAGAACGACGATAACCCTTGCAGGCAATATAACCGTTTCGGCTTTCTTGTTGGCGATATCCCACCATGTAACTTTGACCGCGGGCAATGTCTGCTTCCCCGATCTTTGCGGCACCAAGCTATAACTTTCGTTGCGCCAACCGGTGATCGCGCCTGTCTTATCGTCGACATCCTCTCCGGTTTCCGGCTTGTCGGCATAGACACCGAAATCCTCGTGGTTCTGTTGCGTTTCAAGATTGGGCAATTGGGCGCCAACCGCGCCTTCGGCAAGTAGCTTGATCTTGCGGGTCACCAGATCGCCGACACGCACCGTTCGCGCGGCCCCAATGTCTTCGCTTATCTTCAGCGATCTCAGCGGCAGCCAGGGGTCCATCGCACCGATAGACGACTTGACATCCAACACCGTCTGATTACTCGCAATGGCAAACGGCTCCCCGCCATACATGGAGAAGAAATTCAATGCCCGCTGCGTTTGGGGAGACAGCATGAACTGCCCACCGAACGGATCGACCATCGGCGCAAAGGCCGGCGCCTGTATTTCCCCCTTCAGGACAGCGGGCGGAATGACCACTCTTCCGGGCTGCAACGGCGTGATGAGGTAGTGGATTTCAACCACCCTCACCGGAACGCCCTTTTCAACGTCATCGTAGACCTTCGGCTTGCCCTGACGCTCGACAATGGCGTTGGGGATGCTGATGTCTTCCATCGCCACTTTTGAAATTCCACCCCGCACCACACATTTGATGGTGTAGCGTATGGGCTGGTTGCGGTAGGGCGTACTGTTGCTCGCGCTCGCGGAGATTGAAACCTTACCTCCATCGCCGCTGGCTTGCGATGGCATGGCAGGTGTCGGTTTTTCGACGTGCAGATCTATCGCCGCGGTACGCAATGTGCCCACGCTGCTTTCAATGGCCACCGGGGGAATTGCAATTTGGCCTTCCCGCTTGGGAAGCAGCACCAATTCCCAGCCGACATTGAAGTTGACCGATGGACCGTTGGCGGTGGCGTTTGCCGAATGTATCTGGGAAATTATCGTGAAGGATTGCTTCAACGCGGCGATGTCCGGGCTTGCCTTTGCTTTGGCGCCCGAAAGTGTGAGCTGCAGTGTAAATTTCTTTCCCGCCTCCACATGATCGTCAGTGACGGACGCGGTAAATTCGGCCGCCACCGCCGAAAGGGGCAGGAACACGATCACGCCGAGGGCAACACAAAGCTGCTTCATTGCGATTGGGCGCCCTGCTTCAGGCCACTTGCCTGATCTTCGATCATAAACTGGTTCTTCAAGAAAGAACCCGGATCGTTCTGAACCCGATTGAGCCATTCATCGGCGTTGACATCGCGTTGTGTGCGGGGCGGCACGGCGACGAGGACGCCGCGCATTTTATCGTCTTTGGAATTGGCGCCGCCGGATTTGCCCTTGGCCATGCGACCGCCGCGGCCGGATTGTTGGCGGGGCTGTGCCGATTGCTTTTCGGCGGGCTTTTGGTTTGCCTGCGCCTGCTGATTGCCCTTCGTTTGCTTTGCCTGCCCCTTGCCGTTTTGTGGCTGACCCTTTTGGGGTGCCGCCTTCTGCTTATCCTGAGGCCCGGATTTGCCCTGATTTGGCGCGCCGTTTTGCGGCTTCTGCTCGCCCTGGCCGCCACCCTTTTTCTGTTGCTGATTCTGATTTTGCTGTTTGTTTTGCGAACCGCCGCCGCTGTTGTTGTTTTGCTTGTCCTGCGGCGGCGGCTTTTGATCCTTCTTCTGTTCCTTGTCTCTCTTCAGCATCTCTTCGGCGATGGCGAGGTTGTGGCGCGCGGCGACATCGCCCGGTCTTTGTTTCAGGACCGTTTTGTAACTGACGATGGCATCTTCCGGCTGGTCTTGCATGAGTTGGGCGTTGCCCAGATCGTACATCGCATCCAATCCGGCCTTCTGGTTGACCGCGGTGCGAAACAGCAAAGCCGCCTTGGCATAATCCTTGGCGCGATAGGCAACCACGCCGCGGCGATAGGGCGTGTCGAATTTCGCGAAAGCTTGCCTGTAATCACCCCTCGTCAAAGCAGCACGCGCCTGTTGGTCGCGATTGCGAAACATATCCGCGAATGTCAAAGCGTGCGCGCGATCCGGCGGCAACAAAATCATCGCGAACAAAATGACGGCTGGAAAGGCAGCACCTCTCCTGAACAGCGGCAGCAACAACACTGCCAGAAAAAGAGCGGGAATATAAAACCGCTCATCCCACAGCCGCGCGACTTTGGAGGTCGCCTGCCCAGCGGCGGCGCCAGCTTCGACGCGGCTGAGAATGGCGCGCGTGTCGTTGTTGGTATAATCGGCCTCGACATAAAGCCCGTTGCCGGCTCTGGCAAGGCGTTTCAGCCGGTCTGCCTGCAGGCGACTGACTTTCATTCGCCCCGCAGCATCCACAAACCGCGCGCCCTTCGCCGTGCCGATACCCAACACATAAATCGTGGCGCCGCCGGCGGCATGAGCGAGATCGGCAAAATCGGTTTCCTGGAATCCACCATCGCCGATGACAAGGATCGACTTATTGCGGCCGGTCTCTGCCTTGAGCATGGCCGCCGCCATTTCGAGCGCGGGCTTCAGACGATCGCCCTGAATGGTGACCAGCGATGTGTCGAGCGCCGGTAAAAGATTTTTGAGGGTCCGCACATCATCGGTCAGCGGCGTCACCATGTGCGGCACGGCCGCATAGGCAACCAGCCCGATGCTTGTGCCGTGGCTGATGTTCAAAACATCCTGGATTTCGTTTCGAGCGCGCGCGATGCGCGATGGCTTTACATCGGTCGCATTCATCGACTCGGATAGATCGAGCACGATGACGAGATCTTCCGCCACCCTGAAGGTTTGCTGATCGACGTAGCTCCAGCGCGGCCCCGCCATCGCCACCATGCCGCACACCCAGGCGGCCGCCCAAAGCAGCAGCGGTATACGAATGCTTCTGCCGGACAGGTTGCTGTTCTTGAGCAGGTGCACCAGCAAATGACGGTCGGCAAAGCGTTCCAGCAATTCCGCGGCTTCCGCCCTGTGCGCCAAAGAATAGGAAATCCACACGATGGGAATTGCCAGCAACCCCCAAAGCCACGCTGTTTGTGCAAAATGGAAGTGGCTAAAATCCATGCCGCACCTTCCTGAAAACGGGGAGCAGCGGCAGCAGGAGCAGCAATGCGAGCGCGCCACCAAGCGGATAACGATACAGAGGCCTGCGGATCATATAGCTGCTGGTCTCAGCCGATGTTTTTTCGATCCGGTTGATTTGCGCGTAGATCTTTTGCAGCGCTTCGGTATCGGCCGCACGAAAATAGTTGGCGCCGGTCATGCTGGCGATCTTTTGCAGCAATCCTTCGTCGAGGTCGAACTGCGCCATCACGATCTGGCCGGTCTGATCGGGGATCGGCACGGGGCCTTGGCTGCCGACGCCCACGGTATAGATGCGAATGCCATATTGCTGCGCGAGCTTGGCGGCGGCGAGCGGCGGTATGGTGCTGGAATTGTCGCCGCCATCGGTGAGCAGAACAATGATGCGGGATTTTTCGGGCCTGTCGCGCAGATTGCGCACGGCGAGCCCGATGGCATCGCCGATGGCCGTGGTATCGCCTGCTTCGCCCACCCTCGTATTGTTGAGCATCTTGCGCACCGACAACGTGTCGAGCGTGAGCGGCACATGAAGATAAGCTTGCGAACCAAAAAGGATGAGGCCGACACGATCGCCCTGCCGCCGGGCGACGAAATCGCTGACCACGGATTTGACGGCATTGATCCGGCTGGTCTGCTGGCCGTTCTCCAGATAGTCGAGCGCCTGCATCGAACTGGACAGGTCGACCGCCAGCATCAGATCGTAGCCCTTGCTTTGCACCTGTGTGAATTGATCCACCAGTTGCGGCCCCATCAAGGCGCAGGTCAAGCAAAGCCAGATCAGAGCGAGGATTATGCTATAAAGCCTGCCATGTTCCTTGCCCTGTTGCCGGGAGGGAAAGCCGCTTCGCAACCTTTCGATATAAGGGAAGAAAACCTGCGGCGCATTGGGCGAACTGGCAACTTTCGCAGAAGATGCAAGCGCGCGAACCGCGAACGGCAGCGCCAAAAGAACGATCATCCACGGCCACGCAAAGGAGAACATTTTACTTGATCCAACCTCGCGCAGCAGCGATCAGAGCTTTGAAAGGCTCCGCGGTTGCATGGTGGCCGGGGGGAGCATACGGGGCTTCGACCAGCAACTGCCCGTGTTCTGCCCAATTGAATCCGGCCGGATCTTTTGCGGTCAGCCAATGCAGCCAATCCTGGCCCTGCAACCCGGCACATTCCTCCCGCGAATAACGTTTCATCGCCACCCGGCGCATGAGGCCGGATAGCGCCGCACCGGCCTTCTGGACATCGCCTTGCGCCAATTGCGCATCGAGCGCGGCAAATGCCCTGGAGGCATCGCCCTTCCAGCTTCGCGCGTAAGCAAGCCTTCGGCGATACACAACGCCGCCAACGATCAATGCAAGTGCCGCCATCGCGAGCAATGCCCACCAACCCGGTGCGAGCGGCCACCAACTGATGCGGTCGAGACCTTTGATATCGTAGAGCCGCGATAACAGATCGTCGGACGTGTTCATCGTCCGGTTTTCCCGATATTCAGGCGGCGCAACCCCAGCAGCAGGTCCGTATACACATCTCTTTCCGTGTGCAGGTCGACAATGCCGATCCGGCGACGGGCAGCGATATCTTCCAACCGCTCGCGGTTCTCTTGCCATTGCCGCGCATAGGCTTCGCGGCCGACACGGCTGTCGGTATCCAGCGTGAGCTTGGCCCCGGCTTGGTCTTCGAAAATGACGGTCTCCATCGCCGGAATCGCGCGATCCGCTGGATCGTTGATGGGGAGGAGCACAACATCGCATGTCCGGCGAAGATTGGTGAGCCGCTTTTCCAGCAGTTCGGTTGCATAGGGAAATTCGGCGATCACAAGAAGCAGAGAGCCCGTGGGGATAACACGCTCCACATATCTCAGCGCCGCTTCCAGGCTCACAGGCCCTTTGTTCAGCCCTTGCGTCGTCAGGGTCAGGAGTTTCAGGGTCTGCCACAACGATTGCCGCGAGCGCGCCGGTGCGAAATATTTTATTCCCTTTGGCACATCGCCGAAAACAATACTTCCGACGCGATCGTTCCTGTCATTGGCCTGCCAGCCGAGCAGCGTCGCCGCCCGCGCAGCCTGCACAGATTTGAAGGTTCCGCGCGTGCCAAATCGCATGCTGGCATTGGCGTCGACGCACAGAATGACCGTGCGCTCGCGTTCTTCAGTGAAAACCTTGACATAAGGTTTGTCGGTGCGGGCGGTGACGCGCCAATCGATGCTGCGAATATCGTCGCCGAAATTGTATTCGCGCACTTCATGGAACACCAATCCCTGGCCACGGAATGGCGAGGCATAATCGCCGGGCCCTGCCGACATCGACTTTTCGCGGGAAAGCAACTGCAAGCGCGATGCGCTTTGGCCAAGCCGTATCAATTCATCGAAATCAGGATACAGCATGGCCCATATCCTTCACGGAACAGCCACCAGCTCCAGAAGCCGCTTGACGATGGCGTCGCGGGATATGTTGTCGGCTTCCGCTTCGAAGGACGGGATAACGCGGTGGCGCAGGATATCCGGGGCCACGGTCTGTATCTGGTGCGGCGAAACGTAATCTGCGCCTTCCAGCCACGCCAGCGCTTTCGCACATCGCAGCAGCGCCAGCGTCGCGCGCGGCGAAGCGCCATGACGTATCCATTCCGTCAGCTTCTCGTCATATTTCTCGGGCGTACGCGTGGCGCTCACCAGCGAGACCACATATTGCTTCAGCTTGTCGTCGACATAGATTCCGGCGCAAGCCTTGCGCGCGGCGAACACTTCTTCCTGCGTGCTGATGGCGGAGGGAGCGGCCTGCGCGATGCTTCTGCGCCGCGTGTCGTCATATTCCAGAATTTGCAGCTCTTCTTCCGACGAGGGGTAACTCACCACCGTGTACATCAGGAACCGATCGAGCTGCGCTTCGGGCAGATTGTATGTGCCCTCCTGCTCTATCGGGTTCTGCGTCGCCAGCACCATGTAGAGTTCGGGCAGCTTGTAAGTGTAATGGCCGACCGTAACTTGCTTTTCTTCCATCGCTTCGAGCAGCGCCGATTGCACCTTTGCCGGCGCGCGGTTGATTTCATCTGCCAGGAGGATGTTGTTGAAGATGGGCCCTCTGCGGAACGTGAAATCGCTTTTCTCCCGCACGTAGATTTCCGTGCCGATAAGATCGGAGGGCAGCAGATCGGGTGTGAACTGTATGCGCTGGAAATCGCCTTCGACGCCTTCGGCCAAAGCCTTCGCTGCCGTCGTCTTGGCCAGCCCCGGCATGCCTTCGATCAGAATATGGCCGTCGCACAGAAGGCAGATCAGCATGTTGCGGATCAGAACCTGCTGGCCGATGATGCGCCCCTCGATCGCCTTGCGCAGATCGGCGAGTTTTCGCTCCGATTGCTTCGCACCGACCGTCACATTTCTTATGGGCCCTACGGCGTCCATCGTTTTTACCCAAAAAATTTTGTAAGGCGCTGCGTTCTTGACGGGCATCCGATCCAGGAAATGCCCGCCATCCATCGGCGTCTAGCCAACCGGCCGAACATCGCCACTCCCAGATATTCCCTTACCGGAGAGGGATCGCAAGGGCCCCTCGGCCCTTCCTTCGCGCATGCACCACGGATTACGAAAATTTGAGGAAAAACCGAGCCTTAACCGGCCGACCATGTGACTTTCACGCCCTGGGCCAGCACTCGTTCCCGCTTCGAGGCATAGCCCAACACGCCGGTTCCAAAATATGGCACGACCAGCCGCCCATCACAGCTAGCTTATTCATGTGGACCGGATTGCACGCCGCAGCGAGAAATCTCATCGGCGGTGGTTGACAGATAGGCGCGCTGACCGCAAATCATTCGAAACCTAACCTTTTTGAGCGTCAGCATAACCATCGTGCCGTCCAACCCATTTCCCGACGACATCCAAAAAGGAGCGCGCCTTACCGCGGCGCTCGCCTCCTGTATCGGCATGGGCACGGGGGTGGGGCTTTTTGTTGCCTCGATCACCTTCTTCATCAAGCCGCTCTATGCCGAGTTCGGCTGGACGCGCAGTGCCATCGCGGCGGCATCGGCGGTCGGCTTCACCTCGGCGCTGACGGCACCCTTCATGGGAATGCTGGTGGACCGTTACGGCGCCCGGCGCGTGGCGATGGCCGGTGTGGGCGTGATGCTGGCCGGTTACCTGGCGCTTGCCTCCATGACCGGCTGGATATGGAACTACTATCTCATCACGTTGTTTCTTTCCGTCGCTGGGCCTGCGGTCGGCGCGATGACATTTACGAAGGTCGTGGTCGGCTGGTTCGAGCGCAATCGCGGGCTGATGATCGGGATCACCATGAGCGGTGTCTCGCTGGTGACGATCTTCACAGCCCCTGCCCTGCAATATGTCATCGCCCATTGGGGCTGGCGCGCGGGATATGGTTTTTTGGCTGCGGTGACTTGCGCCATAGGTTTTCCGATCCTGGTTGCGTTTCTGTTCGAGAAGCGTTCCGCGCACGACACAAGGCATCTGCACACGCCCGGCCCGGATGCGGGCTTGTCCTTACGTGTGATCTTTCGCGACGTGCGGTTCTGGCTGCTTGTGCTTTCGGCGTTTGCAGCGAACATCCCCATCGGCGGCATGGCGCTGCAATTGCAGCCGCTTCTGACGGACAAGGCGATCGACGGGCAGAGCGCGGCGTTGATGGCTTCGGTGTTCGGCGTGTCGGTTGTGGCAAGCCGGTTGGGTGCGGGCGTGCTGCTCGACAGGTTTTGGGCGCCGGGCGTTGCCTTCGCCACGCTTGTGCTGCCGGCCATCGGCATTCTGCTGCTGGTGGGACAGCAGCACGGGCTGGTGGTAACCGCGCTTGGCGTTGTTCTGCTTGGCGTGGCGCAGGGTGCAGAAGGCGATCAGGTTGCGTTCTTCGTGGCGCGGTTCTTTCCGCTTGGGCTCTATTCGCGGATATTTTCTGTGCTGATGGTCTGCATCAGCGCCTCGCTTGGCGTTGGAGGCATTCTTTACGGCTACACTTTCGACAAGACGGGCAGTTACGACCTGGTGCTGTATGCCAGCAGCGCGCTCTTTATATTCGCGGGCGTCTGTATGCTTTTGCTGGGGCACAGAAACATGAAACGGCTGCCGTTGGCCGAGGCAGTAGAACCCTAGCTCCCCAGATTGCAAAAACGGCGTCTTTCGGGCGGCCAAGGGCGTGTTATCTACCGGCCGTCATGTTTTCGCCTGCGCAGCCGTCGGCAAGCCCTTCATGCCAATGCGATGCAGGTCGCAACCATCGCGCCTCAACCGCCCAAACCGATGCTGATTTTTGCGAACGGGCCGTGGAAACTCACATCCTCGCTGTGGCGCGTGTCGATGCCGGCGTCCATTGCGCCGAAGAAGAAGTCGGCGCGGTAGCCGAGGCTCACCTTCGCGTTGGGGAATTTCAGCGAGAAGCCCGCGAAGCCGCCGAGGTTGGGCGAGACGATGGAATGGGTACGGTCGGTTGATGTGGCGTTCTTGTATTGGGTGTGAAATTTGGTCATGCCACTTCTGTAGAGATAGCGGTCGTATCCGTTGGTGCTGTGACTGGTACGGGCTTTCTGCCTGCCGAACAGGATCGCGCCGTTGATGCCCCAATCGAATGTGAACTCCGCCGTGTCGGCGTTGCCGATCACGGGTGCCGATCCAGTCCACGACAGGGATGGGCCTATGCCGTGGAAGCTGCGTTCGCTATGTGCGTTAAAAGCATAGGTGTGGAAGCGGATGCTATAGCCATATTTGCTCGCGTAGGGGCGATGCTCGTAAATCTGCTGGCTGGTATCGGCGTTGACACCAACGACCGACTTCGACGTGAACTGAGCGAAACGCACACCGGCTGTCAGGATCGACGATGCATGACGCCCAAGAAAACCGAGCCCCACGTCTTTACCGGCTTGGAAATCCAGGATGGCGTGGCTTTCATTATATCGTGCCGTTGCATCGGAGAATTTTAGAAGGCTACCGAAGGCATATTTGTTGTTGGGCAGATAAGGCGTGACCGGAATGCCCTTGATGACTTCCTTGCGGCCATTGGCACGGCCATAACGCATAGAGGCGGAGAAAACCCAGTCGCTGTCGTGCGGTTCGAAGATGATCTTGGCTTCGCCGCCGAAACTTTTGGAGGGCGGCGTTTGGGCGGCGAAAGGAGAAACGGGCTCGAAGGGGCTCGGGATACCTTTGTCGACCAAAGTGCCGGGTGAAGAGACAGGACGCGGCAGGAACGGAAACGGTTCGAGCGGCTGCGGGCCGAGCAGGAACGGCGCGGTGAATGTGTCTTGCGACCGGCTGATGTTTTCGAACTGGGAGCCGACTTCGATCCAGACGGTGGGACGGTCGGCTTCGTCGGCCTCGGCGTTGACGCAGGCCGATGTGACGAGCGCCATAGCGGAGACGGTCGTCAACAGGCGCCAACGGGCGTGATCGCGGCGTGTTTCTTTGATGATGAGTTCGCTCATTGGTTCCCCCTTACCAATTCTTCGTTATGCGCACGCCGATCAGCTTTGGATCGGTGAGAAAGACGTTGGTCGTCAATCCGCTGTCGTCGCTGTTGAGGAACGCGCCGGTGATAGCCGTGGTGTTGAACACGTTCTTGTCATAGAGCATCACCTGCCAGCCGTTCTGGTTCGTCAGGATCAGCGTGAGGTTGACGTTGCTGTAGCCGTGAAGCTTGTCGTATTCGAGATCGTTGAAGACGCGCCACCACGAATTGTCCTGCCAGTAGAAATCCGTGCGCAGCGTTCCGGCCCAGTCTTGCGTGAGGGGCATTGTATATTGCGCCCCGAACGACACGGTGAACGGCGGTGCGTTGGGCATCACATTGCCGCCAAGGTCTTTATAGAAACCTTCGCCATTGTTGGGCGCGGACGCGACATCGAAGCCCGGATAGTTGGGATGGCCGGGATAACCACCTGGAGGAGGCGGCGCATAGGGCAATTGGGTTACGGGGTCGTAGTGCTCCGCCAACGGCGTAGAAGTGTAAAAGTCCGCGCAATTTCCGTGGAGCCCATATCCTTCTGCGGCGAGATAAACGGGAATGATGCAGTTTGACGGATTGGTGGGGAAAGGCTTGACCACCATCCAGTCGGGATTTCCGGCGGTGCGGTCCATCAAATCAATCGCCTTGTCGCCCTGAGCCAGGCGCGCGTTTTCATAGCCGCCCGAGAAATTGAAGCGCAGCCCGGGAACTGGTTCATAAGTCGCTTCGATCTCGGCGCCTTTGACATGGGCGTCGAAATTCAAATTGATCGATGTGCGGTCGACGATCTCGGAAATCTGGTAGTTCTCATAATTGTAGTAGAAGACATCGGCATTGAGGGTCAGGGCGCCGTCGAGCAGCGTGTTTTTCGTGCCCACCTCGAATGCATCTATGAACTCCGGTTTGAACGTTGTCGGGTGGGTCGCGGATTCCGCTGAGTTCGGCTGGCCAAGGAAACTCCCCGTAACATCGGCGGCGACCAGAACAGTGGGAGGAGGATTGGCGCCACCGGCCTTATACCCGTGTGCATAGGAACTATAGACAAGCGTCTGATCGGTGAACCTGAGCGTGGGTGTCCAGTTGAGGACGGTGCGGCCGGTTATCTGATCCCACTGCTGGTCCACAGGCGTGAGAGCCGGATAGCCGTAGCTGAAGGCGACCAGCAGTTCGCTTGGAATCTGCGGGGCGTGTTTGCGGTCTTCGGTCCAGCGCAAGCCTGCGGTCAATTTCAGATTCGAGAAGATGCTGTAGTTTGCTTCTCCGAACGCAGCATAGGAATTGAGGACGTAGGGATTTTGGCTCAGAAAATAATTATGGCCTTTGTCGTTGAGATTGGTGATCGGATTGGGGTCCATATAGATGCAGCCGATGATGGGGCTGACCAATGTCGGATTGCCGGGCTGTTTGCCGTAGGAAAGGCATTCGTGATTGTCCGAAACGCCCGCCACATATTGCGGCGTCGTGGCATGCGAATCCGGACCCAATTGAACGCCATCGGCCGCTAGCATGCTCAGAGAATTGATGAAGACGTAATAATTTTCGTGCGTTTCGTAATGCATGTAATTTCCGCCCGCCGTGAAATTGAACGGGCCGGAAAAGTTCGAGGCCAGCCGGAATTCCTGGTTGAATTGCCAGGAACGTTCCTGCGCCAGATCTTCCGCCACCAAACGATCGCTGCAACCAAGTTGCGGATCGCAGAAGACACCGGCATCTGAAACGGGATGGGAATTGACGGTGTTTCCTAAGCTGTGCGGATTGAAAACGCCAGGTGTGGTGTTGAACCGGTTGTAATCTTCCGTCGACCACAGGAAATCGTGGTTGAAAGCAGTTTGCGAGGTAAAGGTCAGCGTCGGGAGAACGGCATAATCGGCGTTGAGTTCGAGGATGTCGTTCTTCGACTTGTAGACCGGCTGCAGGGCGGATTCGATGATACGCAGGTTGGTGGATTGTGTGGTGCTGGCATAGGGATCGACATCGGGATAGACGCTGTTGCCGATGCCGCCTGTCGCGCCGTAATAAGGCAGCGAGTATCCGTTGGGCACCTGAAATGAATCCGGCGAATAAAGAGACGCCGCTTCACAGCCCTGGCTGACATAGGTATCGACGCCGTCATATCCGCCTTGGCCTTGCGCGATCGGCCTGCCACCGATTTCGGTGGGGGTTGGAGCAGTCTTGCAGAGCTGTTTGGCGCTGCGCATGCGATCGTCGCTTTCGGAGAAATGCTCCCAAACGAGATACATCTGGAGATTTTGCACGGGCTTCAAACCGATGGTGACGCGGCCGGACCACAGATCGCGGCCATCGATGCGGTTGTCGGTGATTTCGTTGTAGGAATAGCCTTGACGCTTGGTCCATTCGCCGGCGAAGCGGATGTCGAGGCGATCGTCCACGATGGGCAGGTTGAGCATGCCTTCGAAGCGGCGCTGGCTGTAATTGCCGATTTCGCCGGAGGCGGTGGCTTCGAACTGGTCGCTGGGCTTGGCGGAGATCAGGTTCACCACGCCGGCAGTCGCGTTGCGGCCATAGAGCGTGCCTTGCGGGCCGCGCAGGACTTCGAGTTGACCGACATCGAAGAATTCCTGTTCGAAGAAATGATTGCGGATGAACGGAATATCGTTGAAGGCGACGGCAACTGCGGGATCGGTGGTGACGGAAATCGCTTGCGTGCCGATGCCGCGGATCTGGATGCTGTAGCCGGTGAAGTTTGTTTTTGTGAAGGTCAGGTTCGGGACCTGCTTGACCAGATCGGGACCACCTGCGGTTTGTGTGGCCGTCAGTTGTTCCTGCGAAAGCGCGGTGATGGCGATGGGGATGCTTTGCACATCTGCGCCGCCGAGTTTGGATGAGGTGACGGTGACGGTTTCCACCGCAGCGCGGGCGGGTGCGGCTTGCGCGAGTTGGATGGGCGTGACGTCGAGCTGCGAATGGGCTTCGGGAACGATGCCGATCACGCCGGAGCTATCGCGGCGCGCGGTAAAACCGGTGCCGGAGAGGATGCGGCTGAGGGCATCGACAGCCGGAAGATCGCCCCTGACGCCACGGGAATGGATGCCGCCGATGGCATCTGCCGGGATCATCAATTGCACGCCCGATTGGGTGCTGTAGGCGTTGAGCGCTGCTTCCAACGATCCGCCGGGGACGTTGAAATTCGTGGCGAGCGCGGTTGTGGCGAGCCCAGCGCCACATGCCGTGCCCAACAACCAGATTTTGAGATGCCCCGCTCTCTTCATTTCATTCCCCCCTTAAATTCATGGTGCGCGCGTGACGGCGCTGTTTGATTAGTGCGAGATCACGATTTCGCCGCTGCGTTCTTCGACGTGCAGGCCGAGAAAGTTTTTGGCCATGCGGGCAAAGCCCGTGACATCGTTCGTCGGCAAGGTTGCGGTGATGACGCGCGCCCCCGATTTGGCATCGCCGATGACGATCTTGCGGCTGTTGTAGCGGTTGTATTCCTTGGCGACCTCGAACAGCGTGGCGCGCTGGAACACGAGCACGCCGCGCTGCCAGCCGAGTTCGCTGTCGAGCTGGCGATTGGATTTGCGCGTCACCACCAGATCGTGCGCGGTGGCGATGGCTTCATCCCCCGGCGTAAGCACCGCGGATTTGGCGGCGCTGGCGCCGGATTCGAGTTTGGCACTGCCTTCGATCAGCACCACCTTCAGCTGCGTGCCATCTTCCCGCGCCAGGAATTTCGTTCCCAGATCGATGACGCGGTGGTTGGCGGCCAGCAACACAAACGGTCGTTTCTCATCGTGCTTCACCTGAAAGAAGGCTTCCCCCCGCACCAGTTCAACGGTGCGGCGCCTTTCGGTGAAAGCGGTTCGAACGACAGTGTTGGTGTTGAGTTCGATGGTGGTGCCATCGGCCAGGCGAATGGTTTCGCGTCCGCCCAGAGGCGTTGCGTATAATGTGGCGTGCGGCTGGTTCCACAGAACGCCGGTGGAAACACCGATGGCGGCAACGGCCGCGATGGCGGCGGCGAAAGCAAAGTGCATGCGTTTGCGCGGGGCTTGCAGGCCTGCGTTTCTGGCGGGCGCGAGCGGGCGCAGGGCGTTCAGCCTGTCGGCACGATCCCACACCGATTCCAGGCGCCAGAACGCGATGCGATGCGCCATGGATTGGGTGAGCCAGCTTTGCAGAGATTGCTCGTCGGTCTCGCTCCACGCTTGGGCGTTTCGGCGGGCGACGAGGAATTCGGCGGCACGCGCCTGAACTTCGAGGGCGGGAGCGGTGTTGGCGTCTTCGATCATGAAGACCTCCTGATATCGGCAGGTTCGCGCAAGAGGATTTCGGCGAGCGCGCGCACACCCTCGCCCAAATCGCGCTGGACGGTGCGTTCGCTCGAGCCGGTGCGCAGCGCGATCTCGGCGGTCGAAAACCCGTCGATCTTGTGCATCATCACGGCGTTGCGGATGCGCTCCGGCAGTTTGCCGAGGGCGGCTTGCAGGCGGCGCAATTCTTCGCGGGCGATCACAATGCGGTCGGGCGCGGGCTCATCGATGGCGATGTTGAGGACATCGAGGTTTTCCACCGCGTCGATGGAAACCACCTGTTCGTGCTTGACGCGGTTGATCAGCAGGTTGCGCGCGACGGTGAAGACGAGCGCACGGGCGTTTCGCGGCAGTTCTTCGGTGGCGGCGGCGCAAACGCGCATGTAAACGTCCTGGCAAATGTCTTCGGCGTCGGACTTGCTGCGGCCGCTGCGGCTCAGGAACTGCATCAGGACGGATTCCAGAGGCAGCACTTCGCGGATGAACCACGCCTGGATCTCGGACATGCGCAACGGATCGCCCACAATGTTTGTGGCCGTCGTGGCGCGCTCGGTTTCTGGCGTTTCGACCATCCCCTCGGTTTCCCGGCCGTTCAGGGTCTCGCTTCAAGCCCACAGTAACTAAGACAGCCGGGCGCGCTTTCGCCGCCAAAAAAGTTTGCCGACAGAAAGTTGCGGGGTGCGAGAGGCGAAGGCAAAAGAAAAGCGGCGGGTCGCCCCGCCGCTTTTGGTATGCCCCCCGGTGGTTTTGTGCCTAGCCGCCCAGGCCGATGCTGAGTTTGGCGAACGGGCCGTGATAGAGAACGTTGGAGGTCTGGCGCGTGTCGAAGCCGGTGTCCATTGCGTGGAGATAGAGATCGGCGCGGTAGCCGACATCTAACTTGGCATTATCGAAGCGATAGGCGAGCGCGAAGCTGCCGCCGATGTTGGGGATGACGACAGAGCGGGAACGGGCGGGACTCTTGGAGGTCTCGTAGGGGGAATTGTAGAAATTGCCCTGCAAGCCAAGGATCGAACGATGGACGCCCGTCGTGTGATGATGTGCCTTCATCTTCTGACGGCCGAACAAGAGGGCCGCATTTGCGCTCCAATCCACGCCGAGTTGTCCGGCATCGGTGTTGCCCACAACCGATGCCGAACCGCTCCATGAGAGAGAGGGGCCGATGCCGCGGAAGCTGCGGTTGCTATAACCGGTGAGCGAGTAGTGGTTATAAAACCTGTGATATTTCACGAGACTGGTAAAATGGCTGCCGTGGACGTCGAGCCGCATTCTCTGTTTGGCTTCGGCGCTAGACGAAATACGTGCCATCCGCACGCCGATGCTGACGACAGAACTTGAATCGTTGCCGAAAAGGCCGAGGCCTACATCCTTGCCCGCCTGGAAATCGAGGGCGAAATGGCTTTCGGACTGGGTTTCCTTGAATTCGGCGTAACTTGCCAGCGCCATCCTGTGTTGCGGAATTCCGTTGACGTGGCCCGTATACATCGGAGCGGTCGACGGGATGGGAAAGCCGGCAGTTTGCTGGTGGATGTATCGCTTGGAATTGACGCGGCCGTAGCGCAGCGAAGCGGAAAACACCCAATCCGAATGCTTGGGCTGGATGGAGATTTTCGCTTCCTCGCCAAAGCTGAAGCGTGGGGACTTCTGTGCATCGAGCGCCGAAACGGGATCGAAGGCGCCGACGTTCGCATTGTTCGCCATGAAGTCCGCGACGATCGGGCTTGAGGCACCTTGGGTGAAGTCCATCTGGCCGCCCAGTTCGACCCAGACGGTGGGGCGCTCGCTGTCGCTTGCGTGAACTTGTGCAGTGGCGGCCAGCGACGTCACAGCGAGGGCGGAGACCGTTATGAGAAGATGCTTGCGGAAATCTTTTTGCGTTGTGTTGGTGGCGATGAGTTCGCTCATTTTCGTTTCCCCCCTTACCAATTCTTCGTGACACGCACGCCGATCAGGCGCGGGTCGGTGAGAAACACGTTGGTCGTGAGCCCACTATCGTCTGAGTTCAGGAATACGCCGGTGATGGCCGTGGTGTTGAACACGTTCTTGACGTAAGCCATGGCCTGCCAACCGTTCTGATTGGTCAGGATCAGCGCGGCGTTGATATTCGTGTAGCCGCGCAAGCGATCATAGGGATTGTCGTTGAAGACACGGGCCCAGGAATAATCCTGCCAGTAGTAGTCGCCTCTAAGGGTGGCGGCCCAATCGTGCGTGACCGGCAGCGAATATTCCGCCGAGAACGACACGGTGAACGGTGGAGCGTTGGGCAAGTCGTTGCCCCCAAGATTCTTGGAGAAGCCTTCGCCGTTGTTAGGCGCGGACAGCGGATCGAAACCGGCATATCCCGAAATGGGAGCCAACTGGTTTGCCGGGCATGTCCAGTTTGCCTGTAAATCGAAGCCGGCAATCGAAGAGGGCCCTTGCTTGCAGCGCAAAGCTGGCGGGCCGCTCGTATCGAATGGAAGCTCTGTTACCGGATCGAGGTGGAGATTGTAGGCCGCGCCGCAAAGCTGATTCACAGCACCCGCATTGGCAGCGCCTTGCTCCAGAATACCGTTGACCAGCGAAGCGGCAACGACATAGTCCGGCATAATGCAGTTCGCGGCTTGCCCGACGAAGGGGCGCATCACCATCCAACCGGACGTGCCTGCCGTGCGATCGATCAAATCAACAGCGGACTGTCCGTTGTCGAGACGGGTGTGCTCATAGCCACCGGCGAAATGGAATTTGAGTCCCGGGACAGGTTCGTAAGAGGCTTCGACTTCGGCGCCTTTGATGGTTGCGTCGAAGTTGTTGTTGATCGCGGTGCGGTCCACGATTTCCGAAATCTGATAGCCCTTGTACTTGTAGAAAAAAACGTCGGCGTTGAACGTGATCGCACCGTCCAGCAGCGTGTTCTTGGTGCCGAGTTCGAACGCGTTGATATATTCAGGCGCGAAGGTGAGTGGATGAGTAGGGCGCACCAAGTCGCCGGGCTCGAATTGCAGGAGCACGGCCCCGGGTGGGTTTGCGCCGCCGGCTTTGTAGCCGTGGGCAAAGGAAGCATAAACCAGCGTTTGATCGGTGAAATCGAGTTTGGGCGTCCAATTGGCGGCAGCGCGGCCGGTGAATTTACTCCATTGTTGATTCACGACATCGGCGACGGGATAGCCATAATTGTTGGTGAAAAGCTGACTTGGAATATCGACGAAATGCTTGCGGTCGTTTGTCCAACGCAGGCCGCCGATCAGTTTCAAGTCAGGAACGATCTGATAGTACGCTTCGCCGAAGCCCGCATAGGAATCGAGGACGTAAGGATTCTGGCTGAGAAAATAATTGTGGCCTTGATTGTCAAGCTGGCCGATAGGATTGGGGTCGATATAACCGCCAGAACTGTCCCCAGGCTGGCCTGCGTTGATGGTCTGATTGGGATATTGATAACCGCCGCCGCCGCCATTGGCCAATGTTGTGCTTCCTTCAAACGCCTCGTGGCCATCGGTGACACCGGGAATCCAGGTCATGCCGTTCAAGCCCGGCAGATCGACCGTACGGAACATGAAATAGGTGAAGACGTTGGAGAACACATAGTAATTCTCTTCCGTCTCGTAATGCAGATAGTTGCCGCCCGCGCTAAAATTCAAAGGTCCGCTGAAATTCGACGCAAGCCGGAATTCCTGGCTCAATTGCCACGCGTGCTCGTTGGAAAGGTCTTCGACGACGAGCCTGTCGGAACAGCCAAGCTGCGGATCGCAGAAGACGCCATTCGCATCAACAGTATGGAACTTGGTTAGGGAATCACTGTCGATAACGAAAATGCCGGGATTTGTATTGAAACGATTGTAATCTTCTATTGAATCCAGACGATCCTGATTGAATGCAGTCTGCGAGGTGAATGTCAGCTTCGGCGTGACGTTGTAGTCGACGTTGAATTCCACCACATCGTTCTTGGCGTGATAGGTGGGATCGAACGCTGTCTGAATGGCGCGCAGGTTGAGGGATTGTTGGGTGCTCGCGTAAGGATCGATGCCAGATTTGATGAAGCCGCCATAGAGACCGGCGGTGACATAAGGCAGGCCGAAACCGTTCACAACTTCGAATGACTCGGGCGAGTAAAGGCTCGCTGGCAAGCAACCCTGCGTGAAGTAGCCGCTGAGATTCGTGTTGGCGTTATTGCCGCCTGCACCGTTTTGCGGAACTGGCACACCGTCTATCGTCAGTGGGATTGGCGCACGTTTGCAGAGCTGTTTGGCGCTGCGCATGCGGTCATCGCCTTCCTGGAAATGTTCCCAGACGATGTAGGCTTTCAGGTTTTCAGACGGTTTGAAGGCTAGCGTGACGCGGGTGGACCACAGATCGCGGCCATCAATCGGTTGGTTGGTGACTTCGTTGAGGGTGTAGCCGTCGCGCTTGGTCCATTCGCCGGCTACGCGCAGATCCAGACGATCATCGACCAGCGGTAAGTTTATCATGCCTTCGAGGCGGCGGTTTTTGTAATTGCCGACGTCGGCGCTGGCCATCGCTTCGAATTGGTCCGTCGGTTTGGCGGAAACCAGGTTCACCACGCCGGCTGTTGCGTTGCGGCCGTAGAGCGTGCCTTGGGGGCCGCGCAGGACTTCGGCTTGGGCGACGTCGTAGAATTCCTGTTCGAAGAAGTGGTTGCGGATGAAGGGGACGTCGTTGAACGCCACTGCGACGGCTGGATCGGTGGCGACGGAAATAGCTTGTGTGCCGATGCCACGGATTTGGATGTTGTAGCCGGTGAAATTGGTTTTGGAGAAGGTCAGGTTGGGGACCTGTTTCACCAGGTCTGGGCCGCCGGCGGTTTGGGAGGCTGTCAATTGTTCTTGGCTGAGCGCGGTGATGGCGATGGGGATGCTTTGGACATCGGCGCCGCCGAGTTTCGATGACGTCACCGTTACCGTTTCAACCGCGGGGCGCGCGGGTGCGGCTTGGGCGAGTTCGAAGGATGGGATTGTGGCGCTGGATTGCTGGTCGCGCGTGATCACAAGTGCGCCGCTTGGGCGGCGTTGAGCGGAGAAGCCGGTGTTGCTGAGGATTCTGGAAAGGGCTGTGTCGGCAGAATAGTTGCCGCGGACGCCGCTTGTCTGCACGCCGCGGATGGCGTCTGCAGGCACGATGAGCTGGATGCCGGCCTGGGCGGCATAGGCATCGAGCGCGGCTTTCAATCCACCACCGGGGACATCGAAATTTTCGGCGTGCGCTGTGGCACAGACGGCGGCGATGGATGCTCCGGCGAGCAGCGATGCGATGTGTTTGGTCATTTCCCCCTCTTCTTCCCCCTCTGCGGTTCCTTTCGGGACCGATGGATGTCAGTGCGATATGCGGATTTCGTCTTGCTTGGTTTCGATATGCAGGCCGAAGGCGACTTGCACGGCGTCTGCGAAGGCCTCGACGTTGTTCAACTGGAAGGTGCCTTCGATCTTGAGCTTTGCGGTTTTGGGATCGACGACGAGTTTCTTGCCGCCGTAGCGATTGAATTCGGCGACGGCATCGGAAAGTTTGGTGCTGTCGAACACGATCACGCCGTTGCGCCAGCCAAGTTCGCTCGCAATCGCGCGTTCGGGTTTGCGTGTCAGGTCGATCTTGCCGTTCTTGGCGAGGACGACGTCACCGGGCTTCATGTCGATGGGGGCTGCATCGCCCGCGACCGCATCGAAACGGGCACGGCCTTCGAGCAGGGAGACTTGCAGCGCGTTGTCATCCTTGCGGATCAGGAAGCGGGTGCCGAGATCGACCACGCGATGATTGCCCACCGTCACGCTGAACGGGTGATCGGCGTCGTGGCGGATCTGGAAATAAGCCTCGCCCTTTTCGAGCGTCACGGCGCGGGCGGCGGTGCCCGAGGCGATCTTCAGCACCGTGTCGGTGTTGAGTTCGATCTGCGAGCCGTCCTTGAGGCGGATGACTTCGCGGCCGCCGATGGTGGTGGCGAAGACTTGCGGCGCGGGACGGGAGAAATAATCGGTGGCGGCGGCGCCCAATGCGGCGATGGCGACAAGGGCCGCCACGGCGCGGAACGTCATCGTCCAGCTGCGGCGTTGCCAGAAACGGGTGCGATCTGGGACCGACGGTTTGAGCGCGGTGAGCCGGTCGGTGCGTTCGACCGTCGCGTTCAGGCGCCAATAGGCGACGCGATGGGCCATGGATTGGGCGAGCCAGGTATCGAGTTCGGTCTGGTCGGTTTGGCTCCAGTTCCAGAAGTGACGGCGCTGGGCCCACTCGGCGGCTTGGGCCGCGATATCGGTTTGGGAGGTCATGGTTTCCTCCGCGGTTTGCTGTCTTCGCCGTAAAGCATGTCGGCGAGCGCGCTGATGCCGCTGGCCAGATGGCGCGAAACCACGCCTTCGGTGATGCCCATGCGTTGGGCGATCTCGTTGCCCTGCAGGCCCTCGATGCGGCCGAGCACGATGGCTTCGCGGGCGCGCGGCGGCAGGCGGTCGAGGGCGGCTTGCAGGCGGCGCAGTTCGTCGCGCGCGATGGCCGAGCGTTCCGGCCCCGGTTCTTCCATGGCCAGGCTCAGCGCATCGACATCTTCCACCGCTTCGATAGGGACGACGTGTTCGCGGCGGATGCGGTCGATCAGAAGATTGCGGGCGGTGCGGAAGAGGAAGGCTTTGGCGTTGTCGGGCCGGGCGTCCTGGGCGGCGAGGCAGACGCGTTCGTAGACATCCTGCCGGATGTCGGCGATGTCGGCCTGATTGCGCCAATTGTGCTGCAGGAACTGCATCAGCGCCGCCTCCAGCGGCAACACTTCCCGGACAAACCAGGCTTCGAGTTCGGGCGCGTTCATGGCTTCGCCCGGACGCGAATGTCCGGCGTCATCCCGTGTGGTGTCGGTTGTCTCGGCCATTTCCCCGCCCGCGTTCCGCCAAGAAGGGCCCGCGTGTGGATCACGCGAGGGAAGACGAAGGATCAAACGAATTCTTGCCGTCGGGGAAACGAAAAATATTCGGCGCGGGGTGGGTGAAAGATTGTGTCTTAAAAGGCCTGATCAGTGGACCTGACTAGGGGCCGCAAAACCGGACATAGCGCCGAAATCGAGCATGTTCACGTGACTGATGAATTCGCCCACCTTGGCGACATTCTTATCTGTGAGCGGCAAAGCCCCTGATGGCGACTGGTCGAGGCTGTTGTCGGTGCCGGGGATAACGCTGCGATATCGCAGGTTCAGCCATAGTGCCCCTTGTTGGCTGACAACTAGTGGCTGGTCGTGGTTTTCGTGGATGGCTGCATCAACGACATCGTTCCAGCCTTGCAGAAAGGAACTTGCGTCTTCCTCCATTGCCAAATGCATGAAGGTCTCCTTGTCAGCGGGCATCGTTTTCGGCGTGGCCGCCGCCTGAAGGTGGAATGCCAGCGCGCCCAAAGCGAACACCAGATTGTTGGGCAGGATGTCGCCCGGATGGACGATGTCGAATATTCTTTGTTGGGCGGGTTGTTCGAGAAAGCGTGCGGTGAAGACGATCTTTCCGTGATCGATGGTGGCGGCAAAAGGCGAGCCTTGCAAAGATTCTTCCGAAACGATTGCAAAACCCTTGAATTGGTTGGCCGCGACGAGATCGCCGAGTTGCCTGGCCAAAGCCGGCGATGCCATAACGGCATCCGAGACATCCTTGGTTTGATCCTTGGAGGCGTGAAGCGCGAAATCGTCCAAAAGCACCTGAAGACCGGCCGAAGGCGCTTCAGAAGCGGCAACGGACACTGACGATTGAACTGCGGCCAGGGCAATCGCAATGGCGATCAAACGGTTCATGAACATCCCCCTCTTCCAATACAGACGATATACGCTGAGACGTCGAGCCCAAAACTCCGGGACCGACGGGTCAGCTTTCACCGGCCAGCCAATCGACACTCCATCTGGCGGGACTGATGCCGCCCAACGGCATTGCGATGGCGCCAAGCGTTTGGCGCATCTGCTCATCGAAGCCATAGGGCGGGTTGACGATGAGGAGGCCGGTTTCGGCGAGCCTGCCCTCTTCTTTTGCGCTCACGGCCAACTGGATGCGCAGGAGTTTGGTGGCGCCTTGTGCGAGGAGTTCGCCGCTGAGGGATTCGGCGTCGCTTCTTGTCTTGATGGGAAACCAGAGAAGATAGATGCCGGTGGCGAAGCGTTTGATGGCCTGGCCGAAGGTTTGGCCGATCTGTTCGAATTCGTTGGGCGCTTCGAAGGGCGGGTCGATCAGGATCACGCCGCGCCGTTCCTGGGGTGGCAAAAGCTTGATGAGTTGGGTGTAGCCGTCGCCCGCGATGGTGCGGGCTTTGCGGAAGGGTTTGAGGGCTTCGGTCAGTGCCCCAGCTTCTTCGGGATGTTTCTCGATTGCCGCGAGGCGATCCTGCGGGCGGAGCAGGCGGGCGGCGATCAGCGGCGAGCCGGGATAGCGGTTCGTGCCGAAGCTTCTTGCGATGTCGAGATAGGTGGCGAGAGGTTCGTGGCCAGAAGCGGCGGAACCCAATCTTTCGATGCCCTGCCCTGCTTCGCCTGTTTTTTGGGCTTCGGTGCCAGAGAGGTCGTAAAACCCGCGCCCGGCATGGGTGTCGATCACCGCGAAGGGGGCTTCCTTCTTCCGCAGATGCAGCAACACCGCCACGAGGGCGGTGTGCTTCATCACGTCGGCGAAATTTCCGGCGTGGTACGCGTGGCGATAATTCATGCCGCCATTAAAGCGTACCGCGCCGGTTCTTCGCTAGGCCGCGGCCGGAGCCGCTGCAGCCGGAGCCGCTTTTTTCTTGCGACGGACCTTGCGCTTTTTCGGCGCGGCGGCCTTTTTCGCTTTACGGGCGCCTTTTTTTGCCTTCTTCGCGACGGCCTTTACGGCCTTCTTCGCCTTACGCTTCGCGCCACCCTTTTTCTTCTTCTTCGCTGCCATTGTAGTCTCCTTCGAATGGGGCGACCTGCATGATGCAAAGCCCTCGCCCCCTTGTTGCCTGTACGATGACCGTCTGTGCCCCACTCGTTGACGCGAGAGAATCAAAACCCGGTCGAGCGCAACAATAAGTGCAATATGGATTTTCGCCAATCGTGCGCATGACGATTGGCGCAGGGCGTCGCTATCGGGACGTGTTTAGGAGAAACGCCGTGTCTGACGCGCCACGAAATCGCGTGCTTCGGGGATCAGATCTTCGCGCATCGTACGCTTCCAGTCCGACGGGATGTTGGCGCGCAGGCGATCGCGGGCGGAATTCGACAGGTCGTTGAAATTCCATCCGCCCCATTTGCCGCTGCGCCGCGCAGGTTCGCTGGCCAAAAGGGCGATGGCACCGGCACCGATCACCACCAGCATGCCGGCGGCAACCAGCGAACCGAGCGCGATGAAGCGGCCGATCTGTGCCGATTTGGCAGGCACGGAACGGGAAACGGCCGGGGTTTTGCGGGCGCGCGAAGGGCGCGTTGTCTTCCGCGCCGGCGCTTTGCGGTGGAGTTTGGCTACCATTTTAGCGATCTCCGCGTGCGATGATCCCGATCAGAACGCCGAGGCCAAAGGCCACGAAAAGGCTGGTCCACGGGCGTTCGTCGACCTGACGTTCGATGGCCTGGACGCCGCGACTGCTTTGTTCGGCAACGGTGTCGTAGAGATCGGCGGCGGTCTCTTCTATCCGGCGCAGGGTGCTGCGCAGGCTATCGCTGGCGCTATCGCCCAGTTCATCGGCAAGGGCCGAAACATCGTCCTTGAGGCCCGCCACGGCTTCATCGATCTCGTCCAGATCGTCATAGGCAATACCTTTTTCACTCACGGGTCGTTCTCCATCGACATTGGACACACTCAGGGGCCAGCCACAGCTATCCCGGTTCCCTGACTAACGTATGTGCTCTTGGAACGTTCCGGTAGTCAGGCTGCGACCGAAGCTGGAAGATCGAGGTGGGCGGCGGTGCCTTTTTCGCCGCCGACGGTCAGGCTACCGCCGGTCTGCGACACAAATCCGGCGATCAGTCCGGTGCCGAGGCCATCTTTGCGGTCGATCTGGGGCATGCCGACGCCATCGTCGATGACGCTGAGCCGCCAGCCGTTCTCTGTTCGTCCGAAGCGGACCGTGATCGCGCCGTCTCGCCCATCGGGGAAGGCGTGCTTGATGGCATTGGTGACCAGTTCGTTGGTGACCAGACCGATGGACAGCGCGACCTCGCGCGAAAGATTTGCCCACGTGCAATCGCAGCTCAGGGTGATGCCCGCGGGCGGCAGGGTGGCATCGCGCAGGGCTTCGCACAGATCGTTCAGGTAGCGCTGGATATCGACCGCGCCGCCTTCGGGCAGCGCATACACATGGCGGTGGATGCGGGCGATGCTGCGCACCCGGCCCATCGCCTGTTCCAGGACATCGCGCGTTTCGGGGGTGTTGCTGCGGCGGCGCTGCAGATCGAGCAGGCTGTTGACGATGGTGAAATCGTTGCTCACCCGGTGCTGCAATTCGCGGAAGAGAAGCTCGCGTTCCTCCAGCTTGGCGTTGCGTTCGGCGACAATGCGCCGGGAGGAGATGCGAAACCCTTCACCCACCAGCACCATTGCGGTGCCGGTGATAGCGACGATGACGGCGCTGGCGAACTGCGTGGCGGTGTGGACGCCGCCGACGGTGGGCATGACGAACATCCAGGCCAGAAGCTGGGTGGCGAACAGCGTGCCGAGACCCGCCTGCCAGCCACCCAGCAGCGTGGCCACCAGCGCAGCCGGATAGACGAGTGCGAAGGGCGCAACGCCCGGCGCCACCAGATCGATTCCCAGACGTAAGACCACGGCGAGACCGAGGCCGAAGAGGGCACAACCGATGCGCGCCAACCATATGGGAATGGTGCCATCGAAGCGGCCGGGAATATCCAGATTGGCGATGCGATGGACCAGCCTACGCTCCCAAGCCTTTTCGACACCGGGAGTATGCCAGCACTTCAAAGTGCAAGTATAGCGGGCAGGAATGGGCCGGGTTCAGGGAACCTCTTGTGAAAAAGGGGATGGCGCGGGCCATCCCCTTTTCATCGTCACGGCTTGGTCAGGCCGCGATGTTCGAGCATCGGGGCGATGTCGGGGTCTTTGCCGTAGAAGGCGCGGAACATGGGGCCGTAATCCTCGGTGTGGCCTTTCGACAGGACGAGGTCGCGGAAGCGTTGGCCGTTCTCGCGTGTGAGACCGCCGTGCTGCGTGAACCAGGAGAACGCATCGTCGGCCAGCATCACCGTCCACTGATAGGCGTAGTAACCCGCGGCGTAATTATTGCCCCAGATGTGCATGAAGTAGCTGGAGCGATAGCGCGTGGGCACATTGGCGAAATCGGTGTGCGTGGCCTTGAGGGCCTGGGTTTCGAACGCATCGACATCCTGTTTGGGGGCATCGGCCGCGAGCAGATGCCATTGCATGTCGAGTTCGGAGGCCGCCAGCAGTTCGCCCAGTTGATAGCCCTGGCTCCAGGTTTGTGAGTTCTTGATCTTGTCGACGAGGGCTTGCGGGATGGGTTTGCCCGTCTTGTAGTTGATCGCATAGTGCTTGAGCACATTGGCATCGAGCGCCCAGTTCTCGTTGAACTGCGAGGGGAATTCGACGAAGTCGCGCGCCACATTGGTGCCGGACAGCGTTTCGTATTGCTGGCTGGCGAAGAGGCCATGCAGCGCGTGGCCGAATTCGTGGAACATGGTCGTGACGTCATCGAAGCTGATGAGCGCGGGCTGGCCGGGCGCGGGCTTGGTGAAGTTTGCGACGTTGAAGATCACGGGCTTGGTGCCGAGCAGTTTGGACTGATTGACGAAATTGCTCATCCAGGCGCCGCCCGATTTGTTGTCGCGCTTGAAGTAATCGCAATAGAACATGCCGAGCAGCGAACCATCCTTGTCGAAGACGTCGAATACGCGGACGTCGGACTGATAGACGGGGATGTCGTGGCGTTCCTTGAAGGTGACACCGTAGAGCTGGTTGGCGGCGTAGAACACACCGTCTTCGAGCACGCGGTTCAATTCGAAATAGGGTTTCAGTTCGTTCTGATCGAGATCGTATTTTTCCTTGCGCACCTGTTCGGAATAGCGCGACCAATCCCACGGCTTCAGCGCGAAATGCTTGCCGTCTTTATCTATGGCGGCCTGAATGAGCTTGGCCTCCTCGCCGATCTTCACGGCGGTGGGCGGCACGAGTTGGCCGAGGAATTTCTCGACCGCTTCGGGGGTTTCGGCCATCTGGTTGTAGAGCGTGTAGGCGGCATAGTTGGGATAGCCGAGCAGCTTTGCCTTTTCGGCGCGCAATTGGGCGATGCGCGCGATGGTGGCGCGGGTGTCGTTGGCATCGCCCTTTTCGGCGCGCGTCCAGGAGTGATCGAACAGGCGTTCGCGCACGCTGCGGTCTGACAGCGAAACGAGCGCGGGCTGCTGCGTGGTGTTCTGCAGCGGAATCACATATTGGCCGGTTAGGCCGCGATCCTTCGCGTCTTGCGCCGCGGCGGCAATTTCGCCATCGCTCAGGCCTGCGAGATCGGCTTTGTTACTTGTGATGAGCGCGCCGGCTTTCGCCGCGGCCACCAGCTTTTGCTGGAAAGCGGCTTCAAGGGCGGCATCTTCCTTGTTGATCTCACGCAGCTTTGCCTTGTCGGCATCCGACAAATTGGCGCCGGCGTGTTTGAATTGCAGATAATAGACCTTGAGAAGCTGAGCCGATTCCGCATCGAGCTTTAGCGAAGCGCGCTGATCGTAAACCGCCTTCACGCGGGCGAACAGTTTGGGGTTCAGGAAGATCGCATCATGATGAGCGGCGAGCTTGGGGGCGAAATCGGCTTGCGTCTTGTCGAGCGTCTTGTTGGTGTTGGCCTGAACCACCGCGTTGAAGGTGTTGTCCACGCGATCGAGCATGCGGCCCGATTTTTCCATCGCCACGATGGTGTTTTCGAAGGTGGGTACGCTTGCGTTGTTGGCGATGGCTTCGATTTCCGCCATCTGTTCTTTCATCGCCTGTTCGTAGGCGGGCGCATAATCGGTGTCTTTGATCTTGTTGAATTCCGGGGCACCGAGCGGCAAGGCGCTGGGGGCGGAAAACGGGTTGGCATTTGGTGCGGCGAAACCTGCGGGGATTCCAATGATGACAGCGGCAGCGGCGCCCAGAAGAAATGTGCGAAGCATGGAGAAACCTTTGATGCGGTAATTGCGGGCGCATCCGTCCAACCATTGACCGTGATGTCAACCGTGAACGGGCCTGCGCAGAATGCTGCCGCGCTTCGTTCTCCCGGATCGAAAAATATCGTTATCCGAGCGTTTACCGAACGGAAATGACAAAAACCTGCGTTCGCACGCTTGTTACGAAGCGCGCGCGACCGTTGCCGAGTCGAAATGCGGGATCAAATGTTCGCCCGCCAGACGAATGCTGCGCATCACAGCTTCGTGAGGAATGGCGCCGAACTGCATCAGACACAGCAGGCGGTCGGTGCCGATGCCGCTGTATTTCGCGGCCTTGGCGCGGCAGACATCCGGCGTGCCGACGATCACCGAATCCAGCGGTTCGAGAACTTCGTGCGCCTCTTCCTTCGAAACCTCTTCGTTGCGCGCCATGCGCTTGAGCAATGCCACGACGGGCACTTCGTCGGGCGTATCGTCGAGGCTGGTGGGATCGTTTTCTTTCAGCGCGGCAATGCTGTGTTGCATGTTGCGGGCGCGATGCGGGTTGAGACCGGCGCGGATCATGTCCCACCACACTGCACGCGGGACTTTGAACACGATGGGCGCGGCGTGGACATACCAAAGGGCCGCCAGCGCCGCGCCGCTTTCGATGGCCTGTTTGCGCGTTTCGGCGACGTGGACGAAAGTGAAAACACCTTTCTGCTTGTTGATGAAACGGCCTGCGGGTTGTTTGCATTCGGAGATGCCGCGGTCGTAATCATCGAGCATCGTTTTCATGAATTCGACGGGGCTCAAGAGCGTTGTGCCGAGCGCGCCTATGCCCAATTGGCCGGCCATATGGAAAGAATCCGGGCTGCTTGCCATTTGCCACAGGCGGGGATGCGGTTTTTGCAGCGGGCGCGGCACGACCTCGCGTTCGGGAATCTGTAGCAATTTGGAATCCCAGCTGAAGACATCTTCGGTCCACATCTTCGGGATCATCTGCAAGGCTTCGCGCAATTCATCGCGCGCGGTTTCGGGATTGACGCCGAAGGTTTCCCATTCCTTGCCGCCGGTCTTGGCCATGCCGAGTTCGAAGCGGCCATTGCTCAGGATGTCGAGCGTGGCGGCGCGTTCGGCAACACGCATCGGGCCGTTGATACGGAAGGGCGCGAGCACACCTGCGTGGCCGACGTGAATGTGGCGCGTGTTGAGCGCGATGGCCGTGAGCAGCATTTCGGGGGCGGAGCTATAGCTGAACTCCGGCGCGCCGTGATGTTCGACCTGCCACCACACTTCGAAACCGGCGCGGTCGGCGGCGCGAGCCTCTTCGATGGTGTCCGCGATCAGATGCCGCTCGAAATCCGCCGTGAACGGTTTGGGACGCTGGACTTCGCAGAAGATATCGAATTTCACGGCGAGAACTCCTGTTTCAGAGAATGGCGAGCGGATTGACCGGCGAGCCGGTGCCTTTTTCGATGCGCAACGGGGCCACGACGAGGAAAAATTCCCAGCGGGATTCTTCGGCGCAGGCTTTTTCGAGATCGGCGAAATAAAGATTGTCGAGCAGGTGCAGGCCCATGCCGACGAGACCGCACATGTGCACGGGGATCGGCCAATCTTCCACCGGATGCGACGAAGGGTTTGGATCGTGCACGGCATCGGAGCCGAGCACCGCGATCTTTCGGGCGTGCAGCCACGGGATGCAGTCGGGATCCAGGCCGCCCAGATAATACGGGCGTTCGGTGGAGAGCGGGTGTTCGGCGCGCAGCGCATCGCGACCGGTGGAGATGAGAAGTATATCGCCCTCGCCCACTTTCACATCTTGCGCTTTTTCGGCAGCGTCGAGTTCTTTCGCCGTCACCGGTTCTTCGGGCGCCACAAAAGGCTTGTTGCGCAGGCGCGGAATATCGAGCAGCACGCCGCGCCCCGATATGCCATCGCGCGCCGCCATGATGGAATTGCGGCGCGCGCCGGTGGAGCGCACGTCTTGTGCGGGAAAGCCGTTGTACATCTTGCCTTCGACGAAGACGTGACACAGCGCATCGATATGGCTGGAGGCAAGGCCGTGATAGGCGATACCGATGAAATCGAGCGAGCATTCAAGGCCGGGAACACCCGCGGCGCACGGATCATCGCCGCCGATCACCATGTGATGCAGCGCTGGTGTGGGATTTTCGGGGCCGGGGATGACCGGAAAATTTCGTGCGCAACTGATCTGGCGGCCGCGCTGGGCGAGCTTGGCACCGGCGGCAATGCGTTCCGGCGTTAGATAGTTGAGCGTGCCACGTTCATCCTCCGCGCCCCAACGGCCCCAGTTCGACACTTCGTCGAACAACCGTTTCATATCTTGCTTGGTTCGCATCGCGCTTTTCAGCTTTTCTCAAGCAAGGCTTCGTTCGCCTTGCTGTGGCGCTGGCCGGGATTGAGTTCGATCAGTTCGATGAGATTGCCATTCGGATCGTAGCAGCAGCAGCTTCCCACGATGCCGAGATCGGGGTGCGGGCCGAACACCTTTTGCGTGAAGCGCACCCCCTTCGCGGTGAGCGCTGCGTGGGCTTGGTGAACGCCTTTGGTGCGGAAGGCGAGAATGCGCGGCACCGCGCCATCGGCCACCGGCACGGCATCGAGCTTGGCTTTGGGTTCCACCCATTCGATCAGATCGATCATCGGGCCGCTGGGATCGGATGGCAGCACCATCAGTACGCCACGCCCCTTCGCGCGCTTCATGCCGAAGATGCCAGCGACAAAATCGGGCCATTCGACGTGGCGGCGGTCGTTGAGGACGTCGAAACCCAGAAGCTTGTAGAAGGCGACCGATTCATCGAGATCGCGGACGTTGATCACCGTGTGATAGAAATGTTCCAGGTGCCAGTTCTCGGCCATCCTCGTTCCTCCTGCCCTGGTGGATAATATAACAGCCGTTATACAAAATGACAATCGCGCCGACCCGCGGGTTTTGCGCCGCAACCAAGCGCCGCAGTTCCCTCTCGGCGCATTTGAGGGCATCCTCGACGGCAACCGTCATCCGTTTATTCGAGTTTGGGGAATGCCGAAAAAAGTCGATCACGAAGAACGGCGCAGGGCCTTTCTTGAAGCCGCCTATCGCTGCATCAAGCGCGACGGATTTTCCGGGATGACGGTGCGCGCGGTGGCCAAGGAAGCGGGCTTCACCACCGGTGCGTTGGTGCATTACGTCGACTCGATGGACGAATTGCTGGTCCAGACCTCCGAAATCGCGGCCGAAGACGTGCGCGCCAAGATGCTGGAGATGGAGGCCCATCCCGATCCGCTGATCTCGCTGCGCGAGGTGCTGTATCTGGCGCTGCCCAGCGACGAGGACAAACGCGGCAATTGGAATTACTGGTTCGGGTTCTGGGAGCGTTCGAGCGAGAGCTCCGCCGTGCGCAAGGTCACGCAATTGCGCTATTCGGAATGGCTGGAGCGCAATGCGCGGATGATCCGCCGTGCCAAGCTGGCGGGCGACGTTGCCGAGGATGTGGATATTATGGTCGCCGCGCGCGCTGGCGTGGCGATGATCGACGGGATCGCGGCGCAGACCATTCGTTCGGGGCGTTCGCTCAGCAGCGCCGAACAGCGCAAGCTGATCGATGAATGGATCAGGCTGTGGCTAAGGCCGACGCGCGTGTTCGGCAGCGCGGGCAAACCGGCAAAGACCGCACGGGCTGCGAAGAAAACGGCCAGCCGCCGCTGATCAGCCCGCCATCACGCCGCCGTCGATCACCAGTTCGGTGCCGGTGACGAAGCGCGCATCGTCGGACGCCAGATACACGACGCCTGCTGCGATATCTTCCGGTACGCCTGCGTAACCCAACGGGGTGGCGGCTTCGGAGGCGGCGCGCGCCTCTTCCATCGCGTTGCTGTTGCTATCGGCGGGGGGCAGGTCGCCGCCATGGGCCATCTTGACCCAGATGGGCGTTTCGATGGCGCCGGGGTGAACCGAATTCGCGCGCACATTGTTTTTGGCGGCGGCGCATTCCAACGCCAGCGATTTGGTGAACATGCGGACACCGGCCTTGCTGGCGCAATAGCCGGCCAGACCGGCGATGCCGCGCAGGCCCGCAACCGATGCCATGTTGATGATCGATCCGCCACCGGACGCGGCCATCAGCGGTACGGCGTGTTTGGCGGCGAAGAACATGCTGTCGAGATTGATCGCGAGTTGGCGGCGCCATGTTTCGTAGGACATTTCGCCGATGGGGCTGGCGACGCAGATGCCGGCGTTGTTCACCAGAATGTGCAAGCCGCCTAGATCGCGTTTGATCGACTGCAGGGTGGTTTGCCAGGCTTGTTCCTGCGTGACGTCGAGCGCGTAGGTTTTTGCGATGCCGCTATTGGCTTCGATGGCGGAGCGGGTTTGTTGCAGGCCGCTGTCATCGATATCGCCGATGGCGACGGTTGCACCTTCGTGCGCCAGTGCAATGGCGCAGGCGCGGCCGATGCCGCTGGCGGCGCCCGTGACCAAGGCGATCTTTCCGGTCAGGCGGTTCATTCCTGCCTCCACTGCGCGCGGGCGAATTCGGCGAGTTTGCGGATAGCGGCATCGCCTTCAGCGAGCATCGGATGGAACATGTGCCAGACGTGAATCATGCGGTGCCAAACTTCGATCTGCGAGTGCACGCCTTGCGCGAGTGCGTGTTTGTGGAGGTTTTTCGCGTCGTCCAGCAACACTTCTTCGCTGCCGACATGGATCAACATCGGCGGCAATCCGGCCAGATCGCCGAAAAGAGGCGATGCAAAGGGCGAACGCGCCTCTGCTTCCGGCGCATAGGCATCGGCCATTTCCTTCAGCGCGCGGCGGGTGAGCATCGGATCGACGTAAGCCTTGGTGTTGAAGGTTTCGGCGGTGCAGGTGAGATCGGTCCACGGGCTGATAAGCACCGCGCTTGAGGGAAGCGGCAGATTTTTGAAACGCGCGGCGAGCATTGTTGCGACCGCGAGCCCGCCGCCCGCGGATTCGCCGCCGATAGCGATCCGATGGGCGGGAATTGTTTCGAGCAGGCCGCGATAGGCGGCAACGCTATCGTCCACCGCAGCGGGAAAAGGATGTTCCGGCGCGAGGCGGTAATCGATGCTCACCACGCGGGCATTGGCTTTGAGGGCGAAGGCGGTGGTGAAAGGGCGCGATCCGGCAGGATTGCCGAGCACATAGCCGCCGCCATGCAGATGGAACAGGACCGGCGCGTTGTCCGCACCTTCCGGAGCGATCCATTCGACGGGGATGGCGTTCAATTCGCTTTGTTCGATGCGCAGACCCGGTGGCGGAACGAATGCGGCGGCAAACGCTTCGCTTTGCGCGCGCCGTTCCATGAACGGCGTGTCGGGGCCGCCGATGAGACCGGCCAGCATTTCGCGAACCTGATCGATCTGATCCATCTGGCTACCGGAAGGCGGGCATCAATTTGTCGGCGGTGAGGCGGATGCTTCTCAGCACGGCTTCGTGGGGGATGCGGCCGAACTGCATCATGCACATCATGCGGTCGGTGCCGATGGCTTCGTATTTGCGGAGCTTTTCGAGGCAATGGGCCGGATCGCCGATGACGATGGAATCGATCTGCTCCAGCAATTCGTGGGCTTCTTCGTTCGAAACATGCTCGCCGCGCGCCATGCGCTTGATCAGCGCGATGATGGGCGTGTCGCCCGGTTCGGGTGTGAGGACGGTCGGGTCCTCGCCATCATCGCCGATGATATCGAGCTTGTATTGATCGGAGCTTTGTGAATTGGGATGGGCGGCGGAACGGAAGAGCGAGAAATAGCTCGACAGCGGCACCTGGAAATTCTTTGGGCCTGCCAGCACATACCAAAGCGCCGACCATGCAGCCCCCGTATCGATGGCCTGCTGGCGCGTTTCTGCAACATGGACGAAGGTAAAGACCGCCTTCTGCTTGTTCGCGCTGTGACCAACGGGCGTTTTGCATTCGGCAAGGCCCGCTTCGTATTCCCGCAACAAGGCGTCCATCGAGGAAACGGGATTTAGAATGGTAAGCGCCAGAAGGCCGACGCCGCGCTTGCCCGCGGCGCGAAACGATTTGGGGCTGCCGGCGGTTTGCCACAATGCGGGGTGCGGCTTCTGGACCGGGCGCGGGGTGACCGAGCGTTTGGGGATCGTGATGTGGGGGCTTTTCCATTCGAACGTATCCTGCGTCCATATTTTGGGCAGGATTTCGAACAGTTCCTGATATTCCTCGGCGGATGTGGCGGGATCGGCGCCGAACGTCGCCCATTCCTTGCCGCCGGAAACAGCCAAACCCACTTCGAGGCGGCCATCACTGAGGATATCGAGCGTGGCGGTGCGCGCGGCGATGCGCATGGGATGATTGACGCGGTGACGGCCGATGACGCCGGAATGGCCGATGCGCATACGCTCGGTATTCAGCGCGACGGCTGCGAGCCACAGATCGGGGGCGGAGCTGTAGCTGAATTCCGGCGTCGCGTTGTGTTCGACCTGCCACCAGGTTTCAAAGCCCGCGCGATCTGCGACGCGGGCCTGTTCGATGGTTTCTTCGTAAAGCAGGCGTTCGTGATTGGCGCGCCAGGGCTTGGGGCTTTGCACCTCGTAAAACATGTCGAATTTCATCGTTGCCCCGTCTTTTTTGCGTCTGCCGATCTTTTTATAACAATCGTTCTAAAACAGGCAATGGTTTTAGAACGCGCGTTCTATAACGCAGTGCAGCATAAATTATTGACGTTGTTGTCGATGACGCTGCCCATGTGTTGCAGAGTTGCCGCTACCGCCGCGCAACGCACCGGCGCCGGGTTGCGCCGTTATGTAACGAGCGTTATATTTTGTTTCAAAGACGCGGTGCCGCGCGGCCAAACGCCGGCGCCGCCTTCAGAACATCGAAGGGGAGGCAGTCATGGGCGCCCACCGCAAAATCGCTCTTCTGAGCGGCGCAACATTGCTTTTGCTTGGTCAAACAGCACTTGCCGCATCGGATTCTCCGGCCGACAAACGCGAGACCGTGGCCACCGAGCCTGTGCGACTCGCGCAAAACGAAACGGCCGCGCCCATCGAAACGGTGATCGTGACGGCCGAAAAACGTTCTGCCGACGTGCAGAAAGTGCCGATCGCGGTTTCCGCCATCGACGGCAATTCGCTGGAAAGCCAGAGCATTATCGGTTTCAAGGAGTTGGGTTCGCGCGTGCCGTCGCTGCGGTTCGGCTCCGGCGTCACGGGCGGCGAGAACGTTATCACCATTCGCGGGCTTGGCAGCGTGAACACCACGCCGGGCGGCGATTCTCCGGTTGCTTACAGCGTGGACGGCGTGGGCTGCAACGTTCCACCTCCGTCGATCCGGAATTTTACGACATCGAGCGCGTGGAAGTGCTGCGTGGGCCGCAAGGCACGCTCTATGGGCGCAATTCCGTCGGCGGCTCGATCAACGTGGTGAGCAACAAGCCGGGTGACACGCTTTCCGGGTCGGTCGATGCGATGATCGGCGATTACGCGGCCAAGACATTTCGCGGTTGGGTGAACGCGCCGCTGATCGATGACGGCGATTTCAAAGTCTTTGCGCGCCTCACCGGCGTTTCGGCGCAGCACAACGCGTATTCGACCAATCTTTCGACCTCGCCCTTCGCCACGCACAATCAGGATGCCGAAGATTATCGCATGCTGCGCGGGCAGGTGTATTTCGAATTCAATCCGGATGTGACCCTGCTCATCACCGCAAGCGACAGCGATTCACGCGATCCGGTGGCCACGAACACCGCTTGGTGGCAGGTGCCGCAGCGTTTTGTCGGCGATCAGGAGGTTGATGGGCAGCCGCCGATCCCGCTGGGGTCGACCTGCGATTTCAGCACCCAGGCGCTTTACAAGCCGCGCGTGTTCTGCCGCGAATATCCGGAGAACGCGAAGAACAATGTTCAGCTTTACTCGGCGACGCTGAACTGGAATTTCCCCTGGGCGACGTTCACCTCCGTCACCGGGCTTTCCAGCAGCAATGTAAGCCAGACGAGCGATGGCGACGGTTCCGATCTGCCGATAGCCTTCGGTTCGGCATGGGCGCTGCGTCAGCATCAGATTTCGGAAGAAGTGCGGCTGGCATCGAACGATGCAGATGACCCGCTGCAATGGATTGCGGGCTTCTATTACTTCTGGTCGGACAATTTCGAGGACTTTGCCTATTCCGACAGCGGCTATAATGATGGCCCCACTGGGCCCTTCGACCACTTTAACTTCCTCAGCCACGGCAATACGAAAACGCGCGCTTACGCGCCGTTCGGGCAGGTCGATTACAATCTGGGCAAGACATCTGTCGGGATACCGCTGACGATTACCTTCGGCATACGTTTCAGTAACGACCAGAAATATGGCTTCAACTATCTCGACTATCAGTTGCCGGATGTTTGCGGTTCGTGCGGCGGGCCGTTCTTTGGGCCGTTCTCCAAGACCTGGAGCCAATGGACTGGAAAGTTCGGACTTGCCTATCAAGTCGATGACAGCACGATGATCTATGCGTCAGCCTCGCGTGGTTACATCGATGGCGGCAACATCATTGGTCTTGCGAACATCTATAATCCCGAAAGTGCATGGTCCTACGAAGCTGGCCTGAAGACACGCTTCATGAACGACCGCGTGCAGTTGAACCTTGCGGGCTATCACGAAGAGATCAAACATCTGCAGGTCTTTATCCAAAGCTCGACGCAATCGGGCATCAACAATGTGAACGGCAAGACGCAGGTGAATGGACTGGAAGCGGAATTGACTGCCGTGCCGGTGGACAATCTTCGCCTCAACGCAACCCTGACGCTGACGCACGCGACGTATGGGCAATATCTGACGACCAATTCGCGGTTCGGACCGCCCGCCTCCACCTGCTTCGCAACGAGCGCGCCGTTCCTCTGCAATTTCGAGGGCAACTGGCTGAACCAGACGCCGCCCTACTCCATCAATCTCGGCGGCGAGTATAATTTCGACACGCCGATCGGGACGATCACGCCGCGCGCGGACATCTTCTTCTCCGGCAAGGTGAACTTCCTGCCCGACAATTATCCGACGTCGACGCAGAAAGCCTATCACCAGACCAATCTGCATCTGACATGGGTCGATCCCTCCAGCCGCTACAGCATCGATGCGTTCGTCAACAATCTGGAGAATGCCGACATCATCTCCAACGACGGACTGCAATCCATCACGCTGGGCCAGCAGGTGCTCGAGCCGGACAACTTCGCCTACTACCCGCCGCGGACGGTGGGTGTGCGGTTTGCCGTCAAATTCGGGGGATAACTATCGGAAAGTGGTGCCCCTGGCCGGACTTGAACCAGCACGTTGTCGCCAACAACAGATTTTGAGTCTGCCGCGTCTACCATTCCGCCACAGGGGCATTCGAGAGAGGGAAGCGATAGCGGGCCGGATCATACTGGCCGCGCGCGCCCGGTCAACAAAAGGTTCCCTTAATTGCTATTCGTGGTGGCGATGAAATCCGGGTCTTCCTGCGAGCGGCGCTCGAAGGCGAGGAAATCGTAGTAACCGCAGCGCGTGGTGCCCGGGAAGAAGCGGCACACGGCGGGCCGGGCCTTGTAGACCGTGCACTGGCGCTTCTTGATATCGAAGAATTGGCAGATTTTGCCGTAATGCTCGTCGGCCTTGCGCCGCATGAGGTACTTGTAACCCCACTTCATCACCGTGAACTTCTTGCGCGCCTTGGTGAAGCTGAGGCCGAAATGCTTGCCCAGGCGTTCCACGTCACGCTTGTCGAGCTGGATCAGGGGATAGGAACAGCAATACCCCGGACACTTCAAACAATTGTATTGAGCCACGCGAACAACGCCTTGATCGAGGAAGGCGGTGGTTAGACACCGCCTTGATGGCCGCTGCAAGGGTTCATTCGCCGCTGCTGGAAACGGTGTGCCAGATGTCGGCGAATTCCGCGGCGCCGTCTGTCGGGCGTTTGTGGCGCGATAGGGACATGATGGGGATCGTGGGGGCGAAGCGGCGGATGGTGGCTATGGTTTGGGCAAGCGGGATGTCGGTGGGGCTTTCGTTCACCACAAGGCCCGCCACTCGCAGGTTCCGGCGGGCCAGCACATCGAGTGCGGTCAGGGTGTGGCTGATCGTGCCCAGATAGCTGCCGGTTACCACTATCAGCGGCAGATCCAGCGCCGCCATCCAATCGAGCACGGTGTGGCGATGGTCGAGCGGGACCATGGCCCCGCCCACGCCTTCGATGAACAGCGTGCCTTCGTGCGCGGCGATGGCATCGCGGCAGACGCTTAAGACCGCCTGATAATCGATGGTCTTGCCTTCGCGTTCGGCGGCCATATCGGGCGAGAGAGGGGCTGCGAAACGCCAGGGGGCGATGCGATCCAGTGTCTCCGGCACGATGGGTTCGTCGAGGGCTTCGAGCAGCAGACCGGGATCGCTGAGGGCCGCTGTTGCCAGATCGAAGCCGCTGACGATGGGTTTGAGGGCAGAGACTTTTTTCTTGTGCGCGCGTAAGTGCCGGATCAGGCCTGCGGTCACGAAGGTCTTGCCGATGTCGGTGCCGGTGGCGGTGACGAAATAGGCTGTCATGGTTTGAGCGGCATAACATGCTCGCGCACGGTTTGCGCCAGACGCGCGATCTCTTCATCGGGATGACCGGCGCTGAAGGCGAAGCGCAGACGCGCGGTTCCTTGCGGCACCGTGGGCGGGCGGATGGCGGTGACCAGGAAGCCCGCTTTTTCGAGAATCTGCTGCGCTTCCAGTGCCGTCGTTTCCTCGCCCAGCACCAAAGGCACGATGGGGCTTTGCGCGAGAGGAAGATTGAGGAGACGCGTGAAGCTTTGCGCCTTTTCCACGGCGCGCGCGGCGAAGGCGGGCTCGGCTTCGATCACATCCAGCGCCGCGATGGCTGCAGCCACGCTGGCAGGGGGAAGACCGGTGGAATAGATCAGCGTGCGCGCACGCGTCTTGATGAGATCGATCACTGCGCGCGAGGCACAGAGATATCCGCCATACGAACCGAGCGCTTTGGACAACGTGCCCATCTGAAGATCGATATGCGGTTTGGGGCCGTTGGCGAATGCGGAACCTCGCCCGCCGCCGACGACGCCGAGACCATGTGCATCGTCGGACATCAGCCAGGCGGAATGTTCCGATGCGAGGGCAGACAGTTCGTGCAATGGAGCTAGATCGCCATCCATCGAGAAGACGCCGTCGGTCACGATCAGCGCATGACGATGACCCACGCGATGTTGCGCCAACAGATCGTGCACATGCGCAATATCGTTGTGACGGAAGATGAACACGCGAGCACGCGAAAGTTGCGCGCCTGCCCACAGGCAGGAATGCGAAAGTTCATCGAGCAACAAAAGATCGCCTTCGCCGGTCAGCGACGGAATGATGCCGGTGTTCGCCAGATAGCCGGAACCGAACACGCACGCCGCTTCCGTGCCCTTCACTTTCGCCAGGCGTTCTTCCAACGCGGTGAGAAGCGGATGATTGCCGGTAACCAAACGGGAAGCGCCGGAGCCTGTGCCGTATTTTTCGATCGCCGCGATCGCCGCGGCTTTAACTTTGGGGTGATGGGTGAGATTGAGATAATCGTTGCACGAGAACGAGAGCAGGCGCCGGCCGCCGCGCGTGAGCCAAATGCCGTCTTCGCGTGCGGTATCGGCAAGCGTGCGCCGCTGGTTGGCCGCTTCCAGCTTGGCCAGCTTTTCCAGGGCAAATTTGTCCAGCGAAGACATGTGTTTTCAGGGGTTCCCTTGCGCGGTTTGGCGCCCCGATATAATGGCTTCCCAGCCTTCAAGCCAATCGCCAGGAAACGCCCCATGAACGCGCCTTCCCCCTCCTTCGATGCCGTGCCGCGCCACGACTGGACGCGGGAGGAATTGCGGGCGCTGTTTATCCTGCCGTTTCCGGAACTGATCTTCCGTGCACAGAGCGTTCACCGGATGCATTTCGATCCGCGTGAGGTGCAGATATCGACATTGTTGTCGATCAAGACCGGCGGTTGCCCGGAGGATTGCGCCTATTGTCCGCAAAGCGCGTCGTATGAAACCGGCGTCAAGGCGAACAAATTGATGGATGTGAGCGCGGTGCTGGCCGATGCCAAGGCCGCGCGCGAAGCAGGCGCCACGCGTTTCTGCATGGGCGCTGCATGGCGTTCGCCGAAAGACAAAGATCTCGACGCCGTCTGCGAGATGATTGAGGGCGTGAAGGCGCTCGGCATGGAAAGCTGTGTGACGCTTGGGATGCTGACGGGCGAACAGGCTGGACGCCTGAAGGATGCGGGGCTCGATTACTACAACCACAATATCGATACCTCGCCGGAATATTATGGCGAGATCATCACGACCCGCACTTATGACGACCGTTTGAACACGCTTTCGAATGTGCGCGAGGCAGGCATCAATGTCTGCTGCGGCGGCATCATCGGCATGGGCGAGGAACTCGAAGACCGCGTGGGCATGTTGCACACGCTGGCAACGTTGCCGGTTCATCCCGAAAGCGTGCCGATCAACGTGCTGATGCAGGTGGAAGGCACGCCGGTTTCGCAAGGCCAGAGTCTCGATCCGCTGGATTTCGTGCGCACCATTGCGGTGGCGCGCATCGCGATGCCGAAATCGATGGTGCGGCTGTCGGCGGGCCGCGAGAACATGACGGAGGAAGCGCAGGCGCTGTGTTTCCTCGCCGGCGCCAATTCGATCTTCTACGGGCCGAAGCTCCTGACCACCGCCAATCCCAAGCAAGATCAGGATCGCCTGCTGCTCGCCAAGCTCGGCATGAACCCGATGGCGATCTGAAGCGTTGCTGCTTCGATGAGCAAACATCCCGATTGGTACGAGGACGGCCTCAAGCATATCTGGCTGCCTTATACCCAGATGAAGACGGCCTCGCCGCCGCTTGCCGCCGCGAGGACGAACGGCACCCGCATCACATTGGCCGACGGGCGCGAGTTGGTGGATGGCATCGCGTCGTGGTGGACGGCGTGCCATGGATATAACCATCCTCATATTCGTGAGGCTGTTCAAAAACAGCTTGAGATCATGCCTCACGTCATGTTGGGCGGATTGGTGCATGAGCAGGCGCTGACATTGGCCAGGCGACTTTGCGATCTGTTGCCGGAGCAACTGACGCGGGTGTTCTTCAGCGACAGCGGTTCGGTGGCGGTTGAAGTCGCGATGAAGATGGCGACGCAATATTGGCTGAACCAGGGCGTGCGCGGGCGCACCAAGTTTCTCGCCTTTAAGGGCGGCTATCACGGCGATACCATCGCCACCATGGCGGTGTGCGATCCCGAAGAGGGGATGCATTCGCTGTTTGCGGGCGCGCTGCCCGAACATTTCATTGCCGATCTGCCGCGCGACGAAGAAAGCGAAGCGCGGCTCGACACATTCCTCGCAACACACGCCGAACAGATCGCGGGCATCCTTGTGGAACCGCTGGTGCAAGGCGCGGGCGGCATGGTGTTCCACGACCAGATGTGTCTGGCGCGGTTGCGGTGGCTTGCGGACAAGCATGGCGTTTTGCTGATCCTCGACGAGATCTTCACCGGCTTCGGGCGAACCGGCGCGATGTTTGCGTTCGAGGCGGCGGAATTTGCGCCCGATATCATTACGCTGGGCAAAGGATTGACCGGCGGAACGCTGCCGCTGGCGGCGACAGTTGCCACCTCGAAAATCTTCGATGCGTTCTGGAGCGATGATCCCAGTCACGCGCTGATGCATGGGCCGACTTATATGGGCAACGCGCTGGCGTGTGCCGCGGCCAATGCCTCGCTCGACCTGTTCGAGAGCGAGCCGCGGTTGCTGCAATCGGCGGAGATCGCCAAGAAGCTCACGCACGGGCTTGGGCCGTGCCTGGGGTTACCGGGCGTGACGGATGTGCGCGTGCGCGGCGCCATCGGTGTGGTGGAGCTGGACAGAATCAGCGACATGAATGCGCTCAAGCGGCGGCTGGTGGATGCCGGTGTCTGGGTGCGGCCGTTCCGCAATATCGTCTATCTGACCCCTGCCCTGACCATCGACGATGCCGATCTGGAGACGCTAACCACCTCGATCCACAGCGTTCTTCACGCGAATCGGCCCTGAGGCATCCCGGGCCCTTCTCTTTTGGGCACCCGGGACGTAAGACCGGGCGAAACCTCTACTCCCCGCCCCATGACCCTTCGCCCGATCCGTCGCGCGCTGCTTTCGGTTTTCGACAAAGCAGGCCTCGTTGAATTCGCCACCGCCCTCGCCAAACGCGACGTGCAACTGATCTCCACCGGAGGCACCTCCAAGGCGCTGCGCGATGCCGGGTTGAAAGTGACCGATGTTTCCGAGGTCACCGGCTTTCCCGAAATCATGGACGGGCGGGTGAAGACGCTGCACCCAAAAATCCATGGCGGTTTCCTGAGCGTGCGCGACAATCCCGAACACGCCAAGGCGATGAAGGACCACGCGATCGAAGGCATCGATCTGCTGGTCTCCAATCTCTATCCGTTTGAGGCGACTGTCGCCAAAGGCGCGGGTTACGACGAGACGGTGGAGAATATCGACATCGGCGGACCGGCGATGATCCGCGCGGCGTCCAAGAACCATGACTATGTGACGGTGGTGGTCGATCCCGAAGATTACGCGGCGGTGCTGGCCGAACTCGATGCCAACAACGGCGCGACCACGCTGAAGTTGCGGCGCAAGCTGGCGCAGATCGCTTATGCGCGCACCTCTGCTTACGACGCCGAAGTTTCCGGCTGGCTGGCGCGCGAACTGGCGAAGGATGGCGACAAGGAGCCGCCGCGCAGGCGGACGTTCGGCGGGCATCTGCGCCAGTCGCTGCGATATGGCGAGAACCCGCATCAGGAAGCGGCGTTCTATATCACCAGCGAAAAACGCTTTGGCGTGGCAACGGCCGAACAGGTGCAGGGCAAAGAGCTTTCCTACAACAACATCAACGATACGGATGCGGCATACGAACTGGTGGCCGAATTCGATCCGAAGGAAAGTGCGGCGTGCGCGATCATCAAGCACGCCAATCCTTGCGGCGTGGCTGTCGGCACATCGCTTGCGGATGCTTATACAAAGGCGCTGGCGTGTGACCCGGTGAGCGCGTTCGGCGGCATTCTGGCTTTCAACCGCAAACTGGATGGCGCCACGGCGGAAGAGATTTCCAAGCTTTTCACCGAAGTCATCATCGCGCCCGACGCCGATGAAGATGCCAAGCGCATTCTTTCGGCGAAAAAAAATCTGCGGCTTCTGCTGGCCGGTGGCCTGCCCGATCCGCGCGCCGGCGGGTGGACGTTCAAGACGGTTGCGGGCGGCTTCTTGGTGCAGACGCGCGACAATGCACACATAACGCGCGCCGATCTGAAGATCGTCACCAAGCGGGCGCCGACACAAACCGAGCTGACCGACATGCTGTTTGCTTTCACGATTGCAAAGCACGTGAAGTCCAACACCATTGTCTATGCAAAGAACGGCGTCACCGCCGGCATCGGCGCGGGGCAGATGAGCCGCGTGGATTCCGCCCGCATCGCCGCGATCAAGGCAAAGGAAGCGGCGCAAACCGCTGGTTGGGCCGAGCCGATGACCAAAGGATCGGCGGCGGCATCGGACGCGTTCTTCCCGTTCCCCGATGGGTTGCTAACGGTTGCCGAAGCTGGCGCTACCGCAGTCATCCAACCGGGCGGTTCGATGCGCGATGACATCGTGATCAAAGCGGCGGATGATGCGGGCCTCACGATGGCGTTCACCGGCGTGCGCCACTTCCGGCACTAAACGGCTTTCGCGCGTTCTTCCCTTACGAAGAACATCAGCAGCAAGCCGATGGTCAGGAACATCGTCTCGCCCAGCAGGCCGATGCGCTGGCTGCCGGAAGCGAGCGTCAGCCAAGCGACAAAACCCGTCGCGAGGAAACTCGTGGACTGGCCTGATAGCGAATAAAGGCCGAAGAATTCCGCCATGCGTTCGATGGGCGCGATGCGTGCGAGCATCGTGCGGCTGTTGGCGTAACCCGCAGTGATGAGGACGGCGACAAAATTGACGATGCCCAGATAGATCAGTTCCGGCCAGGTGTTGAAGAACGGCGCGGACCAGAGCTTGGCACTGCTCACGTCATAAGGGATGAACCAGAAGATGCGGTCTGGCGCCATGGTGAGCGACAGGAGGCCGAAGATCGTCGTGCCGCCGATGCTGACGAAGATCGCGCCTTTCGATCCCAGCCGGTTGTCGAGCCAGCCGCCGAGGAAGCCGCCGAGCACAGCGAAGATGCTGAGTTCGATGCCGTAGACCAGCATCGGCACCGGGCCCCAGTGAAAGGTGCTCGACGCATAGATGCCGCCGAACACCAGCACCGCCGTCATGCCGTCGTTGAAGAACAGGCGCGCCAGCAGATACATGCCGACGTTGCGATAGTTCTTCAGGCTGCGGATGGTGTGGATGACGCTTCTCACACCGGAGGTCATCGCCTGGAACAGCGGCGTGTTCGATGAAGGCCGATCCGGCGTGAAAAGAAACAGCGGGATGCTGAACACGATCAGCCAGATCGCGCAGACAGGACCCGCCAATCGTTCCGGTTCGTGCAGCGCCTGGTCGATGCCGAACAGCGGATGCGCGGGAATGAAGCTCCACGGAACCTCGCCCGGCAGCGAGAATGCGATCAGCATGAAGAGAAGAAGAATAATTCCCGCCGCATTGCCGAGCGCCAGACCCAATCCTGACAGGCCGGCGATACCGCGCTGGGTGACGATCGTCGGCAACAGCGAATTGTGGAAGACGTTGGTGAATTCGTAAGCGACGTTGGTGATCGCGATCAGCGCGCCGACGAAGAACAGATCCCAACCCGTCGAATGGGGCATGGCGAACCACATAGGCAGCATCGCCGCCACCATGATGAAGGCATAAAGCGCGATCCACGGTTTGCGACGGCCGCCGCAATCGGCGATGGCGCCGAGAAAGGGCGCCAGGATCGCGATGACGATACCGCTATAGGCCTGGATCTCTCCCGAAAGGCCCTGCCCGCGCACGCCATCGCCGACCACATGGTTCGCGAAATAGGGTGCGAAGAGATAGATGGTGATGAGCAGCACATAAGGGTTACGCGCCCATTCGAACATCGCCCACGATGTCTGCCCCAAGGGGCTGGCAGCGGCATCGCCGGTGGCGGAGATACCGTGCGGCGCGTGCAACAGACGCGCTAGACCTTCTGCTTCCGCAGCGGCGGTGAGTGCCGGATTGCCCGACGCTTCGCCCCCCGGCGCGCCGAACCCGTTTGTCACGGGTTCATCAGAAGGTTTCACCCTTGTCGACTCCCCAGAGATATTTCTTTTCCATCCAGCCCACGGCGCCGGCGGTGACGACTTCGCAGAAATCGATTTTGCAGGCCTGCACGCGGGCGATCACGCCCGGCTGCATGTAGGCGGAGATATGGGCATCGGCCCGCGTGGCATCACGCACCGGCGCATCGACCTTGCCGACCACCACCACGGTGCGAGAGGCCGACAGCATGGTGCTTTGGATCCAGCCCACCGCGCCATCGGCATCCTGCACCCGGCGCCAGATATCGTATTGGGCCACCACCAGCAGGGGCAGGCCTTCGCGGTGATAGACCCATTTGATCTTGTGATCGAAACTGGGCCCTTCGCGCATGTTCACCTCGGTCCGGGCGAGGCTGACATAACGGCGCACGACGGGGGGTGCGTTCCGGTCGAATCCCATACTGCCGAAGGCGATGGCCAGCACCGCGACACACCCAAAAACGCGCTTACGCCGCATCGCCCACATGCTCCCTGGGATCCCCCTGAAAAAGAACTGTAACCTCAACGTCATAGCCGCGCAAAAGGGGCTTTGCACCCCCGGCGCAATCCTTGACCGCCCGGCTTCATCTGCTAATACCGGGCCTGAACGGGGCCCTCAGTGCTTTTATGGCCCGCCGGAGGCCCAATGCCCGCCAAGAAGCCGCTCGTCATCGTCACGCGCAAACTGCCGGACGCCATCGAGACGCGCATGCGCGAGCTGTTCGATGCGCGCCTGAACGTGGACGACACGCCGATGGACCAGGCCGCCCTGATCGAGGCGGTGCAGAAGGCCGACGTGCTGGTGCCCACCGTGACGGACCGGATCGATTCCAAGGTCATCGTGCGCGCGGGCCCCAACCTGAAACTGATCGCCACCTTCGGCACGGGCGTGGACAACATCGACGTGAAGACCGCGCTGGAACGCGGCATCACCGTGACCAACACGCCTGGCGTGCTGACCGAAGACACCGCCGACATGACCATGGCGCTGATCCTTGCCGTGCCGCGCCGCCTGGTGGAAGGCGTAAAGGAGATCGAGGCCGAGAAGTTCCGCGGCTGGTCGCCCAACTGGATGCTGGGCCACCGCATCTGGGGCAAGCGCCTTGGCATCGTGGGCATGGGCCGCATCGGCCAGGCGGTGGCGCGCCGGGCGAAAGCCTTTGGCCTGCAAATCCACTATCACAACAGAAAACCCGTTCATCACGACATCGAGAACGAGCTGGAAGCGACCTACTGGGAAAGCCTGGACCAGATGCTGGCGCGGATGGACATCGTTTCCGTCAACTGCCCGCACACGCCGGCGACGTATCACCTGCTGTCGGCGCGGCGGCTGAAGCTGATGAAGCCGAGCGCCTATATCGTGAACACCGCGCGCGGCGAGGTGATCGACGAGAACACCCTGGCGCGCATGCTGGAAGGCGGACAGCTTTCGGGCGCGGGCCTTGACGTGTTCGAACACGAACCGGCGGTGAACCCCAAGCTGCTCAAGCTGAACAACGTGGTGCTGCTGCCGCACATGGGATCGGCCACGCTGGAAGGCCGCATCGACATGGGCGAGAAGGTGATCATCAACATCAAAACCTTCGCCGATGGCCACAAACCGCCGGACCGCGTTATCCCGGCGATGCTTTGACTCGTTCGTGCTTCGTGGCGTTGCTTTCGCAACGCACCTCAGCATGACGTAATCCGGTGTCCGTCATCCTGAGGCGCTCGGCGAAGCCGGGCCCCGAAGGACGAACCATGTGGCAAAACAAAAAAGCCCGCCGAACCTTGGCGGGCTTTTTTGTTGGTTTCCTCGCTACACCGCCGCCTGCCGAAGGCCAAACCGGCCGACACCACAGGACGCATCTCGCTTCCACCTCTGCCGCGGCTTACATGCGGTGGCCAGTCCCTGCCCTGCCAAGCCTTTGCTTAAGCAGCATTTTCCGGTCCGCGCGGATGCACGCAAGTTTGCATCCTTGCCTGTATTTTCTTGCGGGTGAGCTAGGTCGTGGGCGACAGTCCTCCATTTTAAGGAGGAACTATAACCCATCAGAAATAAGATTTCAAGTCTAATTTAAGTTTTTTTTCAAAAGCATATTCCTCAGTCAAGACATGATCTTGAACCATGTGCGGACAGCAAGGTTTAGCCGCTCTTGCTCGAGTTCGTCGGTTGGATTGCAATGGGCAATGGGCCCGCGCAACAAATTTAGCTGGTTCGAGACATTGCTTACCGCCGTTTTGGATTGAAAGACGGGATCAAATAATTCCCAGTTGTCAGTTATCAGCTGCGAAAGTTCTCCAAAAGTCGTGTAGTCAATTAATCGATCAGACCTTGGGGTAATGCCACTATCTACTTCTTTTTTCCTACGAGAAGTCGCTGGTTCTCGAATTCTTTTTTCATCGACGCGCGTCCCGCTCCACCAGTCTGCACCATCAGCTTCAATCAACATGTCAGCTACTAGCTCGCGGATTGAGTTCTCGAGACAATAAAATACCTCATAGAATTCCGACATTCTTCCGGCTTCCGCTCTGAGTGCTGCCTCAAACTGCTCGTATTCCGCCGCCTTCCTACTTTTTGAACCGGAGGGGTTATGTCCAAGATCGATGCTGAATTGACGTTCAACCCGTGACATGCTCGACGAGATTTGGAGGCCAGTCATTCCGAACGCACGTATAAGCCCGTCAGGTCTAGTAGGCATCGTCAGCCTTCAATAGGTGCTCTTTGAGGCTTTTGAAGATCGCGTCAAATACTTCCGGGTCTGACGTTGCCGGAAGATTCAAGTTTATTGTGTAGCCTAAGTTGAGCCCCAGTGACCGCTTGGAAGGGCCAGCTTGTGCGGGAGGTACATCAGAAGGCGCATCCCGCTCAACTTGAACTGTAGCCGGCTGATTGCTCGAATTCGCTGGCGCGTCAAAAGTGGCATACGCTTTAAGATGCCTAAAGCAACTTACGATCAGTCTTACAGGCGCTGAGTCATGAGCTAATCCCGTTTCTTCAACAACTAAGCCTAGTAAATCTGCTTCCGAAAGCTCATGTGCAAATTCGTTGCGGACATACAGCGGCGCGTATGCCGTTCGTATCGCCCCAGCTATCGCTGCGCCAGAAGATGTGGGGTTTCTGAACTTCTTATAGAGGTCGCTTGGCGCCCCGTCGCCGTTTGCCATTCCCAATTTCTTCAAGAACGTAGTTACCTGCGTTCCGGAGCCGCCCGGAATTTTCAAAATCGTTTTTACGAAGTCCTGACTAACACGCCCCGGGACTGCCGCGCTCTTTATTCCGTTGAAAGCCTTGTCTATGTTTCCGGGGGAAGCAATATAAGGAAGTGATGTCATTGCTTTTCTCTTATTTTGATACAGTTGATTCTCCGTATATTATATACAAGAAGCTGAATGCTTATAGTAACTACTCCATATTCCCGAAGAGGAGCTTCTCTATTGTCGACTGTTTCTGAAATAGCAGCGTTAGTTAGAGCGGTGGGCTACGCTTTCAAACCCGCTCTGGAGCCCGAAAAATCCGCCGTCGAAATAGCTCATCTCCTTGGCACAATTGCGAATATCGGTAGCGGAACGGCACATCCAATCGTTCCAAAAGCTCGACACCAATCCACACCTAATAGTTACAGCGGAATTTTTGGGACGGAACGCTTTCCGCCTCATACCGATCTGGCTCATTGGCGCGAACCACCACGTTACGTCGTACTAAGATGCACAAAAGGCTACAGGGAAGTAACAACTAACCTTATTGACGGCACTCAGGTACTTCGCGAAGTGGACGATGAGGCAATCGCGCGGGCCATCGTTCAGCCGCGCCGACCCCAGAAGGGTCTAGTTCCCATGTTCAAACTTTATCGGTCGACGAGCACCGGAGTTGGCCTCTTGCGATGGGACGAGAATTTCCTTCGTCCGGCGAATCAAACAGGAGCGATAGCGATGGCGATGTTTAAAGAGGCGCTAGACGTTGCACCCACAATATCAGTGGCGCTGTGTAACTATGGGGACACGCTAATTTTCGACAACTGGCGAATGCTCCATTCACGCGGCGAAGTGCCCGCCGCATGCATGAACAGAAAAATCGAACGCATCTATCTGGAGGCGCAATTTGAAGCAAACGATTAAACCGGGCTCAGTGCCGGATGCTTGGAATCCAGAAGCACTGTATACGAAAGCCCAGCGCTATGCTGAGCGCATTTATCAACCTGATGTGGAGGATTGGGAAAAAGCACTTTGGGCGGGCCTCTCATTAGAGCTTCTGGCGAGATCAGCGTTGGCAAACGTGAACCCGGCGCTGCTGGCCGATGTCAGCGACAAAAATTGGCAGAGCCTTTTCAGTGCTCTTGGTTTCAATCCAACAGAAAGCAAATTCTCGCCAAAATCGTTAGCTATCACCGATGTCCTGCGGCGCCTTGGCAGCATTTTTCTGGCCTTCACGCAAGAGAACGAAAGCTTCTGCAGCTTGCATATAGGAAAACGAAACGCTGAACTTCATTCAGGTGATCCTATATTCAATGGCTTGCCAGTTTCTAGTTGGCAACCGAAATATTATCGCGCGTGCTTAATCTTACTTGCCACGATGCAGCTGAAACTGGAGGACTACATTGGAGGCGTCGAAGCAGCTACAGCTACAAAGTTAATTGCCGCAGCTGCCGACGACAGCGCGAAGGCTGTAAAAGGTGACGTCACGGCGCACGCAACAGTTTGGACGAGTAAAGGCAAAGAAGAACAAGACAGCTTGATTGGCCAAGCGCAAGCGTGGGCGCTCAGACATGTCGGCCACAGAGTGAAATGTCCTTCATGCAATTCTGTCGCTCTAGTCGGGGGCGAGCCAATAGGATCGCCACATACGAAGCTTTCGGATGACGAAATTGTGGAAACTCACGAATTTTTGCCGACACATTTCGAATGTGTGGCTTGTGGTTTAAAGATTTCAGGGTTGTCGAAGTTGGATGTTATGAAGCTTGGAGATCGCTTCAAGAAGACATCGACCTACAGCGCAGCTGAGTTCTATGCACCGGATAACGAATATGAAGGGTACGATGACGACAACAATGAACCCATGTGACGACTGAAATGAATACTCTATTTTTAAGGTTCAGTTCGACGTTTCTTCCTTCAACGTACAACGGAAGCCACCATGACCACTTCTCCCGCTACCAAGCCATCGCCGCGTCCGGTGCGGCGGTTGTTGCGTTTGTTGGGGTTTGTCATGAGGTGGTGGGGACTCAATTGTTTCCTTGGGGGCCTGCGTTTTTTGGCGGCGTCGTTCCCTGGCATGCGGTGGGGGTTCTTTGCATTGCGACGGGGCTGGCGTTGCTGGGTGGGGTGCTTCGGTTGTTTTGGTTTCCGGTTGTTGCCGTGTCGGTGATCCTCGTTGTGGTGGGGATTGGGGCTGCTGTCGTCTCGCAGGTGGTGCATGGGCAGTTTCATATGTTTGCTGTTGCGCTTGCGGTGTGCGGGGTGGTGACGGCGGTTTGTTATCGCAAGGCATTGCGGGGTTGAGCGGGCCCCACCCGCCGCCGCGCTGACGCGCGTCGTCGACCTCCCCGTGTAAGAGGAGGTAAGAGAGAGGTACGCTGTTGTGCGCGAGCTACTTCGGATAGGCTTGCGCGCATGAGCAACGATCCGCGGCCTCTCGTTCCTGACCATGACGCGTTTGAGGATGAGGCCGATGTTGCGCCGCATCCCGAGGCGATGGTTTCGGAGGTGGAGTTTAGCGCGGGCGAATATGTTCGTTTCCGGGCGCGGTCGCGGATCACGCCTGCGAGCCTGTTTGCGGTGGGCATTGTGAGCGTTGCGATACTGCTGGCGCTTGTGCCGGTGTTGCGGGCGAAGCGGCGGCGCTGATTTTCATTTTTGTGGCATGATGAAAGCGGTATGCCGATAATTGTCGCGTGGGCGTTTGTGTTGATACGGCCCCCCACCCGAAAAATGCGTTCCGCATTTTTCGACCTCCCCACAAGGGGGAGGTAAGTCTATGGCGTTGTCGCCGCCCCCGATGCATCGGTGATGTAGAGCATCTCGTTTTTGTAATCGATGTAGAGATGGATTTTGCGCAGCATGTCTATGCCGATGATGATCGGATAGGCGTTCATGGCGGGGCCGGTGGGGCGGCGGTCGGCCATTTTGAATTCGAAATGGGCAAGGACACTTTTGGCCATATCGTCGGGCATGATGCCGATGGTGAGGTCGTCGAATTCCACGCCGTTGAGTTCGAGCACTTTGAATTTGTGTTCGTAGCGCACCAGCGAGCGGTCGGTTGCGCCGAGCCGTTCCTCCAGCCCTGCGCCGGGTGCGAGATGAAAGGCGCTTCTTGCCATTTCTTCGCTGATCACGGTGCGGCTTGCGCCGGTATCGATGATCGCGGTGGTTTGCACGCCGTCGAGTTTGGCGGGGACGATGATGTGGTGGGCCCTGTCGGTGCGGAAGGGGACTGCGATGGCGTTGTCGGTCCAATACGCGACCTTGCCGGGGCAGCGATCGGGCGGGAACAGGTTCAGCTTGCGGTGGCCGAAATCGAAATCCAGATCGAAATCGTGCAAGAAATCGGGGGCGAGCGTGCCGGCGAAATGTTCGAGGCCCGCGCGGCTTTTCTGCGGCTGCACGATGAAGCGCACGGCGCTTGCCGTGTTCACGCCCAGTTGCAGTTCGCCGACGGTGACATATTGGTCGAGCACGGTGCCGTCGCTCATGTACAACTCGTCGCCCTTTTCGACTTGTGCGGGCGTGAGATGCAGCGTGTCGACCACGCCGGGTGACAGCGTGGAGATGTAGCCGCCCGTATCGACCAGGAACGAATAGCCTGTGCCGTCGATGATGACGGGGATGAGGGCAGCTTCATAACCGATGGCGAAACTGGCGCTGGGGGCGAGCGGGCAATCCTGTGCGCGCGACGGCTGCGGGAGGACGGCGATTAGCGCCATCGCTGCGAGCGCATTGTTGAAGCGTTTCCTCACGCGGCTTCTTCCGCGACGAAGCCTTTCCAGCCGGACATATATTTGATGAAAGCCTGGCCCAGGCCTTCGTCGCGAAGATGCTGCGCGGTGACGGGGAGCGCAGGCGATGTGTAGCTCGCATCGGCGGCGACGCGTTTGGGGAAATCGTGGCGCAGGATCGCGGCGCGGCCGATGATGGCGTAATCGCAGCCGCGTTCGATGACGGTTTGAGCATCCGTGGCACCGGCGATTTTTCCGGCGGCGCCGAGGCGCACGTTTCCGCGCGGCAGATCGGTGAAATAGCTCATCAGGGTGCGGCCTTTGAAATCTTCTTCGACCGGTTCCTTGGCGTAATCCCACAGCGACATGTCGAGGTAATCGATCTTGGCTTCGCTGAGGAGTTGGCGCGCGACCTCGCGGATTTCGGCGAGCTTGAGGCCGAAGCGTTCCGGCGAGAGGCGGATGCCGAGCTGGAAATCTTTGCGTGTGGTGGCGCGGATGCCGTCGATGATTTCGAACACGATGCGGGCGCGGTTTTCCAGAGAGCCGCCGTATCGATCGCTACGCTTGTTGATTTCGCTGCTGAGGAATTGGGCGAGAATGTAGCCGTGGGCGCCGTGGAGTTCGGCGCCGTCGAAGCCTGCTTTTTCGGCGCGTTGGGCGGCGGCGATGAAATCATCGCGCAGGTGTTCGACTTCGGAAAGTGAAAGACCGCGGGTGCCGGTTTCGGGATCGTCGGATGGGCAGACGGGTTGGCCGACGAGATCTTTCGGCGAGCGGTTGCCGGCGTGATGAAGTTGGACGGAACTGACCGAACCTTTTGCCTTGATCGTGGCGGCCAGGCGCGTGAGGCCTTCGAGGTGTTGATCGCCGAAGATGCCGAGTTGTCCGGGGAAGCCCTGGCCCACGGCTTGAATATGCGCGGCGCAGGTCATCACCAGGCCGAAGCCGCCGTCGGCGCGCATGGTGAGCCAGTGGAATTCGTCATCGGACAATTTGCCGTCTGGATGGCTTTGCAGGTTGGTGAGCGGGGCCAGCATGAAACGGTTCTTCCATTGCGGGCCGCGGATGAAGCTGAGCGGTTCGAAAAGTTGTTGGCGGGACATGGGATTCTCCGGTTGCGAATTTGTGCGGGCGCGTCATCCTTTTTGGTAGATGACCGCGTTCCAATATTTGGCGCGGTGGCCGCCCGTTTGTTTGAAACCGCGGCGTTTCAATTCGCGGCCGATCAGGAAATTGAAATAGCCGTGGGCGACGAGCGCGGAGGCGCCGTCTTTCGCGGCGCGCGTCATCAAGATGTTGGCGGCGTCGCAGGCGCGTTTGCGGGCGCGCAAGTAGGTTTCGATTTTGGGATGGAAGCCTGCGTGCCACAGCAGGCGCGCGACGACCGCCCATTTCTGCACCGTCATCTTCAGCAGCGGAATCTTGGGCGAGGCGAGCGGGGCTTCGGTAAAAAGAGGATCGACAACCAGCTCTGCGTGCGGGGCGAGCGTGGCGGCGCTTTGATGGGCGCGGGGCCGCGCGCTGGTGAAGATTTCGTTCAGTTCCTTCACGAGATCGCGCAGTTCGTTGGGCGGCAGGCTTTGGGGATCAAGGCCCGCATCCTCATAGGCATCGATATAGGTGTGAAAGCCTGCGTGTGAAGTGCGGGGTGCGAGTTCGATTTTGGGCTGGCCGTGGCGGATGAGGATGATGCGTTCGCCGCCGCCTGCCTTCGCGCGGGGCGTCGGCGCGGGGCGGGTCAAGGGTTCTTGCGGCAGGGCCATGGCGGGTTAGGATCGATCCCAGAAAAAACGAGGAAACACTTATGGAACAGAAAGACCTTGCGGGCAAAACCGCCATTGTCACGGGGGCGGCAACCGGTATCGGGGCGGCGACGGCGCTGGGGCTGGCGCGGCGCGGGGCCAATGTGATCGTCAATTATGCGCGCTCGGCCGAGGATGCGGAAAAAGTGGCGGCGGAGGCCAAAGGGTTTGGCGTGGATGCGCGCGCGGTGCAAGCCGATGTGGCGAAGGATGAGGATTGCCGCAAGCTTGCCGCGGCCGCAATGGATGCGTGGGGGCGGATCGACATTCTGGTCAACAATGCGGGCACGACGAAATTCGTTCACCACGCCGATCTTGACGGGCTGACGGCGGAAGACTTTCAGAACATCTATGCGGTGAACGTGATCGGGCCGTATCAGATGACGCGTGCTTGCGTTCCCGCGCTGAAAGCATCCGGCGAAGGGGCGATCGTGAACGTATCGTCGATTGCGGGCGTGGCGGGCATCGGATCTTCGATTGCGTATACAGCCTCGAAAGGCGCGCTCAACACGATGACGCTTTCGCTGGCGCGGTCGTTGGCGCCGGAGATTCGCGTCAACGCGGTGTGCCCCGGTTATGTGGCGACGACGTGGTTTTCCAAACGCTTCGGCGACGATGCGGCCGAGCGCATCAAGGACAACCAGAGCAAGGCCAATCTTCTGCCGGTGATCGCAGACGGTGCGGAAATCGCGCACACGGTTCTGTTCTTCTGCGGCCCCGAATCTCGCAACGTCACGGGCGAGTTTTTGCTCACCGACAGCGGATTACACCTTGCGGTGATGGCAGGGGCGCGTCGTTAACAAAGCCTCAATCGCACAAACATTTGGCGCGTTGCCTAGGCACTGTGCACAAAATTGATGCAATGCAAAATCCGGCGGCTCATTGTGCCCCGGATGTTGCAAACGGGTGACGCTTTTCGCCCTGATTTCTCTTGTTTTTATATGCGCCTTGTCCCGAAAGTGGCTGCAGCCGACGTCTTACCGCAGTGCACAAAAGTCGTTGTGCCGTGAGATGAGAGCGGCGTCAAAAACTGAGGGACTGACAATGAACTCGAAGGGCATGAAACTGATTTTCGCAGCGGCGACTCTGGCGGCGCTGGGCGCACCCTGCACACAGGCCTTCGCCGATGACGACAATCCGTGGGGAACGCTTTCCGCTTCGGTGGCGATTCAATCGGACTATCGTTTCCGCGGCATCAGCCAGAACGACAGGGATCCGTCGCCGCAAGGTTCGATCAACTGGTCGGGACCGGAAGGCTTCTACGCGGGCACCTGGGCCGCG
>Ga0265327_10000373_pt1 | contig 84566 bp, 43 predicted proteins | sample 41621metaG_FD_202089 | JGI IMG/M metagenome (GOLD analysis project Ga0265327, IMG submission 202089) | Rhizosphere microbial communities from Carex aquatilis grown in University of Washington, Seatle, WA, United States - 4-16-21 metaG | ecosystem: Host-associated > Plants > Roots > Rhizosphere...
ATTAAGAATTAATCAATTATAAGGTTATCCACAAAAAATATGTGGAAACTAAAAAAGAAAAAAAAGTAACAAAAAAAAGAAAAAGGTAATAGTAGTAATAACTGTCTACTTTTTTTAGGACATGACAGAAGAAGTCCATGGTCGATGGTCAATGGGGAGGAGCGTGAGGTTTTTTGGCATAGTTCATTTTCCTGCCAGGGATATTATAACATTTAGATCTTATTATTGGATATAAAATAAGGGTAGTTCTAAATTTAACGGTACTATCATTAACATTTCAACCGCCCTTACCCTGCATTACAATAGGCATATGCTTCAATAGCTTTCAATCAGTCTGTTCTTAAGCTCTTCACCGGGTTTGCAACGGCCGCTTTTATTGCCTGGAAGCTTACGGTGATCAATGTTATAACCAACGCCCCAGCACCTGATGCAACAAATACCCATGCTGATATGGGTGTTCTGTAATCGTATTGCTTCAGCCAGTTATATAAATAATACCAGGCTAACGGTATGGCAATAAAACAGGAGATAATTACCAGCAGCGCAAACTCTTTTGAAAGCATTTGCCATAAGGTGAAAGTTGATGCGCCTAACACTTTACGTACGCCAATTTCTTTTTTGCGTTGCTCTGCCACAAACGATGCAAGGCCAAATAAACCAAGGCAGGAAATAAAGATGGCTAATATTGTGAAGAAGGTTGCCAACTTGCCAACACGTTCTTCGTCTGCAAACTTTTTTGCATAATCTTCATCATTAAATGTATAATTGAAAGGCAGGTTGGGATTGTATTTTTTAAACGCTTTTTCTATTTTGGCCAATGCCTCTTTTACCGGTACCCCTGTTTTTAGCGCAACAGTTACATTGCCTATCCAAATATGGCTGGTAACATAAACCATAGGCGTTACCGGGTGGTATGGCGATTCCTGTATTATATCCTTCACTACACCAATTACACGATAATTTTGTCCATTAAACTGTATGTTTTGCCCCACAATATCTTTCTTCATGCCTATTTGTTTCACGGCTGCTTCATTCAATATCATGGCAAAACTATCTGTAGCGTGATCTTTGGAAAAGTCCCTTCCTTCTTTTAGCTGCCAGCCAATTGTTTTACCAAAATCTTCCGTCATCAACATAAAACCAAAGCTTGGTACGGTGTTGGGGTTTTTACCCAGCCAGTTAAAACCATTGCGCCATGCGCCAAGTTGTGTGGTACCGTCTGATGCACCGGCCATATTGTCAACCACACCGGTTGCCAGCAGGTCATTTCTAACAGCATCGTAAAAGTTAGGTAAATCCTGCGTTACCCCACCAATGGTTATCAATCCTTCTTTCCGGTAATTAATGGGCCTGTTTTTGGCAAACTGAACCTGTTTAAAAACAATAATAGTCCCGATGATTAATGCAATGGAAAAGGTGAACTGCGCCACCACCAGCACCTTACGTGGCAGCGATGCAAACCGGCCAACCTTAAAGGTGCCTTTTAAAACTTTTATAGGATCAAACTTTGATAAATACAATGCGGGGTAGCTGCCGGAAAGCAACCCTGTAATGGCGGTAAAAACCAATGTGCAAAGCCAGAATACGGGGTTGCCCCATGGCAGTTGAATACTTTTGCCTGACATGGAGTTAAATACCGGCAATAATAAAATAACCAGCACGATGGAGCATATAAAGGACACGAAAGCCACCATTAAGCTTTCGCTTAAAAACTGGCGTATTAGTTGGCTGCGCAACGAGCCAACTGCTTTGCGTATGCCCACTTCTTTTGCGCGCTTTTCGCTGCGGGCTGTGCTAAGGTTCATAAAATTAATGCAGGCCAGCAACAACACAAATATGCCAATGATAGAAAACAGCCATACGAACTGTATTGGCCCGCCGGTGGGTTTGCCATTTTTAAACTCGCTGTACAAATGCCATTTATCCATGGGGTACAGGTAAGCCATTTCAACAACATCTCCCTTATTTTTATGCGCCCTTACAACATTTTTAATCTTTTCGGTTTCCTTATCCATATCAATGTTGCCGGCCAGTTGCGCATAGCATAGCCAGCTGCGGTTGTACCAATCATTGGCAGCATCTTTTACCCACTGGTCTTTGGTAATATACTTTTTCCATGGCAGAAAATATTTCGCAATAGCCAGGGTGCTGTTATCCGGAAAATCTTTGCATACCCCGGCCACCTTAAAATTGTCGGTATTATCAAGCGTTATTACTTTGCCCATTGGTTCGGCATCGCCAAAAAGCACTTTTGCCATAGAGGCAGTAATAATTATGGATGACGGGTCGCTTAACGCATTAATGTTACCATTCAACATATTAAGCGAAAACATGGCGGGGAATTGCTCTTCCACCCACGGGCCATGGGCTGTAATTATTTTGTTGCCTACCGTTAATGCATGCCCCCAGGCCCAAGTGGACATTGAAACATTTTCAAAATCGCTGCCGTATTTGCTTAGCAGTTCCCCGGCAACAGGCCTGCACACATTGGGCTCGGTGTTTAGCCCCCCGTCGTCACCTTTCCAGGTGGTCATTACCTGTGCAAGCTGGTGATGGTTGGTGAACGACCTGTCGTACGTAACCTCATCCCAAATCCATAAACCAATAAGCATAGCCACAGCCATGCCTGTTGCAAGCCCCAGCACATTTATGCCGGAATACACTTTGTTTTTAACAAGATTTCTCCACGCGATCTTTACATAATTTCTAAACATATAATGGCTGTTTAATTTTTCCGGAACCCACTTTTGCAGCGGTTCACGGTTCAATATTAACAGCTCTGGCCGGGGCTGACGCCCCAAATTATAAGATGGTCGCTCTTTTTTCAGCAGATTTTTATATTCAGTCGGGCTTTTGCCGGTCATTTGTTTGAAGATTCTGTTGAAAGTGGTTTTGGAGTTAAACCCCGCCTCAAACGCAATACCCAGCAATGTAATATTATCATACGCAGGGTCCTGCATTTTACGGGCGGCTTCCACAACACGATATTCATTAATAAAGTCGTTAAAGCTTTTTTTGAATGCCGTATTAATTACCCGTGATAATTCGTTGGGATGAAGGCCAAGTTTTTCGGCAAGGGAACTCAGGCTTAGTTCAGGGTCCTGGTAATACTGGTTAGCTTCCATGGCCTTTTTAAGCCTGGCGCCTTTTGCCCTAAGTTCCGCCGGTACTGATGGATTGAGCGGTATAGCCGCCTGGGCCATCATCGCGGCCTGCGGCTTTAAGAAAGCAGCCGCCGCAGTCCATATGATCATTACCACGAAAAAAATATAAAAAGGGTAATAAACGCGCATGCCTAACTGGTTGCGGTAACCAATATAGTTAACTGCGGCACAAAACATCCACAATAGCCATAACAAAGCAGTAGCCGCCAGCAGACGGCGCAGCCAGCGAAACTCCAGCCGCGACCGGTCCATCATAACAGGCTGAAGCCGGGAATAAAAACGCTCAATTAGTTTGTAAGACTGGTACAGATAGCTTACAACTGAAATAAATATAAGCAGTTGTAACAACAGGTTAAACTGCTGAAAAGTGTGGGTAAGAAAGGTAGCGGCGCCTGTTTTGGCACTTTCCTTTATTTCCAGCGCCAGCGCTGCCTGCTCCAATAAAATGGGGCTTACATGCAGCAGGTCTCTCCACTTAAATTTATACTGCGGCCGCGTTATCTTCAGCACATAAAAATACATGAGGGGACCCAGCGCAAGCAAAAATTGCAAAGGTAGCCAATGCCAGCGGGGCAGGTAAGTTTCAAGCTTTACATCAATTGCCAGTAAACGCGCCATCCACAATATCATGGTTAACAGCGCCAGGGCAAGAAACCGGTTTGCATTACGGTTAACTGTTTTGGCGAACCATAAAAGCAGGGCAAAAGTAAGCCCTATAAATATGGCGGCAAGAAAGGCCAGGTCGTACAGGTTAATATGGAATGTGTATGAATTCAACTAAATTAACGCGCACCATTGGTTGTTTAAGTTTCTATCACATTAGTTTAAATCGAGCAAACCCGGCATTACAAGCTGCCGGGCTGCGCTGGAATGGCCATAAAACACAGTGCAATTTGAGCTTGGCAATTGCACCACTAAGTTATTAACAGCCGCTTAACCGCAGCAAGTTAAAATACAATTTTTTACAGTTGAATATTGTTTATTGAATGTTTTAAAACTTTAACTATACCCCTTCCCTACTTCATTGTCAAATTAATTCTTCCGCCGCCGGCGTCAAGTGTTACGGGTATACCGCCGCCATTTAAAGTGCCCTTCATATGGCCCTCTTCCTGGCTGCCCCTAAAGTTGTCAAGCTCGTTGGTTTTTATCCTGTTGGCATCCAGTGTAAGGTCAACACCTTTGCCCTGGGGTATGGTAAGGTTTATGTTACCACCGCCGTTATTTATTTTTATGTATTTGCCAAGGCTTGCCATTTCAACATCAATGCTTGAGCCGCTGGTTGAAGCGTCAAGGCTGCACGACAAGTTTTGAAGATGTATACCGCTGCCGGAGGTGTGAACACTCAACTCGCCGGCAATATCGCTGCCTTCTGCGCCGCCGCCGCTGGTAGTAGCGTGAATAACACCGGTAAGCGCATGCAGGTGCAGGCCGCCGCCGCTGGTTTCAAGCTTAATATTACCGCTGCAATTGGTTGCTTCAATACCGCCGCCGCTGGTGGTAAGGTCAATATCATCTTTTGAGTCACTAACGTGTATACCGCCGCCAGATGTGCTGCCGTTGGTATGGCCAGCCAAATGATCAAGGTGAAGGCCGCCACCGCTTGTTTCAAATTTTTGTGTACCGTTTAAATGGCTAAGTGTAATACCGCCGCCGCTGGTAGTAAGGTCAGTTGAAACATTTTCAGGCACGTACAAGGTAAACGATACTGAAACAGACCTGCTCCAGTCCCTTATGTTCTTTTTGTTTTTTGCTTTTGCTATTACTTTATGGTTTTCAACTGTAACGGTCAACTCATAAAACTCATCAAGCCTTTGCTGTATCTCTTCTTTATTAAGGCTACGGCCGTTATTGCCCCTAACATAAACTTCAACGCGGGCATCTGCATCGCTGCCGCCTTTAACGGTAATACCACCGCCTGAAGTTTCCACCTCAACCGAATTAACAGACTGCCCTGCGAGGGCTTTGGTCATATAAGGCGTTTCGCCGTCCTTCTGTGCTTTTGCAGCAAATACGCTGCAGGCTATTGCAAAAGATAAAAGATATTTTTTCATACGTTGTTTGTTTATGTGTGGTTTGTTTAACGTGGTAACATTTGTTTTGTTACAATTTTTTTTTGAATAATGCAATTAGCACAACGTTGTATAGCGCAAATGTTACCGTACCCTGTGCAATATTTACGTTGTACCGTTTGTGGTAATTTCATTTGTTCTATATTTTTTAATGCCACTACTACCCTATCAAATACATGCCATTATAAAACGGCTTTGATTACCAGGCATTTAAAAATTGGGGATGTAATTAGCATTGTACGGTATTGATACAGTTAGTGTGCGGTTGTGAAAATCGGCTAACCGCGGGCAGGTATAAAGCTATTGTTGTTGTTGTTTTGCATTTAATACCAATTGGACATTAAAGATAGGCCTATTGGTTCTTCGATCAACGCCTCATCCCCTACCCCTTCTCCTCGCGGAGAAGGGCCCGACGAGATCACGGAATAGCATATTTTAAAAATCTAATTGGTATACGGTTATTAGGGACTTTAATGACTATAGGGACCTTAGCCTGTTGCGAAGGTTACCTGGGGCAGTTGTGGAAAATAGCAATTATTTAAGCAACAGCCTAAAGGGCGCAAAGGCGAAGACCGGTTAAGGCAAGCAAGAGACTTGCAACATAAATGCTCCGGAGTCTGAAGACTCCGGAGAGCCCGGAGTAAATGAAATATTTAAGCAGGCATATTGCTTATAGTTTTTCTACCACTAATATACTAAAGGTTCCGGGTATGGTTTTGGGACGAAACGACTCTTTCGACGGCGCCTCAAACTTAGCAGAAGGCAGGTATATTTTATGCGTTACCTGGTCTACCGTAATGGTGCGGGCGCCCTGTTTTGTTGTTATGTTTTCTGCAACAAATTTATTGGCCGGCAACTCCCTCACAACAGTAAGCGACCCATCCCCATTGGCTGAATAAGCCGTTTTTAAAGTATGGTCAAAGCCAATACCATCGCTTTCGCCGCCTATGGGCAAACTGCTTATAATTTTACCGTTAGTTGCGTCCATAACAATCATAAGCTTATTGCCGCAGCCCGCAAACAAACGCATATTTTCCCTGTCAATAGCCAACCCCGAAGCGCCAATACCGGGTTTGTTGGGCCAGTTGTGAATTATTTTAAAAGTTGTTGCATCTATTACATCTACTTCAGCCTTTTCAGCATTGTTAACGTAAATATTTCCTTTGCCGTCGCTTACCGCAGTTTCAGGCCAGCCCGTTAGCTGCACCGTAGTAAACACCGTATCGGCAACAGGGTCTATCACCGTCATATTTTTACTCATGCCGTTGCACGAAATAATTTTTTTTGAGAAATCGTCGTAAAAAATACCGTCCGAAAATTTGCCTGTGGGCACTTGCCCAAGCACCTTGTTGGTTTTAAGATCAAAAACCAATACCTGGTTTGCCGAACCGTTAGAAATATACCCCTTGCCCAGTGCATGAACCAATGCAATACCATGCACATCTTTTTCCGCGGCAATAACGCCAATAGAATCGCCGGTGGTTTTGTTAAGCACATTTACCTGCGACCCGTGCGACACATATAAATTATCAGAAGCGCTGTCAACGGTAAGGTAATCATACCCGCCACCGCTTTTTATAGGGTAAATACTGCTAATATGGTATGCAGTTTTATTTTGTGCACTAACAAATATGCCGGCTGTTAAAAAAGCTGCCAGCAGCAAATAATATTTTTTCATGCGGGGCTATGGTTTAAATGTTTATAAACGGTTTAATTAAATACAAAACGCTGTTATTAAAAAGGTACTGCACTTTTTTTAATTGCCATGTACCGTTTAAATACATGCATAAACAAAAAAAGGTGCAAAAAACGATACAATGTACTTTAAAAATCTGTAGTGATTTGGTAGAGCGGGCTACATAACCTGCTGCTGCTTTTGAATGATTGAGCCAGTGGGGTGATTGCTTTTATTAAAAATCCGGAGAGCGCTGCGCTAACTCTCAGGGAAGCGCGGGAGACTAACACCCTTAGGCGATAAACCGGAATAACCGTAGGGCAAGTAAGAGACTTGCCACATAAATGCTCCGGAGCCTGGAGACTCCGGAGAGCCCGCTTGTTATGCTTTACGCTGCTTACAGGCCTGAAAGGCCGTAATCTGTCAGCGATGGGTGCAGTCCGCCCGGGATAACCGGCGGGTAAGCCCATCGTTAAAAGCAGCACCACACATACAAGCGCTGAAAGCGCGAAATAATGGTTTGGAAGAATGATAGCGTAGTAAATACTCCAGAGAGCCGATTACTTGTCTTATCTGCTGGTACAGGCGCTAAGGTCGCTAAAGTCCTATTGTCCCTTTGTGTTATTGCCTTGCGTATTATTGTTCCTGTGTTGCAGCCTTGCTTTGGCCATGTTTTCGCGAAGGCCGCCGTTTTTAATAAAATCAGCTTCCAGGGTTTTTAACTGGCGGCTTAGCAGGTAGGTGGTAACTTTTATAAGGCATATAAGCACATTTGCACCTATAGCAGGGTCCGCATTTTCAATGGCCTTTTTAAATGTTTCGTAATTGGCGTTGGGCGTTCTGTTTAGCTCCCTGAAACGGGTGGTAAGCTTGCTCTCTTTTTCCCATTGGGGTAGCTTTTTATAACGTAGAAAATCCTGGTAATCTATTTGCAGTTCTTCAAGGCTGGCGCGTGCTACACTGGTTAGTTTTATCTCTGTTTCTTTTCAGTGGGCAGATGCCATGCTTGCTTCCACAATATTTTGTTTGCCGCTACGTGCTGCCTGCACCATCTGATCAATAGTACGGTCGGGCTTTTGCAAAAAATAACCGGTAAAATACCTGGTGCCGTCGTAAATTATCTCTGCTTTTTGGTAGGTTATTAAGCTTGCGTAACCACCGTGCGGGGGTATAAAGCCGTTATGGTTTAGCATGGCGTTTTATTTAGGGACTTTAAGGACTATAGTGACATTAGCGTGTTGCGAAGTTGAGCGAAATTTTTGGGAAGCGGGAAATTATATAGAGCGATTTTTTAGGGATTTTGGAGACACGAGCGCTCTTAGGTTGATAGGATAGGCTGATGAGTAATTTGAGAGTAGGAAAATTGGGGCATTGGGCTAAATAAAGCAAAAAGCGGGCTACGGAACCTGCTGCTGCTTTTGAATGATTGAGCCAGTGGGGAGACTCTGGCTTTTATTACAAATCCTGAGAGCGCTGCGCTAACTCTCAGAATCGGGGGTATATACAACCGTGTAAGAATGAATTTGGCAGATATAAGAGTTGTTCAAACCCTACAAAACGAGGGCATATACAACAGGGTGTAACGACAGTACGAGTGCAATATTGTTGTTCAAACTCTACAAAATGAGGGCATATACAACATAATTAGCAGGGATGCTAACGGTATTGAGTTGTTCAAACCCCACAAAACGAGGGCATATACAACACGCGTTATTAACAGATGCTGTAAGCCGTTGTTGTTCAAACCCTACAAAACGAGGGCATATACAACTGGTTTGGGATAGTGTAAATGTATATGACCGTTGTTCAAACCCTACAAAACGAGGGCATATACAACGCCCTGCCCAGCAGGTACAGGAACAATTTGGTTGTTCAAACCCTACAAAACGAGGGCATATACAACACGAACACGACCGGCAGCTCGCAGCTATGCGTTGTTCAAACCCTACAAAACGAGGGCATATACAACTGCGAGTAACGCACGGAGGACTAGAAAGTGGTTGTTCAAACCCTACAAAACGAGGGCATATACAACCCGCTCGGCTGTCGGTTCCCGCCTTTGCTTGTTGTTCAAACCCTACAAAACGAGGGCATATACAACTTGATATTCATAGCACAACCTCACCTATACGTTGTTCAAACCCTACAAAACGAGGGCATATACAACAAATGCCCTTTTTTCACACAGTCATAATTAGTTGTTCAAACCCTACAAAACGAGGGCATATACAACGGAATAAAAAGTATTGCCTTGAACGTAACAGTTGTTCAAACCCTACAAAACGAGGGCATATACAACAATTTTGGGTGAGGAATCATGTTCTTTCCCGTTGTTCAAACCCTACAAAACGAGGGCATATACAACAGCATCTTAATTTTTAACACTTTTTAGTTAGTTGTTCAAACCCTACAAAACGAGGGCATATACAACAAGCTTTTGTTTGCTCCATTGCAGACTTAAGTTGTTCAAACCCTACAAAACGAGGGCATATACAAGCAATGACCCCACAACAACATCAGGCCGCAAGTTGTTCAAACCCTACAAAACGAGGGCATATACAACAGTCACATTGTACACCACCTTAATACTATTGTTGTTCAAACCCTACAAAACGAGGGCATATACAACTGAAAGTGTTTGACGGGCATAGCGTTTATTGTTGTTCAAACCCTACAAAACGAGGGCATATACAACGACAAAGAAACATTCATTAGTAACTATTTAGTTGTTCAAACCCTACAAAACGAGGGCATATACAACTAAAAGACCTGTGGCAGCTCCCGGCCTTTAGTTGTTCAAACCCTACAAAACGAGGGCATATACAACATACCTTGCCGCATGGCCTGTTTGCCAGGCCATTGCGTCACTTTTAAGACAACGCAAATTTCAGTTTTTTACGAGATTAGCTGTAGTAATTTTTATTTTATTCTTCCTGTTCGTAAATATTAGGAGCCGTTCTGTCGTTACCAAGCCATTTGTATATGTGTAAAGCCTCAGCGAGTGCGGTACCAGGTAGCGTTTTTTGCCTATGGCTGCCATTTATAGGAATAAGGGTATGCAGGCACTTAACCCGCATTGTTTTAATATCGCTTTTAATATCAGCCTCATTTACGTTATCCCATTGCAATACTGTATCAAAGTCAATGTATTTTCCATTCAGGTTGCTATTGCTGTATTCCTGTAAAACCTGCTGCGGCTGTTTGTTGGGTGCTTTTTTAGCGTAATTGTTAATTATGCCCCGCTCATAGTCAAAAATATAATTTACCAATTCCGCTGCATGCCCGGCATTAACCCTTCTTGCCTCAACAAGATTTCCCATGGTTAAAGGCTTTTGTTTGGTTCCGTCCGGCCACGCTGTTATTTTTTCAACTATGCCGTTATGGTCTTTATATGCCTGCAACTCTTCATGCCGCCAGTTTATGTAAAACATGGCAAGTTTTATTTGATTGTCTTTTTGTGAGCGGAAAAAGTAGTCATCCAGCTGGTGCATATGCAATGAAAAATAAATTATTGTTGGGATAATATTTTTATGCTCCTCGTCTAATTCGCTTCGCACAGCTTGTATATTGGGCGTTACCGTTACCTCTGATGCAAACAGTTCATCAAGCTTGTTTTTATTAAGGCCCCTAATTTTGGTAAATTCTTCCGCGGTTTTCCCGTCATACTTTTTAAGATAGTCTTCAGCCACAAGCAACAGTAATATGTCTTTAACTTTAATATCATTTATTTCACCCGTCCATTTTTTAATATGGTTTTTAAGTAATTTATCGTCACTAAAAAGCTGTGTATAGTTGTCAAAAATTTTTGAAGTTTCTTTTTCCCTAAAATTCCCCAGGGGTAAAATACCAGCCAATCTTGTTGACTGCTTTCTTAATTCATAAAAAACATTTATATAGTTTCCGCCTTCTTTTCTAAAGCCTTGTGCAGCAAATTGCTGTGGGTAAAAATACTTTAGCGCCAAAGCGGGATGTACCGAAAAGGGTAATGTTTCAAGTGTTTTATGCCGTACGTTATTTCTTATAGCTAATTCTTCGGCTGATAAGTTTGCATCATCAATATAAATATCAAAAAAATCAACAATATCGTTTTTAATTACCTTGTTTTTAATACCGGGGTTATTTAACAAATCAACTTTTTGTTTTAGAAAAATTTTACGGTTTCTTAAAATTTTTACAAGCAGGTTATCAAGGTTTTCTCCATCTGTTTCAACAACCGAATAAATAATGTTAATAATTTCAGCAGGCAGCCTTCTTTTTAATTTAAATGTGCGTTCTATCAGCCCTTTAACTTTAAACTTTTCCTGGTTTAACATAAAATGACATACACTCATTTGTTCGTACTCATTCTTCCTTAAAAACTTTTGCCCTTCTGTTTCGCTAAAGTTAAATAAGCGGTAAGCATCAAGCAATATGGCATTTTTCTCGTTACGGCTTAGTGTACGCAGGTTTTTAAGTTGCAGATCAACCCAATCTTTTTTCCGGGTAAAAAATTTTAATACCTGCTCTTTGTATAAAATGCTCTTACGCCCTTTTTCACTTTCTTCTGCAACCTTTGTTTTATATAAAAGTTCGGGCAAGGCAAAATTCTCTAACAGATGCAGGGCACTTACACTTATTTTTTCTGCTTTGTTTGTGTAAATGGCAGCCAGGTCTTTACAAACTTCAACTAAAAAACCATTTATACTTTTATCGCCTTTATTCTTTTCTTTAAAATGCCAGAAAAGCAAGTACTTTATTGTTTTTTCACCAATGCGTAAACGGTAAATAACCCCATCTTTTTGTATGCCCACATTTACGTGATGGTCTGTTATATAAAGCCTGAAATTATCGGTTATACCTTTAGCCCATGTGGTTACTTTCTTAAATTTATAAGGGCTTTCGGGGTCGCCCAATTTTTGCTCATATTTTAATTGTTCCAATTCAAAATGCCAGTCGGGAACAAGCCCCATATCAATTAAGTAGTGTACACCCCAGGCAAGAAACCTGTCTTCGCTGCGCTTTTTGGTATCCAGTTCGCGATAGTAATAGCTTAAGTGAAAAAGCAATGGCGCGGGATCAGTTACTTCGGGCAGTTTTTTCTTTTTCCCGGTTCTTAAAAGCCCTTCGTATGCAGATGTGTCAAATGGTTCATTACGGGGCCTTATCAGGTTAAGTAATTTTTTTCGCTTAGCTACTTCGTTTTTCGACGGCTTATCATTCGTTCCACGCATAAACTCGGCATGCCATTCAATCAGTAGTTTTTCAACTTTGGGCGTAGGTGAAATGGGTATGTGCCTCCACTCGTCTCCCGTATAATATCTTTCCTGTATAGCATCTTCATATTCCTTATAGTTTATGTAAATTGAGCTATATCTTTTTTCCAGTTTAAAGTTTTCGGTATGCAAGGGTTTATTACCCCCTGCTTTCAGGCTGTCAAATATAAATTTCCGGGTATCAATACAGTCTTTCAAAACACCCAAAAAATGGGTTTGGCTTTGGTTGTTATTTTCACCGGTATTGACATCTAAAAATAAATCAGTTACAATATGTTTTAGGTTGGCATAGCTTATCTCAAATTCACAATTGTTATCACCTGAATAAGTAAAATACCTGTAGCCTTCCCGTTCTTTTTTCTCTAACAATTTATTTGCTTCATTTAACTCTTTTGCATCTAAGGTTTCATCATTTTCAGGTACCTCAAATTTTTTATAAAAATTAAAGCCGGGCAAAATATTTTTTTCTTTTATAAACACCAGTAAAGTATCCATATTGTGTACCCATGTGCCTGATTGTAATATTAAAGGCAATGCTTCGTCCAGCGTAAAAGCAGGTATATCTTTTAAATAGTTGAAAATGCGGTAAGCCTGCCTGCCACTTAGTATACGTGTTTGCTCGCTGTTTGTTCTTTTTTCCAATTCTTTGTTTTCAATGCCGGTACTATCCCATGAAGAGCCTTCGCGGTGGCAATAGTGGGTATATAGTTTATGTTTGAAATGGTATTGCGGTTCATTAGTGCGCTTATATCCTTTTAAACGTTGTAAAAGGCTTTGCATTTCGCCTTTATTTAAAAAGAAGCTTAATAGAAAAACCCTTCCATCCTGCGTAATATATTTATAGTCTTTAAATAAAGGATACTTTTCAATCTGTTTAAAATAAAGTTCCCTGTCTGCAGCTTTGGTTTCAAGCTTACTGCATGCCACATCATGTTTGTTCAATATAAAACTATATAGCTCTTTATCAAAAGCCATCATATAGTTATCATGCCATATATGACTATAAAAGTTACGAAGCTCATCCAGTTTGGTTAGCAACTTTTTTATAATGCTTTTTTCCTGCGGGTCAAGCTCGTACCCGGAAGTATTTTTATTTTCGTCATTTCCTTTCCACAAATAATGCCGCAAGTAAACAAATACTTCATCGGGTAAATCATTAATATGTTCTAAAGGCTTATAATCCGGTTTATTAAAGGTCAACAGGGTGTTGATATATTTTGTTATGTTGTCGTGAGCAAGGTTGTAAGCTATAGCAAGCTCCGGCTGTTTTCCCCCTGTAAACAAATCGAACGGGTTTATTGGTTTAACCATAAAAACGTTTTTTTAAAAGGTGTTAAACCTAAACCTACAGAAAGAATTTGGCATTTGCAATAGAAATGGCTAATTTATTTAGTAATGAACCAATTGTTTGTCTATTATTTGCTACCGCCCAAATATATCCACCCGTCCATTAAGGGTCGAGACCGCGGGGGCGAGCGAACCGAGCGGAGAAGAGCCTCCTATCCCGCCACGGCGGACAGGCTCCTACCCCTTTCCTCCGCCGGGAGGAACGGGGTAAGCGGAGACTACAGAGAAGCGGTGCGAATGTGGGCAGCAAATTGGTGAAAATTTAATTTGCATTTTATGATGACGAAAACGGGTTTTTTATATATAGTAAGTAGGGTAACCGGCCCCACCCAAACCCTGCCCCTTAGGGAGGGCTTTGTGAAGATTATGGAGAAGTGGCGCTAAAACAATAAAGCAGTAGCTAAAGGAATTTTACTAATTGAAATGTTATTTGAATTTGTAAACGAAAATGAGGTTTTGGGCAAGGGTTAAGTTTGTAATATACTTAATATCAATTGATTATGTTAATAACAGGGTGCATCCAAATTCCTCCCTTTTCCTCCCTTTGGGGCGGGTTTTGTGTTCTTTGAAAGCGTTGGGGGATAGTTTTTTAGCGGGTTTTGGCCTGGTGTAAGGGATGGCCACAGCAGGCAGCTAAACGCACAGGGCCGATTGGCAGAGAGAAAAACGCAGGACACAGGGTGGCAGAGAGTTCGCCACGGAGTTTCACGGAGTTGGGAAGGTGGAGGGCTTAAGGTTTATGGTGGAAGGAAAAAATGAATTTATAAACGAAAATGAGGTTTAAGGCAGGTTTTAAATTTGTAATTTATTTAATATCAATTGATTATGTTAAAAATGGTTGCATCCTTTTTCCTCCTTTTGAGGCCGTTTTTGTGTTCTTTGAAAGCGTTGGGGGATAGGTATGGGCTGGGGCCAGGGACGGGCTACAGGTAGTGGTGGCGGGCAAATCCTTAGTGCCTCGGGATGAAAGGTGGGGGCGGGGTTAACATAAAGCTGGCTTTAGCGTTGCTTTTAACTACAAGGCTAAAGCCATTATAATAACCTTATGCTTCTTTAGTTTCTGCTTTTTTTGCTTTTGCAACTTTTGCAGGACGGCTTTTGCCGAAAGAGCCTTTGAATATTTTGCCTTTTTTGGTTTTTTTATCTCCTCTGCCCATGATTGTTTTTTTGAATGGTAAATAATTTTAACAGGCTGCAAAGGTGCAGAAATTTGTTTATTTAGCGGCAATAAAAAAGCAGAAGAATTATTCTTCTGCTTTAAGTTTTTAGCGGCAAGCCATTATATTTTGGCAGATAATTGTTTACCGGCTTTAAAAACGGGCCACTTTTTAGGCTTTTATCTTCATGGCAGCGCCCGTTTGCGGGTTAAGCCCTGTGCGGGCCGCGCGCTTAGATAAAGAAAAAGTACCAAAACCAACAAGGGCAACTTTACCGCCACCTTTTACAGTTTTGGTTACAGCCTGAATAAGCGAATGTACAACGGCATTGGCCTGTATTTTGGTAATGCCTGCGTTTTCGGCAATTGCAGCTACAATATTAGCCTTGTTAATAATAAAGTATTTTTAAAAAATACAATTATTTGTTTACGGTTTTAGCTAAATCGGCACCTGCTTTAAACTTAGCAACTTTTTTTGCCTTAATTTTTATAGCAGCACCTGTTTGTGGGTTGCGGCCTGTACGTGCAGCACGTTTAGAAACAGAGAAAGTACCAAAACCAACTAATGTTACGCTGTCGCCTTTTTTAAGGGTTTTAGCTACAGCATCAGTAAAAGAATCTACAGCGGCGTTAGCCTGTGTTTTTGATATGCCAGCGTCTTCGGCAATTTTAGCTACTAATTCAGCTTTGTTCATGGCTGTTATTATTTTAGGTGATGAATAAGAGGGCAAATATATTCGGTTTTGTTAATCAGCAAAATAATTTTGAACGCTTATGCAAAATTTTGTGAAAGCCTTAAACCCGCGTGAATAAAGGATTTGAGGGGATGATGCCACCCGGGCATGAACAAGGTAAACAAACAAAAAACGGCTGCAACCCTTACTGGCAAAGGGTTTTAGCATATACCTTGCTGAAATGCAGTACAGGCGCGGGTTTGAAAACAATATAGCAATCTTTTTTGAATGGCAAAATGCTTTATAATAAATTTCCACATTCAATTCACAACCTGCATAAGAGAGGTAAAACTAAATATTCTGTCGCCCCACTGCTGTTGCTCAAGGTTTTTAAATGCTGCCTGGTAAACATCAATAAAAGTGTTGTACTGCGCTTTGCTTTCAATATAATATTGCACGGCATACACAGGCCCGTCGGTTTCATCTGTTTCAAGCAGGCGTACTACCTGGTGCCTTATAAAGCAGCCTGTACCTAATATTGAAGGTATATGCTCATCAAGCATCCAGGCCAGCCATACCTCGTGCACATGCCATGCAACCTGCGTGGTTATGTTGTACAGAAGAAGTTGGCCCCCATCCGCTGAAGGGAAGCCGGAGGAAGACCCGGTATTATTAAGCTCGTTCATTATTTAAACTGTTAGGTTTGAAAGATATGTTTGTGGCGTATTGCAAAGTTACTTTAGGGCATAGATGCCTGCTTTACTTCAGTTCCACATACACAGGGCAATGGTCGCTGTGCACGGCATCAGGGTATATGGCAGCGTCAACAACCCTGTCTTTTAAATTGCCTGTTACGCTTATATAATCTATACGCCATCCCTTGTTTTGTGCACGCACGGTGGGGAAGCGCCTGCTCCACCAGCTATAGCTGTGGGCTTTGTCGGGGTTAACATGCCTGAAGCTGTCAACAAAATCATGTTGCAAAAATTTATCCATCCATGCCCTTTCTTCCGGTAAAAAGCCTGATGTTTTTTTATTGCCTTTTGGGTCGTGTATATCAATTTCTTTGTGGGCGATGTTGTAGTCGCCACAAACAATTAAGCGCGGCCTTTCTTTACGCACAGCATTAAGGTAATCTAAAAACTCTTCAAGCCATTGGTATTTGTAAGCCTGTCTTTCCTCACCGCTGGTGCCTGATGGGTAGTAAGCGTTTATTAAAGTAACATCGCCAAAGTCGGCTCTTATAACCCTTCCTTCAAAGTCGCTTTGCTCTATCTTGTTACCAAAAACCACGTTATCGGGTTTTATTTTGGTAAATATGGCAACGCCGCTATAGCCTTTTTTTTGGGCAGAAAACCAATAGGTTTCAAAACCCAGGTCTTCTATCTGTTTGTAATCAACATTGGCTTTTTCGGCTTTAATTTCCTGCAGGCAAATAATATCACAGGGGTCGGTTTTTAACCACTCAACAAAACCTTTACTAATGGCTGAACGTAAACCGTTAACGTTGTACGAAATAATGCGCATAACAGCAGTTATATTAATGGTGCAAATTAACTATGTTATGATATGTTTTACTTTTACGGCCCTGTAAAAAGGTAATTTTATTTATGGATGCAAAAAACATGGATGCAAAAACGCCAAGAATTATACCCGCTAAAGAGATGGTTTTTTTGGACGGCCCCAAAAGCCGGTCGTACGAGCTTGAGTTTGCCTTTAGTGTATTTCGCCAGTTTATAAGGGGCTTTCGTGTGTTGCATTTTGTAGGCCCGTGCATTACCGTTTTTGGCTCTGCGCGCTTTAAAGAAGACCACCCTTACTACATAGCTTCCCGCGAGTTTGGCAAACGCATAGCCGGGCTGGGGTTTACTACTGTAACCGGCGGCGGCCCCGGTGTTATGGAAGCTGCAAACCGCGGGGCTTTTGAGAATGACGGAATGAGTGTGGGCTGCAACATTGTATTACCGCATGAACAAAAAGAAAACCCTTACCTGCATAAATCAGTTACGTTTGAGCATTTTTTTGTGCGCAAAACAATGCTTATAAAATACTCGTATGCTTTTGTTATAATGCCGGGTGGCTTTGGCACTATGGATGAGTTTTTTGAAACCCTTACGCTGGTGCAAACAGGTATGATAACGCACTTTCCCATTGTTTTATATGGCACAGAATTTTATAAAGATTTAATGTTAACCATTGAAGCAATGGTAGTTGCGGGCACTGTATCGCCCGACGATTTGAAGCTTGTATTGCTTACTGACAATATTGATGATGCCATTGACCATATAAGCAAATACATTACCACCAATTACAGCATAACACACCGAAAAAAGCGGTGGTGGTTTTTTGAAAAGTTATAGATTACCAAAAATTACACCCACACTATTAATAAACGGAAAAATTTAATAAAATTACACCCAGTTTCTAAACCCAGCAATCGCATGAGAAATATACTTCGCATTATACCCTTTGTTTTGCTTTTGGGGTATGCTAACTTAGGTAAAGCACAATCAATTGATTCCACTTTACAGGAGTACAGCACCAAATTTCCACAGGAAAGGATCTATTTTCATTTTGATAAATCATCTTATTTTCCGGGAGACACTATTTGGTATAAGGCTTACCTGCTTTCAGGCTGGTCGCTGTCGGGCATCAGTAAAAATTTATATACTGACTGGGTAGATGCGTCGGGCAAGCTTGTTATGCATGGCGCCGGCCCTATTGTGTACGCCACAAGCTACGGACAAATGATAGTGCCTAAAAACTACCAGGAAAATGTTTTTCACCTGCATGCTTATACAGGCTGGATGCTGAATTTTGACCCTGCTTTCTTATTTGATAAAGACATTCCAATTATTCAACCGCAAGGTATAGCTCAATATAAACTGCCTGCACATACAGTACGCGTATCGCTGCTGCCTGAGGGTGGCAACATGGTTCAGTCTCTTACCTCTGCCGTAGCGTTTAAGGCAGAAAATCAATCGGGCAGGCCGGTTAACATTACAGGCGCATTGCGTAATAAAAGCGGGGAAGTTATAGATTCAATTGCATCTGAACACGATGGTATGGGTAAGTTTTTTTTAGCTCCCGAGGCTGGCGAGGTATACTCTGTTTTATGGAAGGATAACCTGGGCGATTCAGGCACAACCCAGCTTGCGGCTGCCCAGCCGGCAGGGGCTTTGCTAAAGGTGTCAGTTGCCGCAAACAAAGTAAGCTTTCATATAGACAGAAGCGCCGATGCGCCTGCCAATTTTAAAAAAATGTATGTGCTTGGCACTATGCAGCAACAGCAGGCCTTTAAGTTTGCTGTTGACCTGGATAAAGCTGCCGGCGCAACCAACTCTGTACCCACCAGCCAGTTGGCAGACGGCATTTTACAGGTAACGCTTTTTGATGCAAACTGGAAACCGGTTGCCGAGCGGGTTGTATTTGTAAACAACAACGATTACAGTTTTAAAACAGGCATTAACATTACAAAAAAAGGCCTTGGTAAAAGAGGGCTTAATGAAGTTGAAATAGAAGTGCCTGATTCAACAGCAAGCACCTTATCGTTGTCAGTTACAGACGGCGGCCTGTTATACGACAGCAGCTACAATATAGTATCGCATTTGTTACTTACATCCGACATAAAAGGCTATGTAAACAACCCTGCTTATTATTTTAGCAACAATTCAGATAGTGTTAAGGCCCATCTTGACCTTGTAATGTTAACCAACGGCTGGAGGAAATACAACTGGGATAATATTGTTGCCGGTAAACTACCCGCTATAAAGTATAAACAAGATACTACATTTATAGCTATAACCGGTTTGGCAACAAAGGGCGATAATACCGCGGCCGAAGAGGGCACCAGTGTTTTTCTTAACGTGCGGGGCAGGGATGAGGCAGATTCACTCCACAGTGTTTTTACCGCTTCAACAAATAACGATGGCACATTTGTTATTTCTCCCGGCGCGTTTTACGACAGCGCCTATATTAACTACAAGTTGGTAGGTGCTAAAAAAACAGAGAACAGGGGCGCCGTTTCATTTACCAGCAGCCTTTTAGCGCCGCTAAATAATTACAGTTCCATTCATATTACGGCAAGCAGCCTGCAGGACAGTCTTTCATTATTAAACGCCCTTGCAGTAAAAACAAGAGCAGATGAACTGTACAAAGTGCTTGGCCAGTTAACATTAAAAAATGTAACGGTAACCGCAAAAGCTAAAACCCCGATAAAAAAGCTGGATGAAGAGTATGCTTCCCCTACTTTTCAAAGCGCTAACACTGGTAACACCTATTCATTTGATGTTGCGCACGACCCTGATGCAAAAGGTTTATACAGCCTTTCAAATTATTTAATGGACAAAATACCGGGCCTCCAGGTTCAGTCATCGGGGTCACCCCCTGTTGCTTCATATCTTTACAGGCCAAGATTAAGCATTAGTGGCGCTGCACAGGGTGTGGTAAGAGTATTTTTAGATGAGTTGGAAACTGACAACGCTACCCTGGCAACCATTCAGTTAAACGATGTTGGGTATATAAAATTTTATAAAAGCGGTGCATTAGTAACAGCGGCAGACCAGCCATCGCTTGTTGTATATACACGTATTGGTAACGAAGGCAACGGGCTATCCAGCTTTAAACAGGTAACAGTTGCCGGTTATACACAGGTAAAGGAATTTTACAGCCCCAGCTATGCTGCTGAACCCGATGCGCCAGGCGCAGACGTACGTACCACTTTATACTGGAACCCTAATATATTAGCAGGTGGTAAAGTGCATAAAGTAAAGTTTGTTTTTTATAACAACGATGTAACCAAAAAGCTCCGCTTTGTTCTGGAAGGTGTTAATGCCAGCGGCCAGGTTACAAGAGTTGAGAAAACATTGGAATAGTAGCCCCAAATATTCATAAGAATATATATAGCAGGCCAACCCAAATGCCATTTATGAACAAACGCCGAATTGTAATAATAACTATTTTAATACTATTAGTTCATGCAACACCGCGTGCTCAGCAACCTGACTCGTCTTTAAGCTGGTACGAAAAAAATTTCCAGCAGGAACGATTATATATTCATTTTGATAAGTCCGCGTATTTTCCGGGCGATACAATTTGGTATAAAGTATACATTATGGCAGGTTTTGAAGCCTCTGCTATAAGCAGGAATATCTATACCGATTTGGCGGATGCGTCTGGTAACCTGATTTTGCATGGCGTTGCGCCGGTGGTATTCTCATCTTCCAGCGGACAAATAGCCATTCCATCTACCTATAAAGAGAGCTTTGTACATCTGCATGCCTACACAAGCTGGATGCTGAATTTTGATTCAGCTTTTTTGTTTGACAGGAACATTAAGATAATACAGCCGCCAACGCCTTTGGCGAACAGTGCAAAAAGTATAGTACATGTATCGCTTTTACCGGAAGGTGGCAATCTTGTTCAATCTTTGCTATCAACCGTTGCGTTCAAAGCAGAAAATCAATTTGGGCAACCTATTTCTATTACAGGCGCTTTGCGTAACAAAAGCGGAGAGGTGGTTGACTCACTTTTTACACAGCATGATGGAATGGGTAAATTTTTTATAACACCAGATGCCAATGAATTATACACTGTTGAGTGGCAGGATAATGATGGCAATACAGGAAAAGTACCCTTACCGCCGGCGCTGGCTACGGGTGCTATTTTTAAGGTATCTGCAACAGCAGGTAAAGTAAGCTTTCATGTTGACAGGACAGCTGATGCACCGGCAAGTTTTAAAAATGTACATATAATTGGCACTATGCAACAGGCTGAAGTTTGCAGGTTTGATATCGACCTTCAAAAAACAACAGGTGCAACTGAAGGAATACCGACAACCCAGTTAGCTGACGGCATACTGCAACTAACCCTTTTTAACGCCTCGTGGCAACCTGTTGCCGAAAGAGTAGTGTTTGTAAATAATAATGATTATAGCTTTAACGCTGGTATAAAAGTTAACAGGAAAGATTTAAGTAAAAGAGGACGCAACGAAATTGAAATAGAAGTGCCGGATACATCAGAATGCAATCTTTCAATATCTGTTACTGACGCAGGTTTGTTGTACGACAGTAGCTACAATATTATATCGCACTTGTTGCTAACGTCTGATGTAAGAGGTTACATAAATAACCCGGCATATTATTTCTCTAATAGCACCGATAGTTTAAGAAACGCGCTTGATCTTGTAATGTTAACGAATGGCTGGAGACATTATAATTGGGCTGATGTAATGGCAAACAGACCACCAGTAATTAAATATCCGCAGGATACCAGCTTTATAACCATTGCAGGTAAATTAACAATGCCGCGCAATGCCCCCATTGGCAGTGGTACGACACTTAGCCTTATGATGCGCTCCGTTAATAAGGCAGATTCTTTTTACTCTTCAATGCTTCAACCGGTAAATCCCAATGGAAGCTTTAGTTTAAGCCCCGGAATATTTTACGACTCTTTAGATATTTTGTTCAAGATCATTGGTGTGGTAAAAACAGAAAACAGGACTGTAATAAATTTTACCGGTAACCTGCTGGGCCCCCAGGTTAATTTTAGGTATTTAAATATTTTACCTTTAACATTGCAGGATAGCGTAGCATTATTAAATAACCTGGCGTTAAAAGCCAGGGCCAACGAACTTGCGAAGCTTTTAAAACAAACCACCCTTAAAAATGTAACCGTAACAGCGAAAATAAAAACCAAGTTACAACAGATTGATGAAGATTATACTTCCATACGTTTCAGAGGCGGCGGCAATACTTATTCGGTAAATGTAATAGATGACCCAGACTCAAAAATAAGACCTACGCTTGCCTCTTATCTTGTTGATAAAATACCGGGATTGTCAGTAGTTATAAAATCCGGGGTAGACGCGGGTACCCAGTATATGTACAGAAGGGCGGCCATTGATGTTTATGTTGATGAAACGTTGCTCGACCCCGATGCAGCACAGACAGTTATGATAGGAGATGTTGCCTATATAAAACTATTTAGAAAAGGAAGCTCGGCTGTGTTAGATGAACAACCTGCCCTTTTTATATATACCCGCAAAGATGGTGGAGGTGGCTCCCGGTTGCCGGACGTAAAAACTGTTACTATAACCGGCTATACACCTGCCAAAGAGTTTTACAGCCCTGATTATTCAAATACTTCGGTTATGAATGCAGGAGCAGATATACGCACAACGTTATATTGGCAGCCATACCTGTTAACCAACGCCGCCATGCATACCCTAAAGCTTGTTTTTTATAATAACGACATTAGCAGGCGGTTACGCATAGTAGTGGAAGGAATAAATGGCGAAGGCAAACTAACCAGGGTTGAAAAGGTAGTTGAATAAACAAAACAGGTTATGCATATAGCCTTACGCTTTTTTGGTTCACCTGGCTTTTGCAGAAATCCGTATTATTTTACAGTGGCCCGTAACAATGCTACTCCATATTGGGCCTCAACCACTTTTCAGCTTCTTCATCAGTCCAGCCTTTGCGCCTGGCATAGTCTTCAAACTGGTCGTTTGTTATTCTGCCGATACCGAAGTATTGGCTTTGGGGATGGCTAAAATACCAGCCGCATACGCTGGCAGCCGGGTACATGGCTAACGATTCAGTTAAAATTATACCCGCATTTTCAGTAGCGTTCAACAGGTCAAACAGTTTATATTTTTCGGTATGCTCAGGGCATGCGGGGTACCCTGGTGCCGGGCGAATGCCAACATATTGTTCTTTTATCAACTCCTCATTGGTTAACGTTTCGTCTTTTACATAACCCCAGTACTCACGACGCACCTTCGCATGCAGCGCCTCTGCAAAGGCTTCCGCAAGCCTGTCGGCCAATGCCTGCAGCATTATTTTGTTATAATCATCAAGCTCTTCCTGGAAACGTTGTATATGCGGTTCAATGCCTTTTATGGTTACAGCAAAGGCTCCAATATAATCCCAAGCAGTATTACCACTATCAACAGGCTTAATAAAGTCTGCCAGTGATAAGTTAGGCTGCCCTGCAGCTTTTTTTACTTGCTGGCGCAGGCTTTCAAGATGGTAAGTTTTATCGCCGCCCTTAACTGTAATGGTTTCGCTGCTAGTTTTAGCTGCTTCCCAAAAACCAATAACACCGGTTGCGGTAAGCCATTTTTCCTTTATTATCTTATCAAGCAGTGCGTTTGCATCGGTATATAGCTTTCTGGCCTCGCCACCTATAACAGCGTCATCAAGCAATTGCGGAAAGCGGCCACCCAATTCCCATGCAATAAAAAATGGGGCCCAATCAATATAATCCCTTAAGTCGGCAAGGCTGTACTCTTCAAATACTTTAACGCCTGTAAAGGTGGGCACAGGCGGCGTATAGTTATTCCAATCAATTTTAACCGCATTCTTTTGTGCTTCAGCAAAGGAAATATATTGTTTTGATGATTGCTTTTTACCAAAATCATCACGCAATTTTATATATTCTTTCCTTATGTTGTTTAAAAAATCACCCTTCTGGTCTTTGCTTAACAACGAGCTTACCACCGTTACGCTTCTTGATGCGTCCAGCACATGCACTACACCATTATCATACCCCGGTTCAATTTTTACTGCAGTATGTATGCGGCTTGTAGTAGCGCCACCAATAAGTAAAGGCACCTTAAAGCCACGCCGCTGCATTTCCTTACCAACATGAACCATCTCATCCAGCGAGGGCGTAATTAAGCCGCTAAGGCCAATTACGTCAACATTTTCTTTTATAGCGGTATCAAGTATTTTATCGGTAGGCACCATAACGCCTAAATCAATAACATCATATCCATTACATCCCAGTACCACACCCACTATATTTTTGCCTATATCATGCACATCACCCTTTACTGTGGCCAGTAAAATTTTTGCAGCGCCACCCTGTTGGGCAAGCGGGTTATTCTTTTTCTCTTCTTCAATAAACGGAAACAGGTAGGCTACGCTCTTCTTCATTACACGTGCGCTTTTTACCACTTGCGGTAAAAACATTTTACCTGCGCCAAACAGGTCGCCCACCACATTCATCCCTGCCATTAAAGGGCCTTCAATAACTTCAAGGGGTTTGGCAAATTGCACTCTTGTCTCCTCAGTATCTGCATCAATATAATCTGTAATACCATTTACCAACGCATGTTTAAGCCTTTCTGCAACCGGCAACAAACGCCAGCCATCATCCTTCTTCTCTTCCTTATCTTTTGCTTTTACCGTTTCAGCAAAAGTTATAAGCTTTTCGGTGGCTTCATTGTTATCATTGCCACGGTTAAAAATTACATCTTCGCACAGGTTACGCAGGTTTGGCTCAATCTGGTCGTATACCACAAGCTGCCCTGCGTTTACAATACCCATGTCCATGCCAGCCTTAATGGCATAGTACAAAAATACACTGTGCATAGCTTCCCTTACAGGTTCATTACCCCTGAATGAAAACGACAGGTTACTTACACCGCCGCTTATTTTTATAAGCGGGTAACGTTGTTTTAAGTATCGCGTAGCCTCTATAAAATCAACAGCATAATTGTTGTGCTCTTCAAGCCCGGTGGCTATAGCAAAAATATTAAGGTCGAATATAATATCCTGTGCTTCATATCCCACTACCTCAGTTAATATTTTCAATGCCCTTTCGCATATTTCCGTTTTACGCTTAAAAGTGTCCGCCTGGCCCACCTCATCAAATGCCATAACTACAACAGATGCGCCATAACTCTGGCAAATTTGAGCTTGCTGTATAAACTTCTCCTCTCCTTCCTTCATGGAAATAGAGTTAACAATACACTTACCCTGCACGCATTTTAAACCGGCTTCAATGATATCAAATTTTGATGAGTCTATCATTACCGGTATTTTGGCAATGTCAGGTTCACTTTGCAACAGGTTTAAAAAAGTTGTCATTGCCTGCTTGCCTTCCAACAAAGCATCATCCATGTTTACATCAAGTACCTGGGCGCCGCTTTCAACCTGCTGGCGTGCTACGCTTAACGCTTCCTCATATTTGTTTTCACGTATAAGCCTCGCAAACTTTTTACTGCCGGTTACGTTGGTACGTTCACCCACATTAACAAAATTTGTTTCGGGTCGCACAATTAAAGGCTCAAGGCCACTTAAGCGCAGGTATGGTTTTATATTAATCTGCTGGTTCATTTGTATCGTTTAATCCATAAGGAACGCCGGGATCCATCAATAATTTAAGGTCATCCTTTTCAGGAAGGTACATTTTGTACTTGCTGGCGAAAATTTGATTATTATTTTTAGGAAGTGTGTATTTTACAATACTTTCTTTTTTGTTTTTGCAAAGTACTATACCTATTGTTTTAGTTTCATTTTTCTCTTTTATAACATCATCAAAATAGTTAACATACATCTGCATTTGGCCGAGGTCCTTATGTTGCAGCTCACCAATTTTCAAATCAATTAAAATAAAACATCTTAAAATGCGGTGATAAAAAACAAGATCAATATAGTAATGCTCTTCGTCAAGTGTAATTTTATATTGCCTGCCAACAAAAAGAAAACCCTTGCCAAGTTCTTTTAAAAAATCTTCAAGCTTTGATATAATAGCTGTTTCCAGGTCATACTCACTATAGGCTGCTTCTGTTTTAAGCGCTAAAAATTCAAGTATGTATGGGTCTTTTATTGCATCTCTTGCCGACTCAATAACATGCCCTTTTTTACTTAACTCCTTTACCTTTTTCTTATTCCTGCTTAATGCCAGCCTCTCATACAATGCACTGTCATACTGCCTTTTTAATTCGCGTATACCCCAGTTTGCATTGGCAGCCTCAATTTCATAAAACTGTCTTTCTGCATCATTGTCTATTCGTAAAAGCAAGTTATAATGCGACCAGCTTAACTTGAAATTTTTTTTTGAAGAAGAATTCCGAGACACTGTCTCGGAATTTTGAGATATAGTAGAACGCGCCAAAATCCGAGACGGTGTCTCGGATTTTTTATACACTAAATAAAACTTACGCATGTTCTCTAAGTTGTCCACCGAAAATCCTTTCCCAAATTCATTTGTAAGTTTGTGCGAAAGATTTTCTAATGTTCGTGCTGCATACGCTGCCCTTGATTTTCCTGCCTGCTCAAACTCGATAATATGTTTGCCTATAAAAAAATTTGTTTCAACCAACCTAGTATTAATTGATAACGCAATATCCTTCCTTGCCTCCTCAATAAGGGTCTTAATATTTTTATATAGTAATTGAGCAGATACTTTTTTCATAAGGGTTTTGCATTACACTAATGACTCTTCTATCACAGGCAATTGCCTTGGTGCAAACCGTTTTACTTTTTCTGCAATATGCTTTATGTGATCCGGTGTTGTTCCGCAGCAACCACCAACAATATTTACAAATCCCTCTTTAGCCCAATCCTCTAAAAAATGTGCAGTTTGTTCAGGCTGCTCGTCATACTCGCCCATAGCATTGGGTAAACCCGCGTTTGGATAAGCGGAAGTGTAGCATTCAGCAATTTGCGAAAGCTCTTCTATATGCGGCCGCATTTCAGCAGCACCCAAAGCGCAGTTAAGGCCAATGCTTATTGGTTTTGCATGTTTTAAAGAAATATAAAATGCTTCAAGCGTTTGGCCGCTTAACGTACGCCCGCTGGCATCCGTTATAGTTCCACTTATCATAACAGGCAGGCTGGACCCCACCAGGCCGCCGCCATTAGGAGACTTAGCTAAAGGATGCTGCCTAAAATATTTTTTTACTGCAAATACAGCAGCTTTTGCGTTAAGCGTGTCAAAAATGGTTTCAATTAATATTACGTCAACACCTCCATCAACAAGGCCGCTAATTTGTTCATAATATGCCTCTACCGCTTCATCAAATGTTAAAGCGCGGTAACCTGGGTTATTTACGTCAGGTGACAGGCTTAATGTTTTATTTAACGGCCCTATAGCACCTGCTACAAAAGCCGGCATATCCTTGCCGGTTTGCGCTTTAAAAGCCGTTACAGCTTTGCGTGCACATTGCGCTGCCGCAACATTCATTTCGTACGCAAGAGATTGCATATTATAATCTGCCAGCGAAATTTTTTGCGCGTTAAATGTATTGGTCTCAATAATGTTTGCACCCGCTTCCAGGTATTGGCGGTGAATACCTTCTATAATTGCAGGCTGGGTAAGGCTTAACAGGTCGTTGTTGCCTTTTATATCGCTGGGCCAGTCTTTAAAACGCTCGCCACGGTAATCAGCTTCTTCAAGTCTATGCCGCTGTATCATGGTGCCCATTGCCCCATCTATTATCAATATCCTTTCCTGTAGTAACTGTTGTAATGTTTTCATGTTGCTCCCCATAATTTTAAAGCCAGTTAATGCTATACTGCTGAAATGTGCGACACTCTGCCAGAGCCCTTCGGACAACAGCCGACACCATAAACTGCACCGCTGGTTCAACAGTAAATTCTCTGAATTTATAAACGTTGGGGAAAGTGTGTTACAGGATTTTTTCCTTAGCGTTTATTAGTTCAGATTTTTGTACAGGCCGAACAATAAACAAATCTGCCTGCGGAAGGCAAAGGTAAGCAGAAAATTTAATATATCAATGGCTCATGTACTGTTCAACAGGTAAGCGCTTTGCAAGGCTGCGGGCAAGCGTCATTTCATCAGCATATTCCAGTTCGCCTCCAAAGGCTATACCCCTGGCAATAGTGGTTACTTTGCAAGGTTGCTTTTGTATTTTCTTCTGAATATAATAAATGGTGGTATCGCCCTGTATGTTGGGGTTTAAAGCAAAAACAAGCTCTTCTGTTTGTTCCTTTTCAATTCGAGTAATAAGAGCCTCAATATTCAGTTGGTCGGGGCCGATGCCATCCAGTGGAGATATAACACCGCCCAGCACATGATAGGTACCACTAAACTGCTGGGTATTTTCAATAGCAATTACATCGCGAATATTTTCAACAACGCATATTAACCGCTGGTTACGCATTGAGTTTGCGCAAATAGAGCATATATCAGCATCGCTTATGTTATAACACCGCTGGCAGAATTTAATATCGCTGCGCATTTTGGCAATAGTTTCGCTAAATAGCGTTACTGCACCAACATCCTGCTTTAGCAGGTGTAAAACCATACGCAGAGCTGTTTTTTTACCAATACCAGGCAGTTTGGCAAACTCATTAACCGCATTTTCTAAAAGTGTGGACGGAAACTGCATAATGCAAAGATAACTAATGATTACAGATTACCCGATTGCGGATTGCAGATTGAAATTTGCACTTGCTGTTAGTTACTCGTATATCTCTAACAAGCCATCTGGCAGTATTAAATGCACTTCCTTCTTTTTACGGTCAACCTTGTCAAGGGTCTCGGCGTGCAGGGGCAATAGTGCTTCCTTTCCATTTAAGGTAGTACGCAATAAAACCTGGTGTGGCTGCTCAATTACTTCTTCAACCGGGCCAAGTACCTCGCCTTCATTTATTAGTGTGAAGCCGAGCAGCGAAATAGGTGATGCTTTGTCTGCCAGTTTTATAAAATCGGCATTTTGCAACCATACTGGCCGGTTGGCTATACGGTGCGCAGACTCTTTGGTGTCAATACCTTCCAGTTTAACCACTATTTCGTCAGCTTCTTTTGCTTTGGACGCCTGCACAAAATAAGGCAGGTAGCTACCTTTTTGTTCTTCTACAAAAATGGCCTCCACGTCCTTTAACGCCGTTCTTTTTCCAAGCGCGTGCTTTAGTATAAACTCACCTTTTACACCAAAAGTGGCTACAAACCGGCCAATATTAATATAATCATTCATAATATTACAAAGGGCAAAGATGCGAAAAACATTGGTTGGCAACCTTAAAATAAGCAGCAACCAACATTTCAGTTTATGTTATTTACCTTGCCATTATGCATAACAACTTAAAAGAACAATTCGGCAATATTGATATTTACCTTTTTGACCAGTTGTTAAAAGGCAGGTTTGATAATTGCCAAAAAGTGTTGGATGCAGGCTGCGGAAGCGGCCGTAACCTTGTTTACTTTTTAGCTAACAGGTTTGAGGTATATGGTATTGACCAAAGTATAGAAGCCATTGAAGTTACTAAAGCCCGTGCTGCTAACCTTGCGCCAGCTAACCCCACTGATAATTTTGTTGTTTGCAATGTGGAGGAAATGCCGTTTGCTGATAATTATTTTGACCTTGTAATATCAAGCGCTGTTTTGCATTTTGCCTATAACCACGTACATTTTGAAAAAATGCTTTATGCCACATGGCGGGTATTAAAACCCGGTGGTTTTTTATTTGCACGGCTTGCATCAAACATTGGAATAGAGCATTTGGTGAAGCATTTGGGTGAAGGGAGGCATCTTTTGCCCGATGGCTCGCAGCGCTACCTTGTTGATGAATTTTTATTATTAAGCTACACTAATAAGCTAAATGGCGAATTGTATGAACCCATTAAAACAACTAACGTCCAAAACCTGCGCTGCATGACGACATGGTGCCTGAAAAAAAAGTAACCCTGTATTAGTTAGCGCTCAACGGTATGGCAACCTTTACCTCAACCATATTATCATCAATGTTTTTAATGCCAAATTTGGCTTTATCGCCATATAACAACTTTAACCTGCGTTGGGTGCTTTCCAGCCCAAAGCCGTCGGGGTTGGCAGTGTTTGCCAGGTGGCCGGTGTTTTGTACGGTAAGCTCATGGTAATAATTGTCTGCAACTGAAGTAATTTTTATAAATCCGCCGTCTACCTGTTTACTGATGCCATGTTTAATAGCATTTTCAACCAGCGTTTGCAGCATCATAGGTGGCACAGGCAAATCAAGAGTGGCCTCTTCAATATAATACTTAACCCGCAGCCTGCTTTCAAACCTAATATGCTCAAGGCCTAAATAATCTTTTATCAATGCCAGTTCTTTTTCCATAGGTGTAACTTCCACCTTTTCGGCTTGCAGGCTGCTACGCAAAATATTGCTCAACTCCGTAATAGCTGTTCTGGCGCGAACGGGGTTTTCATCTACAAGGGCACGTATGCTGTTAAGCGCATTAAAAATAAAGTGCGGGTTTATGTGCGATTTTATTGTTTTCAACTGCATTTCCTTCAGCAGGCTTTCAAGCTTAATTTTATCAACCTGGTCGTTCCGGCTCATCATCACATAATGGTAAGTAAAGTATATAAGCGTCCATATTGTTAAAAAAAGGCAGGTTCCAAACCAGTTGCGCACTATCTCATTAAGTGTATTGCCGGCCTTTACAGGCATATCGTCAATGCCCATTGCTTTGGGCAACAATATATCCATAGCCGAAAAAGCAAAGGCAACTACCAAAACCGTACAAAACAACGCCGGTATTTGACCGGTAATAGACAACTTAAACAGCCTAAGCGATTTTATGATAAGGCGGATAATATGACTGAAAAATATGCCTTCGGTTAATAAAAGCAGCAGGTTAGGGAAAAAATAAGGATCCGGTTTTTCGCTAAGGGTTATGTGAAAAAAGATGTACACCAGCCCCAATAAGCCCCAGCCGCCAGCCTGGCACATCCAGTAAACAGAGTACTTTTTCTGTAGCATGCAATAAAATTAAACAAAAGCGCCACTTAAAAATAGTTAGAAATGATTAGCGGTAAAAGGCTGGAGAATAAAAAATACTGTTAGATTGTGGCTGATTATTTACAAAAATGGCATAGCCCTATATAATTATCTTCTCAAAAAAAGCCCGTTTAATATTTTCTGTATTATCTCATCTTTATTTGTGCGGCTTATTGGTATGGCAGTTTGGCCAACTATTATGCTCCCACCTCAATACTATCAACTTTATTCATTTGAATGATGTACGATTTATGCACTCTTAAAAAACTTTCAACGGGCAGCCTTCTTGAAATGATAATTAGCATTTCCAATCAAATCCAAATATTCTAATATTTAAAAATCAGCAATAAGGCGTCATGCCAGCAACTGGCTGGCTTTATCAGTAATAACCTTGGCTATGGCACCTTTAAACATTATAAGCGCCATTGGTATTTTAGCATCAAGGTGCACATTACCGGATTGTACAGCTAATATGCCTGAAATATCAAAGCCTTGCGCAGTAAAGCTAAATTTGCCGGTATTGCCATCCCATTCTTCATGTAGGTTTTTTATAATAGCAGCGTTTTCTTTGGCAGTATCGCTCAACAAGTTTTTTATACGGGTTAACGCTTCATACTGTGTTATGCTAAAGGGAACATCTACTTCAAGGCTTGCCATACTGTTTATTTATTTTTTGCGAAGATAGCTGTATAACACCAAGCAGCCATTCCAGGTTAGCACTGCATTGCTTATTTAACACGGTAATAAGTATTAAAAAAGCTGCCTTTGTACCCTTTATAACTTTGACGGAAACAATAAAACTAAGGAAATTGTTCAGCCATCAACTCTATTACAAAATATTCAGCGGCATTTGCCGGGCTACGCTACAAACATAACAAGGGTTAGGCAATTCGGGGTTATAAGGCTATAATTTGCATGCAAAAATATGTATGGCAACCAATAGTATCTCAAAATTCGGCTTTTATTCAGCAGTGGCGGCGGGCTGCGCCAGTATTGCATTTACCATAGTGCAACTGCTACAGGTATTAAGCATTACAACCTACCCGATTGATGCCATACTAATAAACACAACTTCTTTATGCATTGCCCCGCCATTTTTGTTAGCCATGCTTGCACTACATTATACTATATCTACAGTCAACAGATTTTATACCCATGCCGCTGTGTTATTTGCAACCGCCTACAATGTATTTGTAATGTACATATATGTTGTACAGTTAGGTGCTGTGTTGCCATACAATATAACAAACCCGGTGCTAATTGTAACGCCACACTCATTATTTTGGACTGTAGATGCATTGGGCTACATTAATATGGGCGTGGCCGCCTTGTTTGCATTTGCAGCTTTTACGTATGAAAATTTGGGCAAATGGCCAAAGCTTTGGTTTCTGCTGCACGCACTTGTTACCCCTGTAATTGCATTGGTATATTTCTATCCAACATTTTCAACTCCGTTATTAATGCTTGGCTCTGTTTGGAGCATTACATCAGTTGCCTCAATGTTTTCTCTGGCGTTATGGTTCAAGAAATCTACTGCTGTTATGGCCTAAAATAACCGCAGGATATTTCAAACGTGGCTGCAAATTGCTGTTTAAGGTTAATTGCAGGTAAAGCGGTAAAGCATGAAAGGCAAACCGGGCATGCAAAAAAAATCCCCGCCAAAAACTGGCGGGGACTTTTATACGATTGGGAACCTGCATTACTGCGGTGTACCTTCGTTGTTTCTTTCAACCCTGCGGAAAGAAGACTGTTGCGGGCGGCGTGCACGCTGGGCCTTCCTGTGCTCTTCGTTACGGCGCTGAATGTTTTGTTCATGCTCTTCGTGCCATTTCTGGAATTTCACCATAGCAGTAGCTTCATCAAACAAACCAAGCTTTACACCGCGTAACAAATGCTTTAAGAACAACACACCCTTAAATGATAGAATGCGCCTTACAGTATCAGTAGGCTCTGCACCCTTGTGCAGCCACTCTAATGCTTTCTGACGATCTAACTGGATTGTTGCCGGTACGGTTAATGGGTTGTACGTACCAATTTTTTGGATGAATTTACCATCCCGAGGCGCACGGGCGTCAGCTACTACTATAAAGTAGAACGGACGTTTTTTAGAGCCGTGTCTCTGTAATCTCATTTTGACTGCCATCTTAAATAGACATTTAAAGGCTAAAAAATTAGGTTAACATAAAAACGAGCGACAAAAGTAGAAGTTTTGATGGAAATTTCAAATATTATTGGTGAAACTTCATATAAAATTGATGAATTTGACCTAAAGTTTAAATGGTTTATTGTTGAAGACGGTTCTGTGTTTTTGGAGTTCTTGGTTTTAGGCTCTTGGTTTTACAAACCTCCTTCTCTAACAAAGAACACAAAACCAAAAACATAAAACCAAAAACTATTACCTCCTCATACCCGGCATTCTGCCCATTGGCATTTTATTCATCATTTTCATCATCTCGCGCATTTGGTCAAACTGCTTCATAAATGCGTTTACATCAGCCATTTCTTTACCGCTGCCTTTTGCAATGCGGGTTCGGCGGCTTTGGTTAATAACGTCAGGGTTAGCGCGCTCATAAGGTGTCATACTTTTTATCATCGCCTCAATGCCTTTAAAGGCATCGTCGCTTATGTCAATATCTTTAATGGCCTTGCCCATACCGGGTATCATACCCATCAGGTCTTTAAGGTTGCCCATTTTTTTAATTTGCTGTAGCTGGTCTAAAAAATCCTGGAAATCAAACTGGTTCTTCCTTATTTTCTTTTCCAGCCTTTTAGCCTCTACCTCATCGTATTGCGCCTGGGCTTTTTCAACCAGGCTGGTAATGTCACCCATACCCAGAATACGCTGGGCCATACGGTCAGGGTAAAATACATCCAGCGTATCCAGCTTTTCACCACTGCTTACAAACTTAATGGGCTTGTTTACGGTGTATTGAATTGATAATGCCGCACCGCCACGTGTATCGCCGTCCAGTTTGGTAAGCACCACGCCGCTAAAATTAAGCCTGTCGTTAAAGGCTTTGGCAGTATTCACGGCATCCTGGCCGGTCATACTATCCACCACGAACAGTATTTCCGTAGGCTTAACAGCTTCTTTAATGTTGGCCACTTCGGCCATCATCACCTCATCAACAGCCAAACGGCCTGCCGTATCTATAATTATTACATTCTTATTTTTGCTCTTAGCTTCTTTTATAGCGTTTTGGGCAATTTCTACCGCGTTTTTATTCTCGCGCTCGCTGTATACTTCTACACCCACCTGCTCGCCTAATACCATTAACTGGTCAATGGCCGCCGGGCGGTAAATATCAGCCGCAACTAAAAGCGGAGACTTCCCCTTTTTTGTTTTCAGGTAATTAGCCAGCTTGCCGCTAAAAGTAGTTTTACCACTACCCTGCAGGCCGGCGATCAATATAACGGCAGGATTGCCGCTAATATTAAATTCAGCTTCGGTGCCGCCCATCAATTCAGTAAGCTCGTCCTGAACAATTTTAACCATTAACTGGCCGGGGCTAATGGCATTAATAACCTTGCTGCCGGTTGCCTTATCCTTTACTTTATCAGTAAATTCCTTGGCTATTTTATAGTTAACATCCGCATCAATAAGCGCACGGCGAATATCTTTTACAGTATTGGCAATATTCAGTTCATTAATGCGTGCTTCGCCCTTAAGGTTTTTAAACGCACTTTCTAACCGCTCGGAGAGATTATTAAACATACTTTTTGTAGTTATTTACCAGGCAAACGGGCGGTCTTGCCGGCTTGCGGGCTGCAAAGGTAAATAATATAGGGAAAGTTTTAAAAGCGAAAATTACATCAACCTAAAAACCTGCATTTTATAGTTACTTTAGGGCACATTAAAAAAATACGCTGGCACTCTTGTTATTGGCAATAACCAATGACTTACTGACCAATGACTTCCCCCTACCTCACCACCACAAATTTTCTCGTGGCTGCCTCACCGTTTCGCTGCATTAGTTTTAAATAGTACATGCCCGTTGGCAAATTGGTTACATATATTTGGGTTGTACCGGTTGTAAAAGCACTTTTAGCAACAGGCTGGCCGCCACTATTGTAAATTACGCACTCACCCTGCTGAATTACATTAACATTGGCATCGCTAACCTGGAGGGTTATTCTGCCCATAGCCAGGTTTGGCAATATTTGAATATGATTTAGTAATGAATCGTCTGCATTGGACGAGCTATAGCTTAAGCTGCTTTTTTCGGCATTGCTGACAGATGCTGTGGCAGGTATAACCTGGGTTTGCGCATGCAACCCGGTTGCGGCCAGCAGGGCTATTAAAAAAATATAAAAGGTTTTCATATGTTTAATTTTTAATTCACAATTCGCACACTCACTATAGGTTAGGCAGAAACAATGCCAGTTTATTAGCCCCACATTGTGCTTTTTAACTACTTTAGCATAATTATAACTTAGCACTATGATACAACGTGTACAAACCATTTGGTTGCTGCTGGCAAGCGCCTGCGCTTTTTTAACTATTAAATTCCCATTTTACAGCGGGCACCTTAAGGCTGACTCATTAAATCAAATTACCCCACTTCCGGCAAGCGATTCTATTCCTATCATAACACTTACTGTTGCTTCGGCTATTGCGTCACTTATAACCATTTTTTTATTTAAGGACAGGAAGCTGCAAATCCGCATAACAATAGCCAATGTTCTTATATCTATCATTACGATTGCGTTATACTTTTTAAATATAAAAACCAACTATGCTGAAATGAGTTTGCCGTTAATTACCTGTGTATTCGCTTTTGCTGTACCGGTATTTTTATTATTGGCCTTAAGTAATATTTACAAAGATCACCGCCTTGTAAAAAGCATGGACAGGCTGAGGTAAGAACGTCAATCGTGAATGAGCAATTAATGAACTATATAAACTATAAAGGCCGCTTTAACAGCGGCTTTTTTTATTGATATATGTTTTGCATTAGCGCATCCGCGTCAATCTCCGCGCTCCTTCTCCTTTTAGGGAGAAGGGATACGGATGAGGGTTCCTCACACCTGGAAAACCCCCACTTTCATATCTGCCATTTCAGGGTTATGGTTGGCGGCGCGTATGCCCTCGCTTATAACCATGCGGGTTTGGGCGGGGTCAATAATATCATCCACCCAAAGGCGTGCTGCGGCATAATATGGTGTGGTTTGTTTATCGTAACGGCCTTTTATATCGTCTAATAATTTCTTCTTTTCTTCTTCGCTAACCTCGCGGCCGGCTGTTTGTATCTGCAACAGTGTTTTAGCCGCCTGGTCGCCGCCCATTACCGCTATTTTAGCGCCCGGCCATGCATATATAAACCGGGGGTCGTAAGCCTTGCCGCACATGGCATAGTTACCCGCGCCAAAGCTGTTGCCGGTAATGATGGTTATTTTAGGCACCACGCTGTTAGCTACCGCATTAACCAGTTTGGCGCCATCTTTTATAATGCCGCTATGCTCGCTGCGGCTGCCCACCATAAAGCCCGTAACATCCTGCAAAAATACCAGCGGAATTTTTTTCTGGTTGCAGTTTAATATAAACCGTGCGGCTTTGTCTGAGCTGTCGTTGTACAGCACACCACCCAATTGCATCTCACCCTTTTTGGTTTTAACTATTAAGCGCTGGTTGGCAACAATACCAACAGCCCAGCCATCAACACGAGCATAGCCGCATAGTATTGTTTTACCATAGTCCTGCTTAAATGCCTGGAAGCTGCCCGCATCAACAATGCAGTCAATTATCTCCGTTACATCATAAGGCTTCGCATTATTGGCCGGCATAGCATCATAAATAGCGGCTGGCGGTTTTGCGGGTGGTATGGCCTCAACCCTGTCAAAACCAGCGCTATGCTTTCTGCCAAGCTTGTGCATTATGCTCTTAACCTGGTCAAGGCATTCCTGCTCGGTTTTAAACTTATAATCTGCAATGCCACTTATTTCAGTGTGCGTTGCGGCCCCACCTAAAGTTTCGTTATCTATATCTTCACCAATAGCCGCTTTTACAAGGTATGGCCCTGCAAGATAAATGCTGCCGTTGCCTTCAACCATCAGCGTTTCATCGCTCATAATAGGCAGGTATGCCCCACCGGCCACGCAAGGCCCCATTACGGCGGCAATTTGGGTAATGCCCATAGCACTCATACGGGCGTTGTTGCGAAATATGCGCCCGAAGTGTTCCTTATCAGGGAAAATTTCGTCCTGCATGGGCAGAAATACACCGGCGCTGTCTACAAGGTATATTACCGGCAAATGGTTCTCCATCGCAATTTCCTGCATGCGCAGGTTTTTTTTGCCAGTTATAGGGAACCATGCACCTGCCTTAACCGTTTGGTCGTTAGCTAATATTATGCATTGCCTGCCGCTAACATAACCAATACCGGCAACGGTACCACCAGCCGGGCAGCCACCTTGCTCAGCATACATATCATAACCGGCAAAAGCGCCTATCTCAATAAAAGGTTCATCTGCATCGCACAGGTATTCAATACGCTCCCTGGGTGTAAGCTTGTTCTTTTCGTGTTGCTTGTCAATGGCTTTTTTACCACCGCCAAGCTTTATTTTTTCAAAGCGTTCCTGCTTTTCGTATAGCAGGCCTTTCATCCATTCCGCGTTAACTGTAGTAGTGTTCATAAGCGCAATAAAAATCGTTAAACGGCAAAGATAGGCGATTGTAGATTGAGAAGGTTTAAGGTAAAACCCGGTATCGCAAATAAACGAAGCAGGTCTTGCAGGGGCACGGCATAACGTCGCCCAATCCCGGCGGCTTTGCCGTCCCTGTATTTTATCTTATAACGTTATCCATCCCACATACTTTTTATACACCTGTTTCGTTTATGCATTACCAACTTACTATCTTCATTTAGTGAAAAAACTAACTGCTTTATTTTTTATTTTGTTTGCCTGCAATGCAGGGCTGCAGGCGCAAACAGTACACAATGCAACCAGCCAATTTAGCGCAGCAGAACTACAGGATGACTTTACTAAACTTAGGGCTAAGCTTGAACATAGTCACGCCAACCTTTACCTATACACCAATAAGGCTACACTTGATCATTTTTTCGACAGCCTTTATGCAGCCATCACCCAGCCAATGACCAGTCTTGAGTTTTACAGCCTTATCGCCCCGTTAAGCAGTGTAATTAAAAATGGCCACAGCTATGTGCTGCCATCAGAAGACGACAGGAACTACTATAACAAACACGCATTGTTTATGCCCCTGCACATAACATGGCTTAACAATAAAATGTATGCAGACATGAACTGCAGTACTGACACTACAGTAAAAGCCGGCTCAGAAATACTTTCCATTAATGGCATACAAGCAAATAATGTTATGCAGCAATTGCTAACCCGGCAGGTACGCGATGGCAACAACACCACTTACCCAATATGGATACTCAATAATTACTTTAGAGAATACTATAGCTACATATTTGGCCATCCTGAACAGTTTATTATTCAATATAAAGGCTACGATAACACCGTTAATGACATAGCATTACATGCATTGCCGAAAGACAGCATTAACTTTTACGCCCGCCAAAAATATACAGCCCGTTTACCCAAAGCAACCGATAAGGGCATTGCGTTAACTTTTAATGCAGATAGCACAACAGCCACACTTGCTATTAAAACCTTTGACAACAACGAACTAAAAGAGCGCTACCACCAAAACTTTAAACCTGTACTTACAAATTGCTTCCAACTAATAAACAAACATGCTGCATCCAATCTTATACTCGACCTACGCAACAACCAGGGTGGCGACCCGGAAAATGGCATTTTACTGCTATCCTGCTTGCTAAGCCAGCCGTTTGAAATGATTCACCAGGGCCCTGTAAGCACCGGCACATTTAAACCAGCCTCCAACAATTACAGGGGCAGGCTGTATGTGTTGGTTAACGGCGGCAGCTTTAGCAATACCGGCATGGTAAGCGCCTGCCTTGTTGCCAACAACAGGGGCATTTTTGTTGGAGAAGAAACCGGTGGCAACCAATACATTTTAACCGGCGACCCCGAAACTTTTATTTTGCCCCATACCAAAATACAATACGAAGTTTCAACAACTACTTACCTGTTAAAACAACAACCTGTTTACACAGGCCACGGTGTTATGCCGGCTTATACCGTTTCGCCCACAATTGATGACATTGTCAATAATCAAGATACAATGCTCCAATTTGTTTTCAATCTTATTTCCCGGGCCAAATAGTAACCGGCATTATGCAAAACACCGCACAAAAAGGAGGAAGATGGAGGAAAATGGATGCAACCCTTTTTAACCATAATCAATTGATATTAAATACATTACAAACTTAAAACCTGCCCAAAACCTCATTATCGTTTACAAATTCATTTCTACCTTCCGCCATAAACTTTAAGCCCTCCACCTTCCCAACTCCGGAAACTCCGTGGCGAACTCTCTCACTCTATGTCCGGCGTTTTTCTCTCTGCCATTCGTTCCCGCATGCACGAAATCATCAGCTTTTCTGCACCAAACGGAGGAAAAAGGATGAAAAAGGATGCAACCCATTTTCAACATAATCATTTGATATTAAACACATTACAAACTTAATATCTGCCTTAAATCTCATTTTCGTTTACAAATTCAAATAACATTTCAAATAGTAAAATTCCTTTAGCTGCTGCTTCATTGTTTTAGCGCCACTTCTCCATAATCTCCGCAAAGCCCTCCCTATGGGGGAGGGTTTGGGTGGGGCCTGTTCCCCTACCTATATATAAAAAACCCGTTTTCGTCATCATAAAACACAAACTTTTTTTTAAAAGTTTTACACGCATCCAAAAGAATAGCTGTTGCCATTACGCACCAGCTTATAAGCCCCTTTAGGGGTTGGGGTACAACCGTTTTCGTCATCATAAAACACAAACTTTTTTTTAAAAGTTTTACACGCATCCAAAAGAATAGCTGTTGCCATTACGCACCAGCTTCTAAGCCCCTTTAGGGGGTTGGGGGTACAACCGCTTTCGTCATCATAAAACGAAATCTATTTTTTTCCACATTTTCCGGAGTTGGTCACCGCGTTTGTAAGAGATGGCATCTTTCAAAAAGCTATTATCTCTGCCAATGGCGTAAACTAAAAAGTCACGCTTGTGGCGTGACTTTTTAGTTATGTAAAAGAATGCTTATTTAAACGTAAGCTTCCCCTGGTAATAGTCCAATATTTTGGTTCTTAAAATATAATCGTATTTAGTGGCAATAAGGTTCAACTGGTTTACATCAAGGTTTGTTTTGGCAATAATGTAGTCAGCTGAAGTAGTTACACCTTCATTAAAACGCACCTGCGCAATACGTGCCGCTTCGCTATAATCATTCACCAGCTCTTCGCCTTTTTTATACGCAGAGAAGCCGCTTGTAACATTTATATAGGATTGCTGTACGTTTTGCTGAAGCGCAGTTTTATTACTGGCATCATTAAATTTGGCCTGGTCGTAATATATTTTTTGGATTTTAGCCCTGCCCGAAAGATTAAAGCTGTTTAAAATAGGGATGTTAAGGTTTAATCCAAAAGTAGAACCAAAGTTATTGGTTAGCTGTTTGGGGTAGGCTATTTTGTTACCCTGCAGGTCGGTACCCAGGCTTGAAAAGCTGGTCCCAAAGCTCGGGCCAATGGATAACGTAGGCCACATTTGCCCCTTTGCAGATTTCCAGTATTTAAGCTGGCTTTGTACTCTTAAGCTACCGGCTTTTATTATAGCCAGGTTTTGCACTGCTGATTGGTAAATAGCATCAGGGTTTGCATCGTAGGCAACAGGAACAACCGTATCCGGAACTTTTTCAAGTTCAAAATTAGGTGAGTATGGAACATTTAATAATTGCACCAGGAATATTTTGTTGCTCTCAAGGGCCTTTTGCGTGTTAATAACGCTTATCTCGCTTTGTGCAAGAATACCCTTAAAAGTTGACAGGTCAGACGGGTTTGACAGCGCACCTGCATCCATCATATTTTGGGCTTTTTCTACCTGCTGGCGGTTACTTTCAACCTGCTGCTTAGCTGTTGCCAGTTGTTCTTCGTAACTTAATACCTGCAGGTAAGCAAGTATTACCTGTATGCTAATATTGTCTTTTTGTGTTTGTACATCCATTTTGCTGGCCTCGTAGCCGTATTTGTAACCACTATAATTGTTACGTATAGCGCCAGCATTCCATAACACTTCACTAAAGTTTAACCCATAGTTTGCATTGGTAGTGCTTTGTGTTACATAGCTGTTACTTACTGAGCTTATCGCCCTGCCCTCACTTAAGCTGTGGCCTATATTTGCAGAAATATTAGGCAGAAAATTGCCAAACGCCTGGTGCACATTTACATCGCTAACATCAGCACTAACCCTGTTGTTATTTATCTGCAGGTTATTTTTTATAGCAATTGCAATACATTGGTCTAATGTAACTGTGCCGCTAAGCGTGGTTGTATCCTGCGCAAAACTTTGCCCCATCAACAAACATCCCATCACTATCAATGCCATTTTCATTTTCGTAACTCTTTTCATTGCTGCTGTTCTTTTATTGGTTTATGTTTTAACCAGGATGATACCCGATCTTTCTTTTTATCCTGGTTACCCTGTTTTGTATGTTTTACTGTATTTTTAACTTGAATGTTGAGTGTTGAATATTCATTCGCTCCAATCAATCTAAAATCTGCACAACCCCTTTCTCTGTTCTATTCTCTATGCTCTTCGTTTCAATCTTCGAAACATCCCACTCCACCCGCGGAGAGGGGCCGGGGGTGACGATTACTCGCTCCTCAACGCATTAACCGGGTTACTTAGTGCCGCTTTTATTGCATGGTAACCAACCGTTGCCAGTGTTACTATTACTACTGATATGCCTGCTACAAAAAATATCACCCAGCTAATATTTATACGGTATGCAAAATCCTGCAGCCACTTGTTTGATGCCGTCCATGCAACAGGCGCAGCAATTACAAATGCAATAGTAACCAATTGCAAAAACTCCCTGCAAAGCAGGTTAACAATAGTAACTGTGCCGGCGCCCAATACTTTTCTAACGCCAATTTCTTTGGTACGCTGTATAGTGGTAAACGCAGCCAGGCCAAACAAACCAAGGCATGCCAGTATTAAAGCCGTACCTGCAAACAGGCTAAAAATAGAAGCTGTTTTTTGTTCAGCCTTGTATAGCCTGTTATAATCTTCATCTAAAAAATGATATTCAAAAGGCCTGTTGGGCACGCGTGTTTTCCAATATACCCCTATTTTATTAATGGTTGCACTAACATCAGGGCTGTTAACACGAATAAATGTGCTGTACAGCATCCTGTCTTCCAAAAATATAACAAGCGGTTTAATAGTTTCGTGCATGGATGTAAAATGAAAATCTTTCACTACAGCCTTTACTATGCCGGGGTTGTTTTTATAAATGGTTTTATTAATAGCTTCTTCAGGCTTGTAACCCAATTGTTTTGCCGCTGTTTCGTTTATAATAAACGTATAGCGGTAATTTTTATGGTCGTTAGATGTATCCATGCCTGCAAAATCGGCCCTGGTAAAATTGCTGCCTGCAATAATTGGTATCTTCATTGTATTAATAAAGTCAAGGTCGGCAGGTAAAGCGTTAATGCTTATACCCTTATCACCGGCGTCACCTGTCTTTTTAATTTTATCTCCCCAGCCAATATTGGTAGGTGTTTCGTAAGCTGATGCAACATTTTCAACACCCGGTATTTGTTTTAAACCGCTTTTATAGGCATCGTAGTTATTTAAGCTGGTATTATCAAGCGGCAGTACAAGCACATGCTCTTTATCGTAACCAAGGTTTTTGTTCTGCATATAATGCAGTTGGTCCTGCACAACAATAGTGGCTATTATAAGAAAAACGCTTATAACAAATTGTGCCACAATAAGTGTTTTACGCAGTCCGTTGCCAGACCTGGAAAAGCTAAAACCTGTTTTCAATATTTTTGACAACCCCGTTCCCGACAAAATAAATGCGGGATATACGCAGGCAATAAAGCTAACAGCCACACTTAACGCCAGCATACCCAGTATGGGCATGGGCGCTATTAATGTATTGGCAGTTAAAGCCTTACCTGTTATACTGTTAAACAGCGGCAAAAGTGTTATGCTTATTACCAATGCCAGTACTAGGGCAATAAAAGTTATAAGGCCGCTTTCACCAACAAATTGAGTAAACAGTTGCCAGCGTTGTGCGCCCATAACTTTACGCATGCCTATTTCACCAAGCCTTGTAGCGCTCTGTGCAGTGGCAAGGTTGGTATAATTTATACAGGCTATAATAAGTATAAGCAGGCCAATGGCAAACATTATATATATATAGTTAATATTACCATTAGGTTCAAGCCCTTCCGCTTTTGAATTAAGGTGAACGCTTAATAACGGTTCAAGGTGATAAGTAAGGTAATCGCCACCGGTCATTCCCAGCTCCTTACCAACAGCAGTACGCATGTAATTATCAACTTGCTTTGCAGCAGCAGCAATATCTGTTTGCGCGCGTACTAATAAATAAGTAATATAATTGGCGCTCCAGTATTCTTCTGTTTTATATACGGGTAAAGAAGAAAAAGATGCCACAAAGTCAAATCGTATCTGTGAATTACCCGGCGCATCGTCACAAACGCCGGTTACAATATAATCGCCGCGTGTACCAAAATTTAGTGTTTTACCTACAGGGTCTTCATTACCAAAATATTTATTAGCCATTGTTTTGGTAAGCACTACAGTATTGGGGTTAGTTAATGCTGTAGCCGGGTTGCCCCCTGTAAGGTTAAAGGAGAACATTTTAAAAAACGGGGCATCTGCATACAGCACCCTTTTTTCGGTGTAAAGCTTATCTTTATATTTTACTACACGGCTGCTGTTTATAACTCTCGCGTAATCTTCCACAAACGAAAAAGTTCTTTTTAACTGCGGGCCGGCTTTTGTACCTGTAACACCTACAGGCTCTGCATTTCCATCATGGCCTTCTTCGGCTGAAACACGCACAAGGCGGCTGCTGTTTGCATTAAATTTGTCATAGCTAAGCTCATCGGCTATGTATAGCCCTATTAGTATACAGCTTGCCAAACCAACGGCCAGGCCAAATACATTAATAAAAGAATACATTCTGTTTCTCTTAATACTGCGCCAGCCTGTTTTAAAAAAACTTTTTAGCATACGGTAGTTTTGTACAGTTTTAAAAAAGGTTATTTCTCCTCTATCCGCTCAATCCTTCCGTCAAGCAGGTGTATAATACGGCTGCCGTATTCTGCATTTTTTTCGCTGTGCGTTACCTGTATAATAGTAACGCCGTCTTCCTGGTTAAGCTTTTTAAACAAGTCCATTATTTCTTCGCCCTGTTTGCTGTTAAGGTTACCGGTGGGTTCATCTGCCAGTATTAGCTTTGGTTTGCCTACCAGCGCCCTTGCTATGCCTACCAATTGTTGCTGGCCGCCTGATAATTGCGTAGGAAACAGGTCTTTTTTACCCACTATCTGAAAGCGGTCTAATATGTCGGCTACTATAGCTTTGCGTTCGCCTGTTTTGCTGTCGCTGTAAATAAGCGGTGTCTCAATATTTTCGTAAACTGTAAGCTCGTCAATAAGATGGTATGCCTGGAAAACAAAACCTATGTATTTTTTATACAGGGCGCTGCGGTGTTTTTCCTTAAGTTTATGAACGGCCTCGTGTAAAAAATTATATTCGCCCTCGTCAAATTCATCCAGCATACCCATTACATTTAGTAAAGTTGATTTACCGGAGCCTGAAGGCCCCATGATTGACACAAATTCGCCCTCTTTTATAGTAAGGTTTACATCTTTTAAAAGGAAAGTTCTAACCCCTCCTACGGTTATCCATTTCGAAACGTGCTTAAGTTCTATCATAATGTTGTAGTTATTTCTCCCAATTATACGCAATAAAGGTTTACAAATACATGCCAATACCCATCAGCATTGATTAACAACAAGTTGCGCTTTATTTAATTTTTGAAGTGTACGGTTTCGATACAGTTGTTGTGTCATTTTGTTACAATATGTATCGTCCTAAAATAGCTATACATGTTTTTAAATAAATCCTGCAACACCTATACATTGCCCATTGAGAGTAGACCAGGTGGGAGAAGATGTGCAAGATGGTTAATTTTTGATGATTTTTGAGTTCGTTTTTATTTACCGGGCCAGGGGGCTTGCTTTTAGTAGTAGCCACCCCTGGCCCTTCTTCGCAGGCGTATAGAGAACGTACGAAATTATGAAGAAGATCAAGTTGTGGAAAAAGAAGATTGTCTGCAAAGGAAAAGACAACATAAACTGTTCAGTACATTGAATGTACCAATAAACTGTGAGGAAGGAAAACGGCTTTTTCCTGTCCCCCTCTCCACTTGTGGAGAGGGGCCGTGGGTGAGGGGCTTATTCGCTCCTCAAACTCTTCACGGGGTTTGCCGATGCAGCTTTTATAGTTCGTAAACCCAACACAATAAACGCTACTGTAACCAATAATACCCCGCTTACGGCAAATACCCACCAGCTTAGCGTGGTATGGTATGGGTATGCTTGCAGCCAGTTATGCATGGCCCACCACGCAAGTGGCACTGCAATAACAAAGGCGAGTATTATAAGTTGTACAAAATCTTTACTAAGCAGCAGCACTATTTGCTGTACCGTAGCGCCAAGTACCTTGCGTACGCCAATTTCTTTGGTACGCTGGTTGGTGGTGTATATGGCAAGCCCCAATAAGCCGAGGCAGCTAATAAATATTGCCAGCCCAGTTGCCCATGTTAACAACACCGAGGTGCTTTGTTCAGCGGCATAAAATTTTGCTATGCTGTCATCAAAAAACTGGTAGGCAAATGTTTCATCCGGGTACACCTGTTTCCAGGCTGCGCCCATTTTTGCAACAGCCACCTTCCAGTTGTTGCCATCCTCATTACGCGGCTGAAGAGCAATATGCAGTGTTGCGTAGTTATCTTCTTTAACACCATAAACCAGCGGTTCAATTATTGAATGCATGCTTTTGGTATGTACATCTGCCAGCACACCAACAATTTGTTTTTTAATGTTGCCCTTGTTTATATTTTGCCCGATGGCTGAAGCAGGGTTGGTAAACCCGAGTGCTTTTGCACAGGTGTTGTTTATTAAACAGGCACGCGCGCTATCTGCAAGGCGCGTATAACGGCCTGCAAGCAGCTTCATATTGTACAGGGCGAAGTAGGCAGAGTCGGCATACTTCATTTCAACAGTTATCTCTATGTCCTTCTTATCCCCTGCAAACCCCAGTGTTGACTTCGACATACCCGACGCAGCAGGCGCGTATCCTGCAAGGGTAGCCATTTGCACTTCGGGTATGGCTTTTATTTTATTTAGCAGTACAAAACGCTTGTCGCTATTTTCATTCCAGGGGGTTTCAATATTTATTATCGCATCTTTTTTGTAGCCGAGGTTCGCATTTAAAGCATAATGTATTTGCTTACTAACTATTATGGTACCGATAATAAAAAACTGCGCTATAACAAACTGGGCAACAGTAAGGCTTTTTCTTAAAACAGTCCTGCGGCTTGATCCGCCACCCATATTTAATACCTGGTTTTTTAAAACCGCTATAGGCTTAAATTGCGATAACACCAGCGCCGGGTAAAAACCAGAAAGCAGACTAACAGCTAGTATAAGCAACACCATAAATACAATTACATGCGGCTGTGTTATTAAATTAAAGCTTATACCTTGAGGGATATAGCTGGCAAATAACTTTAATAATAATGGCGCTGCCAATACTGAAATTATTGCCGCAATAAGCGTAAGTACAAATGTTTCGGTTAAAAACTGCAATACCAGTTGCTTTTTTGTACTGCCCATGGTTTTGCGTATGCCTATTTCCTTTGCACGCTGCGTTGCCTGAGATGTAGTAAGATTTATAAAGTTTATGCAGCCCAGCAGTAATAAAAAGGCCGCTACCGCAAGCAGGCCATACATTACCGTACGCTGGTTTTGGCGTTCACTATAATTATCATATTCTGTATCAAAGTGAATATCCTTCAAAGCCTGCATGCTGTGCAATACCTTCAACTTCGACTGGTCTGAATTTTTGTTTTGCAGGGCCTGTACCCGCTTTTCAATTTGCGGTACGCTTGCGCCTTTGCTAACCTTTATAAAGTAATGCATGGCGCTGTTTACACTACCCCATTCATCCCACCCGAAATTACCTTTAACATCCGCAGATAAATTATCTACGGTGCTAAATGATATAAACTCTTCAAACTTAATATCGCTTACTTCAGTGTTAGTTTTTACAACACCGGCAACTGTTGCCTTTAATGAGTCGCCATAGGTAATTACTTTACCAACCACGTTTGCAGAAGTGCCAAAATATTGTTTAGCGCGGCTTTCAGTCAGCACTACTTTAAAAGGCGTATTTAATACAGTGGCATTGCCATTAACCCATGTGTAATTAAACAGCTTAAAATAATTATCATCGGCAAAAATTATTTTCTCCTGGTTTTTAAATTTAACAGGCGCTGTTTTACCGGGTAGTGAAACATCTGTACCGTACTCATAAAAAGGCGCTGCTATCTCAATACCGCTTATTACTTTTTTGGCAGTAACGGCAAGGGGCACAGGCACACCTCCTGTTTTAAAAGCGCTGCCGGGAAACTGCATCTCCGTAACTACACGATAGATCCTGTCTCCATCTTTTTCATACGTATCGTAGCTAAACTCGTAGCTAACTATCATATAAATAACCAGTGATGCGCTGATACCAATAGCAAGCCCTGATACATTGATGAATGAGAATATTTTGTTCCTGCCAAAATTCCTCAAAGCGGTTTTAAAGTAGTTTTTGAGCATAAAAACTCTATGTGCCCTGGCGGGCGACTTTTAAGCACATTAATAACTTATTATTTGTTTGGTATTCACACATAACAATTCACGCTCTTTTACCATTCAATCCTTACATAGCTAAGGGCCTTTCATCGTAGACCTATCCCGGCTTTAAGGGGAGAGGAGAAGAGAGGGGCTCTCGGGGCTTCGGGGTTTGGCCTCTCATTCCGTTCTCAAACTCTTTGTTGGGTTGGCCATTGCTGCTTTAATAGTTTGGATGCTTAAAGTTAAAATGGCCAGCATTACCATTGCAACACCACTTACAACAAATACCCACCAGCTAATGCTTGTTTTATATGCAAAACCTTCCAGCCACTTGTGCGACGCCCAATAAGCAGCAGGCGCTGCAATTGCAAACGCTATAAAAACCAGCACCACAAAATCTTTTGAAAGTATAGTTACAATACCACTAACAGAGGCGCCTAATATTTTACGTATGCCAATTTCTTTTGTGCGCGTTGTAGTTGTGTATATAACCAGCCCAAACAGGCCAAGGCAGCTAATTAAAACAGTAAGCCCTGTGCTCCATGCAAGCAGGCGGCCGGTATTTTGCTCCTCCTTGTAAAACCTGGCTATTGTATCATCAAAAAAAGTATAAGAAAAATCATCCTCAGGGTATATTGACCTGTAGGCGCCTTCAATATCAGCAATGGTATTATGCCAGTTGGTTCCTGCTACGCTTTGTGGCTGCAAAGCAATATGTATAAAATCACCTTTACCATATTTAAACACAACAGGGTCAATAAGCCCGTGCGTTGAATGTTCATGAAAATCATGCATTACACCGGCAATGGTATATTTAATTTTACCGCCCCAAATTATTTCACGGTTCAAGGCATCGGCAGGGTTTTGAAAACCCATATCCCTTGCATACGATTCATTAATAAGGCATTCTTTTATACTGTCCACGGGCCTTACATTTCTGCCCGCAACAAGTTTTATCTGGTATACCTTTAAATAATTCTCATCGCCCCAGCGCACCTGTACATTCTCTTTTATTTCCTTTTTACCATCCGTATATAATATATTGCCAAAGGCCGCACCTTCAGTAGCGGGAGACAAAAAACCCTGGCTTGCCAGTTGTATGCCGGGCATAGCTGCAAGCTTGCTCATAAGGTTGGCAGTTTTAGCTTTTGCCATTGTATCGTTACGGCTGCGGGGTGTATTAAAATTAAGCACAGCATCTTTTCTAAAACCCATATCGGCAGTTAATGAGTAGTTTATTTGTTTGCTTACCATTATGGCAGCAATAACAAAAAACTGTGCAATTACAAATTGAGATACGGTTAATGTTTTACGTATCCAAACACTGCGTGTTTGGCCGCTGCCGGTGTATGCCTGGTTTTTAAGCACCTGCACAGGTTTATAGCCGGATAATACAAGCGAGGGGTATAGCCCTGACAGAAAGCTTACCAGCATAACAAGTGCAACTAAAAACAATGCCACGCCGGGCGAGTACAACACAGATGCATTAAGCCCGGGCGGAATAAAATCAGCAAACATATTAAGCAATATAGGTGCTATTGCTATTGACAGCACAGTAGCTATTAACGTAATTAAAAAAGTTTCACTTAAAAACTGCCATATTAGCTGCCGTTTGCTGCTGCCCATTGTTTTGCGTATACCTATCTCTTTCGCTCTTTGCGATGCCTGTGCTGTTGTAAGGTTTATAAAATTTATGCAGCCCAGCAGCAGCAGGAACACCGCAATAGCCAGCAGGCCATACATGGTTGAACGGTGCGCTATACGTGTATGAAAGCCCTGGTAGTTATCGTTAAAATGCACATCGCTTAAAGGTTGCAATTTAAATGTCATGCCGTTCGCCGCATCTTTATTCGCATCTTTATTATACTTATTAAGCAGCTTTTTTAACTGTAGCTCAGTACCCGCAACGCTTGCTCCTTTCGATAATTGAATATAAAGAGATGAATACGCCATCCAGTCGTTCCACACATTCATCATAAAATTATCCTGCAGGTGCGTTTTGGCAATAGTAGCGAGCGATATAAATTCATCCGCATAAAAGGTTGAGTTTTCATGCAGGTCATTCACCACACCGGTTACAGTAGTTGTTACATCGTCATCGTAAGTTATTTGCCTGCCAACTACGCTGCTAAAGGCAATGCCCGGAAAATATTGCTTTGCCTTACTTTCTGTAAGTACGGTTGAAAACGGCTGCAGCATGGCAAACTTAGGTGAACCCGCCAGCCATTTATACGATAGCATCTGCAAATATTCAGGGCTTGTAAAAATGATGTTATCCTGCTTTTTATAGATAACCGGTTTTGAAGGATCGTCTTTAACAACTGATACTTTAACGGTACCATCCCCCTGGAAGGTTAGCGTAGGTATCGCTTTTTCAATACCCGTTATTTCATTTTTAATAACGCTTCCCAATGGCGCCGGCAAGGCTGCGCTATGCCCTTCATCACCACCAAATTTTATGTCCATTACAACACGGTAAGTACGGTCGCCGTTTTTTACAAAACGGTCGTAGCTCATCTCGTAAAAAACAATTAAAAATATTACCAGCGACGCACTTATGCCTATTGACAGGCCAAGCACATTAATAGCAGAAAATATTTTATTGCGCCAAAAATTACGCAACGCTACAATTAGGTGGTTTCTGAGCATATTGTTTGTTTTTTAAAACCCTCTAAATTCTCCGCCGCGGCGAAGGACCTGGAAGCAGGTTAATAATTTATTGTTTGATATTGTATTCAAGCTTGGATATTTTATAATCGTTCCTTTTCAATAAGGCTTCTCCACACCAATCTCCGAGACTCCCGTCTCCACCTGTGGAGAGGGGCGGGGGTGAGGGATTACTCACTCCTCAAACTCCTTACCGGGTTAGTCAATGCCGCCTTCACCGCCTGGAAGCTTACAGTAAATAAGGTAACCAGTAAAGCGCCAATGCCTGATGCAGCAAATATCCACCACGACATAGCCGTACGGTATTGATAATTTTGCAGCCAGCCATGCATAAAATAATACGATAAGGGCACTGCTATTACAAAAGAAACAGCCACCAGCATCACAAACTCTTTTGACAACATACCCCACAGGTTAAACACAGAAGCCCCCAATACTTTTCTAACGCCTATTTCTTTGGTACGTTGCTCTGCCACAAACGATGCCAGCCCAAATAGCCCCAGGCATGAAATAACAATAGCCAGTACAGCAAAAAAGCTTGCAAGCGTGCCTACCCGTTCTTCGTCACTAAATTTCCGCGCGTAGTCTTCATCAACAAAATGATATTCAAAAGGCTGCTCAGGGTTAAATGTTTTAAATACAGGCGCTATTTTTTTAATAGCCTCTGCTGCGCTTATTGCAGGGTTTATTTTAATAATGTTCACATCACCGGGGCCGGTGTTTAAGGTATATATCACCGGCCTTATTTCTTCGTAAGGCGATTGCATAACCATATTGCCAACAACACCAACAATTTTAAAAGTCTGGTCAAACCAAGTAATGTTTTGTCCCACTGGTTTTTTCAACTGCATAAAATGCACAGCCGCTTCATTTAATATAACGGCAGAAGAGTCTGACAGAAAATCTTTTGAAAAATCACGGCCATCCTTTATTTGCCATCCTATTGTTTTACCATAATCGTACGACCCGTTCACTGTGCCGAAATCAACTGAAAGGTTAGGGTCTTTACCTTGCCAGCTTACACCGCTGGTGCTGCCATTAATACCGGTGGTTGAACCGCCGGCCTCGGTAATGCCTGTTACTGCGCCGGATTGCAACAGTTGTTGTTTAACTGCATTAAAATGGTCGTGTATAACTGAGCTGATAACCGGGACAGTTACAAGGCCTTCCCTGCTATAACCAACAGGCCGGTTTTTGGCAAACTGTATTTGCCTGTAAATTATAATAGTACCTATAATTAAACTTACCGAAATAGTAAACTGCAATACCACCAATGCTTTGCGTGGAACAGATGCCAGCTTGCCCGCTTTAAAGGTGCCCTTTAATACTTTTATAGGTTTAAAAGACGAAAGATAAAATGCAGGATAGCTGCCTGAAACCAAAGCAGTAAAAAAAGCAAAACCAACGGTAAGCAGCCAAAATACCGGATTGCCCCATAATATGGCCATTTGTTTATTTGCCACTGAATTAAAAAATGGCAGGCATATTTGCACAAGACCTATGGATAATATAAATGCAAACACGACAGTTAAAAATGATTCGCTAAAAAATTGGAAAATAAGCTGGCTTCTTAACGACCCGATGGTTTTACGTATGCCTACTTCTTTTGCACGTTTTTCGCTGCGTGCTGTGCTAAGGTTCATAAAATTTATACAGGCCAGTAACAAAACAAACAACCCTATTATTCCAAACATCCAAACATATTGTATAGCGCCGCCGGTATTTAAGCCATTTTTGTATTCAGCATATAAATGCCACTTAGCCATGGGCTCAATAAAAAGCGCAGGTTTCTTTTTGGCAAGCTGTGGGTTTACTTTTTTAAGTTTTGCATCTTTTATTGCAGCATTTATTTTATTTATATCTGCTTTATCATTCAACTGCACAAATAAGGTGGCAAAGTTGGGCCTCCAGGGGTCGTCAAATGTTTTAAGCCAGCCCGAATTGTTGTAAAAAAACTCCCACGTAGCCATAAAACCAAGATCAGCAAATGATGAATTACGCGGAAAATCTTTATACACTCCCGACACTGTTACGCTGGCGCCATTATCAATTTTTAATATTTTATTTAGCGGGTTATCATTGCCAAAAAAAGCGGTGGCGGCAGACTGTGATATCAACACCACTTCGGGGCTATTTAAGCTGCTGCTGCCAGCCACCATAACAGGTGTAAAAATAGCAGTAGCTTCCTTCTCAAAATAGCCGCCGTTCTTGATTAGCTTTTTATCGTTGTACCCTAATATGTGGTCGCCTACGTTTACTGACATGGCAACATGCTTAAAGTTGCTGCCATAGTTTCTGCGTAGTTCATCGGCCAGCGGAAATGGTACACTCTTCCATGTCTGCACTTCGCCGTTGTTACTTACATTTTGTATTATACGCGCTATGGTATTGTAGTTGTCAAAGCTTTTATCAAACGAAAGCTCATCATACATCCAAAGCCCTATTAATATAGTAACAGCCATACCCAGCGACAGGCCTGCTATATTAATAAACGAGTGTACCTTGTTTTTAACAAGGTTTCTAAATGCGGTTGTTAAATAGTTTTTAAACATAAGCAAACCCTTAAAACACAACCCCCTACCCCCCTAAAGGGGACTTGGAAGCACGTGATGATTTATAATTTGATTTGATATTGATTCACGATAATTCAATCTTGTTTTTCCGTTCTTTCTTTACATAGTTAAGGGTCTTCTTCCAACACCCCTCTCCACCTGTGGAAAGGGGACAGGGGTGAGGTCACTCGCTCTTCAGGCTCTTCACCGGGTTCATCGTTGCCGCTTTAATAGCCTGGTAGCTTATGGTAGCCAATGCTATAAATACCGCCAGCAAGCCTGAAAGCGCGAATATCCACCAATCAATATTTATACGGTAAGCAAAGTCCAGCAACCATCCATGCATTACAAACCACGCAACGGGCGATGCTATTACAAATGCCACCAGCACCAGCTTAATAAAATCTTTTGACAGCAGCAGCACAATGTTTGAAACAGAGGCGCCCAATACTTTGCGTACACCAATTTCCTTGGTACGTTGTGCAGTGGCAAATAATGCCAGGCCGAGTAAGCCTAGGCATGCTATACAAATGGCAAACCCGGAAAATATGCTGAATGCTTTGCCAAACAATTGGTCGTTGGCGTATTGTTTGTTAAACCTTTCATCTAAAAAAGAATAGTCAAAAATATTGCCCGGGAAAAATTTGGCATACTCATTCTTAATAGAAGCAACGGTTGTTGTAATATTTTTAGGATCAACTTTTACTGATATGGGGTTGTACGTACCATAGGTAGGTATAATTACTGTTGGTTCAAGCGGGTAGCGAAGTGACTTTTGGTGCACATCGTTTATAACGCCCACAACATCCCATTTGTTCCCAAACAACATTACCTGCTTGCCCACCGCATCTTCATTATTTTTAAAGCTTAGCAGCTTAACGGCAGACTTATTTAGCAATATGTTATGCAGCTTTCCAAAATCAGCACTATAATCTGTTTGCACAAAGTTTCTGCCGGCAAGCAACTTTATTTCATACACGCTTAAATAATCAACATCAGCGCCCATGTTACGTACGGTAAAATGATTGTCGGCGCTTTCTCCTGCCCTTCTAAAATCAAAAGCCCTGCCCAACTCCCCGCCCGCCGTACGGCTGGTTGTAGTAACGCCGGCAATACCTGGTATACGTTTTAACTCCTGCTTAAAGCTGTTCTCTTTTATTATGAATGATGAATCAAAATCACTCATTTGCGGAGGACGCAAGATCATAACCTGGCTAATGTTCATGCCCAGGTCTTGTTTGCTCATAAACCGTATTTGCCTGTACACCAAAAACGAGCCTATAATAAGGGCCACCGTAATAGCAAACTGGCCAACCACTAATACCTGGCGCAATAAAATACCTTTTTTTGATGTGGTGAACTTACCCTTTAGTACCTGTATGGGCCTGAAAGATGACAGCACAAATGCAGGGTAGAACCCTGATATAAAAATACCGGCCAGTATTAACACCGACAGCCCGATAGTTACACTGTAACCACCCAGGCTTTTTTGCAGCAGGTACACGTAAGAAAGCTTATGGCCAACCAATGTATTAAATGCCGGCTGGGCAACAAGCATAAATATAACAGCCAGCAACAGCGCAATAACATTTATAACAAACGACTCGGTAAGAAACTGCCTTATAAGTTGTTGCTTTGTTGCACCTGTAACTTTGCGTACCCCAACTTCCCGCGCCCTTTCGGCGCTGCGTGCAGTAGCAAGGTTTATATAGTTAACCCATGCAATAACAATAATAAATATGGCAATTATAAGCATTCCCCACACCACGGTGGCGCTGCCCGTGTCGCCAATTTCATACTCAAAGTCTGAGTACAGGTGCGCTTTGGCAAGCGGCTGCAAATAAAATTTTTCTACGCTGCCTGATATTTTATTACCCTGGAAATGTTTGTCGCTAAACGCAGCAAGCTTCGCTTCCAGTGCTTTATAATCAGTGCCATGCTTTAACTGTATGTAGTGCCAAAAATCTGAGTCGGTAAAATCATAATCAGCCTGCTTGTAAGGGTACCTGCCCGAATACAAAGTAACATACGACAGTAGTATATCAAACCCCAGGTGACTGTTCTCCGGTACATCTTTACAAACCGCAGTAATTTTATATGGCATTGAGTCGCGCCCCATAACAACAAGCTTGCCTATAGCCTGCGAGTAGTTGTTATCTTTAATATCAAAGTACCTGTTGGCTGTTGTTTGTGTAATAACGATGGAAAAAGGATCTTTTAACGGTGTTTTAGCCTCACCGCTTATAACGGGGTAAGAAAACATATCAAGAAAGGAATTATCTACAGCAACAACCTGCTGGTCTGCAAATTTTTTATCCTGGTATGTTATAATAGTGCCGCCATAAGGGTTTACACGTGCATGGTTAATTACTTCAGGGTAATCATCCTGCATTGCCTTACCAATGGCAGAGTAAGTAATAGTGCCATGCTGTATAAGCTTGCCGTTTTGGTAACGGTCGTTATATACACGGTACAGGTCGCCTACATTTTTGTTAAACTGGTCGTAGCTCAATTCAAAATTTACGTATTGCAATATCAGCAGGCATGCGGCCATACCAACAGACAGCCCCGCAATATTTATAAAAGAGAACACTTTGTTCTTTCTTATATTTCTCCATGCGGTGGTTAAATAACTTTTTAGCATATTATGTTTTGCGTTTTTAGTTTTAAGTTTTTGGTTTTGTCAACCGGCTATAGGCTTTTATAGCATCGTTGTTGTGTCACTCACTTCATCGTTCTGTTCAATATTCAACAATAATACCGTTACATTTTTTAAATTTACTCCAGCCAACTGTCATACATTTTTTTACTATGCATACCAGCTTTTTCAATCTATAAATGCCCTATATTGCTCTATCAAAATTTCGTTTCATCCCTGCCCGCTTCTTACATGCCGCTCCTACGGAGCTTATATACCATAACCTTATATTTATTTCTACTAACATACCGCCACTACGTGGCTAAAAACACTTGCACCTGAAATAATCCTGTACCAATCTTCTCGCAGTAAAAGGCTTCTTCGCAACACCCCTCTCCACCTGTGGAGAAGGGCCCGGGGGGTGAGGTTATGCCGCCACTGCGTAGCTAACACAAATTATTTTCTATCCTATAATGCCTAAACATCTCCACAATAAAAAGGCTTCTTCGCAACACCCCTCTCCACAGGTGGAGAGGGGACGGGGGGTGAGGTTATGCCGCCACTGCGTAGCTAACACAATTATTTTCTATCCTTTAATGCCTAAACATCCCCACAATAAAAAGGCTTCTTCGCAACACCCCTCTCCACCTGTGGAGAGGGCCGAGGGGGGTGAGGTTATGCCGCCATTGCGTAGCTAACACAATTATTTTCTATCCTTTAATGCCTAAACATCCACACCATAAAAAGGGTTCTTCGCAACACCCCTCTCCACCTGTGGAGAGGGGACGGGGGTGAGGGGATTACTCCGCCCTCAAAGCCCTTACAGGGTTAGCCAGCGCTGTTTTTATAGCCTGCACGCCAACACTTAATAACGCAATTAACAAGGCTACGCCGCCTGCTGCAATAAATATCCATGCGCTAAGGCTTATACGATAGGCAAAATCCTGCAGCCACTTTGTCATAGCCCATCCTGCCAGGGGCGATGCAATAACAATGGCAACGCCAACCAGTATTAAAAAATCTTTTGACAACAGTACTGTAATTTGCTGCACAGTTGCACCCAATACTTTGCGTATACCAATTTCTTTGGTACGCTGTTCTGCAGTAAAAGCGGCAAGGCCAAATAGACCTAGCGCAGAAATAACAATAGCTATTAAAGAAAATATGAAAATGAGCTTTGATGTTTTTACATCAGCCTTATAAAGGTTATCGAAGCTGTCGTCAAGAAAATCATATGTAAACGGGTCTGCAGGAACAAACTTGCTCCATACACCAGCCATGCCGCTTAACACCTTTGGAATGTTGCCTGCTTCTATTTTTACAAAGTAATAATTATCGGTGCCCTGGTTATTCATCAACACCATAGGCCCTATTTTTTCGTGCAGGCTTTTAAAGTGAAAGTCTTTTATAATACCAACTATTTGCCCGGTATCGCCTCCAAATGTAAACCGCTGCCCTATTACCGGCTTATGCATATTAAATGCTTCTTCAGCGGTTTCGTTTATAATAAAGTTCTTGTAGTCTGCTTTAGTGGTGGTAAACCATCTGCCGCTTTTTAATTTAAGGCCAAACATGTTTGCAAAACCCTCATCTACACTAAGGGTAGCAACGCTGGGGTTAAATGTTGTGTCCCTGCCATCCCAATCAGCATTGCCTGAGCTATAGCTGCCTATATTAACTATTTCATCGCCACCCGCGGTAACCTGTGTTATGCCCGGTAGCTTTTGCAATTCATTTTTAAAGCTGCTTAAAAATGCATCCCTGTCATTATCTTTCAGTTTATTATATGCATTGAATGGAATGTGTACCGATGCTATTTGCGCTATGTTATACCCGGGGTTAGTTGTTTGTATATAATGCATCTGCCTGTATATAACTGTTGTGCCTACAATAAGTACAATAGATAAAACAAACTGAAATACAACCAGTCCTTTACGCAACGACCCGTCGCGCATTTTTAATACGCTCTTGCCCCTGAAAACATTTAATGGCTTGAATGAGGATAGCAGCAGTGCCGGGTAAATACCATTTAAAACAGTAGCCGCCAACAATGTCATCAGCAAAATTTGCCACATGGCTGCCGATGTTAGTGGCAGCCTGAAATTCTTTTCAGTAATAGTGTTAAACACCGGCAGTAATAACTGCACCAGCACCAGGCTTACAATTAAACAGCAAACACTTATAACAATTGATTCTGCAATAAATTGAAAGAACAAATGGGCCTTCTCAGCGCCAATTATTTTTCTTACACTTACTTCTTTGGCTCGCAGGCTGGCCCTGGCTGTGGTAAGGTTTACATAATTTATGCAGGCTGTAACAAGCAACAACAAACCCAGCAGGCCAAAAATGTAAGTAGTTTTTTTGTTGCCATGAGGCAAGCTTGATGACTGAAAGCCTTCTTCAAAATGCAACCCCGGCAACGCTTGCAGGCTTGCAACATCATTGTTGTTTTTCCTGTTCTTATCCAATATGGCATTTATCTTAGCCTCAGTTGCGGTTTTTGATGAGCCCGGACGCAACTGCAAAAATGTAATGAAATTATAGTTGCCCCATCTGTCTGCATTCTTTTTTGCCTGCGGGTTGGCCAAATAGCCATCAAGCTGCATTAATATATCAAACTGGAAGCTTGAGTTAAGTGGATTATCTTTTATAACACCTGTTACTGTATAATTAACAGTGTCAACTTTTATAACCTGACCTACAGCCATTGCATCACCAAAATATTTTTTAGCCTTCTCTTCCGTCAATATTACACTAAAGGGTTCTTTGGCAAATGCAACTGCATTGCCCTGCACAAAGTTGTAATGAAACATACTGAACCAGCTTTTATCAACCCAGGCGCTTGTTTTTTCACCAAACAAAATATTATTAACCCCAAAAGTTAGGCCGCCGCCCTTGTTTACCTTTATCATTGATACCCTTTCTACTTCAGGTATGCCTTTTGCCATTGCATCGGTTAACGGCATAGGCGATGTTTCCCATACCCACGCTTCTGTTTTACTTACATGTATTGCATTGTTAATACAATAAATATTATTTTTGCCAGGCTGGTAACTATTAAACGTTATTTCGTTCTGCACCCATAAAAAAATAAACACTGTTGCTGTCATACCTACAGACAGCCCAAAAAGATTTATAAGGCTTATTACTTTGTTTTTAAGCAGGTTGCGCAGCGCAGTTTTAAAATAGTTTTTAAGCATGTGGTTATGGTTGTGTGTTCTCGGTTTTGTGTTTTTTTTCCCGGTTTTGTATCCGGGCTATTTACTGGTTAGTGTTATTCTCCCGGCTCTTCCATTCTAACGGGTGTCACTTAATTCACTGCTCTGTCATCAATTCAACAGTCTATTCGATTGTCAGCTTATTATTTAGAAATTGTTTACCGCTCCATCTCTGTCAACGGTCATCTGTCATCTGTCAACGCTGGCTCTCTTACTCCGTCCTCAAATTTTTAACCGGGTTCGACAATGCTGCGCGTATGGCCTGGAAGCTGATAGTTGCCAGCGCAATAAACAGCGCGGCAAATGTTGTTATAACAAATACCAGCCAGCTAATGCCTACACGATAAGCAAAGCTTTGCAGCCACCCATGCATAACAAACCATGCTACAGGCGATGCTATAACAACTGCAATGCCCACCAGCAACAAAAAGTCTTTCGACAGCAATGCCACTATATTGGTAACGCTTGCGCCCAATACTTTACGAACGCCTATTTCTTTTATGCGTTGCTCTGCACTAAAACTTGCAAGGCCAAATAAACCAAGGCATGATATAAATATGGCTACCGCTGTAAACAGGCCAACTTTGGCAGACAACTGCTGATCAGCTATATAATTTTTTTGAAATTCTTCATCAAGAAAGCTGTATTCCAAAGGCTCGTTGGGGTTCAGCTTGCGCCATGTATTTCTAATACCTGCGAGTACCTGGTCAATATCACCTTGCTTTGTGTGCACTATCATATAATTATAGCCCCCCGGCGATAGCCGGAAGCCATAAGGCGTAATGGGCAGGTGCAGGTCTTCATAATGAAAGTCTTTTACCACACCAACTACATCAAATGCAAGGTGATTACCGCCAAAATCAAAATATACCTGCTTTCCTACTGCATCGGCAGCAGTTTTAAAACCTATCTGTTTTATTGCAGTCTCATTTAATATAAGCGCGCTGCTTGTGTCGCTCATAAAGTCTTTACCAAATATTCTTCCGGCCACTGGTTTTATGCCAAGGGTACGCAGGTAATCAAAATCAACATAATTCATGCGCGTGCGTTTTGCCAGCTGCATGTTTTGCCCCTGCTTGTAGAAAAGATTATCACTTAGGTTATTTACTCCTGGGTAAAAGGCCGATGCTCCTACTTCTTTTATACCGGGTTGATTGCCCAGGTCTGCCTTTAAAGCGGTATATATATTTTTCGCGGTTTCGCTGCGCAGCGGTATAATTACCTGGCTGTCTTTATCAAACCCAAGATCAGTTGAACGCATATAACGCATTTGGCTGGCAATAACTACAGATGCTATAATTAACACTACTGAAATAAAAAATTGAAACACTACAAGCCCCTTTCTTAACGAAGCTGCGGCCAGCGAATTAGTGAACCTGCCTTTTAAAACTTTAACCGGTATAAATGACGAAAGGTAAAACGCGGGATAGCTGCCTGCCAACAGTCCGGCAATAACAGCAAGCCCCATAAACATGGCTATAAGTAATGCATTATTTGTAATGGTAAACGTTATATGTGTGCCTGACATATTATTAAATGCAGGTAGCAGTAAAAAGGTGATGCCTATGGCAAATGCAAAGGCTATAAGGCCCATAATAACAGACTCCCCAAGAAACTGGCGTATCAGCGCTTCTTTTTTTGCGCCCAATACTTTACGTATGCCAACTTCAGCAGAACGTTTGGATGAACGTGCCGTTGACAGGTTCATAAAATTAATACAGGCTATAAGTAAAATAAACACAGCAATGGAGCCGAGTATATACAGGTATTTTACACTACCCGGTGCTGTAACGTTTTGTTTAAACCTGTCTGACAGATGAATATCTTTTAGTTGTACTAAAAACTGCTTTTTCGTAAAGCCCAATGCTTTAAGGTCTTTACCGGCGTATTTATCAAGAAATACGGGAAAGCGCGCCTCAATATTGTTAATGTTACTACCGGCTTTAAGCTGCAGGTAGGTGTAATACATGTTATTAACAGCCAGGTTGCTGCCGGCGCTTTTTATATATTGTTCAATATTGCCACCCAGCATACCCATAAAAAACCGGCCATCAATATGCGATGGCTTTATGCCCTGCCTGAAAACACCGGTAACAATACAATCATGGTCACCGTTGGTGCTGCTGCTTACATGTATTATTTTATTAAGCGCTGATTGATTGCCGAAAAGCTTTTGAGCGATCTCTTCGTTAAGTACTATAGTATTGGGGTTAGTTAATGCATTTGAGGGGCTGCCTTCCACAAAGCTGTAGGTGAACATACGAAAAAAAGTAGAATCAGCAAGATAGCCCTGAGGTTCATAAAATGATTTTGCCTCTCCGCCATTTTTATCACGAAACTGCAGTAACGTTTTACTATCTGAAAATAGAGGCACCAGCCTGGCTGATTGCTCAACTTCAGGAAAATCATGCTTCATTATTTCGCCAAATGCAGCAGGGGTATTAGGCATAGAACTTACATCGCCAGACAAGTTAAACGTTGTGCCGACCTGGTAAATATTTTCACCATTTTGATGATAAGTATCGTAGCTTGTTTCATTTAGTATATACAATGTTATCAGCATGCAGCAGGCCAACCCAACTGAAAGCCCAATAATATTGATGAGAGAAAATATTTTGTTCGTTTTAAACTTTCGCCAGGCTATTTTAAAATAGGTTTTAATCATCAGCTTGTGGTTTTAATTTACTTGAAATATTGTCAAAATAATACAGGGCATAACTCTTCACGCGATGTAACACAACGGCTATGCCATCACCACAACCTATTGATTATAATTACATTAAGTAAATTCAGCTGGTGCAGGTGTACGAAAATGAACACTTTATGTACGAAACTGGACGTATATTGTATCGTCCCTACAGTTCTCCTTAGGGATAAGGGACGCACGAGATTATGTAAAAGATTATTTGGGAAATAAATTTCGAAAGGGCAAAATAGGCTCTTCGCTTCAATCTCTGCACTCCTTCTCCCTTAAGGGAGAAGGGATAGGGGTAAGGGTCTTTATTCCGCCCTTAACCCGTTCACCGGGTTGGCTGATGCCATTTTGTATAACTGGCTGCAAATAACAAGCAAAGCAAGCAGCAGCATGCCCGTTGACGCTAATACAACCAGGCCAACGCCTATGCTAACGCGTACTGCAAATATGCTTAGAAAGAAATAGCCAAGCAGCCAGCCAATAGGCGCAGCAATAAAAATAGACAACACTATAAGGCGTACAAAACCTGTAGCCAGCAGCTTTAAAATATCCTGTATGCGGGCGCCCATTACTTTGCGTATGCTTACCTCTTTAACCTTTGTCTCTGTGGTGTATATAACCATGCCCAATAAACCAAGGCAGGCAATGGTAATAGCAATAAATGCAAGAAACCCTAGAATGGAAACTGTGCCAGTCGCGGCCTTACTTTCTATAAATGATCTGTCAAACCAATCGTAGCTAAATGGCTGTTGCGGGTTAACCTGTTTCCATACAGCCTGTAACTGGGCGGCTAAAGGCCCGGCCTGTTCAGCAGTTGTATTTGTTTTTATAGCCAGGTAATTAAAATTCTTTTCCCTGTTGCGTAAAACCATTGGCAGTATAGGCCTTTCAAACCCCTCAAAATGAAAATCTTTAATCACCCCCGCAACTTGCACCTGTGTGCTGTCATCCAAATAAATGGTTTTACCAATTGCGTCAACTGGAGATTTAATATTTAGGGCATGTAAAGCAGTTTCATTCACTAAAATTTTTCTTTCCCCAGTGTCTGTAGCTGCTGTAAAATTGCTGCCTGCAACCAGGTGCAATTGCATGTTGGGTATATAGTTTTCGTCTACATCAAAAAAGCCCGCTTTTACCCCATCACCGGCAGGTTGTTTTCTTACAATTACAATACCTGAAGCAGAACGGCCGGGAAATGTTGAAATGCCTGCAACCCTGCTTACACCGCTAACCGAAGCTACCTGCGTTTTTAGCAGGTTGTAATCAGCGCCCTGTAATGGCAGGCTTATAATGTTGGTTCGGTTAAAGCCGTAATCAGCCGTAGCCATATAGTTAAATTGTTTGCCAAAAACCATCATAAAAATGATGATAACCAGCGACAGGCTGAACTGTATAACGGTAAGCGTTTTTCTAAAGCCGGCACGGCCGAATAATTTTACATTGGCCAGGTTTTTAAGTACCTGTACCGGGCGGAAAGACGACAATATCCACGCAGGCATAGCGCCGGCAATAATGCCAGTGGCAACACTAAATGCAATAAACCATGTAATAAGTTGCGAATCTATTTTTATATCAGCCGGGATAAGCTCTGCACTAAATGGCGCATAGGTTTTCATAAGACTGAACATAACGTATGACAAGCCAAGCGACAGAATTGCGATAATAACCGACTCTGTTATAAACTGCATAAATACATGCCCCCGCGATGCACCGGCTACTTTGCGCACGCCCACTTCTTTTGCACGCTTTAACGCCCTTGCTATAGACAGATTAGTATAGTTGAAGCATGCTGAGATTAGTATAACCAGGGCAATAACAACTTCCGCCATTACCTTACCTATTGTTGGTATGTTGCCTATGCCGTTGTATAGTTCTTCGCCCGGCGATATAGATGATAGTTGCTGCAGATCAAAAGAAAGCTGGTTTTTATCGTTAGCAGGCCAAACCTTTCGCAGCGACACAGCCAAACCATCCACCGCTTTTACCAATTGCGCCTTTGATGCGTTTTGTTTTAATACAATATAGGTGTAGCCTGTATTAAAGTTCCAGGTAGCCTGTTGTGATGGCAAGATGCTGTTTTTTTCCAAAGCAGTTACACTGCTGAAAGACACGTATGCATCAAAATCAATATGAGATTTTCCAGGCGCCGGCTGCATTACATCTGCCACCATAAAATTACCCATGTTACCCAACTGTATGGTTTGGCCTACCGGGTTAGCACTGCCAAAAAATTTGTCAGCGGTTTGTTTGCTTAATATAACCATGTTGGGGTTAGCTAATGCATTGCCCTTACTATACAAGGTTTTAAAGCCAAACACGTCAAAAAAAGAAGGCTGAATAAATACCGTGCTTATGCTTATTTCCTTTTTATTGGCATCGGCCCTGCCGCTCCAGGCGGGGTACAGGGTTGTACTGTATTGTACAAAGCCGTTGCTTTTTTGCAAAGCTTCCGCCAGCGGAACTGGCGAGCTCGCCAGCCGAAAAGTATTATGCGATCCATCTGTTACCTGGGATATCACCCGGTAGGTGGATGATGGGTTTGGATGAAATTTATCATAACTCAATTCATCTTTTAAACGCACCAGTACCATTAAGCCTATTGACATGCTTAATGCAAGCCCAAAAATATTAATGAACGAAAAAAGCCTTTGCCTTGTAATATTGCGCCACGCTATTTTAATGTAGTTGAAGAACATATATATACCCCCTAAGCCGAAACCCCCTAAATACCCCTAAAGGGGGAATTGGAAGCAGGCTTATATTTTAAAATTCGATTTAATATTTTATCACTAACCTTCATAATTGCGTTCAATTTTAAACCCGGTATTTAAAGGCCTTCACTCTCCACCTCTGTCCGCCGCGGCGGAAGAGAGATTAAGAGGGTGTTTTTTTTATTCGCTTCTTAATGATTTAACCGGGTTCAATAGCGCTGCTTTTACACTGCGATAGCCTATCGTTAACATCGCCACTATAAAGGTAGAAGCAATTGCCAATAAAAATATTCCTGCGCCTATGGTAATACGATATTTAAAATCCTGCAGGTAAGCATTCATGGCCCACCATGCTATGGGGGCGGCAATAACAAATGCAACCAGCAGCAATGTGCTAAACTCCTTACCAAATATCCATAAAATATGTTGCACGCCTGCACCAAGCACTTTACGTACACCTATCTCTTTGGTTTTCCTAATGGCCATATACGATACCAAACCATACAGCCCAAGGCACCCAATAAACACCGCAATGCCGGCAAATGCTTCAATAAGCTTCAGCATTATATCATCCAGCTTATAAAATTTGGCAATGCGTTCGTCAAGAAAGGAAGAAGAATAAATATAATCAGGGAACGTTTGGCTCCAAACCTTCTCAATCGAGGCAAGCTCCTCTTTTACGTTATTGCCATTTATTTTTACTGCACACACCCTGTAGTTTTTATGCGTGGGTGAAATGCAAATGGGGGCAAGGTCTCCATGAAAAGACTCATTATAAAAATTTTTTACAACTCCCACTACAGTAACAAAATAATCGGTGTTTGCTTTTATTTTCCTCCCCAAAATATCTGACGGGTGTTTAAGGTTAAACTTTTTTACAGCTTCTTCATTAACTAAAACCTCGTTAATGGTGTCTAACTCTGAAGGATAAAAATTCCGACCGGCTACAAGCTTTAATCCAAAGGTGTTTAAATACTGGTCATCGGCCACCTTCATATTTATTTCCCATGTTTCTTTTTTTGCACGGCCTTCATAACGTACGTCTGTTGTATTGTTTGAACCAGAAGCGGGTGGCTGAAAGCAATAAGATATTTTTTCAATACCAGGTACGGCAGAGAGCCTGTTGCGCATCGTGGTTAATATGGCATTATCATTGCCGGGTATTGGCACTATAACAATAGCATCTTTATCAAAGCCAAGGTCAGATGTTTTGGAATAGTGTACCTGGCTGGCAATAACAATAGTGCCGATAATAAGCATTTGCGATATGGCAAACTGTGTAACCACCAGTATACGCCTTAATGAGATGCCGCCTATATGCTTTTGAGACAACTTGCTTTTTAAGGCCAGTATAGGTTGAAATCTTGCCATTACCAGCCCCGGGTATGAGCCCGACAAAAAAACAACAACTATTGAAAGGATACAAAGGAATAAGGGTAGCTGGCCATGATACGAAAAGTTAAGCGACATTTTTGTATCAAACAACTGGTTTAGCAGTGATATGGTTAGTTTTGAAATACTGCAACCCAACACATCGGCAAACAATGTTATGATGGCCGTTTCTGTAATAAACTGCCAAAATAACTGGTAAGGCAAGCTGCCCAATACTTTACGCACACCAACTTCTTTACTGCGATTTAACGCCTGTGCAGTGGCAAGGTTAATAAAGTTTACGCAAGCCGTAACTATAAGAAACAAGCCGATGAAAAACAACGCCCACAAGTAACTTTTATTTACATAACCATCATAATCAGGATTAAAGTGAACGTCTGAAAGTGGCTGTAAATGCAACAAGGTTATTTTGGCGTCTTCAGGGCCATCGTACTTGCTCATTAATAACGGAAAAATATTGTCAACCTGCGCCTTTGTAACATGTGGCTTCAGCAGCATAAAGCACTCTATACTGCCGCTTACGCTACCCCAACTGCTGTCGCTGGCTATGCGCGGTTGGTAGTCTTTAAGGTTGCTGTAAGATAAATATATCTCGCTTTTGCGATCTGTGTTAACGGGTATATCCTGCAATACGCCTGTAATCTTAAAATCGGTTTTATTTCTGTAGCGTATCACCTTGCCTACAACATTGTCGCTACCGAAATATTTCTTAGCCAGGTGGCTTGTTATTATAGCTGAATTTGGCTGCGCCAGCACAGTTGACTTATTGCCCTGCAGCAGCGGAAAGTTAAAAATGTCAAAATAGGCCGGTTCGGCAAAAACAACACCCTCGTCTTCGTCAAATTTCTTTACCTCTTTTTCTGCAGGCAGGCTAATAAGAGCGCCACTATATGTGGCGGCCATAGCTATTTTCTCAGCAAGCGCATAATCATTTTTAAAAGCTTTACCCAGCGGTTGTGGCACCCCCCGGGAATAGTTTACATTATCTTCATTAAAAACAGTTACTACCCGGTATATCCTGTCTTTGTTCTTATGAAACGTGTCAAAGCTGAGGTGATAATTAACCACGGTAAAAATTAATATGCCGCAGGCTATACCCAGTGAAAGGCCTGTAATATTGATAGCTGCGTAGGCTTTGTTACGCAGCAAATTTCTCCAGGCGATTTTTAAATAGTTTTTAAGCATAAAGGTTCTCCTTATCCGAAACCCCCTAAATCCCCCTAAAGGGGGACTTTTAAATACGTTAAGAATTTATTGTTTGATTTTATATTCACACTTCAATATTTATAATTGATCTTTTTCACGAGGCTCCTCCTCAACAATCTTCGCAACACCCCTCTACACTCCGTGGAGAGGGGGCGGGGGTGAGGGTCATTCCGTTCTTAAACTTTCTATTGGCTTCATCATTGCCGCCTTAACAGCCTGTACACAAACTGTTAATATAGTTATGGTTATAGTTACAACGGCAGCCAGCCCAAACATCCACCATGTAAGGCTTATGCGATAGGCAAAGTCGTTAAGCCACTGGCTTAAGGCCCACCATGCAATTGGTGTTGCAATTACTATTGCAACAATAACCAGCTTTACAAAATCTTTTGACAGCAGCGCTGCAATGCCCGGTACAGATGCGCCCAGCACTTTGCGTACACCAATCTCCTTAACCCTTTGCTGCGCAAGAAAAGATGTTAGCGCAAACAAGCCGGTTACTGCAATTAAGATGGATATAACAGAAAAGAAAAGTATAAGCTTGCCCAGCCTGATGTATTCACTAAAAAGTTTTTGAAAATGCTGGTCTAAAAATGTGTAGCGGATGGGGAAATCAGGCTCAAGCTTCTTCCAGGCGCCTTCAATACCGGCTACCGTTTGCTTAACATTGTTTGTGTTTATTTTTACCAGTATGGCGCCGCCGGAACGGTACCCGCAATGTGCGTTTGAAATAGAATAGATGGTGGGCACAATGTTGTTCTGCATCCCCTGTACGTTAAAATCTTTCACTACACCAACTATAGTGTAAGGTATGGTGTCGCAATAAGGGAATATGATCGTTTGGCCTGCCGCGTTGCCTAAGCCAAGCTGTTTAAAGGCAGATTCATTTATAATGGCTGTGTTATCTAAATCTTCAGGATGGCTGTTTTCAAAATACCTGCCCTCTACCAGTTTAATGCCCATCACCTTAAAATAATCCACACCTACTTTTACTGAGTTGAAACGGTATTTGTTGCCCTTTACTTTAAACTCGTTAGTACTGGTATCTACAAATTCATCGCCCGGTACTGATGTTGATTTCGATACATATTCAACACCCGGTACGCTTAACAGGCTGCTTTGTACAAGCGGGAACTTATTTTCCCTGCTTTGCTGTGTAGCCGTAATGCGTATTACCTGGCTGGCGTTAAAGCCAAGGTCTTTATGTTGTATGTAGCTCATTTGCCTGTTTATAACAATTATGCCGGTTATAAACAATGCTGATAGTGTAAGCTGTACTACCAGTAAACTGTTGCGGAAAAAAACACCTTTTGTGCCTCTTGAAAATTTGCCTTTTAATACGTTGGCTGTTTGAAAATTTGACAGGAATAATGCAGGATATAAGCCCGATATTAAAACAATTACTGCCAGCGTACCGGCAATTTGCAAACTTATTGATAACAGGTTGCTGCTGTGAAGAAAAGACAGCGGCACATTAAATGCACTGCTGAAATAAGGCAGCATTATGTTTACCAGCAGCACCGCTAATGCCAGGCTTATTAAGCACTGTATGGCAATTTCAAACAACGACTGTATAATGATGTGTATTTTTTTTGAACCCAGCACTTTTCTAATGCCTACTTCTTTAGCCCTGGTAATGGCTTTGGCCACGCTAAGGTTGCTGAAGTTAATAGCGCCGGCAATTAACAGGAACACTGCCAGCACCAACAGTACAATAGTTATTTTAAAATGGCTTTCACCATGTTTGGGAAAATTGTGCAGGCTGGCAACAGGCTCAGCAAACAGCGCAGTTTGGTCACCACCTTTGCGGTATTGTTCCAGGGTTCTGCTGTCTTTTTTAACCTGGGCGTTATAATAAATCCTGTTTATATCATCTTCAATAGATGCATCTGCTGCGGGCTGTTTTAACTTAATATATGTTTGAAAAGAGAAGTTTTGCCAAAAATGATTTTGCCTGGCATATGGGTCGCGCGCTACCAGCGCTACATCCATGTGCGACGGGCTGTTTGGCGCTTTGTAAATACCTGTTATAACATAATCATTATGGTTATATACTTTTATTGTTTTGCCTATGGTATTTACGTTGCCAAACAGCTTTTTACTTACCTCTTCGCTTAGCACAACGGCATTGGGTTGGTTTAAAGCGGTAGCTGCATTGCCCTGTAAAAACTGGTATGGAAATACTTTAAAAAAAAGCGAATCGGCCGTAACCATGCCGGCCTGGTATATTTTTTTATCACCTGTTGACAAAAGCATTTCATAGCTGCCATCATACATTAGAGACGTAGCTGTTTCAACCTTAGGGTCGCTTTGGGCAAGCAGGTCTGCCAGCGGCGCTGGCGTTGTGCCAAGTATGTCTTTATCCTGTTGCATACTAACCTTGTACACCCTTGCCAGGGATGGGTCCCACTTGTCGTAACTAAGCTCGTAATTAAGGTACACCAGTATGGCAATAAAACTTGCAAGGCCAACGGCCAGCCCCGTAATATTAACTACAGCATACAGGCGGTTTTTAACAACATTTCTCCAGGCGATTTTAATATAACTTTTAAACATAGACCCTCCAACCCTTAAAGGGAGCTTTTAAGCAAGTTAGTAATAGTAATTTGATCTGTTATTCAAGCTTTATGATTGAGGGGATGGCATCTTTTGAAAAGATGTCATCCCTATTTTTATTTCTTCATTATTCTACATTTCTGTTCAATCTTCGCTCCCATCTTCGCAACACCCCTCTACACTCCGTGGAGAGGGGCAGGGGGGTGAAGGTTACTCCACCCTCAAACTATCTACGGGATTTGCAATGGCTACTTTAAGCGTGCGCACAAGCATTACAACAAATGCTATAAGCAGCATAGCTATACCGCCCGAAGCAAATACCCACCAGCTTAACGGTGTTTTGTAAGCAAAATTGCTTAACCATGTATGTGCACCCCACCATGCAACAGGTAAAGCAATTACAAAAGCGATTACGATAAGCTTTAAAAAATCTTTTGATAACAGGGTTATAATTTGAGGCACTGATGCGCCTACAATTTTGCGTATGCCTATCTCTTTAGTACGTTGGTTAGTTATATATATAACAAGGCCTAATAAGCCAAGACAACTGATAAACAGTGTGAGCCCTGTTGACCACATCAGCAGTTTAGACATGTTTTTTTCAGCCTCATAAAATTTGGCAATATTCTCATCCAAAAATGTATAATTAAAATCATCATCCGGGTATATTTGTTTATACAGCTTTTCAATTTTAGCAATACCCGTTTTCCATGTTGTTCCAGCGGCATTTTGCGGTTGCAGCGCTATATTAAATTTTCTTGCACGGTTTATACCATTCGCTATTAACAGGGGCTGTATTGCTTCATGCAGAGATTTTTGATGAAAATCAGCCACTACGCCAACTATAGGCCTTAAGCCATTGTTCCAGCTTATCATTTTGCCTACTGCCTGTTGAGGATTTTTAAAGCCAAGTGTTTGGGCGTATGTGTTATTAATAATAACGGCAGTGGTTGTATCGCTGTTTCTAAAATTTGTGCCGGCCAGCATTTTAAACTGGTAAAGGTTTACATAATTGCTGTCTGCAACTTTAATATGCACATCCGTTTCTATTTCCTTTTTACCTGTATTGTATTTTACCGTACTTGTCCATGTGCTGTTTATAGAGGGCGGGTTATTTGCAAGGCTAACCATAGCAACCTCCGGTATGGTTTTAAGCTTTTCAAGCAAAACCTTTTTATGTGTTTTAGAGGTGTCGTAAAAGTTAGTGTCAAAATATATAATGGCATCTTTTTTAAAGCCAAGGTCTTTGTTTAGCGTAAACGTTATTTGTTTGCTTACTAAAATAGTGCCTATAATAAATACCTGGGCAATTACAAACTGCGCAACAGTTAACGACTTGCGCAACCATGCAGAGCGGCTTTTGCCGGTATTAGTATACGCCTGGTTTTTCAACACCAAAGCCGGTTTATATGATGACAGCAATATAGCAGGATAAAACCCCGACAGCAAGCTTACCAATACTATAAGTGCAAATAAGAACACGATAACACCAGGCTGTTTTGACAGGCTAAAACGCAAGCCCGGCGGAACAAAATCAGCAAACACATGTAATAAAAACGGCGTAATTAAAATGGACAGTACTGTAGCTAACAGAGTTAAAATAAATGTTTCACTTAAAAACTGGAATGTCAGCTGTTTTTTGCTGCTGCCCATTGTTTTGCGGATGCCGATCTCCTTTGCACGCTGCGATGCCTGCGCTGTAGTAAGGTTTATAAAATTTATGCATGCCAGCAGCAATAAAAAAGCTGCAACGGCCAGCAAACCATATAGCGTTGGCCTGTGGGCAAGGTGGTTATCGCCATAGGTGCCATATACGTCATTAAAATGGATATCATTTAAAGGTTGCATATAATAATCAACTGTGCTGTGGTCATCGGCATCCTGTTTATGGTGGGCTTTGTACAAGGCCAGCACTTTTGGCTGAAATTGCGCCGCAGTAACACCCGGCGCCAGCTTTACAAGTAGCTGCGATGCAGATGTGGTGCTGCCCCATTCCTCCCAATCTTCCGGCTTTAAGCTTGTTTTTTCAAGTGTTACAAGAGACATGAACCCTTTAAAGGTAAAATCAGTACTCTCTTCAAAATCTTTAACTATGCCTGTTACAGTACCATGAATACTATCGTTATAAGTAATTTGCTTCCCCAATACTTTGTCATATTCAAGGTTAGGAAAGTATAGCTTAGCCCTGCTTTCAGTAAGCACCACCTGGTAGGGTTGTGTTAATGATGTTTTTGGTGAACCGGCAATCCAGGCATATTGCAGAATTTTGAAATAGTTCTCATCTGCATAAATAAAATCTTTTTGCTTTTTTAGTACAACCGGTTTGTTAGGGTCTGGGTATGGTATAGATAATTTAGCATCATCGTCAAATGTGCGAAAAGGGGCTATAACCTCTGTACCTGCAACTTCCTTTTGCATAGTGCGCCCCATTGGCGAGGTTATACCCGAATTGTGGTATTGCTGGCCCGAAAATGAAAAGCCAGAAGTTACACGGTATATACGGTCGCGGTCTTTTTCAAATTTATCGAAGCCCAGGTCGTACGACACAATTAAAAAAATTACAAGCGATGCGCTGATGCCTATTGACAGGCCTGCAATGTTTATGAGTGAGAAAACTTTGTTACGCCAAAAGTTTCTAAACGCCACAGTTAGATAGTTTTTAAACATAAGCAAAAACCCCCATAGCCGAAACATCCTAAATGCTCCACCGAGGCGGAGAACCTGGAAGAAGGTCTATATTTTAAATTTTATAAAATATTATAGTATCAATTTTAATACTTGTTTTCAATTTCAAAACTCTTTATATGTGAGTCTTCATCCCACGCCTGTATCCGCCACCACGGAGAAGAGAATAAGAGATGAATCTTCTCACTCTGCTTTTATTGCCTTTACCGGGTTTGCCGTTGCTGATCTTATTGCCTGGTAACTTACTGTTATAAGCGCTATAACAATAGCAAGGCTGCCTGCCACGGCAAACACGCCCCATCCAATAGTTATACGGTATGCAAAGTTTTGCAGCCACATGCTCATTGCGTACCATGCAACAGGTATGGCTATTATTACCGCGAGGCATATAAGCTTTAAAAAATCTTTAGACAACAAAACAACAATGCTTGTAACTGTTGCACCCAGCACTTTACGAATGCCAATTTCTTTAGTGCGCTGGCTGGCAGCAAATGTTACCAGGCCTAATAAGCCAAGGCAGGCAATACTAATAGCCAGCATAGTAAAAATAAAAATTATGCTTCCCTGTTTTTGTTCTGTTTGGTACTGCCTCGCAAAGGTTGCATCTAAAAAGGTGTAATCAATTGTTGCATCAGCATCAAATGTTTTATAGGTATCTTTTAAGTATTGTAATGCGGCGGGCACATTTTTGCCATTAATTCTCACGTACAGGTTATCTATATCTTTTGCGGCCGGCGGCATACTTAAAACAAGCGGCTCAATTTTATGCTGTATGGAGTATATATTAAAGTCTTTTACAACACCAACAACGATAGCCTCCTTTGGCTCTTTGCTGCCGAAAGTATGGTACTGCATTTTTTTGCCTACAGCTCGCTTCCAGCCTAACTTTTTTACAAGGCTCTCATTAACCAATATAGCAGATGCGGTATCTGTCGGCATGGAGGGCGAAAAATTTCTGCCGGCTATTAACTTTACCTGTAACGCTGGTATAAAATCCTCATTAATATTAAAGTTTTGCACCATGGTTGCCTGGTCTGCTATTTTGCCCTGTATGCCCTGGGCGCCGCTTTCTATTTCAAAATTAAACCCGTTGGAGCCGATATCATTATTGCCTATCGGGTTGCTTGCCCCGCCAACTGATTGTATTAAAGAAGACTGCATTAATTGTTGTTTTAATGCCGGTAGCTGGCTGCGTACAGCTTTGCTTGAAATATGAAAAGCAAGTACCTGGCTTTTGTTAAAACCAAGGTCTTTATTAAGGGCATATTGTATTTGCTGGTAAATAATGCCCGAACCTGCTATTAGTACAATGGTTATTACAAACTGAAATGTAACCAGTGCCTTGCGAAACATAATATTGGTGCCCTGGTTGCCCATTTGGCCTTTTAATGCAGGTATGGTACGGAAATTAGATAAGAAAAATGCAGGGTACAAACCGCTTAACACACCCGTAAGCAGCGAGAAGGTAACCAATATGCTGATGGTGGTAGTTACACCAAATTGCCACATTGATAGTGATTTGCCTGTTAGCAGGTTAAAATAAGGCAACAAAACATCTGTAATAGCTACTGCAAACAATGACGCTACAAGTGTAAGTAATACTGACTCAGTAAGAAACATACTGATAAGCTGCTTCTTGCCGGAGCCCACAACTTTACGAACACCAATTTCTTTAACGCGTACTGAGGAGCTTGCTGTTGAAAGGTTTACATAATTAATAACCGCTATAATCAATACCAGCAAGGCAATAATAGAAAAAATGTACACGTATTTTATGCTGCCGTTACTGCCCATTTCATATTGCAGGTCTGAGTGCAGGTGTATGGATGTTAGTGGTTGCAGGTGCATGTGATAGTTTTCATTACCAAGTTCTTTTTTAAAGTGTTTGGCATAAAACTGGGGTAACCGGGCTTCGAGTTTTTTGTAATCAGCACCTTTATTAAGCATTATATAAGTGTACACGTAAAAGTTGCTCCAGCCATCGGTGTAATTGGCCGGGAATGAACGCAGCGCGGCAAAAGTAAAATGTGAATTTGCAGGTACATCATCAATAACACCTGTAACCCTGTTGGTAAAAATTTTATCAAAATACACCGGTTTGTTTAATGCTGCTTCAGCGCTGCCAAACAATTTTTCAGCAAGTGTTTTAGTTAAAACAATGCTTTGCGGCTCAGTAAGGGCAGTGCCTGCACTGCCCGCCAAAAAGTGGTAAGTAAATATGTTGAATACCGCATTGTCAGTAAACAATATATTATCCGCTTTTATTTTCTTTTCGCCTACAGTTAGCAAACCACCGCCCTCAGCGTCAAAACGTACAGATTCTTTCACTTCAGGATAATCTGCTTTTAATGCAGGGCCAAACGGCACGCCCGTAATAGCCAGGTTAAAGCTACCGCCATCCCAGGTAGCATCATGTACCACGCGAAAAATACGGTCAGCATTTTCATTATAGCGGTCGTAGCTTAGTTCGTCTGAAATATACAATGCTATCATCCAAAAGGCCGAAAGGCCTATGGTTAAACCGGCAATATTTATAATGGAAAATATCCTGTGCTTTTTAATGTTTCTCCAGGCTATGTTTATGTAATTTTTTAGCATAAGACGCCGATTTAATAGTTTGTGTTGTAGGTTTTTGTTTTGCCGCCTTTAGCGCTTATTACATCTTCGTATTTTATTCCAAAACTCCGGGATACTGTATCACTCACTTCAATTTCACTTGCTAAATAAACAAAAGCAGCACATATACCAAACCTCAACGGCTGTGCCAATACATAAATTGCTGTAAATAAATTAGTTAGATGAAGGATAAGTACACGGGTGTACGATACCGGACACTTTTTGTACGAAAATGGCGGTATATAGGGCTTTGGGCTTGCTTTTGTATAAAACGGGCAAACAGCAAAAAGGTTACAGGTGAAACAACAGAAAACTGGAAGAAACTTAGAATCAAGGCCCCAAGTTCGATGAAACTGACAAGCGCAGTCATTCATTTTTTAGTACTACAATTTTCTTCGTACGTTCGTTTTCGTACAAAAAGTGTCCGTTTTCGTACACTTCCACTCCCGCATTTTTGTAACAACCTTTACTGGCAAGGGTTTACGTATTGGCACACTGGTTGTTTTTACGCTACCAAGGTTACTTTTTAAAAAAAGTAAAGGTGTATGTAACCTTTTATTTATTAACGCAGTTTCCAATTATATAATTCAAAGCTATTAACTGTTATTATGTTTAAAAACTACTTTAAAACCGCGTGGCGCAATATTTTAAAAGATAAAGGCTACAGTATATTAAACATACTCGGCCTTGCTACCGGTATGGCGGTAGCGCTTATAATTGGCCTGTGGGTAAACTTCCAATTCTCGTTCGATAGATTTTTGCCGGGTTATCAGCAGGCTTATGCGGTACGTTACCGCATGACTCAAAATGGCGAAATACGTACGCAAATGGCCGTATCGTTAATGTTGCCGGCAGCCGTTAAACAGGATATACCCGAAGTGAAATATGCGGCGGTAACTGACTGGATGGGCCAACATGGCCTGGTGGTAGGTGATAAAAAACTATATATTTATGGCGCCCACGCGGGGGAAGATTTTTTAAAAATATTTCAATACCCATTATTACAGGGCAACGCAGGTACGGTATTGAAAGACCCTAATTCAATCGTTCTTACAAAAGCTACAGCAACTGCCTTATTTGGTAAGGACGACCCGATGGGCAAACTTGTAAAGGTTGATAACCTGTATAGCCTTAAGGTAACCGGCATATTGAATGATGTGCCGGCTAATTCATCCTTATACTTTCAATACCTTATACCTTTTAGCCAGTATGTTGAGACAACACCATGGGTAAAAGGGGCATCTACCACATGGAATAACAATTCATTCCGCATGTTTGTGCAGTTGCAGCCTGGTACCAACTATGCACAACTTGAGCCAAAATTAAAAAAAGTAAGCAGGCATTTTCCACCGGAGTGGTCTGTAGTAAAACCGGAAATATTTTTTCAGCCAATGAAAGACTGGCACCTGTGGGATGACTTTAAAAACGGGTATGCCACTGGCGGTTTTATTGATTATGTGCGCATGTTTAGCTTTATAGGTGTATTGGTATTATTAATAGCCTGTATAAACTTTACCAACCTGTCAACCGCCCGGTCTGAAAGGCGTGCCAGGGAGGTTGGCGTACGTAAGGCAGTCGGCTCATTACGCAAGCATTTAATCTATCAATTTTTAATTGAGAGCACTGTAATAACGTTTATAGCTTTTGTATTTTCTATAATAATTGCACAGCTAACATTGCCTGCATTTAACCTGCTTACCGGTGATGATGTTAGCATACCATGGAGCAACCCGTTATTTTGGGTTATAATGCTTGGTTACTCGCTGCTAACGGGTTTGCTGGCAGGTAGCAGGCCTGCGTTTTACCTATCATCTTTTCAACCTGTTAAGGTTTTAAAAGGCGCTTTACAAACAGGCAAGGGCAATTCACTGCCAAGGAAGATACTGGTTGTGCTACAGTTTAGCTGTTCTATCGCGCTTATTATAAGTACTGTAATAGTATATAATCAAATACAGCATGCTAAAGACAGGCCGGTTGGCTATAGCTCTGCAAGGCTGATGATGACAGATGGCAGCAGTGATTTAGACAGAAACTATGCAGCTTTAAAAAACGACCTGCTGCAAACAGGCCTGGTAAGCGATGTAACAAAAGCTTCAGCTTCTGCAACCGAATTAAACTCATGGAGCGGTATTGACAACTTCCAGGGCATGTACCCCAATGAGGTATTAAACATTGCAGTAGTACAAATACATGATGATTATTTTAAAACGCTTGGCATGCAGATTAAACTGGGGCGAAATTTTGCAGGCAGCGAAGCGCAGGATTCATTAAATGTAATATTAAATGAAGCCGCAGTAAAACGCATGCGCTTTAAAGACCCCCTAAACCAGGTAATAACCTGGAACGGCAAGCAGCAGCGTATAAGAGTTATTGGTGTTGTGAAGGATGCTTTAATGGCGTCGCCGTTTTCGCCTGCCGAGCCTACTTTTTTTCTATACAAGCCTGAATATACGTATAATATAATGTACAGGCTTACCGCTAATGCCAATACCCACAAGGCCATTGATAAACTATCAGGCATATTTAATAAATACAACCCTTCTTTTCCATTTATCTATCATTTTGCTGATGAAAGCTATGCCGCCAAGTTTAGCGTGGAAGTATTAATAGGCAAGCTTGCGGGCATATTTGCGGCGCTGGCAATATTTATCTCATGCCTTGGCTTGTTTGGCCTTGCAGCTTATGTAGCACAACAACGTACTAAGGAAATTGGGATACGCAAAGTATTGGGCGCCAGTATACCACAGTTATGGATGCTGCTGAGCAAAGATTTTATTGTGCTGGTTTTAATAAGCTGCTTAATAGCATCGGCAATTGCGTGGTATTTTTTAAGCGGCTGGCTGTTAAAATATGATTACAGAATAACTATAGGCCCCGCTGTTTTTATTTGGTCTGCGCTGGCGGCGTTGTTTATAACAATAGTAACCATCAGTTTCCAGGCTATAAGGGCGGCGGTTGCCAACCCGGTAAAGAGTTTGAAGAGCGAGTAGAACACCAGGAACCCCCTCTCTTATTCTCTCCCCTAAAAGGGAAGAGGCGTTGAGTGAAGGCCTTTTTGCTGTAAAAGCTAAATAAAATAGACCTGGGCTTGAATTATTATGACTGAAAATATAGTGATACTTTAATTTATTAACGTGTTTAAAAAGTCCCCCATTGGGGGCGGAGGGGTATATGTTCAAAAATTATCTTCACACCGCTTTCAGAAGTATCAGGCGTAACGTTAGCTACACGTTTCTTAATGTGCTGGGCTTAACGCTGGGCGTAGCTTCGTGCCTGGTTATTTTTTTAGTAGTACGCAACGAGCTTGGTTTTGACAATTTTAACAGCAAATCAAACCGTACGTACCGTGTAACGCTAAATGGGATTGATTTTAACGCCAATGTTTCGGTAGGTATTGTGCCTGCTATGCGCAACGATTTTCCTGAACTGGAACAGGTATCGCAGGTGTTTTACCAGAATTCAGTATTGGTAAAAATCGGCGGCCAAAAGTATATGGAAAAAAATGTTGCCTTTGCCGACGAAGCATTTTTAAACATATTTGATTACCAGTGGTTGCAGGGCAACTATCGTACAGCTTTAGTTGAGCCCAAAACAATAGTGCTTACTGAAAGCATTGCTAAAAAATATTTTGGCAACCAGGATGCAATGGGCCAGCTTGTTACCATCGGCTACACAGATAAATACAAGGTTACAGGTGTAATAAAAGATGTTCCACCCAACACACATATACCATTTGGCTTCCTGATGTCTTACGAGTCAATAAAGAAAGATGTGCTTGATAACATGTCTGCATTTTGGGCTATACCCGGCGGCAGTTATGCATATATACTACTGCCGCAAAATTACCAGGTTGCCAAAATACAAAGCAGTATGCCCGGTTTTATAAAAAAGAACTGGGGCAAAGATGTTGGGGCTGATGTAAAAATGCCGCTGCAGCCATTGCGTGATATTCATTTTGACCAGCGGTATATAAATAATATTACAACACCCACTTCGCGCGAAACGTATTGGGCATTGGCGGGGGTTGCTATACTTATAATTATTACTGCCAGCATAAACTTTGTAAACCTTGCTACTACACAAGCAATAAAAAGAGGCAAGGAAGTGGGCGTTAGAAAAGTGCTTGGTGCAAACCGCGGCCAACTGGTGCAGCAGTTTTTAGGCGAAACAGCTATGCTGGTTGTGCTATCAGTAGTGTTGGCATTTATTGCTGCATATTTATTGCTGCCCCTGGCGGCTAAATGGCTTGATATAAAAATAGATAACAGCCAGTTGTTACAACCATCTGTATTATTATTGGTTGCAGGGCTTACTGTGTCACTTATTTTATTGGCCGGGCTATATCCCGCATTTGTACAATCGGCATTCAGGCCGGTTGAAACGTTAAAAAGTAAATCAGGTGTATCTTTTAAAGGCCTTGCATTACGCAAAAGCCTCGTGGTGGTGCAGTTTGCCATTACACAGGTACTTATAATTGGTACTCTTATAGTAGCCGGTCAGATGGATTTTTTTGAGAACCGCGATCTTGGTTTTAATAAAGATGCTGTAATAACTTTTAATATGCCCGACATGGCGAAAAATGAGGCGTTAAAACAGCAGTTATCAACAATGGCAGGCGTTAAACAGGTTAGCTTTTCATCAGCCGCGCCTGCATACAATACCAATTTTATGCCTTTTTCAGATCCCGCAAGAGGTTATACAAAAGATGACGTAACAGAAGGGAAAGCAATTGATGAAAATTATACTGATATGTTTGGGCTTACCATGCTTGCCGGGCAAAAAATTAATAAAACAATTGGTAAAGACAGTATTGCGCGCGTTGTGGTTAACGAAACACTGATACAAAAATTAGGCTGGCAAAATCCACAGCAGGCAATAGGCCAGTTGTTTGAATGTGGTTATGGAAAATCGCAGATCATTGGGGTTGTAAAAGATTTTCAAAGCGAATCAAAACATAAAAAAAGACGGCCCTGTATACTTATATACAACCCCAGGCAGTTTTTTATGGTTAGCGTAAAACTACAGCCTGCCGGCATGCACCAAACAATTAGTAAGATTGATAAAGAATGGTCTGCCATGTTTCCCCAAAACCTGTTTCAATACCAGTTTTTGGATGAGCATATAGCGCAGGCATACACGCAGGAAGAGAAGGAATATGCCGCCTTTAAAATTTTTTCCATTATAGCGATATTGATCGGTTGCCTTGGCTTATATGGCCTGGTTGCTTTTGCTGCTGTACATCGTATAAAAGAGGTTGGTATACGCAAGGTGCTTGGCGCTTCGCTAATGAATATTGTGTATTTGTTCTCAAAAGAATTTATATTGCTTATTGCTATTGCATTTGTGGTGGCAGCGCCCCTGGCATATTTTATAATGAACAGCTGGCTGCAAAATTTTGCTTATCAAATTAGTATTGGCGCAGGCATTTTTATTGTGGCAATTATAACATCACTAACCATTGCAGCGTTAACCATCGCTTACCAGGCGGTAAAAGCGGGTGTTGCTAACCCTGTAAGGGCATTGAAGCAGGAGTAACCCCTCACCCCCCGTCCCCTCTCCACAGGTGGAGAGGGGTGTTGCGAAGAAGCCTTTTTATTGCGGGGATGTTTAGGCGTTATAGGATAGAAAATAATTGCGTTAGCTAAATAGTGGCGGCATAACCTCACCCCCCGTCCCCTCTCCACTCCGTGGAGAGGGGTGTTGCGAAGAAGCCTTTTTATTGCGGGGATGTTTAGGCGTTATAGGATAGAAAATAATTGTGTTAGCTAAATAGTGGCGGCATGTTAGCAGAAGCATAAATAATAACGAGTTAATGGACCCCGGAAACCTAAGTGTGCGCGTGATATATAAAACAAGCCCCGCATTATGCGGGGCTTGTTGCTTTAAGCTAAATGTAATAGTCGAAAAAAAATAATAGTTGCCTAATGCACTTTTAAGTAACCAAACAGGCCATGTTGTTCATCACCGGGGCCTGCTGTGAAGAATAATTGGTTTTGGTCGCCCGCTGGCTGGCCGTTAACAGGGAAAGTTATATCCCACAACCCTTCAATTGCAATGGTGTTATTAGCTGAATCTTTTAATGCACCAAGCGAAGTTCCATCTTGTGCAAAGGCATTAATATGGCCGTCGCCAAAATTACCTACCAGCACAGTGTTTTGTGTAAGCCCAAAACCTGAAGGCGCTAACGTAATACCCCAGGGCGAATTAAGGCTGCCCTGGGATGTAAAGCGGCTTGAAAATGTGCCGTCTGTATTAAATACATCAATATAGCCATTGCCCGAGCCGTCTTCCTCGTCTACCTTCGTTGCATTTTGTTTTGCATATAACACAAACAGCTTGCCGTTAAGGCTGCGTATGTTAAATGGAGCAAAACCGGATGGCAACGTTGAATCTGTAAAAGTTTTGCCACTTACCAGCGCAAAGTTTTTATCAAATACATCTATCCTTCCGTTTTTAAAATCAGCCGCATAAATAAAGTTGGCGCCGGCGTCACTGGCAATTGTAAGGCCTTTATATACCGCCCCCGTTGACGACCTGTCTGCAACAGTAATTGCCGCGCCTGCTGAACTCCATGCGGCAATAGTGCCTTGCTCCGTAGCAAAAATAAATTTGCTTTTTTCACCTGTAAGTGTAATCGAAAAATCAGTGGTGTTGTTAAATGCAACACCAGTTGGGCCTGACGTACTAACGCCCAATGCAGGTATTGTTACTGCGGCCAGTAACGTTGCGCCTGTTCTGTCATAAATAGTTGAAGTGCCGGTACCATTGGCCGATAGCCAAAATGCACCTGTGCCGCCAATTGAAATACCCCAGGGGTTTTTCAGGTTGGGATCAGTTTGTGCAGCGCCTGCACTGCTTTCATCTGCAACAAGCTTCACTTCATCATACCTGCTGGTAGTGGGGTTAGTTGTTGATGAACTGTCGTTTTTAGTACATCCCGTTCCTGCCAAAAAGCTAATAGATACAAAGGCTGCAATACCGGCAAGGCATAGCCTGACATTGCCATGAAGCGTGTTTTTCATACTCAAGGTTAATTAAATTAAACAATATAGGTTTCGCATAAGTACAAACTGTGAAATGGGGCAAACCGTTATAAACAAACTGTTAAAAGGGCTCCTAAAGAGGTAATTTTTTTATCGTGTTTCAAGTATGTGTTTAGGTGATTAAACAGAATGTTTCGGTGTATAAATAAATACCGGTAATGCTAAACAAAATGCATTTTTCGTTAATTCATTTTTCAAGTAACTTAGGGTATTCAATAAATCTACACCAATAAACTACCGGCTATGTTCCGCAACTTTTTTAAAACAGCGTTACGTACGTTTTTAAAAAACAAGTTTATAAGCTTGCTAAACCTGCTTGGTTTGTCAACAGGTATGACGGCTGCAGTTTTTATTTTTTTATGGGTTCAAAACGAGATCACAGTTGACAATTACCAGCCCGATAATATTTACAGGGTATCATACGTATCAAATTACCGCGGAGAATCTTATACTAATGAAAGAAATTCATACCCTGAATACCTGGCGATGACAAAAGACATTCCTGAAATAGACAGGGCCGTTATTATGTCGCCTAATTCCTTTGAAGGTTTTACTTTTAATGTGAACAATAAATTATTTGCTGAAAAAACAAGTGCATGGGTTGACAAGGCATGGTTTAATATGTTCAACTACTCATTTACAGAAGGTAACGCAGTAGCCTTTACGCAAAATCCTAACAGCATAGTATTAACTGAATCAAAGGCGCATAAGTATTTTGGTAACGCAGGGGCTGTGGGGCAATTAATAAAAATTGATACGATCAATTACCTGGTTGCAGGTGTAGTAAAAGATAACCCGTTAAACTCAAGCTTTCAATTTGATATTTTCCTTAATTATGATAGCCGTTTGAATGGCGAGAAGCTTAAAAGAAGCAGCACTGACTGGAATAACAATAATTATATAGCATTTGTGCAAACCAGGGCTGATGCATCAATAAAAATGGTGGAAACAAAACTTGCCGGTATTATTAAACAAAATGTGCCCAATGATGATGAAGCTGTAAGCCTGGACCCTTTGAAAAAAATGTACTTCCAGCAAGGGTTAAGGTCGTCGTTGCCGCAGGGTAATAAAAAGGCCACTTACATTTTTACTTTGCTGGGTATACTGCTGCTTGTTACGGCCTGCATAAATTATGTAAACCTTACCACCGCACGGGCAAGCCTGCGCGCTAAAGAAGTAAGCATAAGAAAAATTGCGGGTGCAGAGAAAACGCACTTGTTCTTCCAGTTTATAGCAGAGTCGCTTGTTGTAAGCTTTATTTCAATATTGCTGGCGCTGTTAATGATACGCTTGTTGCTGCCTGTATTCAACTCAATTACGGAAAAGAATTTTCAATTGCCGGTTACCTCTGTAGCGCTTTGGCAAATATTGCTGGGTACGCTGGGTTTTGCAACTGTGCTTAATGGTATTTACCCTGCGTTGCTGTTGTCTTCGTTCAGGCCGCTTAATGTGTTCAGGGGTAAAAGCTTCTTAAAAATAAATGACGGCTCTATACGCAAAGGGCTGGTAATATTCCAGTTCGCATTATCAGTACTGCTTATTATTTCAGCCACGGTTATTTACAGGCAACTGCGTTATATACAAACAACCAACCCCGGCTATAATGTGTCGCAGATCGCGTCGGTGTCAGTGCCATACAGCGCTTACAGCAAGTTGGATGAAAAAGGAAGAGATGCCTTTTTTGAAGGGTTCAGGCATGAGTTAGGCGTGCAACCCGGCGTGGCAGGCATATCATCAACATCAGAAGAAATTGTTGATGTTGGCAATTCCAATGGTAGCGGGGACGCTGTGTGGGAAGGCAAGGATACATCCTATAATGCCACCGTATCAAGGATGGAAGTAGACGCCGATTTTCACAAAGTATTTGGCGTGCAGCTTAAAAGCGGCAGGTGGTTTACCAACGGCATACAGGACTATAATAATGTTATTTTAAATGAAACTGCGGTAAATGAGTTTAACATGCGCAAACCTGTTATTGGGCAGCGCTTTATTTGGCGTGGCGATACAGGGCAGGTTGTTGGTGTGGTAAAAGACTTTCATTATAAAAGCATGCACGATAAAATTGGGCCGATGGTATTGTCAAATAACCGGGGCACCAGTTATTTTTACTGTGTAAAAATAGCCGGCAACAATATTCCTGCGGCGCTAAGCGGTATTGCGGGCGTTTGGCGTAAATACGTACCGAAAGAGGCATTTACTTACAATTTTTTGGATGATAGCTTTAACAGCCTTTACAAAACTGATATAAAAACTTCTACGCTCATCTTCATATTCTCCCTGGTTGCAGTGCTTATAAGCGCGCTTGGCTTGTTTGGCCTTGCAGCATTTACTGCCGAGCAGCGCATAAAGGAAATTGGTATACGCAAGGTGCTTGGCGCTACTGTAAAGCAAATAACATTGTTGTTGTCAAAAGATTTTTTGGCGCTGGTTATTGTTGCTATTGTAATTGCCACCCCAATAGCGTGGTGGGCCATGAGCAACTGGCTGCAGGATTTTGCATACCGCATACAGCTAAGCCCCTGGATATTTGCAGGGGCAGGCGCAATGGCGCTTTTAATTGCTGCCATATCCGTTAGCTTCCAGGCGATTAGAGCTGCAGTTGCAAACCCGGTAAAAGCACTGCGCAGCGAATAACATTCCAGTAAAACTATCAGCCAAACTGGTTATTATTTAACCGGATGTGGTTGTACGCCCTGGCGCGTAATTCATCTTCATTTCAATATGACCCGTCCTAAAAAAACTATACACTTAAAAAGTGTATAATGGAAGAAAACAAGACTATTCGGGCAGAAGGCAGCCGCAGTCATTTTAGCAAGAATCTTATTTTACAAATTGTCAAGTCGGTAGAGCGTGGAGCTACCCGCCGTGAGATTATTGAGCGTTATGGGGTAGCCAAAAGCA